>Ga0067045_1029135_pt1 | contig 23485 bp, 24 predicted proteins | sample TerdegcTABiofilm_FD_59184 | JGI IMG/M metagenome (GOLD analysis project Ga0067045, IMG submission 59184) | Combined Assembly of (Gp0054472, Gp0054536) Wastewater bioreactor microbial communities from Singapore -Terephthalate degrading...
AAATCTCTGGGATTATCTTGGTTGGAACGGTTTTTGCACCTTGATAGGCGCAGAGGCGCTATTGCCCCTTGAGGTGTAGGTGTTTCACCTTTTTGGGGTTCTGTTATATACTGTGAAGGAACGGTGGATTAACAAAAGTGAAAAGCGGAAGCGGTTAAAAAGCCTATACAATAAAATTGCCGGCAGCTTTGACCTGTTCCGACGAGGCGGTTATGCCTGTAAAAAAAATTTCTCTGGCGCTTGTGACGCTTGTTTTGTCAATCATCCTCCTTTTGGAAGGGTGCAATTATTCCCTGCCTGGCCTGGGGCAGGGAGGGAGCATTGACCTTCCAAAAGATGCGCCGGTTACCGAAACTGCTCTTTGGGGAATTATTCAGACGGCGACGGCGCGTTCGAATGCGCTTGAATTCACGGCAACGGCCTCGCCGACCAGCACAGTGAACCCGTTTCGCGAAGTCTGCGATTGGGCTCAAATTGTTGCTGAGGAAACGACCCCTCTGATGGAGTTATACCCTCCCAACGCCTCGGTGACAGTGAAATGGCAGCTCCGCAATGTTGGTACTTGCACTTGGGATGAAAAGTACAGCGTTGTATTCTATAGCGGCGAGGCGATGGGCGCTCCTGAAAACTATGCGCTTACGAAAAAGGTGGCGCCAGGAGAGTTCGTTGAAATTCTCTTCGATGTAACCGCGCCAGCGCGTAATGGACTGCATAGCGGTTCCTGGAAGCTACGTAACCCGGAGAGCAAAGTTATCGGAATTGGGGATAACCCAAACGCCAGCCTGCAAGTCAAGCTTAATGTGGGCGGCCCTTCGGTCACACCAAAACCGAGTCAAAGCCCGACACCCACTGCGACCCTGGCGCCGTTGTTACTAGACCGGTGCGATGCTGTACAAGTCTTGAGCATCCTGACCATCCCGGAAAGCCAGTCAATGTCGCCCGGTGTGCGCTTCAATGCGATGTGGCGACTGCGTAATATCGGCGGGTGTACCTGGTCTAAGCAATACGCCCTCAAGTTCGAAAGCGGCAACCAGCTCAATGGCGTCTCGCCGATCTATTTGCCTAAAGAAGTTCCCCCGGCTGGGATTGTGGATGTATATGTGGAGATGAAGTCTCCTAACACGGCGGGTGAATATACGGGCTACTGGAAGATTGTGAACGATGTCAATTCTACTTTTGGGCCGGGAGAAGACTTTAACGACCCGCTGGCGGTCAGCATCAGGGTTATCCGTTCCAATACCAATACCCCGCTGCCCAAGAGCGCAACACCGGTCAGGTCCGCAACCTTTACTTTTACCAACACGCCGGTTAAGTCGAATACCCCAGCAGCTACTAATACACCTGGGCCGAGCCCAACAGCCACGAAGACGCCGACAATTACTCAAACTCCCACCATCACATCAACGCCGACTGAGACCGGCACGCCTACAGAGACCAGAACGCCCACCGAAACCCCCACGCCGACGGCCACCGCAACGGGGCCGACGCGAACTTCTACCTCAACCGCCACGCGGACGGCAACCCCAACCCGTACGCCAACGCCCACCGAAGCGATGATGTTTAATTTTGTTGCTGGGGCGCCCTCGGCGGTATGGAGCAACAACGCTGGTACCTTTACGTACCCGGGCACCAGCCCGAACGGCGTTGTGCAGGTGGCCAGTTCCGTTACGCTCCAAAACAATGTTACCTATAATGAACAATCCTTGATCACCTACCCGGATACAACCGGCGTTAAGGCTTTCGTCGAGGGTTTATACACTTTACCGTTTACCATCCAATCCGGCGATCGTTTCAGAGCCACACTTGGCTGTCCAAACGGGAAGACGGGTTGCGACATCTGGTTTGGGGTTGAATGCGGCTCGATGTCTATGTTGTGGGCGCAACAGGAATATAACTCGATGGGCCCTGTGGATGTTGTCTATGACCTGAGCGGTGCAGCAGGCGGCACGACCTGCAAGCTGCGATTGGAGAGTTACGGTTCGCCTGTTGAGGAAGGTATTGGGGTCTGGGTCAACCCCAGGATGATGCGGTAAGGCTGCCGCTCATTTCTGGCCGTACTTTATTTCTTGGCAGCATTTTTTAACCACTCCTGAATTTGCGCGGCTCTTCGCGGGCGGCCCATCAAGAGATAAGCCTGCTGCTCGTATTCCAGGGAGAAAACAGGCACGCGCTGGTTTTCAAAGGACACCCAGATGCGGTGAGTAGAAATGTCCACGGGCTCTTCCCACGAGCCGTTTGGAAGGAGCTTTTGGACAACGCCCATGATTTCGATTTTTATATTTTCCAGTTCAAGGGAACCCAAAAAGGAGCGGATCTTTTCTGAGGATTTGTAGGTTACCCTTGAAAGCGGCTGACCACCCAAAATTTGTTCCATAGCAAGCGCGCCTGGTGCGGTGGTTTGCAAGTCAATATCGTGCACTTCCAAGGGCATCCCTTGCAGCGCCATTCCGCAGCTTCCGGTAACCACCCAAGGGTGGGGGAAACCCTCCAGCTTATTAAGAAGGGTGAGCAGCGCGCGGCGATGAACGGATTCAAGCATGGCTGGTGAGTAGTTCGACCATGGTTTCGAAGCCCTCTTGCACTGCCAGATCCAGGGGGGTATCTCCCAGCGCGGAGCGCGCCTTCGGGTCGGCGCCATAGGTCAACAGCAGGCGAACCATCTCCACCTGCCCGGATTGGGTGGCGGAATGCAGCGGGGAAAAATCTTCCATAAGAGTTCCCTACTAACCTTACCTCACTCCCTATTCCCACATTCCGTAGGTGGTCTTTTTATCCAGCGGGTAATTGGCCTGAGTCAACGCAATACCGATCTCGCCGTGGAGGTAGGATTCATGAGCGATCATGTAGCCGATAAAGGCGACAGGATACGGTTTAAAGCCCTTGACCTTGCCACTCGCGAAGCTTTTAACCAGCATCTCCTCCACGGCGGCGGCGGACGCCTTCAGGGTGTTTTGCGATTGCTCGCGGGTGAGGGGGGCGTCTTGTTCCAGTTTGCTAAGCCCTGAGAGCAGTCCGGGTGCAGCACTTTGCAACCACATCAAGCGGGTATTGTGATTATGAGCGAACATTTGTCGAAAACTGCGCTCTTTTGGGGCGCGAGCGCGTTGAAGGCTTCAGCCTGAAAGTCTTCTAGAATATACAAGTTGATTCGGGCATGAATTTGCCAGGTTTCAATCCATTGTGTTTCCAAATATTTCTCCTGATAGGCTGCAACGCTTAGTCGGAAAGCGGTTTTTGGCCGAAGGGCACATCCAGACGGAACGCTTCCAGCTCTTCATAGGGATGTGTGAGGTAAACCCGGTACATGACCTTGCCGTCAAAGGACAGCATATCCCGCAGGCGCAGCCGTACTGCCGGGTGTTCTACCCGCTGCAGGGCCTGGGCCGGGTCAACCCACTCGGTTTGGAGCGATTCTTCGCTGGTCGTTGGCTGACCAGAGCGATACTCGCACAGGAAGGCGAAGATCACCAGGGACATGCGTAGATTATTGTAAATGCCCACCAGGGGACCTACCACTGCCTCGATGCCCGTTTCTTCACGGATTTCGCGCTGGAGAGCCTTGAAGAGCGTTTCCCCGGTTTCTACCTGTCCGCCGGGGATCTCCCAGCCTCGCTTAGGGCTGAGGTTCATCAAAACTCTCCCATCCTTCCGGCGGACCAAACCACAAGCGGCGATCAGATGGGTTGGCGGCATTTTTCTCTCCCTTTCCTCAGCTCCTCTTGGAGCAGAGCTGTTCAACGCGCTCGGTTGAAGATTTTTTCAAATTCCACCCGGTAAAGGCCAGCCAGGGGCGGGTCATAAACGATGACGACGTTTTCATCATTGCGCTTCTCGGCACTATTGCTGAAGTTGTAGGATCCTGTTACGACAACCTGGTCATCCACCAGGATGACTTTATGGTGCATCTGGCCTGGCAAGCTGTCGCGCCGGACATCCAGTCCGGCCTGACGGAGGCGGTCGTAATCGCCGCCCTGGTTTGAATCAATCTGGTCGGAATCGAAGACGCCCTGAACCTGCACGCCTGCCTGAGCGCGCTCGATCATGGCATCGGCCAGCGCGTCGGAAGTGAATGAAAACGCCATGAATTGAATGCTGGACTGAGCGCTTTGAACCAATCGGATCAGATGCTGCAGCACGCCATCGTCGGGTGAGAAATACACTTCAACCTGGCGGCCATCCAACGTGAGCCGGGAGTTAGGCGTCGCGGCGCGAATGTTATCACCGAACAAATCTTCTACAAACATTTCGTTGAATTCGACGGTGTAGTTTTCGGCGACGCGGCTGGAGCGGATGCGGATCATGTTATTGTGATCTTCATAAACGCCGGTGGCAGTGAGATTGAGCGAGCCAGTCCACACCTCGAGGCCGTCAATGACCAGGAATTTGTTGTGCATCAGGCTTTCTCGGCGGTCGCCGATGATTGGGATCCCTTCTCCTTCCAGGCGGCGAGGCACATTCCCGTCCAGCGCGGCGCTGTCCATAACGAGGCGCACCTGAACGCCGCGCCGGTGGGCGCGAACCAGAGCATCCCCGACGCGATCGAGGTTTATGTTCAGCATGGCGATATCAATGGTTTTTTGTGCCGAGTCGATGGCGCTGACCAGGTCTTCATCAATCCCACCCCTGTAGGTGGAAGCGCTGGTGGCGTATGGGTCCGTAAAATAGACCTGGAAAGGAGAACTATTCTCGCCCGGAGGGGTGGTAGGGGAGATTGTTTCTCCTTTTTCTGCCGTCGCGGTTGTTGCGGGTAATGAGGTCTCGGCAGGCAGTTGTGGGCCGGTTTGGAGGCAGGCGGAGAGCAGGATCAAGAGGAAAGCAGAAAGTTTTCGCATGGGAGCGCCATGGCCTTTATTGAATGTGGTGGGTTGAAGGCTGGTCAGGGTAAGACCCAGAGCTGAGGTTCTTCGAGTTGAAGTTGAAATTCGACCGTTTTCAAGTCATCTTTTCGGTCTGCTTCTATGCTCAGGATAATGAATTCCGCCAGCGGGCGCATATCTTCCGGAGGGACTGTGATAGGCGCGAATTTTGCCGGGCTGCCGGGTTTGAGAACCGGCGGCTGGCGCAGCAAATTGACGCCCAGGGCTGTGCCTTTTTCGAGCGGAAGCTCATAAGCCGGGATAAAGAAGCGGCGGGAGGTTTGCCAGAATGTCAGCATTTCGCCCGAACGGTCGCCTTGGAACGTTGTTCGCCGGATATCCACCTTGCCGGCGGCCACCCAGAAAGGTTTTCCGTTTGCGCCAGCCGGAATATCCGCGACGTAATGAAAATCCAGCGGTGTAAGCCCTTTTTCATCTGAAAGCAAGAGTCCCTGACCGCACTGCCCACATACCCAGGCCACCTCGTCGGGCTGGGCGGGGATGGCGTTCTGGCAGCGAAGACAGAACATCGGGATCAGTTCAACCGGGGCGCTCATCTCAGTTTCTCCAGTTCTCGCAGGATATTGCCCGCCTGGCCGAGACCGTCTACCGGTAAAAGAGACAGGCTGTCCGTTGGTTGTTTCGATTTATAACGCCGGTATTCATAATGTTCACCATAACGGAAAATACGATAAGCGCCGGACATGATGGCAAGACCAGCAACAAAGGCGATCAGGGCAAATTCCAGACTGCCGTCGCTGTCTTCTCCGCTCAGGAAAAGCGCCGGGATATCGATGCTGATGAAAGCGCCGGCTGCCATGCCCGCCACCAGCGCCAGGGCGCGATACAAGACGCTGCCTGGCGCCTTGCCATAAAGCGTCTCTCCGCTGAACCCATCAACTGCCACCTGGAATGAACGGCCGCGGTAGAGGTAGCGCACGACCCAAAGCGGGTAGTAAACCAATCCAAGACGCGGCCGGACGATGCGCACAAACGTCTGGCTGATTTGATCGAGGCGGGTCTTCGCGCGCAGCACAGCCTCGAACTCTGTTTGAGCGGTCTGCAGGGCTTCGACCGCTGAACCGACCGGCTCGAATACCATCCCGGCGCTGTGCAACGCGTCGGCGTCGAAAGGTTCCAGGGTGCGGTCCTTGAGAGAGATGACCGTTACACCAAATTCGCCGACATCGCAGGCTGCGCCATTCCAGCTAAGTTCTTTCACCACTCGTACCTCGCGCGGCTCGTAGCGGCGGTTATCTCCGCTGCCTACCTTTTTGCGGCCAAAAGCCCAACCCAAACCGCGCCCCCAGGCTGCCCAGAAGGGCAAATAGACCAGGATCACCTCGCTCACCTGTGAGGTCCTGACGGCGTCGCGAGCGATGGACATTCGCCCTGAGAGAAATTGCTGCATGGCTTGAACGGCTTGTTGGCGGTTGATACGATTGGGTACCTGGTAGCGGCGGACGCCATTTTCTCCGCGCACGACCGAGCGCAATTCGCAAAAAGGACAAATGACGATGGGCTGGCCTTCGGGTACCGGCACCATCCCGCCGCAGCGGGGACAGCTCAAACCGTGGAGAGACTCTTGCGCACTCATATCTTAGATGCCACCCAAGCCGCGAAGGCAATCAAAAATGGCGCTGCTACCAGTCCCAGGATGAGCGCGGCTGCGAGGGCGACGCTAAAACCGTTTTCCCCAAATGCGCTGCCCGCTACAGGGGTCAGCGCCAGGCAGAGATAAACCAGGGCGGTGATACCCCCGGCGAGCAGGTAAGGCGCTTCGTTTTTCGAGGGGTAAAGATTGGCAAATACTTTGCCGGTGGCCCCCTCTACAACGGCGGTGTAAGTCTGGTTGTTGTAATCATACTTGAACTGGTACACTGGAATATGCACCAGCGCGCTTTCTCGCACCTCAGATTCAGGGAGGCGCTCCGAAAGCCAATCGCGAGCGGCCTGCAAAGGCACCGTGGGCGCTTCGGCCTGCGCGTCGATAGCGGGGTCATAGCGCTGCAGGTCTCCGGCGGGCAGGTTGAGGGTGCGCAGTTCGGTGACCGAAGTTGCGGCGGCGGGTTCCAGGGCGGTTTTTTCCCCCTTGTTGTCGCGCCATTTGAAATACCAGAGTGGAAAGTAGGAGAAGGCCTGGCTGGTAATCCGGGCTTTTTTGTCCAGGTCCTTGACGGTCTGGCTGCCGGACATCCATCGCCGCAGCGCGGCGGCGGCTTGTTCGGAACTAAGGGTTGGCGCAAGCGACCAGTGAAAAACGACCCGCGATTTATCCAGATAGACCGTTGAAGAGCAAAATGGGCAGGTTACAAAGAGCTGGCCTTCATCCGGATGCAGCTCACCGCCGCATTGCGTGCAAAGGAGTGCAGAGGCTGAGGATTCACTCATAAAAAAATTATAGCATAGCAATCATGTATAATATTGGAGTTTGTGGGCAGCCATGCGGCCCGAAATTCGTGGTTGGAACCCTTCATGAAGCCTTCAGAGGTTCAAAAATCTTTGCAAACTGGCCTGTTTTACCGGGCGGCGCGGCGTTACCTGCGAGTTCGGTGGGCGTTGTTTGCGATTCTTTTGGCGCTGATGGCTGTGTATGCGGCCAGTTTGCTGCTTTCTGCCACATCGGTCTATGGCATCGGTATTCGCAGCGACTCGGTGGCGTATATCTGGTCGGCGCGCAACCTGGCTGAGGGGATTGGCCTCGGTCGGCTGGATGGGGGCGGCAATTTTAAGGCGATGACGCACTGGCCGCCGCTCTATCCTGTGGTTCTGGCGGCCTTTCCACTGTTTGGGATGGACGTTATTGAAGGGGCGCGCTGGCTGGGGGCGATCCTTGGCGGGTTGAATGTGGCGCTGGTTGGATGGATGCTGGCGCGTATCACCCGCTCGCCCTGGTTTGCGGCGGGCGGCGCGTTGATTGTGCTCTTCTCGCCTGCGATGGCCGAAACCAACCTGCAGGCGATGACTGAGCCTTTGTACATTTCCCTGAGCCTGCTGGCGCTGCTGTTTCTGGACACTGCCCTTCTGCGCGGGCGCCGCCGGTGGCTGCTGGCGGCTGCGGTGTTCACGGCGCTGGCTTTGTTGACCCGCTATGTGGGGCTTTCGCTGGTACTGGCAGGCGCGTTGGGGATTCTGATTTATGAGCGGCAGACCCTCGGTCGGCGCGGCCGAGATTTGGCCATTTTTCTGGCGATCGCGGTTCTGCCAGCGGGACTTTGGGCGTTGCGCAACCTGGCGCTTTCTGGCAGCGCGGCTAACCGCGCTTTGACCTTCTACGCAATCCCGGTTTCTGACTTTGCGTTGGCGTTTGAAACAATGCAGGGGTGGGTTTCACCTGCCAGTGAAATTCTTTCGGTGGGCGCGGGCAAACTCATCCTGGCGCTGGTGGCGTTGTTGGGCGGATTTTTGCTGGCGCGATTTGGGTCTTTTGGAGAGGAAAACGGACCTCGCTCAACGCTCATTGACCTTAACCAGCTTTTGCTTGGTTTTTACCTGATGATGGTACTGGTCTCGCGGCTGTTCTTCGACCCTCTGATCACCATTTTTGAACAGCGCATTCTTGCGCCGGCGTATCTTTCGGTTTTGGCGCTTTTGACCGGTATTCTGTTTGCTGCCTGGCACAGCGCGGTGAAACTCCGCTGGTGGATTGGCGCTATTCTGGCAATTTTTTACCTGTGGAGCGCCTATTCGTTTGCGATGATTTATCGTAGCCAGAGCAACCAGATCTACAATACGATGCGCGAAAATGGCAGCGGGTATGCTTACAAAGGCGAGCTAGACTCGCCTTTTGCAAAGTTGCTGCGCCAGATACCTGATCGGGCGGTGGTGTTCACCAGTAATGTTGAAAAATTCTATTTTTTAACCGGGAAGCCATCCTATGGATATCCTTCTGAATTCGATGCGGCATTTATAAAATCTGTAAAGGCAATGATGGTGGATCGGACGGTATTTTTCGTCAGCTTTCACCGGGAGAACGAAAGCTGGCTTGTGATTCGCGAACAATTGACTGGATTGCGAACGGTTTACGAGGACGAAAACTCCTATATCTACAGCAACCTGCCGCCGGTGGAGGAAAAGTGAGCATGAACAAGGAAAGACGCGCCTTGCCGGAATGGACGGTTGTTTTTATTTTGTTGGCTGTCTGCCTGGTCGCTTTTGGGCTGCTGCTGCCGCGCCTGGGTTTCTATTGGGATGATTGGGCAAAGCTGTTGGTCAGCCGTTTGTTTGGGCTTTCGGGGTATTGGGCTTATTACGCCGAAGACCGCCCGCTTTCGGGTTGGACACATATCCTCTTGACCCCTCTTCTCGGCCCTGCGCCGTTCAACTGGCAGGTCTTTACACTGCTGATGCGCTGGTTGACGGCGGCAGGAATCTGGTGGACGCTGCGGCTGTTATGGCCCGAACATCGCAGACAGGCTGTCTATGCTGCGCTCTTGTTTGCGATTTATCCTGTTTTCACCCAGCAACCGATTGCGCTGACCTTTCACCAACAGTGGCTGCAATACGCTCTCTATTTTTTCTCCGCGGCTGCGATGCTCCTGGCGCTTACCTGCCCAAAACGTTATGGGATACTGACGGGATTGGCGCTGGCCGCTATGATTGCTGAACTTTCGGTGACCGAATATTTTGTCGGGCTCGAGGCACTGCGGCTGCTCTTTTTAGGGATTGTGGCTACCCGGATGGCGAGTGGCTTTAAACAGAAGCTGGCCTGTTGGCTGCGTTTTTCCTGGCCGTATCTGCTGTTCCTGGCCGCGTACGTGATCTGGCGCTTGTTTTTCATCCGCTTGAGCGGCGAGGATCCTTACCAGGCAAAAATGCTTTATGGCTTGTTCAGCCAGCCGGTGGATACGCTTCGATCCCTGGCGCGCATGACCATTGCGGATACGCTGTACGTGTTGATCGGAAGTTGGGGGCCGGTGGTTGGGCTGGGGTTGGAACGACAGGCCAGCTTTGTATTCACCGTTTTGATCTGGGCGGCGGCGATCCTGTGCGGCGCTGGGCTGGCGGTTTACCTGAACCGGCTGCGCTATCCTGAGGAGGATAAGCAGGAGATGCAGGGGGGCAGATGGCTGATCCAGGCGCTGGCAACTGGTTTGCTTGCTCTCATGCTGGGCTGCCTGCCAGGGTGGATTACAAACCGCCCAGTACTTTTTGATTTCCATTCCAATCGCTATGCCATGCCGGCGATGTTTGGGGCAGCCCTGGTCTGGGCGGCGGCGCTGGAATGGCTGACGCAGCGCCGGCTCCAGAAAAATATCCTGGCAGGCGGCCTAGTTGCAGCAGCTGCAATTTTTCACCTGAACACTGCCAGCGATTATGCCCAAATTTGGAAGAACCAGCTTGACTTCTACTGGCAGTTGATCTGGCGGGCGCCCTCGCTTGAACCGGGCACCGCGATTTTGGGGGAAAACGAATTGTTCCCAAACCAGGGCAGTTTTTCTAGCTCGGCGGCGATTAACCTGTTGTACCCACAGGAGAGGGGGAGAGAACACCTGGCATACTGGTATTACAATCTCTGGCCGCGTTTTGCCATCGAGCCCTCAGAAAGCCCGCTGGGGATCCCGCTCCGCACGCAGTTTCGCACGCTGACCTATCAGGGGGTCACGGGGGAGAGCCTGGTTATATTTTACGATCCCGGAAGGGCGAACTGTTTGTGGGTATTGGGGCCAGAAGACGTCCTTAACCCGGATTTGCCGGAACTGACCCGGCGGATGCTGCCCGCCTCGGATTTGAATCGGATTCGGCTAGAAGCGGGCACCAACAGCAGCCCGGATGTGCGCATGTTTGGCCAGGAACCTGATCACGGCTGGTGCTATTATTACCAAAAAGCTGCCTTAGCTGCTCAGTTTGAGGATTGGGAGATGGCGGCGCAACTGGCCGATGAAGCCCGCAACAACCCGGAATACTACCCTAAAAACCCCTGGTTCAAGACACCTCATGAGTGGATCCCGTTTATTAAGGGGTATGCACACACAGGGCGGTGGCGCGAAGCGCAAGAGCTCACCATTCAGGCAGCCAATGTATATCAGGCCAGATACCGCGAAGAATTCTGCACGCTCTGGGATGGCCTGTTAATTGCAACGGATGCAAGCGTAGAGCGGGAGGCGGCTTTGAACGAAGTTTGGACGGAGCTCAACTGCCCGGGGCGGTAATTTTTGCCGATTACTGCATAAAACAATTCAGTATATAATTGATTTCAACAGTGCTACAAAATGTAGGTAGCTATGATTGAGAGAATTCGGATGCTGGAAGCCAGATTGGCTTCTGCCCAGGATGCTCCACAAGAAGTTGATGCCATGCTGGACCTGGCGTGGGAACTCCGTCATGTCGATCCGGCGCGGGCGCTTGAACTAGCACAAACCGCCAGCGAGCGTTCTGCCTCTTCTGACCTCTTTCCCGTTTCCTACCAGAAGGGGATGGCTGTTGGTTTTCTTTTGCTGGGTTTGCTGCATTCTGATTTAGCCAATTACGATCAATCGCTTTCCTATTTATTCAGCGCCCTCACTCCCCTCGAAGAATTACAGGACATGAAGCATGTTGGCGAGGCGCTGGATGCAATCGCCCTGGTTTATTCCCGCCTGGGCGCCTATCAGGAAGCCCTTCAGTTCTACGAACAAAAATTGCACCTTGTAAAAATGCTGGGGGATAAGAAATCTGAAGCGGACTTGTTGAGCCATATTGGCGTGGTGGAAGTTTGCTGGGGAGACAGCAACCGGGCGCTGACCTACCTGAGCCAGGCGCTCTCACTATATGAAGAGCTGAACGATTTGCAGGGCCAGGCGGAAGTGGTGGGGACAAGCTGCAGCGCTTACTGCAATATTGAGGATTACACCAATGCACGGCTCGCGGGTGAAAACAGCGTTGATCTGTATCAGCAGCTCAACTCTCGTAAAGGAGAAGCCGAAGCGCTGAACAATCTGGGTGAAGTGTACCTGGCGTTGGGGGACGACGAGAAGGCGATCAGTTATTTTCAAAGAAGTCTGAAACTGGCCCATGAGGTGGGTTTGCGCTATGAAGCCGCGCATGGGGTGTATCACATTGGTAATATTTACCTTCAGCGCGGAGAGTTGGCAAAAGCGCTTGACCAGTACCAGGGTGGGCTGGCGCTGGCTGAGGAGATCGGCGGAAAGCAGCTCTGTGTTGAGTTTCACCATAAAATTTCTGAAGTATTCAGGCAACAAGGGGATTATGAAAAAGCGCTTTTTCACTACGAGCGCTTTCATCGGTTGAAGGAAGATATTTTTAGCGAAGCTGCCAATGCTCGTTTGCGTAACCTGGAAATTGCTTTCCAGGCAGAGGCTTCACGCCAGGAATTGCAAGTTTATCGCATCAAGACGGCTGCTTTGAACGATGAAATTACAGAACGTAAACGGATCGAGGAGAACCTGCGCAAAACGAATGAGCAATTGCGGCAGCAAATTCATGAGCGGGAACAGCTCATTTCTGACCTGGATTCGTTTTCCCATATGGTCGCTCACGATCTTAAGAATCCGCTGCAGGTGGTGATCTTTGGCAGTCAGATGTTGTTGGAAATGCTACAGGAAAGCCTGGATGAGGACACTGCCGTTATTTTACGGAATATCCTTCAGATGGGACACAAAATGCGGGCCATTATTGATGAGTTGCTGGTATTAGCAAGCGTACGGCAGCAGGAAATCACTTTGCAGCCGCTTGACATGGGGATGTTGATCGAAGATGTAAAATCACGTCTGATGCCCCTGATGGAGGAGTACAACGCCGTTATTTTGGCTCCGGATAAATGGCCTGTGGCCTTGGGCCATGCGCCGTGGGTGGAAGAAGTGTGGGCAAATTATATCTCCAACGCGATCAAGTATGGAGGAAAACCGCCTCGGGTTGAACTGGGCGCGACGCCGCTAGGTAACGGATATATTCGTTTTTGGGTGCGCGATAACGGCATGGGGCTGAAAGCAGAAGCGCGGAAAAAGCTATTCACTCCTTTCAAGCGTTTTAGCCCTGCCCAGGCAACCGGGCACGGTTTGGGTCTCTCGATCGTCAAACGGATTGTGGAGAAACTAGGCGGTGAAGTCTTTGCCGAAAGCGAGGGGCTTGGCCAGGGCAGTGTGTTCAGCTTTACATTGACGGATGCAACGCCCTTTGCGCCGCCTCCTTTGAGCGCTGCGATTTCCGGCGGATCAATTTCTTCTACAGTTGAGTGAATTTGCTATTTTATCTTTGGGGCCACGATTCTCAGGATTCTTGTAACTTTTTAACGCCAGGCGCATCCAAAGCATTGTAAGAAAACGATCTTAAACATGTGTGGAGTGAATCATATGGAGATGGTAATTGATTTTCCTGGCGGGGCAAAGGTGGATGCCCATTTTGGCAACTTTACAGTGAAAACTGACCAGCCGCCAATGGGGGGCGGAGAAGGGTCTGCGCCGACCCCATTTGCTGTATTTTTGGCTTCGATAGGTACTTGTGCAGGGATTTACGTGCTGGGTTTTTGCAAGCAGCGCGGGCTGCCCACAGAGGGAATCCGGATCATCCAGCGGGTGCATACCAACCCCGTTACGGGTATGGTAGGAGATATTGATTTAGAGATTCAAGTACCTCCTGAGTTCCCTGAACGATACACCGAAGCGTTGGTGCGGTCGGCTGAGCTTTGCGCGGTCAAAAAGCACCTTGAAAATCCACCTTCGTTTCATGTCTATACCCGGGTGGCGCAGCCAGCCGGATGATGGTGAATATCATTTTTCTGGATCAGGATTTCCCGATTAGGTTGTCTATGATCTGGTTTACCTGACCGATGTGGTCTGCTTGAATGTATCCGGCGTTGCGCCCCTGCTCTTCGGTCACCATTTCGTGAGCCCAGGTGTGGTAGTGGGGGATATAAATCGCTTTGCCGCCGAGGTTGAGGACCGGCAGGATATCGGATTTAAGGGAATTGCCGATCATCAGAAAGCGGGTAAGGTCTATCTGGTATTTTTCCAAGATCGTTCGGTAGGTCTCGATAGTTTTTTCCCCGGTGATTTCGACGTACCGGAAATACTTTGAAAGCCCCGAGCGGTTAATTTTTCTTTGCTGTTCGGATGGATCTCCTTTCGTAATCAGCATCAAAGAAAAGCGCTGAGAGAGAACTTCGAGTGTCTCCGGGACGTGATCCAACAGCTCGATCTCGGCATCTAACATGTTTTTTGTAATGGCGATGATTTCTGAGGTTTTTTCGGCGTTGAGCTTGCCGCGCGAGATTTTGACGGCGGTCTCGATCATCGAGAGCGCAAAGCTCTTGATGCCGTATCCGTAATAGGAAAGGTTATTGATTTCAATTCTATCCAGTTCGCGCCCGACCAGCTGAGGATCGTCATAAACCGCACAGAGTTGGATAAACTGCTCGCGAGCGTTCAGGTAGTGTATCTCGTTATTCCAAAGTGTGTCATCGGCGTCGAATGCGATGATATCGAACATGATCTGCATTCCTGGTGATGAAATTGATTGCTCCATATCATATCAAGAAAGATTTGAAATTTGAATGGATTTCGAAAATTGGTGCTTCAAATCCCTTGACATGATCCTCAAAATCTGTAAAATACATACCATCATGTTTAATTTTGTACTGATTAGCCTTTCTAAGCGAGCACGAGCGACATACCCACCCCCTCGGGAGAGCGGGCTGCTTGTGCTTTGAAAGCGCCTGATCAGAAAAGAAGGAAAAGTCAAACAGTTCCCTCTCCCTAGTGGAGAGGGATTTTTTTATCTTGAAGGAATTATTCTTAGGAGGAATCAATGACAAACCCAATAATCGGCAATTGCCCGGAATGTGATGCGGAACTTACCCTGGATGACATCATTACAGGTGAGATTGTCGTCTGCTCTGACTGTGGCGTGGATTTGGAGGTGATCAGCTTGGATCCACTTAAGCTGGAATTGGCGCCTATGGAAGAAGAGGACTGGGGCGAATAAGCCACCAGGACGGAGGAACTTTATGAAGATCGGTATCTTGCTTTCACGGGTGCGGGTTGAGGAAAAGTGGCTGCTGGCAGCGCTGGAGAGTCGTCACATTGCTTACGAGCGGATTGATGACGGCCAGGTAAACTTCAGGTTGGATGATCCGGCAGAGTGGAGTCATTTTGACGTTGTTTTGGAACGCAGCGTTTCATATGTACGCGGTCTTTACGCCACTTCGGTGCTGAATTCCTGGGGGATTCCAACGGTCAATATGTCTTCGGTCGCGCAGGTGTGCGGCGACAAACTGGCTACTTCGGCTGCGCTTTCCAGAGCAGGGGTACCGCAGCCCCGCCTGCGGGTGGCCTTTACGCCCGAGGCAGCGCTGGAAGCAATTGAAGAGCTGGGTTATCCCGTAGTGCTCAAACCGGTGGTGGGGTCGTGGGGACGGCTGCTTTCCAAAATTAATGACCGCGACGCCGCTGAGGCGATCCTGGAGCATAAAGAAACGCTCGGCTCTTACCAGCATTCTGTTTTTTACATCCAGGAATTTATCCAGAAACCCGGCCGTGATATCCGCGCTATGGTGGTGGGGGATGAAACGGTCTGTGCAATTTACCGCAGTTCCTCTCATTGGATCACCAATACCGCGCGTGGCGGGCAAGGCGAAGTTTGCCCGATTACCCCTGAGCTGAACGAACTGTGCGTGGCTGCGGCCAAAGCGGTGGGCGGTGGTGTGCTGGCAGTGGATTTATTGGAAGACCCCCAGCGCGGCTACCTGATCAACGAAGTCAACCATACAATGGAGTTTCATACCCTGGCGCCGACGACAGGCATTGATATTGCTGGCATTATATTGGATTATGCGATCAAAATGGCTGGCGCTCAATCAAATGCGATGATCCCTGTTGCGTCGCTGGATTTAACGGTTCCAAAACTGCCTCATCTGACGCCGGTAGCTGTAGAGCGTTATCCAATGAGGTCGAGATGAAAGTTTCCATTGTTGGCGCTTCTGGCTATGCGGGCGGCGAATTATTACGCTTGCTGCTTGACCACCCAGAAGTGGAGTGTTTTCAAGCAACATCAGAAAGTCATTTAGGAGAATTTGTTTACCAGCAGCACCCAAATCTACGCAAACGCACCTCTTTAAAATTCTCATCGCGCCAGGTGTTGGAGCCTTGTGACGTGCTTTTTCTAGCGCTGCCGCATGGCGACAGTCAGAAAAATATCGAACATTACGCTTCTCTAGCGCCCCGCATCGTTGACCTGGCGGCAGATTTTCGCTTGAGAGATCCTCAGCTTTACAAAACCTATTATGGGCATGACCATGCAGCCCCGGATTGGCTGGAGCGGTTTGTGTATGGACTGCCGGAACTGCACCGCGAGGAAATGCGGCAGGCCAGCTATATCAGTGGTGTGGGCTGTAACGCTACGGCGAGTATCCTGGCGCTTTTCGTCCTGGTCAAGAACGATTTTCTCGATACGAGCAAACCGGTGATTGTGGAAATTAAAGTAGGATCCTCAGAAGGGGGGGCGACCCCCAACCCTGGTTCGCATCACCCGGAGCGGAGCGGTGTGATCCGAACTTTTTCGGCTTTTGGCCACCGCCATACCGCCGAAGTGGTGCAGGAACTTGGTTTGCAGGACGTGCACTTGACCATGACTTCAGTGGATTTGGTGCGAGGAGCGCTGGCAGCGGCGCATGCCTTTGTAAAACCGGGCGTGACCGAGAAAGACCTGTGGCGGGCTTACCGCGCCTGGGTAGAACAAGAGCCTTTTGTGCGCCTTGTGAAGGACCGGCGCGGCATTTATCGTGTGCCGGAGCCAAAAGTGTTGGCAGGCAGCAATTACGCTGATGTCGGTTTTGAATTGGACGAACAGAGCCGCCATGTGGTTGCCACTGCGGCGATCGACAACTTGGTGAAAGGTGCGGCGGGTTCAGCAGTTCAGGCCATGAACGTGATGTGCGGTTTTGATGAGACAGCCGGGCTCAGTTTTAGCGGGTTGCACCCGGCTTAGGGAGTGGAGGAAGGATGATCGTTGTAAAAATTGGCGGCTCGCAGGGCGTTTCGCTGGATTTGGTTAGCCAGGATATTGCTGCGCTGGTTCACCAGGGGCAAAAGGTGACGGTGGTTCACGGGGGCTCTGCTGAAACAAACGAGATTTCCGAAAAACTGGGATATCCGCCGCGTTTTGTCACCAGCGTTTCAGGGTTTTCCAGCCGCTATACAGACCGCCAGACGCTGGAAATCTTTGCAATGGTAACCAATGGAAAGATTAATACATTACTGGTGGAGCGTTTGCAGAAAGAGGGCGTGAATGCTTTTGGCCTTTCGGGCGTAGATGGACGGGTGATGGTCGCTCACCGGAAAGAAGCTATCCGGATTGTTGAAAATGGAAAACAACGGATGCTGCGCGACGATTACACCGGGAAGATTGTGTCAGTCAATGGTGCGCTGTTGAAGAGCTTGATCAAGGCTGGGTTGACGCCGGTTATAGCACCTCTGGCAATTTCGCCAGAAGGGGATGCGGTGAACGTGGATGCGGACCGGGCAGCGGCGATGGTGGCCGGCGCAATTGAGGCCGAGCAGCTTATTATCTTGACCAATGTACCTGGCTTGATGCGCAACTTTCCGGATGAGAGCACGCTCATCCCACACCTGCCGCGCCTTGGGTTGGAACAGGCGCTTTCGTTTGCAGAAGGCCGGATGAAGAAAAAGGTGCTCGGCGCAAGCGAGGCATTAGACCTGGGCGTTGCTAAAGTGATCTTTGCCGATGGGCGGGTCACACATCCGTTGTTCGATGCTCTGGCGGGCAAAGGGACCGTCATTTCTGCGTGATTGAGGTGAAATGATTATGGCAACGAACCAGGTTTCTCCTGCTCCTGCTGGTCAATTGGAAAATCTGACGCTTTCTGAACAGATTCAGCAGCGCGAGCTGGCTCATACCGCTGGGGTTTACAGTAAACGCCCGGTTGTGATTGTGCGCGGCCAGGGCGCCCGCCTTTGGGACGCGGAAGGAAGGGAGTACATTGATTGTATCGGCGGCCAGGGATCTGCGAATGTAGGCCACGCTAATCCGGCTGTTGCTCAGGCGATTGCAGAGCAAGCCAGCGTTTTGGTGGGCTGCCCGGAATTGTTCTTCAACGATAAACGAGCAGCGCTGATGGAGCGGTTGTGCGCTTTGACGGGCCTGCCGCGCGTTTTTCTTGGTAATTCCGGCGCTGAGGCAGTCGAAGCTGCGATCAAGTTTGCCCGCCTTTTGACCGGGCGCACGGAAGTGATCGCCTTTATGCGGGGTTTCCATGGCCGCACGATGGGGGCGCTTTCGGCAACCTGGGAGAAGAAATATCGTGGGCCTTTTGAACCGTTGGTACCCGGATTTAAACATATTCCTTACAACGATCTCGATGCCCTTAAAGCAGCAATTAGCGACGAGACGGCTGCCGTGCTTTTAGAAGTGGTGCAGGGCGAGGGGGGAGTCCATCCTGGGAAGGTTGAATTTTTGGCGGGGGTGCAGGAACTCTGCCGGGCGAACGGCGTGCTGCTGGTGATTGATGAAATCCAGACGGGTTTTGGCCGAACGGGAAAGATGTTTGCCTTCCAGCATTACGGTCTTGAGCCAGACCTGCTGTGCGTCGCGAAATCCATCGCCGGTGGAGTGCCGATGGGCGCTACCTTTTTAGCGGCTCATTTAGGCGAGTTGCCACCTCACGTTCATGGTTCTACCTTCGGCGGGAATCCACTGGCCTGTGCGGCCTCTCTTGCAGCGCTGGATTATCTTGAGGCCAATGGCCTGCCAGAGCGCGCTGCAGAGCTAGGCGCCTGGTTCCGCGAGCGATTGTCGCAAATTCAATCGCCGCTGATTCGCGAGGTGCGCGGCCTGGGTTTGATGGTGGGAGTGGAGTTGAAGCAAAAAGTTACCCCTTATTTGCAGGCGTTGATGCAAGAAGGCGTGATGGCTTTGCCTGCTGGATTGACCGTGATGCGTTTTCTGCCGCCGCTCGTAGTGAGCAGGGAAGAACTTGCGCTGGCGGCAGCAGCGGTGGAACGGGTATTGCGCGGACCTGGCGTTGAAGGAGGAGAGTCATGAAAGACCCTGTTGCGTTGCTTCCCGGGCTGCTGGCCACATACAGCCCTACCGGTCAGGAGACCGGAGCGGTTGATTTCCTTTTCGAAGCCATGCAGGCGATGGGCTTTGAGGTGTATTATGACGGCGCCGGAAATGCGGTTGGGAGGCGGGGTGATGGACCAAACGAGATTCTCCTGCTCGGGCATATTGACACGGTACCGGGGGTCATCCCTGTACGTTGGGATGGCGACCGCTTGTATGGACGCGGCGCGGTGGACGCAAAAGGGCCATTGGCCTGTTTCGTGGCTGCCGGCGCGATGGCAAACCTGGCGCCTGGTTGGCGCATTACGGTGATCGGCGCTGTGGGAGAGGAAGGTGACTCGCGCGGCGCAAAGTACCTTTGCGAACATTATGCCACGCCGCAGATGGTAGTGATCGGAGAGCCGAGCGGATGGGATCACATTACATTGGGGTATAAAGGCAGTTACTGGTGTCGCTATATTGTGCAAAAATCATTGACTCACACGGCGGCCAGCCAGACAAGCGCTTGTGAACAGGCTGTTGGCTTCTGGAACGGCATGGTTCAGGCTGCAGCCAGTTGGAACGAGGGAAAAGGGCGGGTCTTTGAACAGTTGACGCCGACCTTGCGGGGCATGGAATCGAAACAGGATGACTTTGTGGAAACGGCTGAATTGCGGGTGGGTTTTCGGCTGCCGCCGGGGATGGAAAAGAATGAATTGGAAGACCTTCTGACTGGGCTTGCCGGCGAAGGCCAGATTATTGTGGAAGATTACATTCCTGCTTATAAAGGGGAGAAAAATAGCGCCCTGGTGCGCGGGCTGCTGGCAGGGATCCGTGACGCCGGCGGCCAGCCTGCATTTAATCTTAAAACCGGCACTTCGGATATGAACCTGGTGGGACCGGTCTGGGAGTGCCCCATTGTAGCCTATGGGCCGGGGGATTCGGGGCTGGATCACACCCCTGAGGAGCATATCCTGGTGAGCGAGTACCTGGTAGCCGTGCGAATCCTTTCGCAGGCGCTGGAAAAAGCCATGCGGGATGGAAAATAACCTCTTGCCAAAGGAGTTGTTGTTAATGATGTCCAGAAAACTGCTTGTGATTTCTATCCCCTTCATTAAGAAGCTTGGAAAGGAGAAGAAGCCGGATTTAGATCTGGTAAGTTGCGCTTAAGAAATCCTGGCGGAAAGAGGACTAAGCGGACTTACCAGATCGAGTGGTAAGTCCGCACTGTTTTAGACGCCAACCTATTGACAGGCGCCAGGACGGGCCTGGTAAAAAAAATTCGAGGTGTGAAATGAGTCTTGAAAAATTTGCAATTATCGATTCGACGCTGCGAGAGGGAGAACAGTTCGTCAACGCTTTTTTTACCACCGAGCAGAAGATCCGCATTGCAACACTGCTGGATGCTTTTGGCGTGGAATATATTGAGCTGACCACCCCATGCGCGTCACCGCAGAGCGAGAAAGACTGCCGGGCGATTGCTGGGCTGGGACTGCGGGCCAAAACGCTGACGCATACTCGCTGCGCCCTGGAGGATGTGAAAATTGCAGTGGATACTGGCGTGGATGGGGTGGATGTGGTTATTGGGACATCCTCCTATTTGCGCAAGTTCAGCCACGGCAAGAGCATTGTTGAGATCATCGAAACCGCCCAGGATGTGATCGAATATTTGCTGACGCAGGACGTGGAGGTGCGTTTCAGCACGGAAGACAGCCTGCGGAGCAATGCAGAAGATCTTTATCAGGTTTATGAAGCGGTTGACCAGATGGGGGTGCACCGGGTGGGCGTGGCAGATACAGTCGGAATTGGCACGCCGCGCCAGATTTATGACCTGGTGAAAGAACTGCGCGCTCGCGTGAAAGCGGATATCGAGTTCCATGGACACAACGATACCGGCTGTGCCATCGCCAATGCGTTTGCAGCCCTGGAAGCGGGCGCCACGCACGTGGATACCAGCGTTTTGGGGATTGGGGAGCGCAACGGCATTACTCCGCTTGGTGGGCTTGTGGCGCGCGTGTATGCAGTTAACCCGGCTTTGGTTTCGAAATATCATTTGCCTTTGCTGTTGCACCTGGATCAGGCGGTTTCTCGCCTTGTCAATGTGGATATCCCCTTTAATAACTATATCACCGGCTTTGCGGCGTTCACCCATAAGGCTGGCATCCATGCCAAGGCGGTTTTGAACAATCCCTCCACTTATGAAATTTTGCGACCGGAGGACTTTGGTTTGAGTCGTTACATTCACATTGGCAGCCGCCTAACCGGTTGGAATGCAATCCGTTACCGAGCCGACCAGCTAGGGTTAAAGCTTAACAACCGGGAGATCAAAGAAATTACTGAACAGGTGAAAATGCTGGCAGATCAGCAGCAACTTACCCTGGATGAAGTGGATCGTTTGCTCTCTATGCACCAAGCTACAGATGAAGAAGCCATTGCCGCTGAGGTGGGCGATCCCCAATCGGTAGAAACTGGAGAACAGGAGACGCTGTGATGGGACAGACTTTATCGGAAAAGATATTATCCCAGCATGCAGGGAGAACGGTGAATGCAGGGGAGTTCGTCGTCGTGGAGCCTGATGTGGTGATGAGCCACGATTCACTGACGCCCGGCATCATCAAGATTCTGCGCCAGGAACTGGAGATGGAAAAGGTCCGTTACCCCGAACGGCTGGTGTTTGTTTTTGACCATGTCGCGCCTGCCTCTACGGTGGGTACGGCCGATTCGCAAAACCTGGCACGGCGTTTTGCCCAGGAACAAAATATCCGTTTATTTGATGTGGGACGCGGCATTTGCCACCAGGTGTTGGTGGAAGAAAGGATAGCCGGGCCAGGGAAGATCGTGATCGGCTCCGATTCTCATTCGACCGGTTATGGTTCGGTCGGCGCGTTCGGAACCGGCATGGGGTCTACCGATGTCGCGCTGGTATGGGCTACTGGCCGCACCTGGCTGCGGGTGCCTGAGACTTACCGGGTGGTGGTGGAGGGGCGTTTTCCTAGCGGGGTAGACGCCAAAGACCTTGCTTTAAAACTGTGCCGTGAGATCACCATTGACGGGGCGAATTATATGGCGGTGGAATACCACGGCCTGGATTGGATGCCACTGAATGGCCGGCAGACGCTGGCCAGCATGGCGGTGGAAATGGGCGCAAAAGCCGGCATCGTGCCGCCCACTGGCCTGCCAGGTGATCAATTCCCCGCGCCCGATTGGTTGACCCTGGACGCCGATGCTCGATATGCCCAGTCTCTTACAGTGGATCTTACCAGGCTTGAACCGCAGGTTTCAATGCCTCATGCTGTGGATCATGTTGTTGATCTTTCTGGGGTGGCCGGGACGCGCGTGGATGTCGTCTTTCTTGGAACCTGCACCAACGGCCGGTATGAGGATATGAAAACAGCAGCTGGCTTGCTGGCCGGAAAGCGAATTGCAAAGAATGTGCGCCTGATCGTTACACCAGCTTCCAACCGAGAATTGAGCAGGGCGGCTGCGGACGGGACGCTTGCGATATTGCTCGAAGCCGGCGCCACGCTCACGACGCCTGGCTGCGGGATGTGTATGGGGCGCCACCAGGGCACCCTTGGAGACGGGGATGTGTGCCTTTCTACCGCCAACCGCAACTTTAAGGGGCGGATGGGGTCGCCGAATGCCCAAATTTACCTGGCGTCGCCAGCCGTTGCGGCAGCAACTGCTTTAACAGGCGCGATTACTGACCCGCGAGCGTGTTAAGTCTCGCAACAGAGAAAATATTTCCTTGCCAGCAGGCTGAAGCGGACTGTGTTTTTATTAATCTTGAATTGATTTTTGTGGAGAGCAGGCATGAATAGAGTGTGGAAATTTGGAGCGGATGTGGATACTGACCAGATTGTACCGGGGCGTTATGCCCCGTATATGCGGCCGGATGCTGATGTTGGAGAAGCAGCGTTTATCGAGGCGCGGCCAGAGTTTGCAAAAAACGCCAGACCCGGAGACGTGATCGTAGCGTTGGAGAATTTTGGGTGCGGCTCTTCGCGCGAATATGCTGTGGAGGCGCTGAAGCGCAGAAAAGTGGGAGCGATCATTGCTTTGAGTTTTGCGCGCATTTTTTATCGTAACGCTCTTAACCTGGGTATCCCATTGTTCGAATCGCCAGAAATTGTAGAGGCATTGCAGGATGGCGATGAAGTGACCCTGGACATACCAAACCGGCGCGTGCAATGTGGCGAGCAGGTTTACCTGCTCCCCGAATTGCCTGTGTTTGCACAGGAGATCTTAAAAGCAGGCGGGATTGTGCCGTATGTGCGCGCGTACGGGCGCTTTCCCGGGGAGGAATAGATGCCTCGATTATGCGTTATCGAAGGGGATGGAATTGGCCGGGAAGTTATCCCGGCTGCGGTAGAGGTGCTGCAGGCGATCCTGCCGGATTTGGAGATTGTGAAGGCCAGTGCAGGCTGGGAAACCTTTAAGCAGTGTGGGGTCTCTGTGCCAGAAGAAACGCTGGCCGCCGTTCGCGAGTGCGGAGCTGCCCTATTTGGGGCAGTCTCGTCGCCGTCGCGCAAAGTGGAAGGTTACCGCAGCGCGATATTGACCCTGCGCCAGGAGCTTGGGCTGTATGCGAATATTCGCCCGGTTTGCAGCCTGCCGGCAGTTTCTCACAGAGG
>Ga0067045_1029137_pt1 | contig 23475 bp, 25 predicted proteins | sample TerdegcTABiofilm_FD_59184 | JGI IMG/M metagenome (GOLD analysis project Ga0067045, IMG submission 59184) | Combined Assembly of (Gp0054472, Gp0054536) Wastewater bioreactor microbial communities from Singapore -Terephthalate degrading...
GTTCTTAAAAAAAATAGGTTAGCACGAAGTGCATTTTTAGTTATTTTAATTGGGGTCCTCTATATAATTACAGTCGCTTATGCATTATCATCAGCAGATGCTGTAACAAACGAAATAAATAGAATTCCAAAGTTGATTATGGAATTCTTAACAGTTATTTCGGCATGGATCCTATTCATATTTGTCTTATCAATCGCTACCAAGAGTGACTTTGACTATAATAGTATAGTCGCTGTGATTTTAATGGGGTTATTTTTATTGACCACCTTAGCGGTCCATTTTATAAGCATTGTATTGTCAAGGACTTCACTTAATTCAGATACCATAATGACCAATATATTATTTTTTTCATGGCCTTCTATACTATATGCTCTTGATATTTTAAGTTGGAATTGCATTTTTGGTGTAGCACTTCTATATATTGGATTTCATGCCAAACGCATCTACAGCAAAAGGATTGGAAATTTAATAGCCATTTCTGGTGTTATATGTTTATCAGGGCTGGTGGCATTGCCACTTAATAATATGAATTTTAGATTTATTGGAGTCGCTGGTTACACAGTATTTCCAATTTTGATTGGTTCTTTGGTTTTATATAAAGAAATAAAAAATGAAAGATAATACCCCTCAACTTCACCTACCAGCCGATACGCTCCGTTCCTCACTTCCGTTGGTCGCTGCGGTACTCGGGCTTCGCCACATTTTTTTGTTGCTGCCTTCACTACGCTAGGCTTATTCGCTACAATAAAAACGTCGCATAATGGCAAACGTTAAGCGAAAGTTTGCGCTTTGGTTGTGAAACATGAAGATTATTAGGCATATGGTTTCATTCTTACTGCCCATTTTCGCTTTGATCGTTGTTCCTTTTTTGGTGGAAAAGGACTATTCGTTACGGTTTTTATGGACAAATATAATAGGTGGTCTATTTATTGGCTTAGGTCTTACGGTCTTGGTTTTGACAATTCGAATGTTTATTCGAATTGGAAATGGTACACTAGCTCCTTGGGATCCAACAAGGAAGTTGGTGACTATCGGTTTGTATAGGCATGTTCGTAACCCGATGATATTGGGTGCTCTTTTTGTATTGTGCGGAGAATCGATTCTATTTACTTCGATTAGTATTGGAATCTGGGCTGTCCTGTTCTTTATTATCAATATGTTATATTTCATTTTTTCAGAAGAACCAGGGTTGGAAAAAAGATTAGGAACAGAATATGTTGAATATAAAAAACATATACCCCGTTGGATTCCAAGAATTAAGCCATGGTATCCGGGGAAAAAATAAATCACTCATTTTTTTGGACAGATCCCGTAATTAATGATCTTTTGGAAAAAGCTTCTTTTAAATTGGGCGAATTGAATTCTTTTTCCCGACTGGTTCCTGATGTGAATATGTTCATAATCATGCATATTTTTAAGGAAGCCGTAGTTTCGAAGTGAAAATACGTTCTACTATGGAGAGTATCAGATCCCGGGAAAGGGGGAATCCCCTGAATTTTCCGCAGTTCTAATCAATAGGATGCTTAGAGATGATTGAGAAATATCAAATTATGAAGGAGGAAGTCTCCTCGGTCGCTTCGCTCCCTGCGGCGTTTCATCGCTTAACAGCCTGTTTTACAAAGTGCTTATTCCAAGAGGTGATAAGATATGATGTATTTTGCCTATGGCTCAAATATGAATTCTGAAAGGATAAGAGAAAGAGGGGTTAATTTCTCAAAACGAGAGCATGTAATTTTAGAAAACTGGATGTTAGAATTTAATAAAATTTCATCTCGAAATCCTAAAGAAGGTTATGCAAATATAGTAAAAGACAAGAAGAGCATTGTTGAGGGAATCCTTTATACAGTTCAGAAGTCAGATATAGAAAAGCTCGACAGGTACGAAGGATATCCAGATCACTATGATAGAATAAAAGTAAGGGTTAAACTGGATGACGGGGAAGAAGTGGAAGCTATAACCTATGTAGCTAATCCCAATAGGGTAAAAGAAGGATTAAAACCATGTAGAGCATATCTTGATCATCTCCTAAAGGGGTGCGATTTATTATCAAAGGAATATTGTGAGAGGTTAAGAAAATGGGAAACTTTGGATTAATCAGCACGGCGCCTGACAGCTGGTATACGGCTACGCTTCGCTAAACCCATCATTACACGCGGCCAAGAGAAGGTTATTATTGGGAGAGAGGAAAGCGAGGAGCTTGATATTATTCCGATGATGCGGGTAAAGGTTTTGAAACATATCCGGCTTAAACATGCCTGCAAACACTGTGAAGGTACAGAAGAAGAGAGAACCTCTTCAGTAACCATAACACTCCCAGATCCCCAGCTTTTACCCATCTGTGGGTGGCCTTGGGGGGAAGGCCTTCTACCCCAGCTGTAAGGTTTATGTATCATCAAAGCAGGTAGCGGAGGCTCTCAATTACATAAAGAAACTCTATGCCAAACCTTGCTTCCTAGTGAGATAGTCAGGACAAAGACATTTTTTATGATTTTGTCTCATCTATTTTGCAATATATGCTCCCAAAAGAAGTGGAAAATTTTGATGATTTCTGATAGAATATAATATACTGCAGATATATTCTAAAAATATTAGAATAAGTAGGAGACTGTATGAGCAATAATGATAAACCAGTTAAGGTGGGTTTTATTCATACCACTCCGGCAACGATCGGACAAGTTGAAAAAGGGATGAAGTCATTTTTACCGGGTAGAGAATGGATCCATATTTATGATGGAAATGTTAAAATGGATAACTTTAAATCCCCCATCGGCGTTACCCCGAAAAGCAACCTGCTGCGCTATGCTGTTTTTGCCGATCAGTTGGAGAAAGCGGGCTGCGGGGTTGTTGTATCCTGCTGCAGCTTAATGCCGAGGGCCGTGGCGTACGCCAAAGAGGTCGTCTCGGTACCTTTTATCCAGCTTGATGCGGTTATTTTGGATAAGGTTGTTAATAAATACAGCCGGATTGGGGTGATCAACACCACCGCATATGTAGTTCCTTATGTAGAGGAAGGATTGAAAACCAGAGCGGCAAAATTGGGCAAGAAAATCGAGCTGGTATTTTCCAATAATCTCACGGCTCTGGAGCTTTTTAATGCCGGAGAGTTTGAAAAACATGATAACATTGTCATCGAAGATATCAAAAAGCTGGATCAAAAAGGTTTAGACTGCATTTTGATGGGGCAGATTCCTTTTGGGTTGATGGACGAGAAACTTCAAAAACTTACCTTAAAAACACCGCTCTTCTATGTTGATCGGGATGCCTTCCAACGGATCAAAGAGCTGCTTTAGTAGTAAGAGAAAAAGATGAGTATTCGAAACCTTGATTATGCTGAACCGTTTTTCCCGGTAAAGTATCTGCTTGATGAAAATGAATATATTGTTGGCGCAAAGTGCATTGTCTTAAATCTCTCGCCAGAACCGATATTGATCAATAACCGCCCGCTGGATTTTTTTCGTTCTGTGGTCGTCACGAACACCCCGATCCTTCAGATCAAGCGCTGTCTAATCATTGAGAAATTTATGGATTATCCCGATGAGAATGCGCTCTATGAAAAAGTTAAAAAGACTTGGACGCTTGCTTACGACGCCACTCATGAAGAACGCCATAAAGGCGTGGCCTTGTGGCGTTCACCCAAGACAAAAATAGGCAATGTTGCGGTCAATATGTGCCTCGCAGGAACCGTGCCCCTGAAAGTTGGCCTGCATATTCAACATTGGGGCGGGCCACCCATCAAGGAAGTCCACACCCAGATAGTGGGGATCGGGACAATGCAGCAATGCTACCAACAGGATCTGAATACGCTGTATCGGGAAGAACCTATGGCGCCGGGTAACAGTCATATCCCCATGTACGACGAAAAATATGAGTACCCCTGGCATCAGTACGAAACGATTACACCATCTATTTTTATGGCTACGGAGATGCAAATTACCGATGAACTTGGCGTTTAATCTTTAGTTATTATGCTTGATAAACTAAATAAACCAGTAATCAGGAGGAGAAAATAATGAGGTGGAAAACGAGTGTTGTAGGCGCTCCCGCAAGTGCGGTAAATGCGCCGGCCCCATTGAAAGGCACCACTACTGAAATAATCAAAAATGCCGCAGCTATTGGTTATGATGCGGTCCAATTTCAAGTCAACCGCCCAGCAGAATTTAATTTGGATGAGACCCTGGCAGCTTTAAACACCTATCAAATAAAGGTCTCCGCCCTTGCTACCGGAATGGCTTACACCGTGGATCAGATCAGCCTTGGGAACCAAGATGAAATTAAGCGTCTGGCGGCAGTTGCCAGAATGAAGGAACATATTGATTTAGCGGTAAAATTGGGGGGGGCCGATGTGGGCATCGGAATCATCAGAGGTTTTTTTGCCGATTGCCCCAGTAAAGAAGAATTTATGGCACAGTATCGCAAAAGTTTACACGAATGCATTGATTATGCGGAAAAAAATCGAATTCGCATCGTGCATGAGGCTATTGGGAGAACTGATTGTGATGTTTTAAGGAGAATCGAAGAAAATCTCTCCCTAATCAAAAGCTTTAATTCGCCATACTTTATGTTGCAAATTGATTCTTATCATATGGATTTGGAAGAATCCGATTTTTACTCCGCTATGCTGAAAGCTAAAGGTTTTGTGGCCCAAGCGGATATATCCGATTTAAATAGGGCCGTGCCGGACGGTAAACATTTTGATTTTCCAAAAATGTTAAAGGCATTAATCGAAATCGATTATAAAGACTATTTGGTCTTTGAATTTAAATCCGTCGGAGATGGCGTTGCCGAGGCGACTGCCGGTCTCTTATTTATCCGGAATTTGTATGACAGCATCTTTAAATAATTTAAATAATTATTGATAGGAGCTGTCATTTCGGGGTTTTTGGGCAAAGATGGGAAACCTTACACAAAAAGGACCTGAAGTACGAATGGCTCCGGTTGCATGGGCGACCAGCCGCCTTCTTCGCAGCGAATTCGGGCAACACCTCTGGTCCAGTCTGCCCAGCCCGTGAACTGTTCCAGCCGGTCTAAAAAAAGTCCGAGAAGAACTAGCGTAGGCTTAGTTCCGCTTCGCTCCACTCATATTTTTGTTCCACTGCGTTCCGCATAAACTTCTAAATCCGTGGATCGTTATCTGCAATTCCCATAATATCTTACTAATGAAATATATATTTCTGATTATGAAATGACTGAAATAATGAAAGATGCCAAACTTGTTTCAGGAATTAAAAAAGGATCGGATGATATAAAAAAGGGAAAATATAAAATTGAAAATGATAAGGTTTTGGTCATAATTCTTGATATTGATGATAGAAAAGGTGCATAAAAATAATGAGAGGGTATTCATATAACAAATCTTATGATCTTCACTTCCCCGCGATCTTTCAGAGAGCGATAGATCATGCTGAAAAGACACCCACAACTTAGCATGAGTAAAGGGTTAAGCTAAAATCAAATTATTTATTTATGTTTATCCCTTTGATAATAAATCCCTATAGTAAAAGAATCTAAATCTCCTGGTTTTATAAGCAAGATGGAAGAAGAATATAAAAAACCATTAAAATTATCTTCATCCGATATTTGCAGAATCTTTTGCCTAGGTTCGGGAAGAGAGAAATTATTCGTATTTAATCCTGCAACTCTTTTCCATAGGCTAGATAATCTTTAAGGAGGTACGAAAGACTATGAATTATCAGATCAGAAAACTAACCGATTTTCGCGTTGCATCAATTTACGCCTATGATGCCTTAGGGGTTGGACATAACATGTATGCTCTGCTTGAACTTGACGTAACAGATGTTAGAAAGCGGCTTAGAGGATTGAGGATGGAAGGACACAAGGTTTCCTTTTTTGCATTCCTTATCAGTGGAATAGCTAAGGCTATTGCCGAAAATAAAGAGTTAAACCATATCCGCTGCGGAAAAAAGTTGTGTTTCTTTGATGAAGTTGACATAAGCACTGCTATAGAACTGAAACTGGACGGTATTTCTGTCCCCAGACTCTATGTTGTGCGAGATGCCGCCAGAAAAAGTGTTGAAGAAATAACGAGGGAAATAGATCTAGCCAAAGATAATTGGGAATCTTCTGGCCGTATTGGCGATGATGACCAATGGGCTCTCAAGGGTGTGAAAATTGCATCCAGTTGCCCAGCGTGGTTTTTCAAATTCCTTGTAAGACAGCTTTCACGAAATCCTTTCAAAATCAAGGAACGATTCGGCACAACCTATGTAACATCAATAGGTGGCTTTTCCAATGTTTCTGGAGCCATCATACCCTATTTTGAGGGACAAAACCGACCCTTGGCTTTTGCTATCGGGAATGTAATAAAAAAGCCTGGTATAATAAAATCGGAAATAAAAATCAGAGAATATTTGAGCTTAACAGTAATGATTAATCACGATCTTGTTGACGGAGCCCCTGCAGCCAGGTTTATAAAATCCCTTAAGGAGAGGATTGAAGAAAATGATAAATAACATAGTAGCTAATGACGTGGATGACGGTTCTGCAAAGGGAAACATTACTTTGGATGATGCTGCCTACGCTCTGGGTATTGTAAGTAATATCTGCACAAAGGTAGGTCCAGGCCTGCCGGGTACTCTGCAGGAAAGAAAACGGGCAGCTATAATTGAAAAGGAATTGGCATCTATTCTTGGCTCGGAAAATGTAACGGCAGAGGAATATACCCTTGCACCAGATGCTTTTTTAGGATCATTGCCTGTCAGTGCTATCGGGATAATTATCTCTGTTCTTCTCAATATTTATTCTGTCAGATTATTTAGCGTCCCATCCTGGATAGCAAGTTTAGGCGCTTTGATGCTTTCTATACTTTCTTTAATCACATTCTTCCTGGAGTACATCAAATATAATGAGTTCATTGATCCACTTTTCAAGAAAAAACAGTCAGTAAATATCATAGGCACATTACCCGTAGATGGAACAAAAAAGAGAACAAGATTATTAATTGTTAGCGGGCATCATGATAGCGCACTGGAAAACACATGGTTCTCAATTCTTCGGTACGGTTTTTACATTACAATTCCAACCATCTTTTTCGGATATCTTGCAATGGTTGTAGCCTGCTCCATTCAGCTGGCAGGCACACTGTTGAACAATATCCGTTTAGCCCAAGCCGGAACTGTTGGATGGTTTATCTTACTATATCCGGTTATACCTTCAATTATTTTTGCACTCTTTTTCAATCGTGGGAGGAAAAATGGTGGAACAGTACCTGGAGCTGCAGACAATCTATCCGCTTGTTCTGTTGTGATTGCTTTGTGCAGATTTCTAATACGGCATCCTTTAAATATTCCACCTAATACAGAAATCCGGTTTATCTCCTTTGGTGGAGAGGAAGCTGGTTTGCGGGGTTCCCGTCGTTATGTGGAAAAACACATTGAGGAATTAAAAAACCTCGACGCGCGAGTTCTTAATTTCGAAACAATAGCTTATTCTGAAATTGGCATTTGTACATCGGATCTGAACAATATAAAAAATTCTCCCGAAATGGTAAGGAGCGTTGAATCTGCAGCACTGCGCGCCGGAGTTCCTTTTAAAGTTAAATCGTATCCCACAGGTGGTGGTGGAAGTGATGCGGCTGCATTCAGTAAAGTCGGTCTAAAGGCATTGACCTTACTTCCTCTTAAAATACCTCAACAAATCGTAGAGTTTTATCATCAAAAATCGGATACCCCAGACATCCTTAAAACTGAGCCTCTCCTTAATGTTCTAAAGCTGGCACTGGAATGGGTAAGAAATGGAGGAGAATAAACCTATTCTGTACGACCATGAAGAATTCATAATCTGGATGTGACCTACTCAATACTAAGGAATACTAAAATAGATCGAATCTGAACTTAAGGAACTAAAAAACTTATTGAGGGGAAGATAAATAATACGATGTGCCCTATAATATTCTCCTTAACCGTGATATACTCTCTTTGTCATTTTCAGCTGCTTCGGCTACCCCGAACGGTTGTTTGAACTACCGCGCCAAGTCGCAAGAAGCGTGATATACAAAAATTAAAATCAATCTTATAATTCCCGTTTATCTAGAAGCCCGACATCCTTGGCGGCAGAAGAAAAGAGTATCAACAGGAGAAATACAATTGAATAGTGAGGATAAAAAGAAAATCCTTCTGGTGGAAGATGAAATCATTATAGCTATGAAGGAAAAAACGGAGTTGGAGAGATATGGCTACATCGTGTATCATGTAACTACCGGCGAAAAGGCAGTACAAACCATTATTCAAGATGCCTTACCTGTTGATTTAATCCTCATGGATATTAACCTCGGCGAAGGAATTGACGGCACAGAGGCTACCAAACAGATACTCAGTTATAAAGATATTCCGGTTGTTTTTTTATCCTCCCATACGGAACCGGAGATCGTTGAAAAGACAGAAAAGATTACATCCTATGGCTATGTAGTAAAAAATACCGGTATTGTTGTTCTTGATGCTTCGATCAAGATGGCAATAAAGTTGTTCATAGCAAAAACAGAAGAAAAACAAGCTAAGCAGACAATAAATTATCAACGAAAAACCTATGAGCAGATTCTTGAGCAGTCCCTTGCCGGTTATTGGGATTGGGATATCCCCACAGGGAATGAATACATGAGCCAGAATTTTAAAAGGATGTTCGGGTATGAGGATCATGAGATCGAAAACAGGGCTGAATCTTGGCAAAAGCTGATATTCCAGGAGGATTTACCGGGGGTATTAGAAAAATACAAACACCATGTAGAAAGCCGGGGGGAAATACCCTATTACAACGAAGTCAGATACCGCCACAAGAACGGCAAAACAGTATGGGTTATATGTACCGGTAAGGTTATTGAATGGGATGAAAACGGGAATGCTAAACGAATGATCGGGTGTCATATTGACATTACGGAACGTAAACAAACTGAAGAGGCTCTCCGCGTAAGCGAAAACCTATTCAAAAAGGTCTTTGAAATACTCCCCATTGGTTTGTGGATAGCCGATAGAAACGGAAAGCTCATTCAGGGTAACCCGGCGGGAGTAAAAATCTGGGGCCAGGAACCCAAAGTTGATCAGGATAATTATGGAGTCTTTAAGGCCAGGCGTTTGCCTTCCCGGGAGGAAATAGCGCCGGACGATTGGGCCTTAGCACACACAGTTAACAAGGGTGTGACCATCGTGGATGAACTCCTGGAAATAGAAGCTTTTGACGGGAAGAAAAAGATAATTCTGAATTATACCGCCCCAATTCTTGACAATTCGGGAGAGGTAGAGGGAGCCATTGTTGTTAACCAGGATATCACAGAACAAAAGCAATTAGAAATGATAAATCAATCTTTGTTAAATATCATTGAAATGAGCAGGGATTTCATTGGTGTAGCTAACAAAGAGAAAGATGCCTTTTATGTGAATCCAGCCGGACAGGAAATGGTTGGATTGGAGAATGACGATGCGGTTAAGGGAACAATAATTGAGGACTATCATTTTAAAGAAGATCTGCCCTTTCTCAAGGAAACCATCCTTCCTGCCTTATATTCCGCGGGTGGATGGAGTGGAGAATTTAGATTACGCAATTTTAAAACCAGTGAGGCAATCCCGGTGCTTTACGATCTGTTTTTAACAAAAGACCCAGAGACAGATAAATTTACAAACATCACCACAATCAGCCGCGACATTACTGAGAGAAAACGGGCGGAGATAGAGATCCAAAGGCAACTTTCCGAAAAAGAATTACTCCTCCGGGAGGTCCATCACCGATTAAAAAACAATATTGTTAATATTGAAAGTCTATTATCATTGCAAGCTGGTTCAACAACCAATGCCGAAGTGAAAGCTACGCTGCAGGATGCCGTCTCCCGTGTTCAAAGCATGCGTATCCTGTACGATAAGTTATTGTTGGACCAGACCTTCCACGAGGTATCTATAAAAAATTATGCGCAGGATCTTATCGATTCACTTGTCATGGTTTTTGATCCTGAGAAAAAAATAGTCATTGAAAAGCATATTGCCGAATTTAAAATTCCTGCCAGGAAATCAATTTCTATCGGTATAATTATTAATGAGCTTATGACCAATGTTTACAAATATGCATTCACAAATCTTATCAAAGCCGTTGTCATTATATCCATTGAAAAACTAGAAAACAGAGTAACGCTCATTATTCAAGACAATGGTATTGGGATTGATGAAAGTATTTTGCAAAGCAAGTCCCCAGGATTTGGCCTAACTATCGTAAAAATGCTTGTTGCACAATTAGACGGGACTTTCACTATGGTGAATGAGAATGGAACCAAGGGTGTTATACAATTTGAATTATAGTTTTTCCAATCCAGTGTCTATATCGGAACATTAGGGATAATGATTTTGGAGGATTATCGGGGTATGACGAAAAATATAAAGCAATCAACTATTTTTATACTAGTTGTATTGGGATTAAGTTATTTTGTGCTTTGGGGACCTTTAGCGGTATTTCAGTTAAAAACTGCAAATCTTGTGGAAGGTAAAATATATAACCCCATCGCATTCTTATCCTTTATTATTGGTGGATTTGTACCATCAATTGTCGGAATAATTTTGACCTCTGTATACGAAGGAAAGATAGGTATTAAACTCCTGTTAAAATCTTCGATAAATATCAGAATCGGTTTTAAACCCTTAATCATGATAATTGTATATCCACTTTTGCTTGTAGTTTTACAATTATCTCTTTATTTTTTCCTTGGGGGAAAGTTTGATTATTCACAGTTTATTAAACAACTACCAACAATAATACCCTTAATAATCTTAGGACCTGTATCAGAAGAATTCGGATGGCGCGGCTTTCTTCAGAAAAGATTGAATAAAGAATATTCACAAATTCTGGTAAGTTTAATTATTGGAATTGTATGGTCTATTTGGCATTTGCCCTTGTTTTATATGATTGGAACATCCCAGCATGAATTTAATATTCCCTTTATTCCATTTATGATTTCGGTTACAAGTTCTGCCTTCGTCTATACATACATCTACAATAAATCTAAAGATAGTTTATTTTCTGCCATATTGATACATTGGTTAGTTACATATGTATTGCAAGTAATATCAAGCACTGTTTCGCGAACTCTAATTTACAATGCTGTCGAGTTTATCCCAAGTTTAGTTATAGGTGGTTGTGTAGGTGTAATAATGATAAGGGAAAGGTCCAATAAAACCTGATGATGCACGACAAATAGATATTGTGCCATATCAGGCGTAGGTTACTTATACTATTGGTTCCCTGAAATAGTATTGCCTGTAATACATATAGCGCCGTCGCCAAGGAGATTTCCGAATCCCCAGCAACAGTAATGTCGCTTCCATTCTGATTGCCGGATACTGTTTCAATACTGAGTGTTCCTTCACTTGAATAAAGTATCACCCCATCCCGAATCCTAATTATATTACTTTTTTAACAAACCATAAAGCAACTTTTAAACAGTAGATAATAACTAATTATTGGAAAATCAACCCTTGTCAATAAACCTAATTCTTAATACACCCTAATTATTTTTTTTAATAGCAATTTTGATCCTTCACCTAAGAAGCGCATTGCTGTATAATTTTTACAGGAGACTATAAATTATAAATGTATAGGGGAGAGATAGGATGATAGGTAATATTGGAAATATCAATAAATAGGAATTTATGTATTCGATATACATCCTGGACATGGTGTTTGTATTACCGGCTTTTCTTATTAGCGCATATATGATAATAAAGAGAAAATTGTTGGGATACATTTTCGCTCCTTTATTGTTTTTTAAAGCATTTACACTGCTGTTTTCTGTAGGATTAGGCGGTCTATTGAAACCCTTGTTCAATCAAGTAGCTGAACAGGGTGAGAATATTTTTTACATTATTCTATCCATTATTTTTTTATCTCTAGCTTTGCTAAATATTTGCAATCTTAATAATAAAAGGATAGAAGGGGCTACGGAAATAGCTTAAAAGCAAATCTATATGAAATTATTTCGAATCTGGATAAATTCATATCTCCATCCAATAAGAATATTAGATGAAATTGCAAACAATAAAATAAATACTGGTTTAATACTTTCACTGCTCCGAGGCATATGCCTTTCTTTATTTTTTTATTTACCTTTCTATTTTCTGAATATCGAGCCAATAACACCAGCATATTTACAAATATTTGATACACCAAAATATTTCTTATATGCTGCTTTTTTCTGGCCAATGTTCGGACTATTATCCTGTATTTATCTTAGTGCGATTAGCTATGTATTATTTAAGATTTTACAATATAATCCAAACTTCGATAAAATATTAAATCTTAATGGATTATTGAGTTTATCCATTGGTATTGTAATCATTATTTTTGATTGGTTTATGGTTGTAATCAATTATCATTCAAATCCAATTGTTATGGGCGTTTCTCATATAATCATTGCAGATTTGTGGAGTATTGCATTATCTTCTATATTTTATAAAAAGCACTTTGCAATTCCTACTTGGCTTACAATTATTTGCATTTTATTGATAAGAATACTTTTTATTCCAATTGCTATTATATTTATTAGAACATAATTCTCTGGAAATAATCCTTCCTGCAGAGCAACTTCCGTAGTTTGTGGAGCGCTGGATAAGTAATGACGTTATAACCTAAGGGTCTCAAGATACTCGTCTTTCTCTGTTGGATGCAGGCTCTAGAAGGTTGAGTAAAGTATTAAAGAATACTATACTTAGTAGTCCGCAAGTAATTTCCTGGAGGAACAGATGAAATTAGGAGCCTTTTCAATCAGCTTAAATGTTAAAGATCTTAATATTTCAAAAGATTTCTACGAAAGTCTTGGTTTTAAGATTTTCGGTGGAGAAATAGAGCATAATTATTTAATTATGAAAAATGGCGATGCTGTAATTGGGCTGTTTCAAGGCATGTTTGACAGGAATATTCTTACCTTTAATCCAGGCTGGGATCAGGAATGTAATAGATTGAAAGTATTTTCTGATGTTCGTGAAATTTATAAAAAAATATCATCCTATGATATCCCTATAGAACAAGTTTCTTTGGATGATGTAAATGGTCCGGGCAGTTTTGTTATTATAGACCCTGATGGTAATCCAATTCTGTTTGACCAGCATATATAATACAAGTGTAGCTCTGAAAAAGATATTTTTTCAATTTTTTTCTAATTTATTCCATTACTGGTGTAAGTTAAGATAAATGCTCCAAGGAGCATATTTTTTGATATTCTCACAAACAGCATATAGCACGGCTTTAGCAGGCCATTTGTGGTTATTCAGGATGATTTATTTAATAAAAGTAAAATTCAAACAGCGATGGTATTAATAATTACAACAAAATTTAACCTAACTGAAGCTCCAGGAAATGTATACTAGGAAAAATATGTATTCTTTCGAAGAGTACAATAGATTTCTATATCGCATGTTTATTTCCGATGACTAAGGATACTTAAATAAAATTGTAAGACTCGTTTAGATAAAGGAAAGGAGGCACACTTGTCAGAGAAGGAAAGGATCTGGTTCGTTGATTGGCTGCGGATACTTGCAGTTTTTATGCTGATTCTTTTTCACACAGCTATTGCCTATGTTCATGGGCCTCTTGGTTATGTAAAGAGCCCGTGACATCTGTCTCCATGAAACTGCTCTTCAGTTTTATCAGCAGGTGATTTACGCCATCGTTATTTTTGATATCCGTGATTAGTACCTTTTTTTCCTTTAAGGTACGGAATGTAACTACCTTTATTAACGAGAGACTTTCAAAACTACTGCTTGCCCTCGGCGTCGGATCAGTTACACTCGTACCCGTATTAACTTATTACGAAGCGCTGCAGCATGGATACACCGGTTCGTTTTTTAGTTTCTATCCGTTATTTTTTTCCAGTGTTGCTCCTAATGGATATTTTTACTGGGTACATTTTTGGTTTTTAGCCTATCTTTTCGTTTATGCATTGATCACCCTGCCCTTGTTTATCCGCTGGAAAAATAAACCCTCCCCTCCCATTGATAAATTGATATCTAAAACCAAGGGATGGGTTATATATCTCCCCTTGTTGCGGTTCATTTTGGTGGAAGCTTTCCTGGGCATTAAATGGCCGGGAAACTTAACCCTGATCGACGATTGGGCAAATTTCTTTTATTATCTAGCCCTCTATCTGCTGGGCTTTTTATACTCCCAGAACCAAGGTTTTTCCAAGGCTGTAACGGAAAAATTATCAGTGTCCATCATCCTTGCTGTATCGACCTCGGTTATCATTCTTTATATTGATTTAAGCAATATAAATATATTATGGGATTATAATCCAAGAACCTTACTGATCCTGATACTGCACGGCATCAATACTTGGTTTTGGTTGTTAGCACTGCTTGGCTTGGGAAATAGACGGTTAAATTTTAAAAATAGCTTCTTAACCTATGCGAAGGAGGCCTGTTTTTCTTATTACATTCTCCACTATCTTCCGGTTACCATTATAGGTTATTACATTGTTAATCAAAATATACCAGTTATCCTTAAGTTCGCTATTGTTGCTTCAGCATAAATCCTGGTCACAATTGCTCTTTATGAAGTATTATTCAAGAGGGTAAACATTATCCGCATTCTGTTCGGTTTACAGCCCTTGCCTAGGATGAAAAAATCAAAATAATAAAGTAATTTACAGTTCTGCTACAGAATAAAGTTTGTTTGGGGATTAATAAGATGAGCACATGGAATGAACAATGGGAAGTTGAGCAGCATTCTGAATACTGGAAAACACCCGATGTGGATATCTGCTCCTTTTTGAAAGAGATGCAGGCATCCGGGAAACAAACAATTCTGGATTACGGCTGCGGAATAGGAAGACACAGTATTCTTTTTGCTAAAAACGGATTTAAAGTTACTGCTATTGATCCTTCAGAAAAGGCAATTCAGTATTTACGCAAGTGGGCGGAGAAGGAAAACCTGAATATCGATTGTATCTGCGGTGATATTTCCAATACAGAGACAAGGTTTGATATTATTCTTTGCTTCAATGTGTTATACCACGGAACACGCAGATCGATGCAGAGTCTCCTTAATAAGATTAACCACCGCATGGACAGCGGAAGTATCCTGTACTTTACCTGCCCGACCCATGATGATGGTAAATACGGGTATGGAAAAGAACTTGAATCTCACACCTTTCTATCATCAAAATCGATCCATCCCGGTGACCTTCATTACTTTCTAAACAGAAAGGACTTGCTAGAACTTTTAACACAGTTCAATGTTTTAGAGATTAAGCGGGACGAGCATTTCTGGGATAATAACGGCAGCGAGGAGTTCAGTTCCTATTGGAAAATTAAATGCAACAAAAAATGACTCGCGGCGCGCATCTTTGCGGGCAGGTACAACAAAAATATCCCATGATTAGAGAGGTAATGGGGAGTAATTATGGTTAAAGAGATGTACCTGAACATGAAGGGAGTTAATGGAAGGCTCATCCAAAATACCTATTGGTCCAATGCCGATAATCCCTCAAAGCTTGTCCTTTTCTTTTCCGGCTATCGCTATCCCAGCGAAGCGCCACTGTTTCATTTTCTCAAGCTGCATTTTCTATCAAAAAATTGGGCTGTATTAACTCTGGATTATAGATATAATGAGGATCAGGTGTTTCTTAATTTATCCGAGGACGAACAGAATACTTATGTAGATACCGAAGCATTACTGATAAAAAAGAAATTGGAGGATGATCTCTGTTTCAGGCAGTATTGCTTTGTTGCTAAATCCCTTGGTACCACCCTTCTATATAAAATGTTGCAAAATGATTTTATCTATATGAAAGATAGCAAAAATCAGTTTGTGTGGCTTACTCCCGGAGAGTTGAATCGAGATATCTCTGATTTTATTCTTAAAAAAACAATTCCTTCGGTATATGTGGTTGGCGATTGTGACCCCTATTATGATGAGAAGATTGTTTCAAGACTAAAGGAGAGCTCTTCCTGCCTGTGTAAAGTAATTCCCGGAGCAGGACACATATTTGAGAGTAAGGACAGCATCGATTTAACTCTGGAGAATAATTTCAAAGTCCTCAGGTTTCTGATTCAGGAGCTTAAGATTTAGCGGCAATCTAAGGAACTTTTAAGGAGAAAGCAACAATGAGTAATGAAATTGGTATCCAACCCTTTGAAAACTGTCCAGCTCTGGATGGTTATCACTGCCAAACAAATTCTCTTGCAAAAATATTTTATAACAATCATCACCCGCTCTCGGAGAATATGCTTTTGGGGCTTGGATCTGGGTTAGGTTTTATTTATTGGAAAATGAAAATGGAAGCAGGCCCCTATGTTTTTATTGGTGGACGTGGAAACAATAAGAATTTTTTTAAGGATCTAGGAGCAAGAACAGGAGTAAAAATAGAGGCAATTTCGACAAGTAGCAGTAAAAGGGCAGAAATAGCTTTACTAGAAAAATTGGAAATGAAAAAGCCAGTAATGGTTTTTGGGGACATGGGGTTTTTACCCTGGTTTAATTTTCCTGAAGAATACCACTTTGGCGGGCATACCTTTGTAATATGCGGTTTTGATGGGGATAAAACTGTTTTAGCTTCGGATATGGACAACGAAGCAGTTGGATTAAAAAAAGGTTATTATTACCCAATTACTCTTGAACAGTTAAGGCTTGCAAGGAATTCGACCTATAAACCATTTCCTCCCCAAAACACCTATTTTGAATTTAATTTTAGCGACTTTCACCCTCCTACAAAGGATAATATATATTCATCAATTAAACAGACCCTAGAATCTCAGTTGAATCCACCTATTAAAAATCTTGGTGTAAAAGGAATAAAGCATACATCCAAAGAAATAATTAAATGGCCTACACTTTTTAGTGACCATGAACTACGCATGATTTTATTCAATCTCTACATTTTCATTGAAATAGGTGGAACCGGAGGCGGATGTTTCCGGTATATGTATTCCCGTTTCTTAAAAGAATCTGCTGAAATAGCAAACAACAAAATCTTAAGAGCTATTTCGGATAAATTTCAAAAAGCTGGAGAGATGTTTACAGAAATTGGTCTTTTATTTAAAGAAGCAGAAAGTGTAAACAATCTAGGTGAGAGACTGAATAAAGCGAGCATTCTTTTTTCAAAAATAGCAGAATTAGAAGAAGAAAACTATATCGAATTGTCAAAGGCTGTAAAATGAATGATAAAAAACGGACTATTGCATTATCCTATAAACACCTTATTGCAACAGAGATTCCAGCAACACCGCAGGAGCGTAATTTTCTAGAATGTCCATGCCCCAAAAAATGCACCCTGCATGGTGAGTGTCTTTTATGTGTAGCCTATCATAGGCGCAATAACAAACTTCCTCGGTGTGAAAGATAGTTCTAGGAATAGCAGTATCTAAGTATATAATTGAATATTTTTACTTTCTAGGATATTTTTATCCAATTCTTACTTTACTGATAGGGTTTGGAAAAATATTCGGAATGAACATACTAAACAACATCGAAACAGCAGCTAAATATATCCAGGAAGGAAAACTGGTAGCATTCCCCACCGAGACAGTCTACGGATTGGGAGCGAATGCTTTAAATCCCCTGGCTGTAGCAAAAATATTTGAACTAAAAGAACGCCCCTCCTTTGACCCGGTGATTATTCATATCGCCGATATTCAACAATTGGAGAAGCTTGTATTAAAAACCGACGAAAGGGTTTACCGGCTGGCGGAAAGATTCTGGCCCGGTCCTTTAACCATGGTTTTACCAAAAAGCCACATTGTTCCCGACATTGTTACCTCGGGATTACCAACCGCAGGCATCAGAATGCCGGACAATGATATTGCTCTAGAATTGATTCGTAAATCGGGCTGCCCCATTGCAGCGCCCAGTGCAAACAAGTTTGGACGAATCAGCCCCACCAGTGCGGCTCATGTAAAGAAGCAGCTCCCGAATGTAGATTATATCCTTGATGGCGGAAAAACCTCCGTCGGAATTGAATCCACCATAATCAAGCTCACCCTGTCTGGCTTTCAAATCCTCCGCAATGGAATCATCACCCAGGAGGATCTGGAAAAAGTCGTTCCCTTTGACGGGGAATCCAGGATTGATTCCCTTGCGGCTCCGGGAATGCTGAAGTCCCATTACAGTCCCAAGAAAAAACTGTTGATAGCCGATGGTTCCGTATTGAAGATGGACAGATCCAAAGCAGGCCTTATATCCTTTTCCGGAGAATTGGAGCGCGGTTACAGGAAAGTTATAAAGGTATCGGAAAGAAAGGATTTAAAGGATTATGCTGTAAACATGTTTGAAGCCCTCCACACCTTGGAAGATGATATTGATATTGAAATAATAATTGCAGAACCGGTCTGCGAAGCAGGAATTGGTAAAGCAATAATGGACAGACTAAAAAAGGCAGAGTTTAATTGGCGGCAGGAGTAGTTTCAAATATGTTGAGTTCCATAAGACAACAGCTTAAGGAAAATATAGACCTCCACACCAAAGACACAGGACAAAGATTTTTTAAAGAAACAGTCAAACTCTACGGTGTTAAAACAGCGGTTGTTACAAAAATAGCCAAACAGTATGATAAAGATATTTTAAGCCTGAAAAAAAAAGAGGTGCTTAATTTGTGTGAGGAACTGTGGCAGTCCGGCTATATGGAAGAATCCTTTGTAGCCTGCCACTATTCTTATCTTATCCGGAAAAGTTATGAACAAGCGGATTTTAAGGTTTTTGAAAAATGGATAGATAGCTATGTTTCAAACTGGGCCTCCTGTGATACCCTCTGTAACCATACCGTGGCCGCCTTTGTAGAGATGTATCCTCAATATATCGAAGAGATAAAAAAATGGACAAACTCTAAAAATCGATGGGTAAAAAGAGCTGCTGCAGTTACCTTTATCATCCCCGCAAGAAGGGGTAAATTCCTTAAGGATATTTTTGAGATTGCCGACAGCTTACTTACCGATGGTGATGATCTTGTTCAAAAAGGATATGGCTGGATGCTCAAGGCTGCCAGCGAAGCAGATCAAAAACAGGTGTTTGACTATGTGATGAAAAATAAGGCCAGGATGCCTCGCACTGCCTTAAGATATTCCATCGAGAAAATGCCCAAAGAATTAAAGCTCTTGGCAATGGCTAAATAGAAAATGACAATACCGGGCTCCTGTTTCGTAATAATTTAGGGGTTACAATAAAAGTGTTTATAGGTATAATAATATAGAAAGATTGCCGTATTTCCTAGCTTGACACCTACAACAATGGATCTTGCGCTTCTTAGTACTCACATCTAAAGATCTTCTACTATTCAATGTGTTAAACAGGGTGATTTATTTCTATGTCGAAGAATAAAGAAAAATATACAAAAGAACCTTTTCCAAAAATCCGAAGAGCTACAATTGGTGTGTTAAGGGCCGCTAAACGGAAGAATATGATCCACAGTTTTCTGGAATTGGATATCTCCGATGCCCGTAAAACTCTCCGTAGAATAAAAAGGGAAAGAGAGGGATACATATCCTTCCTAGGTTATATAATCTATTGCGTTTCAAGGGCAGTGGATGAAAATAAAATAATGCATGCCTATAAGAATACAAAAAATCAATTAATACTCTTTAATGATGTGGATGTTAGTACAACCATTGAACGTCAATTAAATAATAGAAAGGAAGTAATTGCAAAGATAATTAGGGGGGCAAATTATAAATCCTTAACAGAAATATCAATGGAAATAGAAAGAGAAAGATCAGGAAAAATCAGTGACGCAGAGGTTTTTCGATCTATGAAACTCTTCATATCACTTCCCGGATTCCTACACCAAATTGTTTTTGCAATATTAGATAAGTTCCCTTTATTGATGAAAAAGAGGGCCGGTACTGTAATGGTAACATCCGTAAACATGGTAGGAAAAGGAGCAGCCTGGGGGCTACCTATTGCCACTCACACTTTAAACATTACCCTGGGCGGAATTGTCGAAAGGATTATAGAGAAGAACGGGAGGTTTGAAAAAAGAGAGCACTTGTGCCTGACTCTTAGCTTTGATCATGACATCATCGATGGCGCGCCTGCCGCAAGGTTTGTTAGGAAATTAAAAAGTATAATTTCAGCTTGTGAACCTGTAAATATATAGGGTTTAATAAAAATTATAAGAGGGTGGTATTATTATGAAGGTAAAATCAAAGGAAAATATAAAGTATATATTCGGAATTGTAGGGGCGGTTTTTATAATGCTTGGAACAATCTTTCCTTCCTTATTCGCCATTGTTCTTCAGCCGAAACAGCCAGCTTGGGTGAGTGCTTCTGTTTTTATAAAGCATTACCATATAATTCAAAGTCTTCCGTTTTATTTTGGTTTTTTTCTTATCGCAGGAAGCCTTCTTGTTTTAACTGCTATATATTTACTGGCCAATTCACCTTCTTTCCCTTTAGTTGGATTATTATTTGGAGTTCTAGGGAGCGCAGTTATATCCATCAATTATATTCTTCAGACTACTTATATTCCTGCGGTTGTTAATGGGTATACACCTGCTCACGCAGTATTACTTGAAGCCTTTTCTATGGCAAATCCAAATTCAATTGCCTGGGCTTTTGAGATGTGGGGGTATGGATTTCTTGGCTTAGGCACTTGGTTAGCAGCTTCTTTCTTTAACACCACAGGGATTGAAAGAATTGCTAAAATCTTGTTCATTCTTAATGGAATTCTCAGTATTATCGGTGCAATCTGGACAGCATTAGATTTAGGCTGGGTATTAACCCTGCCGGGTTACATCTGTTTTGGACTGTGGAACCTGCTATATCTTATCCTTGCAGTGGTAACCTTACTTGTATTCCTAGACAGGAAAAAGGCTGCTGTTTTGTTATAACTCTAAAGAGTTTATCTCAGGGTGGGTGTTTGAATAAGGTATTCCGACATTATAAATCCAGGGAAATAAAATGAGAACCCTAGGCTCCAAACCCTCTGGCCGGCTGGGCCTTATAGCAGGAAGGATTATGAATCTAATCCATTCCTCCTCCTATAAGAAAATTATAAACCACTATAATTTGAGAGTGTAAACAAAGGTGAACCGTCAAGAAATCATTGACTGGTTATTATCAGGTGATCCATCCCTCCGCTTTCAGGTAAAGCGGGATCTGCTTATGGAAACAGAATGTGTAATCCAATCCGAAAGAAACCGAATAACCTACGAGGGATGGGGAGCAAAACTGTTATCTTTCCAGGATGAGGATGGAAAATGGTCTAGACAGCTATACAACGGTAAATGGATTTCTACCACCTATACATTGTTACTCCTTGCTGAATTAGGAATTCTTCCGGATGCTAGAACACAAAAAGCCTGCCGGCAATTATTTCTCGGTGGATTGTATAATGATGAAGAGATACGCTTTTCAAGTAAACAGAAATTGCCGGACAATGGAATTTCTGGGTTGGTATTGGGTATTTTAAGTTACTTTGAATACAAAGATCCGCGGATCCATAATCTAGCAGAGTATCTAAGACGGTCACAAAATCAGGATGGCTCGTGGTTTTTTGATAACAGAGAAGGTGCAGAAAAATACTGTTTTGAAAACACGCTGATTATCCTTAAAGGAATCGGAAAATATTTAAAACTATATCCGGAGAATAAAGTAAGGTTTGATAGTGCCGTTCAAAAAGGGCAGGAATTCCTGCTAAAATATAATCTGTTTCAGGATCCTTTAACTTTTTCACCTATCAATAACAAATGGTTAAAATTATCATTTCCCCCTTACTGGTTTTATGATATTCTTGCGGCTCTGGACTATTTCAGGGAAATGGGTATTAGGGACCGGAGGCTTGAACCGGCGATAGAGATCCTTATGAGAAAACAAAGAATAGATGGAACATGGATTCTCGAAAACAAGCATCCCGGAAAAACATTTTTTGAGATGGAATCTGTAGGAAAGCCAAGCAGGTGGAACACCTTAAGATGTATGCGAGTCATTGAAGGGTGGTAGACCCTAAGGAACTTGGAAAGATTATCGAATGGGCCAAGCAGCAAGAATCCTGAAATGACATTTCCTATCAGTTTTTTCCGAATATTTTCAAGTTCGCATCAACGAACCCCAACCATTTTTGCAGTTACATCGTATAATATTTGCAGATGAGAGGAAAAAAAGGGCATCTGACCCGAAGCTCAGTTTACCTTCGTTCGAGATCGGGCATAGAATCAGCAAAATCGCTTTTCAGAGACATCTGGTACTGCTATTACCCGCGCCTGTGGGTTTTCGTCCGTCAAATGCCCATCCGTCCTGTTGATGTTGATGATGTCATGCAGGGGGTCATGCTGAAGGTGTACGAGAACCTCTGCAATTACAACGCCAGATATGCTTTTACTACCTGGGTCTACACTATCGCCAGAAACCACTGCCTGGATACGATGCGCAAAGAACAGTCTCGATTGCGATTCGAAGCGGGCGGAAATATACCGGATATAGAAAGCCCCTACCCTGACCCTGAAGAAGCGCTCCTCAAGTCGGAAAGCGGGAAGGAGGCGAGATTGCTGATTTCTAACTTGAGCCGGACGGATCAGCAGATTGCTTTTCTACGTTTCTTCGAGGAGCGTTCTTACAGAGAGATCTCGAGGGTTCTCGGCATACCGACCGGAACGCTCAAGTACCGGGTACACGCTATACGCCGTGTTTTGGAGAAACGGAGGGAGGACGATGAGTAAAATAACCATCCGGCGCGGGTGCCGCGCAAAAAAGTTGATACGGGAATATTTTGAGGAAGAGATTCGTGCGGCTCGTGTGCCGCCTCCGCCGGCGATTCTTTCAACCGGAATGCGGACTTACCGTTTCCGCGCAAAGCTCAGCAGGTTCGCGGCGGCCGCAGCAATAGCCCTGGCGGTCGTTTTACTTATCCTATCAGCCGGAAGACCCTCTCCTCTTTCACGCAGCATCGACAGTTCGCTGTCAGGACACGATATAACCTCGGAAATCATTGCCTTCATCGGGAAGGCGAGTGAAATATTCAGATTTAAATCCAACGGAGGATAACGATGAAAAAATCGTATCTAATCTTTCTTGTATTGAGCATTGGAATGCTCATCGTGGCGGTGGTGTTCGCCGGGGCAAATATCGGTCTGTTTGTAAATCTACCGGCTCTGATTGTGGTTGTCTTTCTTCCGTGCTTCATCGTGATCGGTGTGTTCGGTTTCCAGGCCTTCCTGCGTTCATTCAGGCTTGCATACATCGGAAACGACGCCACGAAGGAAGAGCTGGTAACGGGAGCCGCGATCTTCTCGCTGCTCGGCAAAAGCCTGCTGCTTACCGGACTTATCACATCGATGATCGGACTGATTACCATACTCGGCAACCTTCAGACAGCGCAGGAAATCGGCAAAGTACTCGCAATTGCGCTCTTAACCCTCTTATACTCCCTTATTCTGATTTTCCTAGTTGCCTTGCCCCACAAGCACGCCTTTGACCGGTGGATTGCCGCGGCCGCGGAAAAGAGTTCCAGCCGGGAGTAGCAGGATGACTTCAAAGGCCGATATCACCACCGCCGCAGGCGATCTC
>Ga0067045_1029138_pt1 | contig 23475 bp, 4 predicted proteins | sample TerdegcTABiofilm_FD_59184 | JGI IMG/M metagenome (GOLD analysis project Ga0067045, IMG submission 59184) | Combined Assembly of (Gp0054472, Gp0054536) Wastewater bioreactor microbial communities from Singapore -Terephthalate degrading...
TGGCGGCCGTCACCTCAAGCGAGCCGAAGCTCAGCGGTTCGGCGATCCGCACCGCGCCGCCGGCCGAGAGCGTGATCGAGCCGGAGGAGCCGACGTCCAGGTCCTCTAGGAGGATCAAGTCGCCGCCGGCCTCCAGGTGGATGGTCTGTCCCTCGTAGGTCGGCAGCACCATGACCACCAGCGTGCCGGTCACGGTGAGGTTGACGTCGCCGTGGAAGTTGGCGGCTGCCAGCACGTAGTCGCCGTCGACGAACGTGGGAATCGGCATCGAGCCGTCGTCGAGGCTGTCGACGGTTTGCGTGCCGTCGGTGAAGAGGACTTCCAGCTCGTCGCCCGTGCTGACTTGGCTTCCCTGGTCCACCCGGACCGGCGTGGGCATGGGCTGGGCGTGGAACAGCTTGATCTGCCAGGCGATCACGTCGATCGTCGTGATGCCGTCGCTCACCGGATTGCCTTGGCTGTCCCGAGGCACGTTGCCGCCGACAACGTCCACTCCGAGCTCGCCGTTATCCACGTAACCGGCCGGCTCGCGGATCGTCCCGGCCGCGTCCAAGGTGACCTTGCTGTATTGACGCGACAGGTTGGCCGACTTGCCGGCGTCGATGTAGTTGGCATAGATGTTGCCGCCGGAGGAGAGCGTGATATCGTTGCCGTCGGCGTCCTTCCACACTTCCACGTCCAGGGCGGTCAGGTTGCCGCCGCTGGACACGCGGATCGCGCCGTCTTGGGCGATCACGCGCTCGAGCACCAGGTCGCCCCGGTCGGCGAGCGTGATGTTGCCGGCGGTCGATTCGGCCACCAGCGTATCGATTGCCGTTGCGAGGAACACGTCGCCGGTGGTCTTCACTTCCAGCCGGCCGGCAAGGACCTGCGACTTGGAATTGGCGCCGATCGACTGGGCCTCGAGCTTGACCGTATCGGCGGCGATGGTCGCGCCGCGGAGGGTCAGCTCGCCGTCGGTCTTGAGGACAACCGAATCGGCCCGCTCCGTGCCGGTCAATCCGCCGACGACGCTCACCAGCGTCATCGGCACGGACGACTCGACGTAGATGTCGTGCAAGGCCCGAAGCTCCCAGGCCGTAACCGTCAGGCCGGGCGCCTGGATGTTGATGTCGCCGGAGGGTCGATCGCCCTCGACCGTCTCGCCCGTGGCCTCGTCGTAGAAGTTGCCGTGTACCGGGGTGAGCCCCCGGGCCGTGGCCGAGAGCGTGCCCACGGTGCCCGAAAGGTTGCCGCTCAAGAAGATGTTCGTGTTGCTGAGCAGCTCCAGGCGATCCGCGTCGACGGTGATCGCGTGGTCCATCGGCAGACCGGCGTTGCGTTCCAGGACGATCGTTCCGCCCGTGAGCGTGTCGGGAAGTCCATCGCCGGCGGCGTCCGCGTTGAAGTCCCAAATCTCGCCGGCGTGATATTCCAGGAGGTCCGGCGCCTGGAAGAAGACGTAGGACGTTAGCGTCCCGGGCGTGGCCAGGGCCAGACCGCTGGAGACGGTGATGGCCTCGCCCGCGGCCGGCCGGACGACGGTCAGGTTTCCGCCGGTGCTGGTGAGCCGGGCCGTCCCGCCGGTGCCGGTAGCGACGACCTGTTGGATCTCCAGGGAATTCTCGGCGGTGATCGTCACCGAGCCGGCCGGGGCCAGGGCCGACGCGACGATCAGACCCGGGGCCATTTCGCCGGCGCCGTCGTAGTCATGGACTTCGATGGAGCCCGCGTCGGTCGAGACGTTCAACTCGCTGACCGCCACTTCCAAGCCGGTGAATCCTCCCGGGGCGACGACCGTGAGGACGTCGGCCACCAGGTCCACGTCGGTATCGTCGCCGGATTCGGCCACGCGGCCGCCGGCCGTGAGGGTCACGTCGCCCAGCGAGCGGACGCCGGCCACGGCGCCCGGTCCCGGCTCCGGCACGTCGGCCGGGTCGGGGTAGTACATGCCGGCGCTCAGCCAATCGACGAAGATGTCGCCGCCGGCGGTGACCGTTACGTCGTTCTCCTCGGCGTTGGTCCGCAACACCACGTCTTCGAGCACGACGCTGCCGCCGGGGTGATGGACGGTCAGGCCGCCGTCGCGCACGGAGGCGGACAGGGTCAGGGTGGCCGCGCCCTGCTGGGTGATCGACATGTCGCCGGCGACGTGCGACTTGAGCGTCGCGCGGTTCACCTGCGTCGTGAGATCCAGGCCCATCCAGGCCTCAACGGTGAGTTCGTCGGCCACCAGTAGGCCGTCCAGGAGGGCGCTCGTGATCGCGCCTTGGGCCTTGAGCGTAAGATCACCCGTGGGGCTGGTCTTGATGCTGCCGAGCACGAGGTCGGCCGCGGCACCGGCAGCCGCGGCCTCGGCCGAGAGCGACACGCGGTTGCGGTCCGAAACGCCCCGCGCCTCGACCAAGGGCGCGGTCATCGTGCCCAGGGCCATGACGTCAATGCCGCCGTCGGCCGTGACGGCGCTGAGCGTGACGGCGCGCAGATTCGTCAGCGCGATGTCGCCCAGGCCGCTGACGGCCGCGTCGATCGCGCCGGCATCCGTGCGCGCGGTGATGCCCGTTTGCGACCGGAGGTACAAGTCTGCCGCGGTGATCGCACCGCCGGGGCCGTGCGAGACGGCGCCGGCCGGGGCCAGGATCTCCGCGCGGCCGGCCGCATTCAGGAGCGAATCGGCGAGCGTCACCGAGCCGCCCTGGTCGCCGGCATGAAGCACGATGTCCGCGCCCGGATTAAGGGTTGTCAGGTCGGCATAGAAGGTTCCCTCGATGGAGCCGGTGGCCGCTGCGTCTCTCCCGGCCCGGACGTCGATCAGGCCGCCGGCGGTGAGCACGCCGTCGAGGGTCACGTCGGTGCCCGCGGCGAGGACCGCCTCGTCGGTGGCCGTTACCTGGCCGCTGAGGGTCACGCTAGTGGCGGCGGTGAGCCGCACGTCGCCGGCGGTGAGCCTGGCCGCGTCGCCCAGGTTGATACCGGCCCCGGCCGTGAGCAGGATTTCCACGGGCGACCGGATCACGGCCTCGGCCGCCAGGGTGTCGAGCGGACTGCCGCCGACGGGCAGGATGCCCTGGATGGCCACGTCGCCGACGGCGTCCACACTCACTGCGCCTGTCACAGCCGTGACCAGGCCGCCGACACTCGCATTGCCGCCCACGCTGACTTGCACCGCGCCGCCCGCGTGCATCGCCTCGCTGGCGAACTCGCCGAATTGGACCTGCTCGCTATTGGGAATGCGGCCGGCGACCAGGCTGGTCTGCGCCTCGACGATCGGCTGGGCGTCCCAGAGCGTGATCGTTTTGTCCTCGACGACCTTGACGCTGGTGTCGTAGGTCTCGTAGCGCGGCCGCTTGCCATAGATGTCGTGCTCGTTGCTGACCCACTGGTAGCTCAGCGTCAGCCGCTTGTCATCGATGTTGTACCAGACGCTGGTCCAGTCGTAGTCGTAATCATACTGGTTCTCATAGACCTCGGTCCCGGTCCAGTAGCTGTTGTCGCGTTCGGTGTACCACCTGTGCTGCTCTTTCCAGCAAATGCCGTCCCATGTGCTCGTGTACGACTGCCCACGGTATTCGTCGTGATACCAGGTCCCGGCGGCGTTATCCCGGTTGTCCGAGTAATAGACCCAGTCAAAATTGTGGGTACTCGTCTGCCACGTGGCAACGACTTCCCAATCGCCGTAATACCAATCCCCAGGATCGCGCCAATGGCTCACGTGCCACTGGTCCTGCGGGTTCCAGCCCACGGAGCGCCAGTGAGTCGCCACGGTGTTCCGGTTGGTGATCGAGGCGGTGACGGGCCGGTAGCCGGTCTGCGCGGAGACATTCGTGCCGTTCTTGTCGCCGACGTTTTCCTCCCGGTTCGTGCTCATCTGCCAATCCGGGATTCGCGAGTAGAGCACGTTGGAGCGGCCGTCGGTGATCGAGTACTGGCGCTGACCGTTGGTGTTGTAAGTAACCCACCAGCGGGCCGGGCTGTTGTCGTAGTCGTCCACGGTGCACGTGTCGGTGTGATAGTACCCCAGCCAATTCGGCACCGTGTCCGATTCCTGATGATCGACAAGGTACGACCGGTCCTGCGTGTACCGCACGACGGCCAGGTCGCGGTACTGGCCGACGGTCTCATGCCAGACGCTCGGCTCGCCCTGCGAGACGACGCGGAGCACGTCCTCGTTGGCCCCTTGGGGCATCGAAATGTAACGCTTGTCCCAGCCGGCCACGTCGACGTAGTAGACGCTCAGCGGGGCGCCGGCCCAGCCGGGCGTCCAGGTCGTCTCGGTCAGGTTGCCGTCGAGGGTCTGATGCTTCAGCGGGTTGGAGTAGGTGAAGTCGTAAAGCGGCAGATAACCGAGGGTCGCGAGGACCGCGCTTCGCTGGTCGTCGGAGAGTTGCTGGAAGGTCTTGTACGTCTGCGCGCGGTAATTCGAAGACGGCACGTCGCTCAGACCGTAGGCAGCCCAGTTGATGACCGGGATGTCGGCCTTGGTGTGCTGATAGTCGTTGCTGTTGTAGTAGTCCACGCCCTCGACGAAGGTCTCGCGGAACTGTCCGGTTTTCGAGTTGTAGTAGCCGTTCTGCGTGAGCGTCACGTCCATGGTGTAGAAGACCGAGCCGATCTTGACCTCCTCCATGCCGACCTGCTCGGTGACGCGGGTCGCGACCCACGTGACTTCGGGCACGACGACCGTGCCCACGGCGACCTGGTGGTATCCGGTGACGACGTAGATCGTCTGGTTTTCCAAGGAGACCAGGGGCCGCGGCCGGGGCTTGGTGCCGTCCGCCAGATCGGACTGGGAGGCCACGGTCAGGTTGGCCCCCGCCGTGACCCGCACGTTGCCGCCCGCGTTGAGCGAGCCCGCGTCGGAGATGTGGACCTCGCCGCCGGAGAGGTCGTCGCGGACGATTGTGCCCGATTCGAGGCGCTCGTCGGCCCATGTCGCGCCGACGCCGGCGTTGATCTCAATGTCGGTCTTGGCGGAGACCGTGCCTTGGACGTCCACTTCGTCGATGCCGCTCAAGAGGACGCGGCCATCGGTGCTCACGGCATTGCCGTACATGCGGACCGCGCGGCCCGCCAGGTGGACGAGGTCGGCCGCCTGCACCAGGCCGGCGTCCAGCGTGCCGGAGGCGGCTTGCACGAACAGCGTGACGGCGTGCAGCCGCATGTCACCGCCCGGGGCATGCGCCTTCACCGTGCCGCCGGCGAGGACATTGACCTGGGGTGCGGTGAGGCTGACGTTATCGGCCGCATCGACGCGGCCGGTGACCGTGACGGCCCCGTTGGCGGACGTGGCGATGACTTCCAGCGTGTCGGCGGTCACGACGCCGCCGGGGGCGCTCAGCCCGCCCACGGCTCCCTGGAGCGAGATGCCGTCGTTGGAGCCGAGCGTGATCCGCCCGCCCGGTGCGGTCTTCAACTCGCCGCCGATGACGAGGATGCCCGTCCCGGAGGCGTGCGTGCCGCCGTAGATCGCCAGAAGATCGTCGGCCTGAATCAGTCCATTGACGAACACCTGGCCGGCCGCGATCAATCGCACGTCCGATCCGTCGTCCACGCTTTGGACCAGCCCGAAGATCTGCAGGTCGCCGTGGGTCGTGACGTTCAGTACGCTCGGGACCGCCGGCACGAGCGTGCCGCCGCCCGTGGCGTCGGTCTCCAGGGCGCTCAGGGGATTCTGCGAGAGCGTGCCGTCCACGGTGAGCTTCACGTGGCCGGTGGCCTGGATCCGGCCGCCGCGGGTCACCCGGGTGCCCGCGTCGTCCACTCCCTGGCCGCCGAAGGCCATATCGCCGGCGACCCGCATTTCGACCCCGCCGCCCGGCAGCCACGTGATGTTCCCGTCCGCATCCCGCGAAGCGCCGCCATAGAGCGTGCCGACAATCACGGCCGAGCCGGCGTCGATCTGCAGGGTGGAATTGGACGACGACGAGAGCAACAGCACGCCGGAGCCGACCGTCAGCAGCCCCTCGGCGTCGATCGAGAAGTCCCCCGAACTGACGACCGCGCCCTGCTGGGAATACTTGCCGTCGGTTGGGCCCGTGGTCCGACCGAAGGTGATCGGCCCGTCGGACACAAACCGCAGACGCTGCCCGGCCGCGTCGGCCTGGAGCAACTGGTCGTAGACCTGGATATCGGCCGCGTGGACAAGCAGGGAGCCGGCCAGCCGGATGTCGCCGTGCAGTTGGGCGGTGCCGTCGATGTCGATGGTCACCTCGAAATCGTCCGCCGCCGGGGTGGCGCCGGTGCTGGTGACGACGCCCGCGATTTCCACGTCGTGGCCGACGAACTGGAGGATCGCGCCGGTCTCAACGCGGCCCGATTCCTTCTCGACCACCAGGTTCCCGGCGGTCGAGGCGAGTCGCACGAGGGTCAAGTCGAAGCTGCCTTCGCCGACCTGGCTGTTGATCGCCACGTCGTTCAGTCCGGTGATGATGATCTGCCCGCCGCCGCCCGTGCTGCGGATATGGCTGGTGCCGTAGGTGCGGATGCTCTCCGTGCCGGGCTGGACCACGGTGCCGGCGCTGACGATCACGTGGCGCGGAGCTTCCAGGCTGCCGTGCAGGTGGAGCGAATTGGCGGCCGTGACGATCACGTCGGAATCGGGACCGCCGGCGATCACGTCGCCGCGGACCACGGCGTTGGCCCCGGGGTTCAGGGTGATCGAGCCGTTGACCGTCTGCAAGAGTCCGGTGGAATCGAGTTCCACGTCCATCCCGTCGGGCGAGACGCCGCTGTAGAGGTGGATGGCGGTGTGGGCGAGGACCTTGCCGGCGATGGTGAGCTTGCCGTTGGGCCCGTCCGGGGCGCCGATACTGACCGTCGAACCCTCCTCGGGGGCGTAGATGGCATACGGCAGCGACGAATCCACGTCGCCCGCCGCCAGCGAGGTCAGTCCCAGCAGGTTCGCGTTGGTGCTGGTGCTCTTCAGCCGGAACTTGTAGGGGCTGGCAAACAGCAGCTTGGAATCGTGGAGCTTGATTTTCACGTCGGGATTGAGCGGGTCCGACACGTCGAAGGTATAGGCGGAACCCACGGGATGGTCCGCATTGTCGGACTGCGTCACGGTCCAGGCGGCGCCTTCCAGCGCGCTCTGCAAGTCGGCCATCAGGTCCTCGATGCCCGTGTTGTCGGCCGCCGCGGCGGCCGTGACGGTCACCGCGGCCTCGACCTTGAAGTCGACCTTGTCGAGCCACACGATCAGCGTGACGTCGCCGGTGAGCCTGCCATCGGCCGTGACGAGGAACGTGTCGGCCTTGATCTCCTGAGTGTGGGCCGGGGCGAGGATCGAGATGGGGCCGGGGGCGTTGAGGTTGATCTGGCTGTCCGGGCGCCAGGTGCTCATTTGCACCGAGCCGTAGAGCACGATGCCGAGGCCCGAGTACGTATCGCCCGGCTCGACCGGATCGAGCCCGCCCACCAGGTCGATGCGCTTGCCGGCCTTGAGGCCCAGCCCGAAACGAATCTGGTTGTCGGCCTCGATGCGGATGGTCGAATCGCCGTCGTAGGTCGTGACGTTGCGTCCGAGGTACTCGCCGTTGGCGTCGTAGACGCGTTGGAGGATCCCGCCGGCCAGGAGGTAGCCCTGGATGTCGGCGTCGCCGGTGGAATCGACAAAGATCGAGGCCGCCGGGTTGACGGCCATCAGTTCGCTGGCCGCGGCGATCTTGACGCCGATGCCCGCCGGGTTGGCGCCGCCGATGACCTCGATCCGCTCGTTGGCCCGGAGGTAGCCGCCCGTCTCAACGGTGTCGCCCTGCTTGTTCACGGTCATTCCGCCGATCCAGGCCTGTCCGCCGGCCCGGATGCGCAGGAGCGACTCCTCGGTGGACCACTCGAAGGTCTCGCTGATGCGCTCGCCGTCTTCGTTGAACTGCTGCTGCATCGTGCCGCCGGACAGCAGGTTGCCCATGATCTGGACGTCGTCGCCGCCGGTGACTTCGACCAACCCGCCGCTGGAATCGGAGGTAATCCCCGCGGCAGTCAAGCCGCCCGCCGTTGTTACCACGACGCTCGCGCGGTCGTCGTCCGTGCCCGCGGCGCCGCCGTGGACGGCGACGGTCTTGGCGGCCAGGATGCCCGTGTCGACGTAGACCTGCTGGCCGGCGGTGATGGAAACGGTGGAATCGGGTCCGGCCCAGGTGACGCCCGTCTCCCCGATACTCCCGCCTGCGACGACCCCGCCCAGCACGTCCACGTCCTGGCTGCCGGCCACGGTGATGTGCGTGCCGGCGCCGGAGGTGACCAGTCGAGAGGTCGGATGGACGTAGACGCTCGTGCCGCGGGCATCGGCGCCGCCGCGGTCGGTGCCGTCCAGTTCCAGGCCGCCGCAGAGCGTGATGTCGCCGACCACTTTGGCGAACCCTTCCCAGTAGACCCACTTGTCGGACTGGAGCGTCAAATCGCCGTCGGCGCCCAGCACGTTGATGTTGCCGCGCACGATCACGTCGTCGACGGCCTCCAGCGACAGGTCCTTGCCGTCGCCCAGCACGGTCATCGTGCCGGTCAGGAGGAAGCTGAAGCCGCGGTGGCCGATCAGGTAGTGCGGCTTCTGGACTTGCAGGCTCTCGGGCGTGCCGTCCATCTCGGCGTCGAACAGGGAGAGCACGTACCGATGAGCCGCGGCGTCTTCGGCCAGCCACCGTTTGCCGGCGATGAGTGTGGAGACAGCCACGTCACCGCTTATCGGCAGGTTGTTGACGGTGAACGTCGGCCGCAGCCCATCGGGGAACGTGCCTGCTTCGAGGTCCGCTGCAAGAGCGGTGTTCGTCGTCTCGGCCAGCACGGCGCCTGGGATCGCGTCGAAATAGTCGGCGTGATCGAGGTTCTGCGGGCCGGTGGCCATGGTCGTGGCGCCGCTGGAGGTGACGCTGCCGCCCACCCAGAGCTCGCTGGGCGAGGCGAGCGTGATCGTGGCCTCCGGACCGGTCAGGACCGGCACGGGGGTCTCGCCGTCCATGAGGAACTCGGCGCCGGCCGTGATCGCGCTTCCCGGCTCCGACCAGAGATAGGTCCCGGCGGTGATGTCGATGTGGGTACCAGCGTCCCGCGCGACGATCAACCCGCCTTCCAGATTCTGGAAGGACGTGATCGCGTCGATGTCGATGTTCGAGCCGACGCCCTTGGCCTCGATCGTCGCGGCCTGCTTGATCGACTTGACCGTGTCGATGTCGATCAGGCTGTTGTCGTTGAGCGTCTGGAGGATCGCTCCAGTATCGGTCCGAAGGCTGTTCGGGCCGTTGTCGTAAGTGATGAGCGGATTGGTGCCGGTCGTCCCCCACACGTTGACCCGCACGAACTCGTCAGCGATGATCCAGCCGCTGACGAGGGCCTGCTCCTCGATATTCACCACCGCCTGACGGCCGTAAAGGCCCGAATCGGGCAGGCCGTACTTGTCGTGGACGTTCCTGGATTGCACTTCGAGCAGCCGGCCCTGCACTTCGACGAGATCATCCGGCGCCCGGACGTCGCCCTGGACGTTGACGCGCTCGGCGACGAAGACGGTGTGGTTCCGCAGGGCGGCATTCCTGATCCGCAGCTCGCCGGTGCCCCGGATGGTCGCCGCGTCCTTGAGATCGCCGATCCACATCTCGTTGCCGTCGTCGATCGACTCGACGTGCCGTCGTAGCGGTGGCCGATGGTCACGAGTTCGAAGTCGTGGGCGATGGCCGCCATGTCGCGCATCGAGAGGTCCGCGTAGCCGTCGCGGCCCCCGTCGCTGCGGTCGTCGCCGCTGGTGAGTTCCGCGGAACTGCCCACGCGGTAATCCACCCTGTCGTTGGTGACGCGGAGCAGCAGGTCGCCGGTGCCCCGGATCTGGTCGTCGCCGGTGAGGAAGTTGAAATCGTCGGCCCGCATGGCGATGTCGGAGCCGGTCGCGCGGGCCACGATTCTGCCCGACTGGAGCGTGAGCAGCGAATTCAGCTCGGTGAGCGTCAGATCGATCTGGCCATTGCCGGAGGCGAGGGCATAGACGTTCGCGGCGTCGCGGACCTGGTTCCACCAGTCCGGGGAGATCTGGCTGGTCCACTGGTTGTCGAGGACCCACTTGGGCGTTTCCGCGAGGCCCACCGGGATGATCAGGCCGGGGTTGTCGTGGGCGCCGTGGTAGCCTTGAGCGACAAGCTTCAGGTCGTCGGCCTCGCGGATCACGACGTCGCCGGCCCCCGCGGTGGCCGTGGCGGCGGTCAACGACCCGACCCGGGTGAGAATCGGGGCGGCGAAGGTGCCGATCGCGTCGTGGGCCTTCAGGATCAGGTGGCTATGGTCGCCGCGGATCGTCGAGCCGTTGTCGTTGAGGATGGAGCCGTCCGGGGCGGTCAAACGCACCCAGCCGGCGCCGCGGGAGTTCCAGTCGTCGCCGGCGGAGACGGTCAGGTCGGCGCCGAGGTGGATCGAGGCGTCGTCCTGGTAGACCCGCACGTCGATGTAGCCATTGTTGCCGGCATTGAGGCGGTGATTGACGGTAAACTCCTTGTAGGAGTCCACGACGAAGTGTCCGGCCTTCACGTCGGAAGGCAGGGTGAACTCGCGGGCGAGGACCCGCAGGCCCGTGGTCTTCAGGTCGATATCGGACTTGCCCGCGACCGGGGCGAAGGCGACCTTGTCGCCGAAATCGACGATGTTCGTCTGGTCGTACTGCCCGCCCTTTCCCATGAGGGTCAGACGCTCGATGCGCGCGGTGTAGTTGATCACCTCGCGGCCGTTGAGGACCAGGAACGAGTCGAGTCCGAGCGGAGCGAGCGCGGACTGTTCGAGCGAGATTTCGTCGAAATCGCCGCCCATGTCGTTGATGTTGAAGGTTCCCGTGGCCTTGGTCGAGTTGGGCCGGCCCATGCGGATGCGGTAGTCGTCGTCGCCGCCGACGTCGTCGATGTCGATCGTCCAGTCCGGGAACTCCTTGATGTAGAGCACATCGTCGCCATGGCCGAGGATGATCTTCGTGATGCGGATGCGCGAGAAGCGGGCGCGGTTGCCGTCGCCCTGGGTGACTTCGACGGTCTTGCCGTCGACCGCTCCGATGAGGGCCTTGGTGGCCAGGGAGAAATCCACCCGGTTGTCGCCGCTCTTGTCGGCGATGCGGTCCTCGGCCCAGTCGTCGCCGAAGCGGTAGACATCGTTGCCTTCGCCGCCGTTGAGCGTATCGCCGTCGGCCCCGCCTTCCAGGATGTCGTCGCCGCCATTGCCCATGAGCTTGTCGGCTCCGGCGCCGCCGATCAGGATGTCGTTGCCCGCGCCGCCGGTGAGCTTGTCGTCGCCGTCGCCGCCGTCGAGGTACCCGCCGGCGCTTCCGGCGATCAGGGTATCCTTGCCCGAGCCGCCGGTGACGATCACGTACACGTCGTCCAGATGGCTGGCATCGAACGTGTCGTCCCCCTCGCCCATGTCGGCCACGATGTACTTGACGCCGTAGAAGGGCGTGCTGGAGCCGGGGCAATCCGTGTACCAGCCGTCGTATTCGATGTTGACCATGCCACCCGACCCGGTGACGATGAACACCTCGTTGGCGTCGCCGGTGTTGAAGTACTTGCGCAATCCGGCGTGCGAGCCCGCATGGATGTAGAGGGTATCTCCCTCCTGGTGCGCCAGGCTGGGCATGACGTGCGGGGCGTCGATTGTGACGTCGAACAGGTTGACGCGGATCAACTCCCACGGCGAGCCGTCGATGGGGGTCCATTTCCCCAGGAAGATGTCGGCGAACGCCTTGACGACGAAGTCTCCCGTGAGGTGGAGGTTGAACAGGTTTGCCGGGCCGAGGTTGTTGTCGTAGGTCAGCATGGTCCAGATTTCGGACCCGCGGATCTTGCCGTCGGAGACCCAGTTAACCTTGGTGACCTTCCAGGGCTCGTCCGGGTCGTTCTTTTCGAGCTCCGAGCGGGCGATGTCCTGCAAGTCGGCGCCGACGTAGATTTCCACGCCGCCGATGACGCCGCCGCGGATGAAGTTGGCGATGTCCAGGGTCGCTTTCAGCCCGATAAACATCTGCACGGAGAACTCGTCCTTTTCCTGGCCGCCGGTGTTCGGGACGATCTTCCGGTCCTTGAACTCGGGCAGGGTCCAGTCGGAGATGTACATTCCGTCGAGAATGTTGAAGTAGCCGGCCGGATCGTTGGGGTCCGCCACGGCCGCTTCGATGGTCTTGCGGATGCCGTAGGTGTCGTAGCCGAAGGCCAGGTCGATCTTCCCGCTGATCTCGCCAAACACGCCGACTTCCAGGCTGGCCACGCCGACCGAGTACTTGAAAATCGGGACATCGAAGTCGGCCTTGAACTCCAAGAGCGGCATTTCGTAGGTGAAGAGGATCGCGTCGCCGCCCTGGATCATCTTCATCCAGTTGTTGATGTCCAGGATGTACTCGAGGATCTTGAAGCCGGAGCGTTCCTTGGCGGAAGTGCTGCCGCTGTTGCTCTGGCCGCCCGACGAGTTCTCCTTGACCTCCTCCATCTTGGCCTTGAGGGCCGGCGGCGTGCTGGCGTCGATTTCCTCCTGGGATGCCTTGACCGACTCGGCGGCCTTGGTGCCCAGGCCGATGAGCTTGCCCAGGTAGATTTCGCCGCCCATCCCGATCATCGAGTCGATCTCGTCCACCAGCTCGATCATGCTCTTGGCCGCGTCGAGAAACGCCCAGTTGATCGGCTTCTTGCCCATCATCTCGAGGGTGAGGTTGATCAATCCCTTGATCGTCGGGTCGTCCATCCCAAGGTCGGCCAGGAAGTCGCGCCGATCCGTCATGGCGAAGATGAAGTCCTTGAAGGGGTCGAGCGTCTCCTTGATCTTCTCGGAGATCGGCTTGAGGAAGTTGGTGATGAGGGTACCGACGTCGAGGCGGAAGTTCTCCAGGGAGATGACCGGCGTGGACGCGCCATTCTTGAGGTCCCAACCCCAGTCGATGATCAGGTCGGCCTTGATCTTGGGCAGCCAGTTGACGCCCGCCACCTCGAGGGTCAGAGCTTCCCTCAGGCCGGTATCGACGCCGAAATTGAACTGGAAGACCTTGTCCAGGGGCTGCGACATCACGTGGTCGATGGTGAGCCGCCCCCGCTCGTTGCCCGTATACCCGATGCTCGCGAAGCCGTACACGCCGCCGGCCTGGAAACCGGGCTTGTCGGGGTAGAGGTCGTGGTCTTCAAGGGTGGCCTTGAAGAACAGGAGCGTGCCCTCGGCGGTGAAGGGCTCGGTCACGTTCGGGTCTTCGGGAGCGCCGTCGAGGAAGGCGTTGACCGTGAATTCGAACTCGGGGTCGTTCGGATTGTCCTTGAGGTTCCCTTGGGCATCCACCGTGGTATTGGTGGTGAAGTAGAACGTGTCGGTCATCGACAGCCCGAAACCGAAGTCGAAGGACCAACCGAGATCGAGCGCCAGTCCGCCGTCCACCTTCAGGGCGAAGCCGGGGATGTTGAAGTCGACGGGGATGTCGAAGCCACCGCCCCAGATGTGGCCGCCAAGCTTGAGGTCGAACTGAATCGCGTCGGGCATCGGCGTGGGCAACTCGCCGCCCTGGGCCCAGATCTGCTGGAACTTGCCCTGCTTGTCGTACCAGCCCACGCGGATGTCGTCGGGCGTGATCCGGCCGTCCAGGTTGCTGTCCAAGAGGATGTTGGCCATGCTGGGGCCGAAGACGTCGAACAGGGACTGACGGGCGAGCTCGATCAGCTTGCCGTTGCCGCAGACCTTCGCCCTCAAGTCGGCGATGAAACCGGTGCGGATGTCGCCCAGGAACGCGGAGGCTTCCTTCAACTTGTCGCCGATCAGCGGCAGGCTCTGCGCCGTGCCGCTGCCGAAGATGTCCTCGATGCCGCCCAGAATGAAGTCCACGCCGTTGACGATGATCGAGGGGTCGTTGATCAGGGAGATGATGGAGAACTGGCCGCCGAAGTCCTCGAACGACTTCTCGATGTCCGGATAGGAGTAGAGGAACGCCTCTTCCGACCCCTTGAAGAGGTTCAGCAGCCCGTGTTCGCCGTATCTCTCCGTATTCGTGCGGATCCGCAGCGGCGGATCCAGGTTGAACTCGAACCCGGCGATATCCAACCGGATGGGCAGGTTGACGTCGAAGCCGCCCTTGAGGTCGAAGTACAGTTCATCCGCGAGGCTCTCCGAGAAGATATGGTACTTGCCGTCGTCGCTGGGTGTTCCGGCCGCCTGGTCCAGCCCGAGGATGAGTTCCACGTAGTCGTCGGTGTTCTTGTTGGCGTCGCCGTCCAGGACCGCGTACCCGCCGGTCACTCCGGCCTCGATCGGCCCGAAGCGGAAGCCGAGTTCCAGGTCGTCGGCCACAATGCGGGCGGCCAGGGTCACACGCGTGCCGGTGGCCAGGCGGTCGTCCGTGACGTGCTTATCGACCACGAGCTTGACGTCCTGGAAGCCGCGCTCGGCGTTCATGGCCGCGGCATTGGCCGCGGTGACTTGCTTGCCCAGCACGAAAGTGACCGAAACGCCCAGACCGCCTTCTTCGACGCTCTTGGACAGTCGAGCGGCCAGGGCCATCAGCGCCAATTGCCGCTGCCCGAGGAGCTGCCCGGCGCCGTGGACGTTGTCGGTATTCGCATCCGCGCCGACCGACCCGTCGATGGCCGAGACGACCGTGGCCTGGATCGACTTGACCACGCCCGCGACTCCCTCGACGGTCGTATCGGTTCTGGCCTTCGTCATGGCCGCCTGGAACTGGGCCTTGATGGCCTGGTACATGGCCTCGGTGACTTCGCTGCTTCCGGCGGCGAAGCCGGGGTTGGTGAACGTGCTTGCGGCCGCAGAGACCGTCGTTTCCCGTGCTTCGTTATAGTCGTAGAGGAAGATCTCGAAGTCCTCGCCCGGCTCGGTTCCGCCGAATTGAACGCCGATGTCCACGACCAGGTTCAGGTAGGCTTGCAGCTTGATGTTCCCGCTGCCGCCCAACAGGTCGTTGAGCATGTTAATATCGCCCAACTCGGGAATGAACGAGGCCAGGTCGAAGCTGAAGTTGTACTTCTCCTCGAACATCGTGTAGAAGTTGATGTGGATATCGAGCGTCTTGCCGCGCAGGCGCAAGGCGAAGGCCTGGTCGTAGAAGTCCTTGGTGTTGTCGTCGTGGAGGCCCAGGGCCTCCTCGAGGATATGCTCGACTTCCTGGATCATCTCAGCGTCGCTGCTGCCCGCGTTTTGGATCCGCGTCGTGAGGTCTTTGACAAAGGTGAACTCGTCTTTCAGGGAGCGGTTGATGATCGGCAGCGGCTCCTCGTAGAACTTCTGGCCCTCCAGGGCGTCGTTGAGGAAGGTCAAGCCGGCGTTGATGCCGACGATGATGTCGTGGAAGCTGAGGTTCTTGAAGTCGAAGGCCTCGCCCAGGTCCGGCAGGACGACGACGACTTCGTGGCCCGTGAGGTTGCCGGCGGTCTTCTCCGCGGCCAGGTCGAACGGCAGGGCCGGCGTCTGCCAGATCGTTTTCACGGTGGACCAGTCGAGGAAGTCCTGGACGTAGATGGCGATTTCGGTGTTCGGCGCGATGGGCAGCTCGGCCCCGGTGCCCGCGGTCAACGACAGGCCCTTCAGCTTGGCGTAGGCATCGCCGCCGAACTCGAGGTGGAAGGCGTCGAGGATCTCGCCGGAGAAGATGTCGCCCATAGTGAACCGCTGGTCGTCCGGCCCGTCCTTTGTCAAGTCGCGGTCGAGGACGATCGCGGCGTTGGCCGCCACGTGGATACCCGACCCGGTGCCCGGCCCCCCGGCCTTGGCCCCGATGAAGCCCAGGTTGACATCCACCTCGAAATCGGACACGTCGGCGGTCACGGTTCCGCCGATCCGGGCCTTGTCGATGCCGAAGACCGTCCCCTCCTTCACGGTGAAGGCCAGGTTGGAGCCGGTGGCGGTGGCGGCGCGGTCCAACTTCACGGCGTGTGCGTTGACGAACTGGCTGATCGTGTACTCTTCCTGGCCGATCTGGACCTTGTAATCGACCATGTCCTTGGTGAACGTCACCGCCTGCGACGTGAAGGTGGTCGAGCCCGCCACCAGAGCGCCGTCCGTGCCCGGATAGGTCTTCCCGTCCATGTCGATGAAGAACGTGACGGTAGCGTCGATCGACGCATTGAGCGACGCGATGGCGCTGGTCGACAACCCGAACCCCGCGCCCAGGTCAAAGCCGAAATCCACCGGGGTGCTGAGGGTGGGCATGGTGTAGTTGAAGGCCAACGGCAACGCCAGAACCTGGGTCTGGACGTCGTAAGTCAATTCCATCCCCGCCGGCAGCACGCCCGACTCGTTGACGGCCTTGGTCAACTCTTGCAGCGTCTGGATCTTCTCCAGCGGCTTGTGGACCACGAACGACTTGTTCGTGTACTTGCCCGCGTCCACGTCCTTCGGCACCCTCAACACCTTGATCTGGGTGGCGCTGATGACCTTCTCGATGGTGAAAGTTGCCGCAATGTCGCCATTGGCGTCGAGGAACGAGATGGACTTGCCCCACATGTCGTCGGTGAACCCGGCGCTGGAAGCGGTCAGGATTCGGCTGTCCTTGTCCAGCGTGCCGGTCAAGCCGGTCAGCAGGTCGGTGCGCGGGCGGTACCAGTTGATCTTCTGATAGACGTTCTGGTCGAAGGCGTTGGCGAAGACGAGGACCTGGCTCAGCGAGTCCTTGACGAACGGGATCTGGGTGATGAACGAGTCCTGGTTCTGCACCTCCTCTTCGAGCCAGTCGCGGAAGTCGGGGAACATCTGGACGATCTGGGCCACGGTGAGGCTCTTGAAGTCGAAGAACTTGTCAAAATTCTCCGTCGTGACCGAGAAGCCCGCATCGTTGCCGAACATCGCCCCGGTGAGGTGGACGGTCGGCGTCCCCGTGGGCGCCAGGTCGATCCCGGCGAACCGCATGATCTCCGTGCCGTCGGCGAACTTCACCTCGACCGGGATGGCATCGCCGCCCTCCGGGTCCGGCACGAGGATCGTCTCATTCACCGCGGCGCCGGTTTTGTTCACCTCGACCGCCAGCGTGCCGCGCAGTTTCAGGACATCGAGGCCCACCAGGGCCGCTTCCCCGCCGGCCGACAAGGCGTAGCCGGTGGTGACCTCGCCCGGCTTCGTGCTGTCTTCCTTCTCCTGCATCACCACGCCGAGAGAGGCGTCGTTCACCCGGACGCCCACACTTCCCGCACCGAGGAACACATCCACGCCCGCCGCTGCGGCGAGGAGTTTCCTCGTGGTTACGGTCCCGGACGTCGTCTCGGTCTGCCGGAAGACGAACCCGCCCGTTACGTCGACAAAGCCGAAAACCGACAGCGTCAGGTTCGACTTCACCGCCGTCAGCGTCCCCTCGTCCCCGTCCATGTCCAGTTCGACCGGGTCCTCCCCCGGGCCCGTGGCGATGGTCCGGCTAGCGGCATCGGCATCTCTGAAGTTGGTCTCCGTGTCCACGAAGTCCAATACCGTGTTCGCCCCGGCCCCTGTCGCGCTGGTCCGGTTGACCACCACGCTCAAGCTCGCGACGTTGGCCGTCAGGCCGTCGATCCCCACCAGGCTGGCACTCTGGACATCCGCCTTGAACGCCGTGTAGTTGACGTCGTCCGAGGTCGCCGGCGTCCCCTTCGTGTCCCCCACCAGCACCGCGCCAAAGTCCATCCCCGTGAGGTTGAAGCCGATCCCGCCCACCCCCGCAAACGCGGCGTCCGCGCGCCCGCCCACTTCCAGGTAATCCGCACTCAGCGCCGTGCTCGTGTGCGTGTCCGCGTTGGTCACCACGAAGCTGCCAGAGGCCTTGGTGACCTCAATGCTTCCCGTCAGGCTTACGAATCCCTCGATGTCGACGCTCAGCCCCGTTCCCGACACGCTCTGAAGGTTCGCCGCCAAGGCCGGCACGTGCACCGTGATCCCGTCCACCGTCACGTCCTTCGCCGCCACCGCCGTCGAGGAGGTGTTCTCCTTGACCGTCGCCGTCCCGCTCGCATTCGCAAAACCGCCCCCGCTCAGGTTGAATCCCCCCGTCACATACACCTGACGCTTCCCGTCCGCGTTCAACAGCAACGCACCCTGCGCGTCCTTCACTCCCGCCGAGAAGCCACCCGCCCCCAGCGTCGCGTCCAGGTGCTGCGCCACGGCCGTGATGTCGTTGCCCGCCTTCTTGAACCCGACATCACCGGACAGGTTTACAAACCCTGCGATGGCGACGTTGAGGCCCGTGACCGAAACGGATTGCAGGGTGGTCGACGCCGGCATATCGGTGTACGTGTAGGACACATCGCCGGCCGTCACGGTTTGGCCCGTGTACGCCGTGCCAGTCTCGTTGAAGTGGGCCTTCACCGAGGTCGCACTTGCGGAGGCGAAGTCCCCGCCGGAGAGCTTGATACTGCCGGAAGCCTCCAGCGCCGTTTTGCCGGCGGCGTCGATCGTCAGGCCCAGCGTGCCGCCCGTCACGCCTGCGGAATACGAGGCATTGCCGACGGTGACTTCCGCGTTTCGGGCGGCCGCCTGCACCACGCTCCCATTCTTGGCGAAGCCGAAGTCGCCGGAGACGTCGAACACCCCGGCGAAGGTCGCATCGAGGCCGGTCACGGAAACGACTTTCAGGTCGGTCGCCTTGGGCAGGTTCTGGAACGTGTAGTTGACGCCGCCGACGGTGACGGTCTGGTTGGTGTATTCGGTGTTGGTGTCGTTGTACCGCACCAGGGCCGAATCGGCCGTAACCGAGGCGAAGCCGCCGCCAGCCAGCGCGACGCCGCCGCGGGCCTCCAGGGCCATCGTGTCGTTCGGTTTCACGACCAGTCCCAGCGTGCCGCCCGTCACGCCCGCGGAGAACGAACCGACGCTCATCGTCGCGGAGACACCGTTTGCCACTGCCAGCATGTCGCCGCTCGATTCCTGGAACGAGAGACTGCCGGAAAAGGTGGCGAACCCGTTGACCGACAGGTCACCGGCGTAACTGAAACTGCTCACGCTGGAATTGAAGTAGTCGCTCAAGAACTCGCCGAAGCCGTCTTTCGACGCCGCGGGGGCCGCGAATTGCAGACCCCCCGGCGTGGCTTTCACCTCCAGGCGCAGTCCATTCCCGCTTGGCGCGGGCACGATGTCGAAATACCGGTCGCCGGTGGGGAAGGAGAACAGCCCTTCGGCGTTCGCGAACGAACCCGACCGGGCGCCGCTGACCGTGAGGAAGTCGAACGTCGTGCCCACCTCCGGCACGAAGTTGTTGACGAGCCGCACTTCCAGCGTCCCGTCCAGCGCCGCGTTGTTGGCGACCTGGATCTGGTCGAACCCGTCGACGTCGTTGCCGCCCGGCGGGTTGCCCGCCGTCGGCCCGCCGATCTCGATCAGCGTGCGGTCGCCGCGAGCGAGCGTCAGCGCGCTGAGGGACGTGATTTCCGTCAGGTCCGCGGTCAACAAGCATCGCGGCTCAAGCATCTCCAGCCGCAGCTTCTTGCCCCGCCCCAGCGGCGAGCGGTCGGCCCTTGCTTTTCGGGCCGCGTGCCTCTTACGACGGGAATCAATCGTGCGGGACATGACGAGGTCTCCCACGGTGCGAGTTTCGCCGGTTGGCTCCCTGAGCCGACCGGCGTGAATTGTCTCAGCTCACTTCAACGTTTCGACTGGATCACAAAGTGGCCGGCCCGGAGAGCCAGCCTGCTGCCTATCTTCCACGTGCCCGGATGCTCTCGATTCTCGGAAGGATCTCGCTCTTGAACCGCTGGGCAGCAGCCCGGCCGAGCACCAGCGGCTTGGAAAAGCGACCGACGTACAGTTGGATCTCTCGCGTGCCGAGGACCCAATCGCAGATCTGCCGCCAGTTGACCAGGCAGGACCGGTCCAGGATCGCAAAGCAGCCGGGAGGCAACAGGGTCTCCCACTCCTTGATGCTGCGGCGAACCAGATGCTCCTGGCCGTCTTCGCAGACGACGAAGCTGTAGTTGTCCGCCGCCCGGACCGCCGCGATCTTTGCCACAGGCAGGAAGAAGCATCGCCTGCTGCTCTTGACGAGCACGCGGTCCTCTGCGCCATAGGGTCCGACCGGGTTGCATTCCTCGCTTCCCAGGCGACGCAGCCGCGCGAGGGCCATGCCCAGCCGTCACGGGTCTACGGGCTTGAGCAGGTAGTCGACGGCGTTCACCTCAAAGGCCCGGATTGCGTACTGGTCAAATGCGGTGACAAAGATGACCGCCGGGGGGGCGTCGAGTTGCTCCAACAGATCGAATCCACTGCCGCCGGGCATCTGAATGTCCAAGAAGACCACGTCGGGGTGCTGCGCTTCGATTGCTTCCTTGGCCTGCCTCGCATTGGCCGCCTCGCCCACAATTTGAACCTGGGGATGTTCCTCCAGCAGGGCCCGGAGGCTGCTGCGGGCCAGCCGCTCGTCGTCTACGAGGATCGCCTTGCGGGTCTCCATGGATTCGGCTCACGTTTCCAAGGGGATCTCGATCGAAAGCGACACCCAATCCGGCCCCTCGTTCAACGCCCAGCGGTAGCCACCTTCCTTGTACAGAAGGTCCAGACGCCGAAAAAGGTCCTTCAGGCGGCCGCCGCCCACGATTGCCCTGCCGGATCCGACGCCCGTATCCCTCACCTCCACTCGCAGCCGGCGCTCCAGACGCTGGCAGCTTATGACCACTCGCAGAGGCGTCGGGCCGGCGCCGATGCCCTCGCGCAGCACGTCTTCGACCAGCGGTTGCAGGAAGAACTGCGGTACCCGTTGGCACCAGACCGCCTCGGTGATTTCGAATTCCACCTCGAACTGGTCCTCGAACCGGACCTTCTCCACGTAGAGATAGCTGGCCAGGGCGTCCAACTCCTCCTGCAAGGTGGCCCAACCGTCCTGCGCCGGCTGCAAACAATACCGCAGATACGTGGAGAGCCCGCGGACCAGTTCCGGAATCCGCTCCGGGGCCCGTCGCGACAAGGCCTCGACGGAGTTCAGCGCATTGAAGAGGAAATGCGGATTCGTGCCGTGCCGCGGCGTCTCCGATGGAGACGGGACCAGTCGATGTTGCGTCTCGCCCATGCCGCCGCTTCCCGTCGCAAATGCCGGACTATTACCCCGTGTATGCACTCCGACCAATTTAATCGTGGCCGAAGCGGTGTCCATACGGCGGGGGGTGGCCTTCCCGCGATTTGGGGCGAAACGGCGACGTTTTGGGGTGAACGGGCAAGAAAACCACGTCCAGCGTGGTTCTTCCTGCACCTTACGGGCAGATAGACAGAGAATACCTCATGTTCTTGAGGGGCTTTGGCCGGTCCTGGGTAGGGCCACGAAACCCACACGCTCGGTGAATCCGCGCGCATGGCGGCCCCCGCGGTCAATTCGCCTTGGCTGCCGACACCCCCTCGGCGTCCTCGCCTCTCAGGGGAATGGCGACCGTGACTGCAACCCAGCCTGCCTCCTCGGTCGTCTTCAACCGATAGTGGTTGGGATACAAGAGGCCCAGTCGCGTCTCCAGGTTCTTCAACCCGACGCCGCCGTTGGCGGCGTCATCGGCCTGCCTGGTCCAATGGCCGGTATTGCGGATCTCGATCTCCAGAACGCCGTCCGTGCAGCCGGCGCGGATCACCACGCGGAGCGGCATGGAGCTGGTCCGCATGCCGTGCTTGACGGCGTTCTCGACCAGCGGCTGTAAGAGGAACTCCGGGACGAGTGCCCCTTGCGCGGCGTCGCTGACGTTGGTTTCCACCACCAGGTGCTCTGCGAACCGCACTTCCTCCACGTGCAGGTAGCTGGCCACCTCCTGGAGTTCCTGCTTGAGCGTCGCCAGCCCGCCCTTCTTCGGGTGCAGGGCGTAACGGAGGCATTCGCAGAGCCGGCGGACCACTTCCGGGATCTGGGTCGGTCCCTCGCGCGACAGGGCTTCGATCGAGTTGAGCGCGTTGTAGAGAAAATGGGGATTGAGCTGGTATCGCAGCGTCTCCAGCCGGGCCTGCGTCAGGAGCTTCGTCTCCAATTGTTGGGTAACCTGCTGGACGCGCGCATCAAGCGTCGCCGTGAGGTCTTCCAGCTTGTGGACCGCGCCGGCAAACTCGCGACCGATCTCCACCGAAACGCTGGCCAGGAACGCCACGAACCCGTAGACCCAGAAATAGGGCACGGTGACGGCTTCCGGGAGCAGTTGCGTGAACTGGTCGACGAAAAACAGCACCTGCCCGCCGATGAAGCACACTAGGCCCACGCCGTACACCTGCCATCCTTTCACCTTTCCCATGGCCCGCATCAGGTAGATGCGGGCGTACTCGAGTGTCACCAGGGGCCCAAACACCTGCACCAGTGTCCGCTCGCCTTGCATCCACGCAGCGCCATACAGCGCGGCGGCCACGAAGGCCCATGCGACGAGCTTCCCGCGGCGAATGCGGTCGTGCCACAGGGCGTGTACCAGGGCCAGCCCGAAGAGCAAGCACACCTCCGTCAAGGCCAGAAAGACCCAATAGAGGACGGTGTTGAGCGGTTGCTCGGCCGGCTCCTGCGCGTGCAGCACGAGGATGGTCGCGAGGGCCATCAGCAGAGTGAGGCAGAACTGGCGGTTGGCCCGCCGTTGCGGGTAGTAATACCACAGCGCAAGGTGAAACACGAGGAACAGGACGAGCGTCGTCAGGATGATCAGCCGATGCATGCGCAGCAGCATGAAGCCGTAGTCGATCGGGCGGATGGCCATCGTCGTCAGGATGAGCCGCAAGTCCTGGGAGTCCTGGCCGCGGGTCTCGGCCAGGCGCTCGAGTCGGACCGCCAGGACTTGATGCTCCGCGGTGAATGAGAACGGGACGCTAGGAGTGTATACGCGAGCGTCCGCTTCTTCCGGCCAACGCTTCGTGTCGCCCAGCGTCGCGACACAGATGCCGTCGGAGTACACCGCGAGGTGCCCGTGATGACGGGCCTTGATGGCGCAGCGCAGGTTGACCAACGACGGCCGGACCCAAACCGGGCAGCGAAACCACACGACCGGCGCGTCTCGGACACCCACCGCTTCCCCGCCGGGGCTCAGCGGCCTCCATCGCGAATCGTCGTAGTCCGCTCGGGCAAAATCGGGGTCGTCACCGGCACAGTAACGCCAGTGCGGTGAGTTCAGTTCGCATATCTGCCCCGAAACGTCCTCCGCATCCCAGACCAGCGGAGGAGGCCGGATCTCCTCCCCGGCCAGGACGCGAAGCGTGAAACTCCAGTCGCCCCTGCTTCGGCCCACGATTGCCAGGCACTCGTTTTCGCCGGCCTCGAGCGGCACCGTGAAGACATCCTGGTCGGGCGACAACGCCCGCTCTGTGTCATACCGGTATACGATCCGCCGGTTCAACACGATCGCCAGCGGATCGTCGCTGCCCACAACGAACCGGGCCGCGCCCGCGCGGTCGGCGCGAATTGTGGTATAGGCCAAACCGCTGGCGTGTTCATGTTTCCCTAGAGCATGGATCAGATTCACGACACTGCCGGGTGCCGAATACCGCTTCCAGGTGGGTCGCTGCCCGCCGGACAAGCGGAAGCTCCGGCCATCCTCCGGCGCCGGGATGCTCTCCGGCGAAGCCACCACGTCCTTGGCGAGGCTCGCCGCGTCCGCCGATACGGGCCCC
>Ga0067045_1029136_pt1 | contig 23474 bp, 19 predicted proteins | sample TerdegcTABiofilm_FD_59184 | JGI IMG/M metagenome (GOLD analysis project Ga0067045, IMG submission 59184) | Combined Assembly of (Gp0054472, Gp0054536) Wastewater bioreactor microbial communities from Singapore -Terephthalate degrading...
TTCGGAACATCCCCCCCTTGAAAAAGATGAGCGTTTTCCTGCATCCACTTTTCTACGGCTTTTTCGTCTTTTACATTAACCCCGTCTTCAATCATCTTCTTGTAAATGTTTAAAATCATTTTTTTCATCTCTGGAGTTTTCGCCTGAGAAAAAATTCCGGGCGCCAGGTCGTTTAATTCCGATATAAGCTCTTCGTCCGTTTTTTCTTTTCTTATGTTTTTCTCCGGTTTTTTTTCTTCGGTTTTGGATTCGGTCAGGGTTTGTGTTTCAGTTTTGGCATACGCTTCTTCTTTTATTTCTTTCGGTTTTTCTCCGGTTATTTTCGTTAAAATTTTTTTAAAAAAATTCATAATTATCCTCCTTTAATCTTTTATTTTAAATAACTCGTTTTCCACTATTGAAACCGCTTTTTCCACTTTTACTAAAAAATCCTTTTCGTCGTCTATTACGAATCGGTTAGGATGACCTTCCCAGGCTTTTAAAGTTTTTTTGTCAAGCTCTAAAGCTAATCTGTGGTTTTCGTTTCTGGTTCCGTTAAGCTTATAAAACTCTTCGTCCGACGGGGATTTTAGATGAATCAATATGTCGTATCTTTCGTATTCTTTTTCCGTGGTGGTTCCGACCGATTCCGTAAATCCCATTTCGCTATCCTTCGGCCAGTATGCTATACCGTCCAGAGTTCCTCTATCGCAAATTTGTATTTTCTCCGGATATATTTTGGAATACATATCTTCAAGTTCCACTATGGTAAAATAAATGGCTCTCTGTGTATGTCTCATTGCGTCGTCGCCTTTTATCCTCGGAAAACCTCCGGAGTATAATATGGATGCGGCTTCCGGAACGGATATTATTTCCTTGGGATATCGTCTTTGGATAATCTCTATTATAGAGGTTTTGCCGGCGGAAGGGCCGCCGGTAAAAACTATTCTTTTTATTTTTTTCATTTTGCCCTTGCTTTGGTTTTTTGTTGCATATAAGAAGCCAGCGCTATTGAGTAGAGTTTGGTCATGGGCGAGTCGGTTCTTGAAGGAAGAATTATCGGGAAGTTTGCCCCCGCCAGTATCGTAGCAGATGAAAAACCCGCTCCGAAAAAGGATATCGCTTTGTATGCGGCGTTTGCCGCGTCGAGGTCGTCCAGAACGACAAGGTCCGCGTCTCCCGGAACCACGCCGTCTTTTACTCCTTTTTCTAAAGCCAATTTTTTTGAAAATGTTATATAAACATCGTACGGTCCTTCTATTACGCAGTTTTTAATCTTTCCTTCCTTATTCATCTTAACAAGCTCTACCGCGTCCATGGTGCTCTGTATCTTCGGGTTCGGTTTTTCTACGGGACATACTATCGAAACTTTGGGATTTTCAACTCCTATGAGCCTTAAAATCTCGACCGAGTTATTTATTATCTGAACCTTTTCATCAAGCGTCGGTTTTATCACTATCGCCGCGTCGGTTAACGCAAAAAATTTATGGTAATTTGAGAGTTTAAAAAGAACGAAATGGGATATGAGTCCGCCTTCTTTTACCGCTCCTATGTCTTTTCTGAGTATCGCCTTCATATAATATTTCGTATCCACAAGCCCTTTTACCAGAAAATCCGCTTTTCCTTCTTTTATCAACTCTACCGCTATATTGGACATCTGTAAAACATCTTTTTCGTCTCTTAATTCGAATATCTCTGGCAGTTTTAGTTCTTTCATATACTTTGAAACTTCGTCTTTCGGACCTATTAAGGTTCCGCCGGATATCAATTTATAATCCGTTCCCATCTTAAGAGCCTCTAAAACTTCTATGTTGTTTGCTCCAGGAACGACAACTCTGTTCGCCATTCCGCTTACTTGTTTAATAAGCTCGTCGTAACTTTTAAACTCTATCATAACATCTCCTTTATTTATATATTTTTATGGTATTGGGTTTTTTTAAAGCCCCTTCGCATGCTATCATAAGCGCCGTCATCTCATCACCGCCCGGATAAACTATTACCGGAGCTATCCAGCTTACCCTTCTTTTTATCTCCGGCAAGATAAATTCGTCGTCGTAAACTATTCCGCCGGTTAGAACTATCGCATCCACTTTCCCTTCTAAAACCGCGGCCGCGGCGCCTATTTCTTTGGATATCTGATAAGCCATTGCCAAAAGCGCCTCTTTGGCTTTTTCTCTTGTTATAATCTCCGGATTTACTCCGTTTGTTGCCTCTCCGGTTTTTATATATTTTTTAATCGCTACTATGTCGCTTGTCCCCGTATAAGCCACAAGCCCGCCTTTTCCTTTTAATTTAAGTTTAATCTGATCCAGCGTATATTTTCCGGAAAAACACATCTTAACAAGCCCGCCTGAAGGAACTCCCCCGCTTCTTTGAGGAGTAAAAGGCCCTTCTCCGTCTAAAGCGTTATTCACGTCTACAACTCTTCCGTTTTTATGGGCTCCTATCGATATCCCTCCCCCCCCATGCATTACTATCAGATTCGATTCCTCGTAAGGTTTACCTAATTGTTTTGCGGCGTGTCTTGCGACTCTTTTCTGGTTTAACGCGTGAAAAATCGAAATTCTCGGATTTTCTGGCATTCCGGAGTATCTTGCAAGCGGCTCCATCTCGTCCACAACTACCGGGTCGGCTATATAAGCTTTGACTCCTATGGAATCGGCTATGCTTTTGGCTATAAGCCCGCCTAAATTTGAAGGATGGTCCCCCATTATACCGTTTTTAAGGTCCTCGACCATTTTATCGTTTACTTCGTAAGTTCCGCTTTCTATCGGTTTTAATAACCCCCCTCTTCCTATAACCGCGTTTATCTCGGATAATTCTATACCGTTTTCTTTTAAGGCGTCCATTACCACATTTTTTCTCATCTCAAACTGAGCGGTTACTTTTTGGTTTTCAAACGGTTTTAGTTCTTCGGGGGTGTATCGTACAACTTTATGAAATATGAGTTTTCTTCCTTTAAAAAAACTTACTTCGTCGCTTGTGGAACCGGGATTTATAACGAGTATAGAATACATTTTTCCCCCTATTCGAATTTATAATGTTTTTTAACGTTTTGCTTTACTATCCACTTGCATTTAAGGCCTTTAGGGAAAACGACAAAGTCGCCCTTTTTTATCTCGTAGTTTTTATTTTCCGTCTCTACGACCACTTCTCCTTCCAGAAAATAACACATTTCTTTCGAGTCGTAATACCAATCGAATTCGCTTTTTTCTTTTGTCCATATCGGCCATGTTTTGATTTTTAGTTCCTCTATTTCTTTGGGCGAAAGTTTTTTTATCTCGACTTCCATAAAATTCTCCTTGGAAAGGAAAAGAGCCGTTTCAAATTTAATTATACAAATTTTTAATTAAAGTTTAAGCATCGCCCAAATTTTAAATAAGTTTTAGAAAAATGGTTTAAAACCTTTGATTATTATAACATACCGCTTCTGGCGAAACTGAAAGAATCGGTTTTGTTTTTTCCGATTATTATGTGGTCTAAAACTCTTATGTTTATTATTTCAAGCGCGTTTTTTATTTTTTTAGTTAGCTCGATGTCGTTTTTTGAGGGTTCGGTTTCTCCCGACGGGTGGTTGTGTATCAATATGACGGACGCTGCGTTTTTCAAAGAAGCAGTTTTAACAATCTCTTTTACATCCACCGCCGCGGCGTTATAAGTTCCCGAGCTTATTAAAATATTTTCAAGCGGCATATTTTTGGTGTTTAGAAGAAGAATATAAAAATACTCTTTTTCTTTGTCTCTTAAATAAATTCCGTTTGTTTCGAATATGTAATCAAGAGCCTGGTCAAGCGATGTTATTTTTTTCGTTTTCTTTTTTTCTTCCCATACGAGCCTTTTACCCAATTCAAAAGCCGCTTTTAATTGAGCGGCTTTTGAAAAACCTACGCCTTTTATTTTTGAAAGCTCTTTAGCGTCTAATTTGTCTATTTCTCTCAAAGAGCCGAATTTGTTTAATAACTCAAGCGCCAACTCCTCGGCGGATTTTCCTTTTATTCCGGTTCTTAAAATAATGGCTATAAGTTTTGTTAAAGAAAGATTTTCTGGCCCTTTTTCAAAAAGCATCTCCCTTGGCCTTTCCTCTTTTATCCATTTTTTTATAGGTATTTTCTCCCACATAATCCCCTCGGTTTAATTTTATTTTCTTTCGGTTTTTATTTTTAGTTTCATATCGTATGGTTTGAAATTTTTCAGCGTATCTATTTCGAATATTATTATATTGTAACTTTCGGTTTCGATTTGCTGATATTTGAGTTCGGTTTCTATTTTTTTTATTTCATAAACCTTTGAAACCGCAAAAACTCTTTTGGATATCCTGGGGGCGAGTATTTTTTCCTCATAATCTATTTCGTAATTTTTGCCCTCTATTTTCAAAAATCTTTTCTGGGTTCCTATGAATATGACGGGTATGTCTTTTTGTTCCTTGTTTTCCTCAACCTCTACATTGTAAGAATTTTCGTCTATTTGCCTGTATTTGGCTTTTAAAATATTGCCTTTTATGTCGTAGAAATTTCCCAAAGGTATAAAATCTATTCTCCCGGACGGTTTTGAGGATATATAGGTTAAATAACACTCCTCGTCCCCCTCAAGCGTTATGAGTTTGGAATTAACCTTAAAAATGGTCATTAAGCTTTCCTCAAACAAATAATTCAAAAAATCTTTTATGAACAAAGAATATGTAAGTTTGATAATATCTTTGTTTATAAAATCAAACATAGAGTAGTCTATTTCGGATACCAGTATTTTAAAGTCCTCCACCGATTTTAGTTTTTCGTCGGTCAGGTTTCTCGCTATCCTGAAATATTTTTCCGCTTTTTCCGTGTCGTTGGTTTTTTTGTATAAAAGGTAAAGCATATAGTATAAATAAAATTTGGAGTCGTCGCTTATTATGCTTATCATTTTATGCAAATTTATTATTAAACTTTCCGTGTCCCCTTTAAAGGCGGATATGTATCCTTTATACGCTAAAGTTAGGTAGTGGTATGGGTATAGTTTTTCAAACTCCTCTATCTCCGACTCGGCTTTTTCAATATCGTTGTTTTCCCATAGATATCCTTCTATTAAAGCTATTCTGGCTACGGCTTCGGTTTCTTTTATTTTTTTAAATTTGGAAATTTCATCGCTTTTTTCTTTTCTAATTTTTCCGGAATAAAGCGATTTGAAAAAATTAAAAAAGTTTTCAAATTCGGGATATTCTTTTATCGCTTTGTCTAAGTATATTTCCGCGGATTCCTTTCTTATCCTCGATACCAGTAGATATATTATCAGATTGCCGTGGTTTTTAGCGTAATTTACCGCGTAATCCGTCCATCTTCTATCTTCTTTAAAATAAGATTTTATTATCTTAAATTTTTCGGCTTCCTCTTCGTTAAATTCGTTTTCGTATTTTTCCAATTCAAGAGCCTTTTCTTTTAGTTTTTTCGAAACAATCATCCCGTGGGAATTTATCAAAATATGGAGAAGATAAGCGTCTAAATTAAAAGGGTTAAAATAAACTGAGTCCATAATAAAAGAGTTTGTTTCCGAAAGATTGATTAGTATATAAGAGTTTAATGCGGCTTTTAGTTTTTCTTTGGAAAGTTCTATATCCGATTCGGATATTTTCGGTTTATCTTCTTTTTTAAATACCGAGGTTAAGTCGGTTAAAATTTTTTCTATGCCCGATTGTTTTGAAAGCATTATTGATTCCGAAACGTCTTTCATTGTTTTAAATCTTTCGGCGACAGACGCGGATAGCATTTTCATTATTACCGAGGAAAGATTATGAGGAATTTTGTCGTTAATTTTATCCGGAGGCGTTATCTCTCCTTTTATTATTTTGTTCATTATGTATTCGAGCGGTTCTTCGGGTTTGGATTCAAAAGGGTGAGATAGCGTTAAAAGCTCGTAAAAAACTACGCCCAAAGAATAAATATCAGATTCCACCGTATGTTTTCCTTTTGAAAAAACCTCGGGGGCCGAGTATTTTATCGTCCCTACAAAATTGTCCTGCGTTGAGATGCTGTTTGAGGATGTCGATTTTACAAGCCCGAAGTCTGCAAGCTTTGCTCCGTTTTTTGAAAGAAGTATATTGGATGGTTTTATGTCCCTGTGTATTATCCCCTCTTTATGAACCTCGTAAAGCGCGTCGGCTATGGAAGATATCAAAAGAGCCGAGTTTTCTATCCATTCCTTTTCGTAGATCGGTATTTTATTGAATTCTTTTAAAAAATAGTTTCCGTAAAAATCCTGTTTTACATGCTCCATATATCCGTATGTTTTTAGCTCTTCGGGGTCGGATTTTTTGATTATTTTTAATCTGTTTATTACATCCGCAAGAGATTTCCCCTCGATATACTCCATCACAAAATAAGGAATCTTTTTGCCGTTTAATTCTATTTCTCCGAAAGAATAGACATTTATTGTCGAAGGGTGGCTTATTTTTGCCATAACCGCGGCTTCTTTTAAAAATCTTTTTTTACCTTGGGCGGTTATTATACCGGGAAGCATCATCTTAACCGCGACTTTTCTTTCAAGCAATGTGTCAAAACCTTCATAGACTACACCCATACCCCCCGAGCCTATCTCTTTTATTATCTCTATATCGTTTAATTTTTTTATATCGTATATCATTTTTCGGTTTTGGGAAAAGAATTTTTTTCAATATAATCTATATAGAAAGAGTAACTGTTTGCGGTTTCGTATATGTTTGAGGATATTACATAAAGCCCGGCGGAATTAAAATTTTTTATCTTTTCTTCAAGAGCTTTTTTGGCTTGGTTTTCAAAATCGAAAGAGTTGGGGTTTTGGTATCTTGTTATTTTAAACTCTTTCCCGAGCAGCGAGCCGTTTCTATATATGTTTTTGATTATATAATCGGTGGAAAAACTCCAATCGTTTTCTAACGGTATGGCGAAGTTATGGATTACGTTGATCCCGGCCTTTGAAAAAGCCTCGTTTCTTTTTGTCCCCTCTTTCAAAGCGTTGTCTTCAAAAGGAAATTTCTCTTCGGATGAATAGTTTTCTATGGAATATTCGGGAAAAGAGGAGTTTGACCCGTCCGTTTTGTTAAAATATTCTATCTCTATGGAATAATCGTTTCCGTTTTGTGTTACCGAGCCGTTTAGGGCGGATATATTGTTTTGTTTTAATAAAGATATTACTCTTTGAATGTCTTTTTTGGCTTCGCTTTCAAACGTATATTTTCCTGCGGTAATTTTATTTATCGCTACATAATATTCTTTGGATTTCTTTAAAACATTATTGACCGCATATTTTATTTTAAAAGAATACTCCCCCATTTTTTCTATTGTTTGATAATCTATTATTTTTAACGGAGAGTTTTTAAATTTTAAAACGCTGTTGTTCAATTCTTTTTTTGCCAAACTCTCGTTCCAGTAAGTTTTGTTCGGCTCATATTCTTTTATTATTACCGAAGAGATTTTTTCGGGATTGGTTAATCTGGATAAGTATTCTATGCTATAAGAATAATTGTTTTCTTTTTCTACGGTATTGCATCCTATTATCGAAATTTCGTATTCCTTAAATTTGTTGGACATATTTTCGCATGCTTTTTTTGCTTCGGTTTCAAAAGGAAATAATTCTCCGGAGTAATAAACCGATATTTTTGAATCTGAGTGGTCGGTTTGAGAGTAATCGGTCTGATGTTCCGGTTTTGGAGTATTGTGCTGTTTGATCTCTTCTTTTTTTATGTTAGAAAGTTCGGAAAAAGATAATCCGCAAAAAACAAAAATAAAAATAATAAACACAAATTTATTCATAAATCCTCCCATTTTATATACTTCTATGCTACCTCTCTTTATTATACTATATCAGCCATTCAAACAAATTGGATTATATCCTATTTTAAATTTCTCACACATCCAAAAATATCAAACTAATGTAATTTATTAAAAAATTAACTTTTCTTTTTTTATATAATCCGGCTTAAATAAATTGCTTTTTTTAAACTCAAAAGTTTCAATCATCTTTTTAAAGGATAACATACTGCACTTAAACTTCCTAACATTCTCAAATTTAACCTTAACATGACATCTCGGATCTGGAAAACCACTACCAGCACATATACCCTGAGGATGCAAGTTATACCAAAATACCTTTATCCTATCCCAAATAACATTATGGTCCTCCTCCATAGGAAAACCATCCATCTCAACAACAAATGATTTATCGGGAGAAAGTGCATAGTAATATCTAAAGGTAATATCATTATAATTAACCCCCTTTATATACGGCTCTCTTATAAAAGATGTCCCCTTTGAATTTGTATATGTATCAACATCAGTTGTATCTTCAAAAACATCATATTTCAGCTTTTCCAAATCTAAATCCTTTCCAAACCTCTTTGCTTCTCTATAAAGATAAATAGGTCTTAATACTATCAAAGTAGTTGTCTCTAAACCCTTTAAATTAATATAAAATTCATCAACATGCCAATTCTCTTGTATTTTTTCTTTTATTCCTTTTCTTATCAAATATCTAAATTTTACATATTTTCCATCATATTCTTCTTCTACCATATCACATTTTGTTAGCTCCCAGTTCAATCCCCAAAGATACTTTAAAAGACCAGTGTAGTGTTTCGGAGCATTGCGAGTAAAATATGAGTATGTAGCTATATAAAACATAAGCCCAAAAATAAATAAAACTGACATCATTTTCAAAAAAAACTTTAAAATCTTCCTCCTTATATCACTCTTCATTGTATCCTCCCATCCCAGTTGGGATTTGTAGGTAAAGGAGAGGGTGGCTCTCCTGGGTTTATTCCTATCTCTCCTCCATTTGACGGCGGTTGCGGTTCAACACCCCAGTCATCAGATGATGGTTGAGAAGGTGGATTTATAGGTTGCTGGTTCTGATTTGAGTTATTTTGATTTAAAAATTCAGGCATCTCATCCAAATTTATATTTCCACAATATAAACCAGAAGAATTTGAACTACAGGTTATACCTCTGAAATTTGAATAATTGATATATATACTTCTTGCCGAATTTATCGCTATATCAAATCCCTTACGGTTTTTCTTTATACTCTGGACTATATTTGTTAATGCAGAGGTAAAATCTTTTACATTTCCGTTAGTAAAATATCCTAATACTACAAGGCCATTAAAACTAAACACACCTTTGGAGTTTTGGTCATTCTCAGTAATAATCTTAATATAATCTTTAATTCTAAATTTTCCAATAACTGATAACGGCTTATAATTATTCTCATCAAGTTTATCTTTCTTCCCCTCTTTATAAAGAATGATATCCCTGTAAAATTCCTGCAATTTTATATATACTAAAATATCCTGGTTAGTTTGGTTTATAAATTCTTTTGGATACCTCAATTTAAGATACTCATAAACATAAACCTGACCTAAGTATGCATTTAACTCTGTGGCATATTTTGAACCGTCTTGCTTAGGGTTTAAAGCATTTTCGTAATCTTCCATATGAAATAACTCATGTGCTATGGTTATCGCCAAATATACTGGATTCTTCCATAATGTTTGTTTATATTTAGCGGAGACAATAATTTTAGGAGGTGCTAATTGAATACCTAAGAATGAAACTTCAGGCATTGCTTTGCCATAATCTTCAATGTCTTCACCAAATATTATATTCGTTTTATCTTTTAAATTATTAAATAATTTAGAATAGTTAGGTATCTCAGACAAAATTTTAAATGCATTTTCTATAAGGACACTATCATCCCGCTCTTTTTCTGAAAAAATTTGTTTAGTTATTAAATCTTTATCTATAATATGTTTTGGTTTAAGATAGCTTCCTATATCTTTATTTTCTGGTATATTATTCCCTAATGACTGAAGTTCGCCTTTAAAATAATCCTCATTTATCTCAATATAAACATCTTCTTTTATATTGGTTTTGCCGTCAAATATATTATCAAGTGTTTCTTGATCATAATTTTTATTTATAAATTGGTTTATGTCTATGTTTTTTATATTTTGTGAATCATTTTGGTAAGCATTTGAATTATTGAAATTGTATATTAAAATAATTAAAATAAGAAATAAAAATATTTTTCTCTTCACCGCTAAATTCATTTATATTATATTTTACGAAAAATTTGAGGTATTTCGTATAGTATAAAGGTACCAAAAAAGAAAAGATTTTTTTGCTACTACAGTATATTATTCCAGTTTATCATTGCTTTTCTTGCTATCACTTTTTTTGTCGCTTCTTTTGGTTTAATATGTTTAAAAAATTATTCGATTTTAATGTCAATTCTTTTAACAAACAAAAAAGAAAACAAAAACAAAAAAGCATTAAAAAATAATTATTTTTTTGTTTTATTGGTTTTAATAATTTTTAAAAGTGTTAAGTAAAAACGTTGAATATTGTATAATTTTTTTTTATGAATAAAAAATCTAAAAAAATAAAGAAAAATAAAAAAGAGGATAAAAGGACATCGGTTAATTATTCTTTGGAAAATGTTTTGGAGATATACGGAAGGAAAGTTCCCAAATTAAATAAGCCATTTTAGTTTTTGATTAAATTAATGAATATGCGTAAGATTGTTTTTTAATTGCTCCGGAGATTAAGCAGTTTTGGCTTAATACCTTCTTATAGTTTATGGGCTTTTCTATCTTTTATATCAAATTTGGTTTGTGCCTTTAAATCCGATTTTTATCTTTTCCCCTCAACAAAATTGATGTTTGTTTTATTGACTTTTTGAATTATTTTATATATAATTAAGATTGTTAAAGTTTTCACGTGAAAACTTCAGGGAGGGTTATGACCGAGATAGTATCCATAGCCAATCAGAAAGGCGGAGTAGGAAAGACCACAACCGCCATAAATTTAGCGGTTGCTCTTGCGAGTTTTGATTTTGAAACCCTTCTTATAGACCTCGACCCTCAGGGTAATGCCACGTCGGGATTAGGTATAGAGGTTAAGAAAGGGGTAAATACCATATATGACGCCATATCCGAAAATGTCGAGCCAAAGGACGCTATATATCAAACATCCGTAGAATGGCTGGATATTATGCCTACAGACCATAATTTGGCCGGAGCCGAGATAGAGCTTGTAAGCGAGTTTTCAAGGGAATCGGTTCTTAAAAGGACCATAGACAAAATAAAAGATATGTACAAGTTTATAATAATAGACTGTCCCCCATCATTAGGGCTTCTTACGATAAACGCCTTAAATGCCAGCGACAGTATAATAACTCCGGTTCAGTGCGAGTATTACGCTATGGAGGGTTTGACATATTTTACTACCACCGTCGATAAGATAAGACAGGCCCTTAATCCTAAATTAAAGATAGACGGGGCGGTTGTCACGATGTTTGACTCGAGAATAAATTTAGCAAACCAGGTTTTGGAAGAAATAAGAAAGTTTTATGGGGAAAAGCTTTATAATACCGTTATTCCGAGAAACATAAGATTGGCGGAGTCTCCAAGTTTCGGCCAGCCGATATTTATATATGACCCGAGCTCAAGGGGTGCTAAGGCATATAAAAACTTTGCCATCGAGTTTATTTCAAGAAGAGGCGTTAATCCGGAAGACTATAAAAAATCGGAAATATCGGTTACCGATGAGGCGGCGATAGAATAAAAAGTTTTCACGTGAAAACTAAATTCAGGAGGAATTATGGTAAAAAAAGCATTAGGAAGAGGAATAGACGCTATAATATCGAGAGTTAACGAATCCAATCTATCCGGTTCGGAAAATGTAACGAAAATATCCTTAGATGATATTATACCAAACAGATTCCAGCCGAGACAAAATTTTGACGAGGAGTCTATAAAGGAATTGGCGCAGTCTATAAAAGAAAATGGGCTTGCTCAACCTATAATAGTAACCAAAATAAATGAAAACAAATACGAGATAATAGCGGGGGAAAGAAGATATAGGGCCTGTAAGTATTTGGGATTAAAAGAGATAGACGCGATAGTTAAGAATAATATAAACGACAACAAAAAAATAACCATAGCATTGATAGAAAACATTCAGAGAGAAGACCTTAACCCGGTTGAAAAGGCTATGGCTTATGCTAAAATGCTTGATATGGGCATGAGTCAAAACGAAATAGCCGATTATTGCGGAAAATCCAAGGCCTCCGTTTCCAATACTCTTAGGCTACTGGATTTAGATTCCGAAATACTTGATGGGATAAAAAACAATATAATAACCGAAGGCCACGCCAGGGCTTTGATGCAAATACCGGATTTAGAAGAAAGAAAAAAGGTATATCAAAGAATAATAGTCGAAAAAATGAGCGTTAGAGATGTGGAATCTTATTCAAAAAGTTTTTACTCTTCCGATAAAAAAAGAGGGAAAAGCAATTCGGCTCATAAAACTCCTGAAACAATAGAAATGGAAAAGTTTTTTGAATCGAAATTAGGCACGAAAGTTGAGATAAAGCCGGTTACCGAAACTTCCGGGAAAATAATAATAAGCTATTTTTCGTTGGATGATTTTGATAAAATAAAGAATAAAATTTCGTAATTATGTTTTGTTTTTGCCGATTTTTAAAGGGGGAAATGTGAAAAAATTATTATTTTTTAATGCTTTTTTGTTGTTTGTCGGTTTTAATCTAAACTCGCAGGAGAGGGTTTATAAATTCCCTTCGGTAAAATATGTTTCGCTTATTAAAGACTTAAACAATTATTATCTTTACGCTAACGGAGGTTTTCATGCGGACTGGTATGTGGGTTATAATAACGCATGGATTGTTAATTTGGGAACAGTATCCACTTCGGGTTACTCAAAAGCCTATATAGGCGTTAAATTGGGCAGAGCTAAAAATAAAACTTATCCTCAATCCGACGACACATCTCCGGTTGAAGGAAAAATATTGGCCTCTATATCTCAAACTCCGGTTTTCCCGAGTTATTCTTATGTGGTAACCGAAAACTCGGAAATACCTATGGAGCCGATAGAGGGGGAAAGCATAAAAAGGGTAGATTCTTCCAAATGGTTCTGGACCGAGATTCCTTTAAGCAGAATATCTCAGGATAAAGAGAACTATGTTGCGGTCTGGGCTCAGTCTCAAGATTTTGTTAGCTCCTCAAAAGCCCCGATAATAGCCGCGGGTTATTTGGATGACGGAGTTGAAAACGTATGGATAAACCACTCGATCAAAGGTTCTCTTCCATCCAAAGAATCCGCTCTTGAAATGGCCATATCGGGTATAAAGCCGGCTATAGTTTTAAAGCTGATTTCCGACAACGATTATAAGGTCGTAATAAAAAACTTTTCATACGAAAAAGTTAAAGATTTGTATGTATTAAATTGGAACGTTATAGGTACCGATGTAGTCAAAAGCTGGATTGAAATATCTTATGACAGGCTTGAGTGGAAGAAATTCGGCAATTATATTTATTCCTCGCCGTATTTTATTAGTTTTACTCCTTCCGAACTTCCCAAGGATATATTCTACTTAAGAGCCTGCGGTTCGGATATATTCGAAAATATAGGATGTTCAAATCCCATCGGTATGAACCTTATAAATTAAAAGGAGAATTTATGATAAGACCCGTTATATCTATAATCGGAGCGGGGGGAATGGTCGGTATGGAGCTTTTGGAGCTGATAGAAAAAAGAAAATTTCCATATTCCGAGATAAAAATGTTCGGCTCCGGCAAAAAAACAAAATATGTCTTTTTTAAAAATAAAAAATATTTTCTTAAAGAACCAAATCTGGAAGAATTGGTAAAATCGGATATTGTTTTTTTTGTAAGTAGCGACGAGGTATCTAAAAAATTCGCAAAAGAATTGGCTCAAAAAGGGGTCTGGTGCATAGACGATTCTTCGGCCTTTAGAACAGACGAAAAAGTTCCTCTTGTAATACCGGAGATAAACGGTGATGTTATAAGTGAAAAAACAAAGCTTATAGCCGGTCCTAACTGCACTTTAACTCCTCTCGCCATATCCTGTTATCAAATACACAAAAAATATAAAATAAAAGAAATAAGAATGGCGACATATCAGGCCGTAAGCGGAGCGGGAAGAAGAGCGCTTAACGAGTTTTTTTACGAGACGGAAAGTTTTGTAAAAACGGGTAAAGTAAAAATAAAAGAAAAAGTTTTGCCCAAACAAATAGCGTTTAACATATTCCCTCAGGTCGGAAGTTTCGACGAAAACGGCTTAAGCGGCGAAGAGAAAAAAGTGGAGTTTGAGGTTAGAAAAATATGGGGGGATAAAAAAATAGATTTAAGCTGTTATGCGGTTAGGGTTCCCGTAGTAAGAGGTCATTCTCTGGCCGTATGGGTAAAAACTCAAAAAAGTTGGAGTATCGGCAATTTAAAAGAAATTCTTTATAAAACGGATGGATGTAAATTTTACGAAAAACACGAGGATTATCAAACCCCGGTTGACGTTTCAAAAAAATATTATGTCGCGGCTTCAAGATTAAAGAAAACTCCTTTTAAAAACGAGTTTTCTTTATGGCTTTGCGGAGACAATTTATATAAAGGCGCGGCGTTAAATTCCATTCAGATAGCCGAATTTATATTAAAAAAGTTTTTATAATAAGTCGTCCTGACAATCTCAAAAACATATAGTTAAATAATTCTTGAAACATTTTCGTTTGAAAATAAAACATTTTCATTTGAAAATATTTTATGCCGTTTTTTTATTAAAAACAGGTTTTTTCAATATGAAAGTTAAATTTTTAAATTTTTGGCATAAAAATTGATATATATTGTCGTTAAGAGCGAAAAAACTCTGATAAAGGAGGAAAGAATGAAAAAAATACTGAAACTTCAGATGATGAAGGTTAAAAAATGTAATAGCGAAATAGACCTTAAGGTCAAAAGTACCGCAAGTATTATGTGTTCAGCTGAAAGCAGCAAATGTGAAGGATAAGGGGGGGGTATATGATTAAAGTCCTTAAATTACAAATGTTGAAAATAAAAAATACTAATACACATAGAATGGCAAGTCATCTCAGTATACATTGTTCTTCTCAAAGTGCGACTAATTGCAAAGAATAATAAATTAAGGGGCGTCAGAGTTACTGACGCCCCTCTGACAATTTATGAAGAAGAATTTTAAAAATCAAATAAGACATTACCTCGTATCCGATAAACTCTTTTATGAAACTATAGATTGTTATAGATATAATAAAAATTATTTTTTAAAAAAAGTTGAGAAAAAAATCAATAATAACTGGAAAATTATAAAAAAAGGTATATGGATTAATGTTATAAGCAAAAGTCAAATTTTTCCAGTTCAAGGATGGAAGATTCATATTTCATCAACTTTAAAGGATTCTAAGAAGATAATTGAAATTGTATCTTCTATTTTAATTAAAGAAAATGTATCTTTTAAGTTTTTATCGGATGATGTCACGTTTTGCTTAATGAATTCTAAAAGTAGTGATAGAGCTTCAAGTGGAAAATTTATTACGATTTATCCTTCAAATGATTTTGAATTCAAAAAATTAATTGAAAAACTATATAAAAAACTTAAGAATTTTAATGGTCCATATATACTTTCTGATAAAAGATATAAAGATTGTAAGGTTTTGTATTATCGTTATGGTGGTTTTAAATTTAATGGGGAATTGACTCCTTATGGTTATAAAGTTCCTATTATCTATAATAATGGAAAAAAAATTCCAGACCAGAGAGTTCCATATTTTAAAACTCCTTATGGAATAAAAGATATTTTTGAAGATTATAAATCCGAATCTAAGGAAAGTGAATTATTAAATGGAAGGTATAATATCATAAGACCTGTTGGATTTTCTAACACCGGCGGGATTTATATCGCAAAAGATTTGCAGGAAAAAAAGAAAGTAATAATAAAGGAATTTAGGCCTTTTATATTCTTTAAAAAAAATGTTTATTCTCATGACATAGCTAAACGAGAATGGAATAGTTTAAAAAAACTTCAAAAGTATCTTATAGTCCCAAGACCAATAGAATTTTTTAAAGAATGGGAACATGTTTTTTTAGTACAAGAATATTTAAACGGATATATTAATCTTTCAGAATATGCGGTATTAAATAATTGTCTTTATTCTAAACCGTATAGCTTTATAAAAGAAAGAGATGTTTTAAAATTAATAAAAAAATTTGTAGTCATTTTTCAAAAATTATATTATGCTATAGAAATTTTACATAGAAATAGTATATGTTTTGGGGATTTTTCTGCCAGTAATATTATGATAAATCCCAAAAATCTTGATTTAAAATTAATAGATTTTGAAGGATCTACGAATTATAAGAAAAAAGAAAAAGCTGTTTTATTTACCTTCGGATTTGCTTCAAAGGAACATTCTAAAGGGAATGTTTTATCTCCTTATGATGATTATTATTCTATGGGACATGTAATGTTTAATTTTCTGACAGGTATGAATGAAATTTTAGAAATTTATCCAGAATTTTATAATAAAATTTTAGATGAGTTACAAAAAGATTTTAAATTTCCAGAAGATATAATAACAATAATTAAAGATTTAAGAGATTTGAATTTATCGGTGAGAAAAAAAGGATTTTATGGAATTAGACATTTGGTTGCTAAGATTGATTATGCTAAAAAAGAAAATATTCATTCTACCTCAAAAATAGAAAAAATATCTAAAGAACTGATAAATGGTTCTTTAAAATATGTTCTAAATAATGTTTCTTATGATAGAGAAGATAGACTTTTTCCCTCAGACCCGGAATTGTTTGAAACAAATCCGTTAAGTATTGCGTTTGGAGCAAGTGGCGTTGTTTATTCAATATTTAAAACAGACAAAAAATATGTTTCCATAAAAATGATTAATTGGATTAAAAAAAACATTTCAAATTATGATATTCCACCAGGATTATTCATTGGCATGTCAGGAATTTCGTGGTTTTTCTTAGAATTGGGAGGTTTAGATTACGCAGAAACCCTTTTTTCTAAAACATTCGAATCTAATTTACTATATTCATCATTTAACATATATTCTGGTTTATCGGGTTGGGGAATTACTAATTTAAAATTTTATCTTATTACTGGAAAAGAAAAATATAAAAATAATGCAATAAAGGCGGGAGATTATCTAATAAGGTTAGTTAGAATGAACGAAAAGGGAGCTTATTGGAAAGACAAATATCAGGACAATATTAAGATAGGTTATATGCATGGTTCGAGTGGTATAGCGCTTTTTTTAATTTATTTATATAAAATTACAAAAAGGCAAGATTATAAAGAAGTAGCAATAAAAGCTTTAGACTATGATTTAAATAATAAAATAAGAATTTCTAAAAATCTCTATAGCTGGGGAGAAGAATTAGGAAACACAAAAGTAGTATATCCTTACCTTGAATATGGAAGTGCAGGTATAGGTTTAGTAGTTTTAAGATTTTATAAAATTTTAAAATTTATAAAATATAAAAATGTTCTTGAAAAAATATATTATGATTGCGATAGAAAATATTCTGTTCTTCCTTGTAAAAGTTTAGGAATTTCAGGAATAGGAGAATTTGTTTTAGATATGTATAATTTTTATAAAGAAAACAGATATTTAACAACACTAAATAATATCGTTAAATTCTTAGAGATTTCTGCTATTAGAAAAAAGAAAGGAATATCTTTTGCCGGTAAAGGTTTAATACGGGAAAGTTGCGATTATTTCACGGGCAGTGCAGGGATAATATCTTTTCTTTCTCGCATTTTAAAATATAGGGCTTTAGATTTTACATTAGACGATTTGATATGAGGCTATAATATGAAAAAATTATTCATAAAAATAATGTCCATAACAGGCGATAAAAAACTTGAGTTTTTATCTTTAATTTTATTTTCTTTGTTGGTTGGCTCTGTTATGACCGCATTAAACCCTATCGTAATAAAATATATGTTTGACGAAGGGATAATAAAAAAGAATTTTGGTTTTTTTATACTCATATCCGTAAGTTTTATTTTACTTGCCACTATCACCAGATTTTTTGAACTTTTTTATGTTTTAAGAATGAAAAAACTCAAAAAATATTGTTCTAAAAAAGTTTTTTAAATCTCATAAATAATTATTATCGTATTCCTTATTATGAATATCTTATTCTTGTTGTGCCGGTGGTGTTTTATTTGTCTTTAAAATATCAAAATAAAATTAAAGAATACTCAAACATAGAAAAAGAGACCGAAAGCGAACTTATAGGTTTTGTTAACTCTATGTTAAACTCGTATAAAACCGTCAGGATATTCAATTTGTTTGAAAAAATTAAAAATATCGTAGATTACAAATTTGAAGATTATAACAATTCCGTTTATCAAAATACTAAAGCAATCAATTCTTTTAAAACTTTTTCGTCCATTTTTTTTTCGTATATAGAAATATTTGTCGTAATAGCCTGCGGTTATGAGATGCTTAAGGGGCGTATGAGTTTTGGGGGTTTTGTGGCTTTTATGAACGCTTTCTGGCTTTGCCTTAACAACATAAGTTCGGTAATAAAAAAACTTCCAGAGGTTACTAAAATAAACTCCAATCTGGAAAGATTATCCGAACTTGAAAACATAACGGAAACCAATAACTGGCATATAAAAGAAGAAGAAATAAAGTTAATAGACATATCAGTGAAATTCAAAGAGCATATAGTGTTGGAAAAAATAAATCTTGAGGCAAAAAAAGGAGAAAAAATCTTGATGTTGGGTGAAAACGGAAGCGGTAAAACTACGATAGCAAATATCATTTGCGGATTTGAAAAACCGAACTTTGGGAAAGTATGCGGTTTTGAAGCAGATAAAATTAGTGCCTGTATTATGCCGTTTAACTTTCTGCCCTTAACTTTAAAAGAGCAGATAGATATGATTTCTCAAAACGAAAGATACATAAATTCGCTCTTAAAAGATTTTAATCTTGAAAATCTTTTGAGTAAAAATCCCCGCTCATTTTCCGAAGGGGAAAAGAAAAAGGCGGCAGTAATGCTTACGCTTTTAAAAGATGCCGAGGTTTATATCTTTGACGAACCTCTTGCCAATCTCGACATTAGAAGCAAAGAAACGGTAATGAAAAAGATATTTGAAAGAACCGCTTCTAAAATTTTAATAGCCATACTTCACGGCGAAGAAAGATATTTTAAAAGCTTTGACAAAATTTTTAACATAAAAGATAAAAAAATAACAAACCAAACTCATTGAAAAAAAATTCTAAATAGGACCAAAGACCTTGAAAATAGAATAGTTTTTTGTTAAATATAAAATGTTAAAATATTATAAGGAGATTTACGATGAAGCTTAGAAAAAACGATAAAGTAATAACTGCCTTTTTAGTTTCGCTTGGTCTATTTACGATTTCTCAAGCGAAGAATTATGTCGTTAATTTAAGTAAAAAAGATAAAACTTTAATAGCATCTTTATCTAATCTTAATAATATAAAAATTTCAAATACTCAGGGCAACACATATTCGTTGGCTGTTACTGAAGATACAGGTACCAAAAAGAAAACTTGCTAAGCAAAATTAATAAAATAACCATACTTGTAGGAAATAAATGTAACTATAAGTGTTCTCATTGTCTTTTTAGCTCTAATGTAAAAGATTATGTAGATGATTTTTCAACTCTAATATCGGAAATCAACTTAAGAGATGTTAATAAATTGCTTTTTGTCGGAGGAGAACCAACATTATATATAAAAGAGATAAATAAAATTTTATCTAAAATTAAAAATCTTGGTAAAAAAGAAATAATTATTACAACTAATGGGTGGTTTGCGTCAGATATTTCAAAGACGGAAAAGACTTTAAAATCTTTTATCAAATTAAATTCCGTTCAAATGTCATATGATAGGTTTCATATGGAGTTTTCTACTCTAAAAAAACTTAAAACACTCTACAATGCTTGTTTAAACTTAAAAAAAGATTTTAGCGTAATATTGAGTATTTCTAATATAAAAGATTTAATAATTTTAAAGAAACTAAATGATATAGGAAGTTTTAGAGTTGGGATACAGAAAGTTTATAGAATGGGAAGCGCTTTTAAAAATCAAATTTATTTCAAAGAAACTCTAAATAAAAATTTCATCTTACGAAAATGCCCGCTTATCAAAAACAATGAAATTATATATATAAGAGGAAAGGGGTTTAGTTTCTGCTGTTCGAATCTCTTTTTTAGTAGAGAAAGTTTGGTTGTGTATAAAAATATAAATTTTCTTATGAGAAGCGAATTGTTTAATATTTTAAAAAAATATAATTTTAGAGAAATGGCAAACAAATACAAAATAAACATAAAATATAATAATGTTAATAATGAATGCGATATATGCGAGGAAATATGGAAAAATCAAAAGTTATAAAAATAAAGAAAAGGATAGACGGTGCAGAATATCCATTTGTTGTTATTAAGAACGAAAATGAATTAGATAATAAATTATTGGCTAGAATAAAAAAAGAATTAGATTTGATAAACAAAAAGGGATGTGTAATTTATTCGCGTAAGATAATTAAAAACGAAAACAATTTAATAAGAAAATATGATAACAAAAAATATAAGATTAGAATAGCCTATTTGATAAATAAAAAAGAAATAAAATGGACTCCTCGATGTTTAGATGAAAATGAGTTTGAATTTTTTAGGTTTAAAAAATTAAAGTCTCTTGAGAAATTTTGTATAAAACTCTATAATAACTATTGTAAAAAATGGAGTAAAAAAAAGAATTATTCTGAATTTGCTAAAGAAAAAAAGGCTATAAAAAAAATGTTTGAAATTTTAAAATATGATTACCTTGCGATTAAAAAAAGGGAGATAGAAGTTTTTGTTATTTTATATTTTAATATCCCGGCATATAATGATAAATACTGTGATTTAATAGGACATATTGAAATATCAAATGATATTGAAAAAGAAAAGAGAAAGAGAATCCACGAGTTTATAAAGTATTGGCTTTATAAAAACTCAAAAAGCGATTATATAGTCGCGGAGGTGGATTGTTTTAATATAAGGTCTCAGAAATTTTTTAGAAAAATGGGATTTAAACCGAAATGGTTGGCTTTTATAAAAGAAAATTTTTAATTATTTTTTTGTTTTTATTTTCCTGCGCGGATAAAAACGATACGTATAAGGTTGCGACAAACCTTCCTTTGCCCTCTTTGATATCCACGTCTTTAGCCGGAACAAACACCGTTTATTTCATTCTAAAACAAACCCACGAGCCTCTTTTTAGAAAAGACGACGGCGAGAATTATTCCTCCAGGATTTTAAAAAGATGGGAAAGAAATTTGATTAATACCGGGTTTGTTTTTTGTCCGGATACTTCGAAAGAGTTTTATAAAAGCAGGCGTTTTGATGAAGATTTTTTTAAAACATATATTTCAAGCGTAACTTTAAAATTCGATAAAGATTTTAAATTATCTCAAAACAAAGATTGTTTTAACATAATTTTTAATAAACCTCAACCCAAATATTTGGATTTTTTAACATTTTACGAAAACGCTCCGAGCATAATTAGAAACGAAAATCTGGAAGACGGGCTTGGCGAATTTTATGTTTCGGATATGAATTTAGAACAAATAATCTTTAAAAGAAAAAAGAAAGAAAAAAGGGGATATAACAAAATTATTATTAGAAGATATAAGATTGAAGAAAAAATACCGCTTGATATGACCGATTATAATTTCATAAATACCGAAGACATACCGATGGAAATAAGAAAAAAATATAAGGCCGTTTCCACTTTTACGCTTAAAACCGCTTCAATAATAATAAACAATCCGGATTTAAAATTAAGAGAAGCCATATATAACAACATAAACCCTATGGAATTTATGAAAACTTTTTTTTATAATAAAAAATTCGATTGCATAGAGATTCAAAATTTTCTTCCGATAGGGTTTAAGTATGCAAAGCCGGGCAAAATAAAACAAAAACGAATTAGACATAATTTTAACGGAGAACTTAAATTTCTTAACTATTTTTATTCCATAAACGAAAAACCGATGCAAAAATTCTGGCAAGATTTTTATTTAAAATCGGGAATAAAAGTTAAAATCGTAAACGCGGATATAGGTAAAGTTAAAGGCAATCCGTTCGATTTTTTAAAAAAGTTTGATATATTTTTGATTTCATCGGAGGCCACAAGAAACGATATAAACGCTTTCCTTGAAATATTCGGCGATACTCCGATGAATCCTTACTCTTTTAAAATAAAAGAATTGGCAAAGATATACGACGAGATAAAAAAGGAATCCGATAAGGAGCGGGAAGAGGCTCTCGTAAATAAGGCTCTTAGTATTATTGAAAAGGAATATCTCATACTGCCTGTATGCCAGATGGTTAAGACGGTTTATTATCCGCCCGATATAAAAAATATAAATGTCGGAAGAGATTTTTTTCAATATCCAGAAATCGGAGAGTTTAGATGGTAGAGACGTATAAAAAAATATTTAAAAATTCCTGGAAGTATTATTTGATCTCGATAACGGTATTTATGTTTTTCTGGCAGATTTTAAGCTTAATCAATATGATAAACTCGTCCCGCGATAAACTGCATACCGCAATGAGGCAAAACGCCGCTTATTTTGAAAAAGCATACTTAACCGGGGATATATTCGAGGTTCAAAGGATAATGTGGAGGATGAAAAACGAAGGAATAAAGAGGATATCCTTTAATCCCGATAAAACGGAAAATATAAATTGGGTTTTCAATGAAGCGGTAGTGGGAAACATTTACGATAGAAAATATTTTCAAAAGGAATACAAAGAGGATTTTATTTCAAACGGCGCAAAAATAGGAAATCTCTATTATGTAATAGATTTTATCGATATAAACTCCGCGGTCTGGGAAAGAAACAAAATCCTGTTTGTCGCGGTTACGTTTTTTTTCGCTTTGATGATAATTTACTCCAATATGGGCCTTATAAAGACGACTTTGATGCTGGAAAAAATAACCAAAAAAATAAATATGTTGGCCAAACAAAGAAAAAGCGAAGAGATGAGAAAAATAATATCCGAAATTCCGGCTAACGTTAAGGGGTTTGAGGTTGAGGAGCTTATAAAAGATATGAATCTTATAACCGAAAAAGTGAGTAAAGTAGAGACCGAACTTGAAGTATCAAAAGCTTTGTCCGAGGTTGCCAAGCAAGTCGCTCACGATATAAGAAGCCCAATCGCCGCGATAGAAAACGTCATAGATTTTAAAAAATTAACAAAAGATGAACAGGATATAATAAAGCCCGCAATATGCAGAATGAAATCAATAGCCGAAGATTTACTCTCTAAATACAGAGATTCAAAGAACAAAGATAAAACGGAAAATAAATTTAAAGACCTGAATGTTATTATCGATGAAATATCCGTAGAGAAAAAAGCTGAGCACAAAAACATAAAAATAGAAATTTCAAATCAAACCGAAAAAAAAGTTTTTATAGTTTTGGCGGAAAAAGAAATAAAAAGAATAATTTCCAATCTGATAAATAATTCCGTTGAGGCTTATGCGAATAATATAAAGATAACTCTTGAAACTGATGATAAAAACGCGGTATTAAGAATAAAAGACGACGGCAAGGGAATAGCGAAAGAGGTGTTGGTTAAATTGGGCGAGAAGGGTTTTAGTTACGGCAAGGAAAA
>Ga0067045_1029139_pt1 | contig 23471 bp, 21 predicted proteins | sample TerdegcTABiofilm_FD_59184 | JGI IMG/M metagenome (GOLD analysis project Ga0067045, IMG submission 59184) | Combined Assembly of (Gp0054472, Gp0054536) Wastewater bioreactor microbial communities from Singapore -Terephthalate degrading...
CATTCCGGCGAAAGCCGGAATCCAGTCCTTCCAATATGTTATGGACCCCGGCTTTCGCCGGGGTGACGGGGTCCTTGTTAAGTCAACGGACTGAAATCACGTGATGTCATCCACGAAGTTAACGCCTATGGCTTGGGGGGAGAGGGTCAGGATGAGGGGGGTGCCACGACTATGACGGACTCCAGGCTTTTGAGACAGTTTCAGACGCCCATCCCACCGGTCTGCGACCCCCATAAGTGTTCTCGGCATATGGGAAGCGGAAAGAGCTTCTGGCCTCGCGTATAGACGGGATTACAATCGATTCGAGCCACCAATCCTCCGCTACAGGGACCAAACCAAGGGCTTTCTGCCCTGTAGGGAGATATTAGCCATTGCCGGAGTTTGTGCCCGCTTCGTGAGGACTTTGTGAAGGTGTCAGGCGGCAGCGTGATACGTCCGCTCCTCTTCGAAAGAAGCTCGCGGGACATGGAGCAGTCAGTCAGCCTTTACACGTTGTAAAATTTTCTGACGTATCCGAACAGCCAGCAGAGCCTGGGATAGCAAAGCACCCCCCATTGAAAGGGGCGATAGGACAGGTCACTGTGCGAACCAGGCACTGTGACGACGAGGCAATGCATGGAACATGTGGCGTTGTCGTCTCGCACCCGCGTCCTAGCCGAACACTTTGCCCACAACGGAAGTCTCATGTCCCGGTATGAGGAATTTGCGATCCTTGATGAGAGACTTGATCCTGTAGATGGACCTGAACCAGGCGTAGTGGTCATAGACGAGACTGGAGGGGACAGCCGGCCCCCAGTGTCTCGGCGCAGGTGTGATTGGCAAGAGAGAGCCGTCCATAAGAACTATTTCTGTCATATCCGGATATGCGATCGGGAGAACATGGACGGTGTCCCCTGCAAGGAGGTACGTTCCCTCCCTGGTTCTCACAAGAAGACACTGGCTCCCGGCGGTGTGACCGGGTGTCAAGATCACACTCATCCCTGGCAGGAATTCCACGTCTCCGACCAGTTTCTGGCAGTCCAGACGTTCCAGCTCAGGAATAAGGCTTTGATCGAAATCGCCCCTGATCCGCATGGAAGGCAGAGGATCGAGGAGCTCCTTCCATTCCGTCTCCTGGAAAACATGAACGGCCTTTGGAAACAAATGGCAATTTCCGGCGTGATCGTTGTGCAGATGACTGTAGATCACGCAATCTATCTGGCCTACGTCCACGCCGATGCCGTCCAGCGATTCGAGCACGAACCTTTCGCCTCCCTCAGCAGGACTCCCGGCCCATGCCTTGCCGTCGACAATATATTTTGCATTGATTCCGTTATCCAGAAGTATCCGGTGAGATCCGTCTGTCAAATAGAAGCCCAGGTACGGGACGGTGAGCGGCAGTCCAACGTCCAATCCCGTCGTCAACTGCTCCTTTCTTACCTCGATGGTCCCGTAGACCAAGGGTGTTATCGTCCATTCGCTCACGGCCAATCCTCCTTTCGCTCAGGATCCGGACGGGTGCGCTTCCGGCTCCGTTTGCGAGTGTTCTGCGCGGGAGCTGAAGAATTCGATCAAACCGTTCGGCATAAAGATGATGACAACAATAAAAAGGCAACCGTAAATGATCCGAGCCCATTCCGCCTTCACGAATGTGGTGAGGCTTTCGTTGATGACAGTAAGCGATGCTGCCCCCACGAGCGGCCCCAACCACGAAGCCCCTCCCCCGAATAAGGCCATGAGAACAACCAGGATGGAGATGTTCACCTCGAACACGATATCAGGATGAATGTAAGTTAGATAATAGGCGTACAATCCTCCGGCCACCCCAGGGAAAAAGGCCGAAAGGGCAAAGGCTTTGAGCTTGAGCCACGGTGCATTGATCGCCATGGTCTGGGCCACTTCTTCGTCCTCCTTTATGGCCCTCAGCCCAGCACCGAATTTCGACTTGCCAACCCAAACGCTGACCCCGACCGTGATGAGCATGAGCACCAGCATCAGCTCGTAGAAAATCGATCTGCTTACCGCTATGGGAAGCGCCATGCCTTTGAGCCATAATCCGTCCGGTCCGCCCAGGAATCCCAGGTTCTTCACCGCGAGCTCTACCACAAACGCAAAGCAGAGGGTCACAACGGCGAAATAGGGCCCGCGAAGGCGCAAGCAAGGATACCCTACGATCGCGGCGAAAACGGCCGCGACCAGACCTGCCGGGATCGACGACAGCAGAGTGCCGACACTGGACAAATCAAAGGCATTGGACAACATGGCTGTGGCGTATGCGCCTATCCCGAAGAAGGCGACGTGCCCGAACGAGAGATATCCTGCATACCCCCCGATAAGATTCCACGCGCTCGCGATAGAAATGTAGAGGAAGATTTGAAACAGGAAGGAAAGGAAGTAGACCGGCGGTCTGAAAAGCGGAAACAGAGCAAGAGTCGCTACGAGAGAAATCCCCAGGAAGAACCAGACCCGCGATGCTCGGCGCACGGTCTCCATCATCACACCTCGCTCTGAAAAAGGCCGTGGGGCCGAACCACGAGGATGACAATGAGAAGCCCGAAGGTAATCAGGTTCACCCACTGGTATGGCAAGAATGCAAGGGAAAGTCCCGTTATGATGCCGATCACGAGACCGGCCAAAGCAGTGCCCAGCACGTTGCCCACCCCACCGACGATAACCACGAGAAAAAGATAGATCAGCCACAGGTTGTGAGCGTGCGGCTCAAAGGAATAGATCATGGCCAATCCCACTCCTCCTGCCCCGGCTGTGGCCACCGCAATTCCGAAAGTGATCATGCTGATACGTTTGAGGTTAATCCCGTAGAGCTGAGATGACTCCGGTTGCTGCCACGAAGCGCGAACCGCCTTTCCGGTGTACGTCTTCTTGAGAAGCAGGTGAACGACGAGCACACCAACAATGGACATGACGAATCCCACAACCCACGGATACTGGAAATAGAAGGGGCCAACCTTGACCACGTCGGTAATGTAAGACGGAGTGAGAAGTTTAGGAGCGGGCCCCCAGATCAGGAGAAGGAGATTCTCCAGGATGATGGCAATCCCGAAGGTCAGGATCATGGAGGACACGATCACTTCTTTGGACCTCGTAATCGGAAGAATGAGTATCCTATACGCCGCGCACGCAACCACGAATAGAAAGGGTGTCGTCACAACGAGGGAAGCCACTGGGTCCATCCCCCACCAGTTGAGCAGCACATACGCGATATATGCTCCCGCCAGCCCGAACGCAGCGTGGGATATGTGGATCACCTTCATCACTCCCCAAGTGAGGGAAAAACCCACGCCCAGAAGAGCGTAAATGGCTCCCATCATAATGCCGCCGATGAGGGACTGGATTATGAGGACCGAGTTCATGTGCATCCCCGGAGTCGGAGAGATGGAGAAACAGAGTCTTTTCGCCGCGCATGTGCAACGGCGGCAAAGAGCAGACAGATTGGGGGAGCCCAGGGTACGACAAGGGGCTCCCCGGGACTACGTTACTTCTTCCACGGCGGTTTGGGGTAGACCGGGTCGTGGGTCCTGACCTCCATGGGCCAGACCAGCTCTACCTTCCCATCGATGACCTGCGTGCAAAAGTCGATAGGCTTGGGAAGTCCTTTTTCATCAAACTTCATGGGTCCAGCGATTCCCGACACCTCGTTCGACTTCAACCAGTCGCGAATCTTGGTTTGGTCGAGCGTCTTGGCTCCCTCCACACCCTGGGCGAGAGTCTGCATCCAGACATATCCGAATCCGAAATAGAGCGGATATGCACTCAAGCCCCACTGCTTCTGGACATATTCATTGAGCTCTTTGTTGCCCGGGTATTTGAGCTTGTTGTGAAGGGAAGTGCCCGAAAAAACATAGTCTCCGTCAGGTCCCAACTCTTTCGTCCACTCCGGCACCACTGACCCGATACCCTGAAGTATGGCCTTCGGATTGTAGTCCAGCGCCTTGGCAGCTCGAATTGTCATCACTCCATCCGCGAAGAAGCCATTGGAGAAAAGAAGGTCGCAATTCATCTGCTTCGCTTTGACGATGAGCGGCGTTGCATCAGGAAGGGGAAGATTGTATTTCTCGTCGATAACGCGTTCGATCTTCAGCTTATCGGTCCAGCGAATAATAGAATCCATAAGCGAGGCACCGATGGGATTGTTCATCGTATAGATCGCTGCACGTTTGGGCCGCTGATCGGCAGGAAGCGTCTCCAGCCACTCGAAAAAGCCTTCGTACCACCACTCGCCCATAAGGGGCGGTCCGCCGAACGAGTAAGTATAGCCCTGCTCAAAGCTTTTCATGTGGCCGCCCATGGAGACATAGACGAACTTGTGTTTTTCCGCCACCGGCATGACCGCTCGGGCTGCGGTACCGGGATACCCGCCGAACAGCAGGTCAACCTTGTCCACTGTAATGGCTTTCTCCGCGAAGGTGACCGCCTTACTAACGTTGGATTCATCGTCGTAAATTTTGAGCTCTACCGGTCGTCCGAGCAACCCCCCCTTCTTGTTTACCTCGTCGGCCCAGTACTTCATCCCCCTCTCGATCCAGATCCCGGTTTCGGCAAACTTCCCGGTGAGCGGCAAGGAGCCACCGATCACGATCGGTTTCTTCTCCTGGGCCGCCGCGAACGTCGGAACCGCGAGCGTCACAGCGATGAGAGCCGCGATTGCCACCACAAAAGCGCGTTGAATAACTCTTCCTTTCATGCTTTTCCTCCCCTCTTGGTTACTGGCTTGGAAATCGCTCGTCCTGTCGCGCATGCAGAGCCTCGGACCAGTTTCGCCGGACAACTAGAGTCCGAGATACGATTCTTTCACTCTCCGGTCAGCGAGCAGTGAATCCGCCGGCCCGGAGAGCGCCATTTCCCCGTTTTCCAGCAGGTAAGCCTCATGAGCTATGGAAAGCGTCTGAAGTACTTCTTGCGAGACCAACAAGATGGTCATGCCCTCGCGATTGAGATCGGCCACGATCCTGAAGATCCCCTTTGCCACGATGGGAGCCAGCCCGAGTGACGGCTCATCAAGCATCAGGAGCTTGGGTCTAGCCATAAGGGCTCGCCCGACGGCCACCATCTGCTGCTCTCCTCCCGAAAGGCTCCCTGCAGACTGCTTCCTCCGATCCTTCAGCACGGGAAAGAGAGAAAAGACCCGGGCACGCGCATCCTCGGCTCGCGCCCGAGCCAGAGGCAGATAGGCACCAATATCGAGATTCTCATCTACGGTCATTTGTGCGAAAAGCTTGCGGCCCTCAGGAACCTGAACGACACCCTTTCCACAGATCTTGTCAGGGGACAACCCCTCCAAAGAAATCCCCTCCCACGAGATCCGACCCGATTCCACCGGCACAAGACCTGACACTGCGTTCATAAGGGTAGTCTTCCCCGCTCCGTTGGAGCCTATCAGAGCGACAAGGCGTCCTTGCTCCACTCGCAACGATACGCCCCTGAGAGCCCTCAGCGCCTGATATCGAACCACGACATGATCAACTTCCAGCATATTCGGCTCCCAGATATGCCTGAATGACCTCCGGATGGTTCGCCACGTCAGCAGGGTCGCCATCCGCAATCTTGACGCCGTAGTGCAAGGCCATGACACGGGAGCACGTATTCATGATAGCCTTCATGACGTGCTCGATCATGAGGATCGTGATGTTGTGCTCGTCCCGAATGCGGAACGTGAGCTCTATGGCGCCGCCTATCTCCCGGGGGTTTAGTCCCGCGAAGACCTCGTCCAGGAGGAGAATCTCAGGACTCAGTCCGAGAGCCCTGGCTACCTCGAGACGTTTGCGGTCCGCAAGACCGAGCTGACCGGGAAGCGTGTGGGCTTTTGCAGCGAGGCCCGTAAAAGTAAGGATCCGATGCGCTTCCTCTCGTGCCGGATCGATCCGGTCTATGCCGCGCCTCCCATAGAGCACCGCGGTGGTCACATTGTCCAGAATCGTCAAATCCATCAGCGGCCGGACGATTTGAAACGTCCTGCCAATACCCATTGCCGCGATCCTGTGGGGAGGCAGACCGCTGATACGGTTCCCTTCGAGAAAGATTCCGCCACTGTCCGGCTTGTACAGACCGGAAATCACGTTAAACAACGTTGTCTTTCCAGACCCGTTCGGACCGATAAGACCGACGATTTCCCCGCGATTCACGTGAAAATCCACGTCCGAGAGCGCTGTCAGTCCACCAAAATTCTTGCTTACGCGCTTCCCCATCAGCATGAGGCTCGTCCGACGCTAATCTTCTTCCACGATTGCGACAGGCCTGACCCAGCCCGCCGACGCTCCCTTGATCTTCACCGGGAAGCAGCAGACAGTGAACCCTTTCTGTCGCCCAACCTCAGAGAGATTGGCCATCTTCTCCATGTGACAGTAGCCGATCTCTATACCCGCGAAATGAGCTTCCCAGATCACTTTCGGGTCTCCCGTCCGCTTGAATTCGGCCGCCAGGTACGGCAGAGGGCGATCCCAGCTCCAGGCGTCTATTCCAACTACCTTGACCCCCTTTTCCGTCAAATACAGGGTGCTCTCTCTGTCCATACCCGCACCCTTGACGAGATATTGGGGAGTTCCCCACGCAGCGTCTGCCCCAGTCTGAATCAGCACGATATCCAGCGGCTTGATTTCATATTCGATGCGGTCTAACTCTCGCCGGACATCGTCCACCGTAATCCGGTCTCCATCCGGTTTATGGCGAAAATCCAGGATGACCCCATCTCCAAGACACCATTCGAGCGGAATCTCATCGATGGAAAGGGCGCGTTGACCGCGGTCCATTTTTGGGTGATAGTGAAACGGCGCGTCCAGATGCGTCCCACTGTGCGTCGTCAAGGTGAGAAACTCCACCGCCCAGCCAAGCCCTTCGGGCAACTGGTCGCGAGAAAGCCCCGGAAAGAACTCCTGCATCTGCTGCGCACCCGCAGTATGATCTATATATTGGATCTTCGGAATCATCATTGGGGGATCGCTGGGAAGATCCGCCTCGATACTGATGCTTAGATCAACGAACCGCTTTCGACCCATGATTGCTCCTTCGCTTTCGGCGGACCACGCGTGGCCGACGGGACAGCCGTCCCTCAGTCGGCGGCGACAAGATCGCCCGAGCTCGACCTGACCTGACGCCATCCAGGAATATGCGAGCGCAATCTCGACTCAACTCTTCGATCGTTGTAAATTCCATTTGCCTAAGCACGTTCTTGTAGATAACGAGATTGGAAACCATCGCCTGAAAACAGCAAACCACTGTGCGAAAGTCTATGTCGACGAATCCCCCCTCTTCCACCCTGCTCTGCACGTAATCGGTCAAGCGGCTCATCATAAGCTTGTCTTTCTTGTGGAAATGCACTCGATGAAACCGGTCCTCCTTGAGCCGGGCATACATGAGGATCTTGAAGACCTCTCTGTCCTCTCGGTTCCGGGTATGGCTCAAAATGTGCCTGGCGAATGCCTCGAAGACCGCAAAATCGTCTCTGCGGGCAATGGGCTCGGATAAGTCTTCGTCCATGGGATGCGCGGTGTACGCCTCCTCGGCCAACGCTTCATAGATACGCTGTTTCGAGCCGAAAAGCTGGATCACTCTGGGCCTGCTCACCCCGACTAGCGCCGCGATCTGATCCAAAGTAACCTCTGCGTACCCGCCTTTCGCGAACAACGTCCGTGCCGCTGCTAGGATCTGGTCTCTGCGTTCAGGTGCAGATAGCTTGAGCTTGGTTGTTGGTGCCATCCTCATACCTCACGCTACGGTGGCATGCTGGACCCAACTATACTGGTTCCCCGCACAACGAGTCAAGGATTACTGACCCGTAAGTTAGCAAGAATCGGTTATCCTCCTTCAGAGCCATCTATGGCTGCACGCGTGGAAAATAGCGATTCCTCCGACGATGTTGACGCAACAGTGAAACGAACCCCCTCTCCTGCGGCTGCCAAGTACAGGATTTCATAAGTGCGGTTACGTATTCTGCCACGACCCAGTCGGGGATTTGCACTCTGAAGGAGCGCACCTTGGGAATTGCTGGAGAGCCGGACCACGGTGTGCGCCAAAACCAAGTCCACTGGTCGCGTCTCAGGGCTCCGCCTCAAGCTCAACAGTACAACCTTTTAAGCCTGACTCTCAGGATCACAAGATACGGCAGGTGATGTCATCATCAGGGTCGCTGATCAACCCCTGGGCACCGACTAGAGTCCTGTCGGTTCGGTCGAACACTTTTCGGCCGTTTCTGTACAGGCATGTGCGGTACAACACATTGTCCCTATCCAGACGCATGATGAGCCGCTGATTGGGGCAACGGCCATTGTTCCTGAGCTCGCACTCTCGATTCTCTCCCTTGTCCGGACAGGGTTGGGTGACCTTCACCACATGCCACAACTCGCCAGGTGCGCAGTATTCTTCGTGAAACGTTCCCTCGTCCCGGAAGAAGCGAAGACCGACCACGTTCTTGACTACAGCCCCTTCCTGCAACCCCTTGAAAACATTTACGCGGGATTGACACTTGGGACAGATAAAGTATGATCGCCCGATGGGGATCTTCTCATCGTCTATACTCGAAACACCACGACACGTTGAGCAAGTAAAGTCCACTGCTTATCTCCCCATTACACTCTAATCCACGGAGGCCGTCTTGGCAATTTCTTTCCCCACGCGTTTTCGCCGCGGGTCAAAAAAAAGTGCCGGACGTAATGGAGCGATCTATGGTCACCATCGTAGCCGTTTACGGAAGTCCCCGAAGGAAGGGCAACACATCGACCTTACTCAAGAAAGCGGTTGACGGGGCTCGGGAGGCTGGAGCGGAGGTGAAAGAGCTCGTTCTCAGGGATCTCGCGATATCTCCCTGCCTGGAGATCTATGGCTGTAAGCAGACAGGTCGCTGCGTCATTCAGGATGATTTCCAAACCGTTTTCGACCTATTGATGTCGTGCGACGGGTTAATGTTGGCGTCTCCCATCTTCTTTTACACGGTGAGCGCCCAGACCAAGATCCTGATAGACCGGTGCCAGTCATTATGGGTGAAGAAATACTGGATAGACAAGAAGCCATTCGGGCCGGCTCACCGCCTTCGCAAAGGCATCTTTCTCTCCGTAGGAGCCACTTCAGGTAAGAAGCTTTTCGACGGCGCGCTCCTGACCGTGCGGTATTTTTTCGACGCGCTCGACATGGAGATCTGGCGAGCCCTCTTGTACAAGGGGCTGGATTTCGAGGGTGATATTCTTCAACATCCGGAATATCTCGAGGAAGCCTTTCTCGCGGGACGGGAGTTGGTGGAGGCCATACGCGCAGATCGGTCGTGAAGCGGTCGCCAATAGTGTGGCAAGATTTCCTACGCGGGCGAAGAACTGGGGGTGGATTCCAGCAAGCAGGCGCCCCCAGAATATAGGTCGGACACTGGTCCTTTGAGAAGGGGTGTCGGCCCCACAGGGTACGAGATGCGGAGCGCTTGTAAGCATTCACTTATGCCCGGCGGACAGAACAATTCGTGAATGATTTCTGCTAATCGATCCTCTCCTCCCGCTCAAGAGCGAATGCTTACAGCGCTTCCTCTATTAGCCCGCGTTGCTGTCCTCCTGCCATAGGCCGATACGGTTGCCCTGGGGATCGAGAAGGACGGCATACCACCCAGCTCCGGGCACTGAGCCTCTCGATACTACTACCTTGGCTCCCAGACTCACTGCCCTATCCCTCGCTGCATCAAGGGATTCCACGCGTACGTAATTCACCGGGGTATGGGTGTCGTCTTGCCGCGCAGTCATTCCCCCCTTGATCGTCTGATCTCCCATATTGATGCTGTAATAGCGGAACTTTCCGGGTACAGCATCGAACGTCCAACCAAACAGCTCACCATAGAACTTGAGAAGGCCATCGAGGTCATCAGCGGGGATTTCGAAAAAACATACGGAATTCATCATCTTGCCCCTCCCTTGTCGGAATTCTGTCTTGTCGTGTTGCACTATCATCAAGTGCAGGACATAGGAAAGTGTCTCAAAACTCAGGACACACCAAAAATCGTGGCACGATTGAGCGTCGATACGTGGAAAGGCACCCTCACCCCACCCCTCTCCCAGAGGGAGAGGGAGCCCGAAGAATCCCCTCTCCCTTGAAGCGGGGGAGAGGGTCAGGGTGAGGGGGCGTGCCACGATCATCACGGACTGCCGGCTTTTGAGACACTTTCATAGCCCCCCCGTCATGCACAGTCACCACATTGATCGTTCCGGTCCCCCCCTACAAGCATGACCTCGCAATCATAACCGACATGAATATCTGCGGCATGCCGCCCTCGCCGAATCCAATAAGCTCCAGCGCTTCTCGGACCCTTCGCCCGCGCCATGGGCCGCCATACTCGCGTCCTCGTAGCGCCGGCGTCTCGCGGGTAATGAGGGGACTTCCACGTAATCCGGGACCACACGATGCGTAGGGTACTGTTAAGTCGAGGTGTGAAAACCCCGCCCCCTTACGCACCATATTCGAGAACGGAGTAGCCTTTGTCTTCGAGACCTCTCTTGATAGCCTCCGGCTTGTCCGACTCGGCCCGGACTACCACGCGTACCGTTCCATTGTCCTTCTCTGGGACGGTAAAGATTGCTCGTGCATTTCCGCCGTGCTCGTCCACAACGCTCAGGACTTCAGAGAGTGTGCCGGGCTTGAGCTTTACTCCTGTAAGGGTTATCCGCACGCGAGGTCGGCCGGCCTCAAGAAGCTTGAACAGCGTCACGAAGATTTCCCGGTCGGAAACGACGCCCACAACCCGATCTCCATCGAGGACGGGAAAGGTGCTCATCATCATCTCCTTTCCCTTGATCAGGGTCTCCTCGACCGAATCGTTTACGTTGATGGTGACCGGCATTCGGACCATGACGTCCTTAACCTTGAGCTTGTTGCAGAAGTAGTTCATTTCGCACATGTCGCCACTTCCGCTCACGCATAAGGCTGCTTCGCTCAGGTCTCTGCGGTGTACCACCCCTCGTAGGCGCCCTTCATCAACGACCGGGAGCACTTTGAGATTATGCTCCCTGATGAGCATCACCGCCTCTACGGCCAGAGCATTGCTAGATATGGAGTACTGATACGGCAGCATCCAGTTCTTGATCAGCATGCGTTCACCTCCCGTACGTTGGGGAACCCCACAAGATGGTTCGATTCGGGTTGCGCTCTCTGTGGCATCACGGAAACCTCAGTGCTTCATCAGTACCGGACGCGAGAGCGTGGCGTAGATCCGAGGGAAAAGGAACACGAGCGGGAACAGAAGCACTTGTTCTTTTCCAGATTCTCACGGTTTCGGAAAAATCTCAAGACACGCTCTCTCAACCGCAGTGGCGAAAGCATCGTCTTCAAGGTTCGCATCAACCTCCCGGATATCCACTTTCGTTCCGACTCGTTCCTTGAGAACTCGGAGGAAAATGCGGTCCTGCTCGGGATCGAACATGTGTCCTGGAGGCGCGTCTACTGCGGACCATCCCCTGAGCGGAAAGAGGACCACCGTAGCGCCGTTGGTGCTACTAAGTTTCTCTGCAAACACTCCAGCCACCTGCTCCATCTCCTCGTTTGAGAGCCGCAGGAATGTGCGGAGCTCATCGAGGTCGAATTTACGCCTCTCGTGATACTCAGGCTTGTAACGGGATTTGCGCGGGCTCATGAGATTAACTCCGCCTGGTGCGACGACCTGAGGAATACCGAGTCGACCGGCGGCAGTGAGCCTCGCGGATCCGGCCGCTCTCATTCCGCCCAGGAGCTCCTCGCCCACACCGCCCGGGGCCAGCTCCACCACCCCGTCGAAGAAACGCTGGGCGATCATGTCCTCCATGGCCCTGTCGCAGACACCCGCCGCGGAGAAGCCTATCACCTGGTATCCCTGCCTTTCGAGGCTCACATGCACATGATGAGCACACCTCTCGGTAGGGCCGAACATTGACATGGCGATGAGAGGTCTTCCGTCCCGTCTGGCTGACTCCACCGTGAGCGGGGACACGGCAGCCATGCCCGCTATAGCCGCGGCGGCCCTATCGAGAACGTTGCACAAGGGTTGGGAAAGTCCCGTGATTTCTATCACCGTATGAAAGATCGCGAGATCCCCTGTCCCGATGTACCGGGTGGACAGTCCAGGGAGAGCGGCTGTTGACGAAACCATGAACTTGGGTACCCCGAATGGCATTGACCGCATAACGTCCGTGGCCATTAAGCTTCCGGTAGATCCGCCCAGCCCGATAATCCCCGCGAGACGCCCTGCTTCAAACAAGTCTCGAGCCAGCTTGGCCGCACCTTGTATCATCTGCCTCGTGATCGCTTTGCGTTCGCGGGAAGCCCGGATTTCTTCGATGTTCGTGCCGGCAGCCTCTGCGACCTGAGCGGGAGAGATATCTGCGCTTGACGTCTCTCCCGACATGCTCATGTCCAGAAGAAGAGGATTGCCGCCCCGATCGCGAATCCTGTCTCTGAGATACAGCGTCTCAGGACCCTTGGTATCCAGAGTCGATAGGAGCAGGATAACTCGTTCCATCAGGTTTTCCTTTCGGCGGCAACCTTGTCTTCTATGTCCTTCTTGAGGACTTTCTTGTCGATCTTCCCGGAATCGCCGACCGTGGGCATGGAATCAACGATTTCCAGCCGCTCCGGAAGCTTGTACATGGCCACTTTCTTTGACTTCAGGAATGAGACCATCTCCTCAAACGTGAAGGTTTCACCTGACTTGGGGACCACGTACGCGCAACACCGCTCCACATATTCCGGATCGGGCATGGCCACGATCGCTATCGCGGCAACCTTCGGGTGCTCGTTCAGAAGGCCCTCGATTTCCGCAGGATAAATGTTCTGACCACCTCGGATGATGACGTCTTTCTGGCGCCCCATGATCCAGATTCTGCCTTCTTCGAGAGCCACGATGTCGCCAGTCGTAGTCCAGTTGTCGTCATCGAACACATCCTTGGTGGCAACTTCATCCCGCCAGTAGCCTGCCGGCGAGTGCGGCCCCCTCAAGTACAGTATTCCCGGCTGGCCGTCACCCACCTCGTTGCCTGCCTCATCGACGAGCCTGATCTTGTTACCACGCAAAGGTTTCCCCACTGTGCGCCGCCTAACATCGCCCGGGTCATCGATGGAGCAGCCTGACACGGACCCCACATCCTGGGTCCCGAGATCGGACGTAATGCGACCACCCAGGCGCTCCTCGGCTTCCATTGCCACCTTGGGGGGGAGATATCCACCTGCCGAACGGATGAATCGCAAAGAAGATAGATCGTATTTGGAGAGATCCTGTTCAAGCATGCGAATGATGTGGGTGGGTACCACGCCGATTGCGGTGCACTTCTCCTTCTCGATCATCTCTAATGCACCTTCAGGGGTGAACTCTTCCAGCAGCACGATTTTGGCACCCACGAGGGGAGCTGCAAAGTAGGTGAGCGTCCCGGCAGCTCCTCCGGCAAAGGGAGCCACCGCCATGGTGGTATCGTCCCCGGTGAGCTTCCAGATTTCCACCCGACATTTCGAGGTCATCACGCGTGGCGCGAGGGGCCACTCCACAATCTTGGGAACGCCCGTTGTCCCGCTGGTACTCGTCAGCGCTCCCACGTCATTGGTTGAGTGGAACCGTCTCTGTTCCAGGATCCCGGGATCGACCTTTTGTTCCCACGCCTCCTTGGCGATCTGCATGAGCGAATAGGTATTCTCCGGGTAGGGGCCGGGAATCGTCTCATCGAGAAGAAAGGTGTACTTGAGGGAGGGGAACTCCTTCTTGAGCTCTTCCACCATCTCCAGGTAGTTGAATTTCCGGTAGATGCCCGGAATGATGATCGCTCGCGGATCGATCTTCTGAATGATGTGGGTGAGCTCCTTGTGGCGCAGATACGGCATGACGGTTATGTTAATCAGTCCTGCACGTTCGCAGGCAATTCTGGCCAGGAAACCGTACGCGCAGTTGGGAGACTGCAGGATGGTGCGATCGTCGCGCTCCAGCCCCAAATGCGCCCAGGCCAGAGCGAAACGGTCCATCAACTGTCCGGCTTGTCCCCACGTGATGCGCATCGTGGAATCCACCAGAGCTTCCTTATCAGGCCGTTCCTTTGCGTTTTTCAGCCAGAAGTCGGTGAACGTCTCGTCCGTCCAGTACCCTGCCTCTCGGAACTCGTTGATAATGCGGTCCGTATAGCGAATAGGTTTCATCGTATCTCCACCTCGACATGTTTGTTGCCGTCTCGGGACTGCGTCCGAAGGTCTGCGGATGCTGCGAGCTCACCGGGCTCGTTGCGACCTTGGCGGAACGTCCCCATAGGGGAGCGGTGCCGTTTCCCGCCTCATGAACCTCAGCTTGAGATCGGGAAGGCACCGGACGCGGCTCCGAGAGGTTTACAGGTTGTGCTTTCCTATTGGCGTGATTCCTCTCTCTGCAAGTCCATACTCGGCCCACCGCGAAATAACCTTTTGCTTCATGGTCGGATCAAGGAAGATTTCCTGCGGCTTCCTCTCCCACTCGTACGGCGTACACGCATCGAGAATAATTCTCGAGACAATGTCCCGCTGACCGATGGGAAGGGCGGGGTCTAGCGGCGTCGAGCGTCCACGCTTGATGATCTGGGCATCCCGGTACGGATCGAATCGGACCGACAGAGCCCACATGACTCGATCCCAGTCATCGGCCGGAATGTCGTGGTCAACCACGATCACGCCCTTGAGCCCGTAGTGGCCCGTGGTGGTAGCTATCACTGCGTTCCCCACATGGTTCGAGTGACCGGGGTATTTCTGCTGGACAGACACAATAGCCCAGAATCGGCCGGTTGACTCTGGCGGGATATAGACTGATTGAATTCCCGGTACTCTCATGTTCTCGAGGTCAGCCCAGAGTGTTCCAGTGCGGTTGAGGGACTGAATCATGTGGGTATCGGTGATTGGCTTGCCAACCGTAGTGGACCAGAATATGGGGTTTTTTCTCCGGAGGATTCTCTCCACGTGAAGAACCTGTTTGGGCCATTCTTCTCCTCGGGCGCCAGAGTAGTATCCGGTGTATTCGCCGAACGGGCCTTCTTCCCTGAGGTCGTTCGGATCCACCCATCCTTCGAGGATGATTTCTGCGTTGGCAGGGAGCTTTAGGCCAGTGAGATCGCTCTTAAATATTTCGCACGGCTCACCCCGCAACGAGCTGATGATGTCGTACTCGTCCAATTGTGCGGAAACCAGGGTGGAAGAGACGAGGAAATGCACAGCGTCCGCGCCGATAACCGCCGCCGCGGGCATCTTCGTTCCGTCCTTCTGATGCTGCTTGAAATGGAATTCCGCATGCTTTCCTTTGATAATCTGGATGCCGCAGTGGTTCCGATCATGGATCTGCATTCGGTAGGTCCCCAGGTTGGTCCACCCGGTTTCCTTGTCTTCTGTGACCAGATATACGGCAGTCCCGACAAAACGGCCCCCGTCACCCGGATACATGTACGGTACGGGGAGCGCTTCCAGATCCACCTCTTCGGGTGGGACGATCATTTCGTGAACAGGACCCTTTTCTACGAACGTAGGTCGAACAAGCTCCTTGGTCGTGGCCTTCATCCATTCCCGCGCCATTTCGCTCATGGACATGTCCACCGGCAACCCCAGGCCGATTGCCAATCTGCGCTGGGTGGTGAAAGCGCTGGTAAGGACTGGAATGTCGTAGCCTTTTACATTCTCAAAGAGAAGCGCGGGACCCCGAGCCTCTTCGTTGAGCTTCGCGATGTGCGACAGCTCGAGATTCCAGTCCACTTCGGTCTTGATGCGGTGCAGCTCGCCTTCCTCCTCGCATCGTCGAATAAAATCTCCTAGCTCTTTCATGTTCATGCTCCTTATTGATGATTTAGTGCCTGTAACAGCAGGTTTTCGTTGATTACATGTACCAAGACACTCGAGCCTGATCCCAGACACACCTCTAGTGTTCGCCTTGTAGGGCGCTCCTTCGTCTTGGAAGGCGCCTTAGCCAAGGATCTTACAGGGAGCTCCGTGGCGTGGTGACGACCTGCGCACAGAGCTCCGATGTTTACCCGACTTTTTTCCCCTTGATGAGGCCGGCCATTATGTATTCGACAGCGCTCGACTTGGGTTGCTCAATGGGCTCCCGTTTCTTCTGGCTCCAAACCGTTTCAGGACGGCTCTGCAGGATGTAGATCTCACCTTTGTACGGAAGCGATTTCTCGGTTGCCCATTCGATATCCATGGGCTTGCCATAATGCTTTTCAATACGCTTGGCCAATTCGGCGAGCCCGGTTATTTCGGGCTCCAGCAGACTTTGGGCTTCCCGGCGTTCAGGTTCAACTTCGAGCTTCATCACTTGGTCGGTTTCCGGATCGGTCGTATAGTAGATGGCCTTGTCTGAAACCGTCTTCTTTGTCACCTCCATCGTAATCTTGTTCACGTGAAACTGGTCAGGTGTCACCTCACCCGAGACAACGCTTTCGCCATATCCCCAGTTCGAGTCTATGACAACAGTGGCGGGATCGCCGGTCGCAGGATTGATCGTAAACATCACGCCTGCGGTAAAGGATCGGACCATTTTCTGGACGGCCACGCTAAGCTTTACCTGTGCATGGTCAAACCCCATTCTGCCTCGGTACGCGATGGCCCGAGGAGTGAACAGACTTGACCAGCACTGCTTGCACCGGGCAAGAAGGTCGTCCACTCCCCGCACCCACAAGAATGTATCCTGCTGTCCTGCAAAGCTCGCGTCTGGCAGATCCTCAGCGGTCGCGGAGGATCGTACGGCCACCGGAATCCCGGGCATTCGTGCACGCCTTGAGAGCAGGCGATAATTTTCGGCGATCATGTCCTCAAGGGGCTCGGATATGGTCCCGGCCTCAATCCAGGCGCGGATGTCTGTGGACGCGGCGTCTACGGCGTCAACGTCCTCGGCATCGATTCCGCTGATCCTCTCCAAGATTCTTCTGGTCAGTCCATTTTCCTCAAGGAACCGATCGTACGCAGCGGTGGTAACGGCAAAACCCGGCGGAACAGGAATCCGGGCCTTCAGCAACTCTCCCAGGCTCGCGCATTTACCGCCCACTCGGTTTACCATGCTCAGATCGCACTCCTCGAAAGGGAGCACGTACCGGGACATATCCATAAAACACCCCCTCTCGGCCTAGGACTCTTCCGAAATGATGTCGATTTCTCCCTTGGATCCATCCACTCGAATCTTCTGGCCCGTCTTGAGTCTCGAAGTGGCTGAGCCCGTTCCCACTACTGCGGGAAGCCCGTATTCCCGGCAGACGATGGCTGCGTGGCACATGACACCCCCCACATCGGTGATTGCAGCCTTGATTTTCTGGAACGCCGGCGCCCAGCTTGGGGAGGTGGTGGGAGCCACGAGGATCTCGCCGTCCTGGAGTTGGTTGATCTCTTGCACAGTCCGGCATACCCGCACGATACCCTCAACGATCCCCGGAGAACCAGGGAATCCGACTATCTTGTCCAGATCGCCTTCTGCCACAGCCTTGAGCCTCGCCCACTGGGCCATGGACTCGGATGTAATACCCCAGAGCACGATCGTGAATGGCTCGCTGATGGTCTCCGGAATAGTGCCCATCCCGTCGGGTGGGGTCCACTGACGGAATTTCTCCATGACGCCTTTGCGCCAGGCAATTTCTTTGGGCCAGACCAGCGGCCCGCGACCATCGCTGCCCGTTGCCCACGCTGTAACGAGATCCCACAGGGCATCCTTGATCTCCTGGCGGCTCATGTACCAGATGTCCTCGATATCCTCGATGAACTTGTGGTCCTTCAGGATAGCGGCGACCTCGCGAATCTTGTTCCAAAAAAGACTATGGAACCAATGCTCTACGTAGAAGAGATGATTTTCCACGTAGGGGAAAACGGTCCTCGCAGTGGCAAGCATCTTGTCGAAGGTGGCGCGGTCCTCGTCACTGGTCAGGAGGTTACGATACCCCTCGGTGAGCTTGTCACGCTCTTCGATGACTTGCTGCGTAGGCCTGTCCACGCTCTCGCCCTTTCGCAGCTTCTCGATATAGATCTTCATGGCGGACAGCGGGATATCCAGGTCGTCGTTCCAACACCTATCGTGGTGATACCAACCGGTTCCGGTGGACACGTAGAACCACGGCTCCCTCGCCTTCTCGAACGCTGCCAGCCACTTCTTGCCATTGTCGGATTCTGCCATCCCTTTGAGCACCTTGGCCGAGTCGCCGTTCATGGCGATGTCATCCACTCCCAGATCTATGGAGAGTCTGGCGAGCTTCTTGAGCTCCTCATCCGGCCGATAGATAATGACGTCTATGCCTCCCACCATCTGGGTGATCTTCTGGAGGGGAATATCAGGAAAGGCTTTCTGGCAGAAATCCACAAAGAAGACGTACGCAGCGTATCCGAGGTTGAGAAATTCGAAGTGATACTGCCACGCGAGGATACCCAGATCTATCAGCTTGTCGTACGCTTTGAGCAGATGATAACCGGTGGATGTCCCAATACCGTCAAACACAACCGAATCGTCTTCTTTCTCGGGCGGAACCGGGATTTGAAGCTCTGCAAGCTTGTTGATGACCTCTTTCATCTTGGATTCCCAGTTGTCATGCAGCTTGTCCCAGTTCTCGTAGTAGTACCCGGCACGCTTCATGAATTCTTCCGCACGCTTCGGTATTGCCTCCGCGTCCGTAACCGGTACTGGCGTGATGTAAATGTACCCATTGTGAATGCGATGATCGATGCCCTTGGCCGGCGGCACGATGAAGATCCGATTGTTATATTGGGAGAGAGCCAGGAACCACGCCTCGTCCCAGATGATGTCGAACGGGTACATGGGCTCGGGATAGTGCAACCCGTCGTAAAACCAGAACATGCTCTCTTCGTACTGCTTCCGTTTCGGGTCGTCAGCGGTGAAACGGTAATAGTACGGATACATCCGCTCCCATCCCTCGGTACCAGGTATACGCTCGGCTTCGTGGGGACTCGGAAACCTCAAATCGGACATCTGTTCACCTCCTCGTACTTGACGTGCTGTGGATTTTGGTTTTCACCGTGGGTAAACACACCGTATTCCCGCTCGTTTTGGCCCCACACCTCGCTGCAATGCCCAGCAGCTAAGGTGGGAAGCCACACCGGTAAGTCCTGACGTCCCTATCTTATTTTGAGAGCCAACCCATCATTCCCGAACAGGGTCGCCGACGGGTCGGCCGTCCGATATTTCCAATCTCCACCGAATTCCGAATCCTTCCGCATTGCTTACGTATCGTATAGTCCGAGTTCGAAAGACATATAAGGAAACGCCTGCCACACCTGCTGCCACGTCGATTGAAAGGGCCTCAGGTTCTGTCAAAAACTGCCTCACGAAGGGGTACCTCTTGAGGTACAACGCTGCGGCTTTCGCCCGCTCGAACACCGACGTGATCCGCTCAACCGTGCCGGCCAACTGCAGTCCCCTGATTTCCTGCCACGTGCTGTACTGACCATGAATAGCCCCTGCAGCCTGGGGATTTTTCCCGAACGCCTGAGAATGGCGGGAAGAGCGATCGGAGAAAAAAACGAGGTCGAAATCCCGCCGTGCGTAATAGACAGCCGCCGCCCAGGGCACGTCCTCCAAGGAACAGGCCAAGGTAATCGTGGTGTTGCTATCCATAAGCTCAATGATGGCTTTTTCCAGTTCTTCCCGGGTCATCCACCCGCCCAACGGTTGAAGAGCTGATGGCAAATGTCGAACTGATCCAGGGCCTTGCCTACGGTCTGATTCACTATATCTTCAATGGTCTTAGGCTTGTGATAAAATGACGGAACGGGAGGCAAGATCACTGCTCCCATTTCCGTTGCTGCCACCATGTGTCTGAGATGACCTAGATGAAGGGGAGTTTCCCGCGGAATGAGGACGAGCTTTCGTCTTTCTTTCAGAGTCACATCCGCTGTGCGCACGAGGAGGTTGTCGTCTATCGAGTTGGCTATCATTGCCAGGCTCTTCATGGAGCAAGGGGCCACGATCATGCCTGCCGTCTTGAAAGAGCCACTCGAGACCGCAGCAGCCAAGTTGTCCGGAGCGTGGACATAATCAGCCAATGATTCCACGTAATCGGGAGTCACCGCGTTTTCGTGCTCCATGGTTATCCGAGTGGCCTTGCTCAGGATCAGGTGCGTTTCAACGTCGGCTGTTTCCTTGAGCACTTCCAGAAGCCGAATGCCATAGATTGTGCCGCTCGCACCACTGATTCCAACCACGATCCTCTTCGACATGCGCCTCTCTCGCTGACGTTTCAAACCACTCCGACTCGCCTCTCAAGCCAAGCATTCCTTCACCCTCATAGCGCGCAAGACACCCTCTTGGCGCCGTGAAACATGGCAGACAGACAATGCATCAAGCTTGTTCGGCTGAGCCCGTGGGCTAAACAGGTAACCTTTACTGAGTCTGCCCACTGTAGGCAGACTCACAACCACGACAGATTCTCAGTCTTCTCGGCTGTTCGAGAAGAGTGTTATCAGTGGGAGAGCACACTACGGTGCGGCGCATTGACCTTTGCATCTGCGGCGGGCTTCAAACCCGCCCTTCCCTCAATAGGGGTCCACCCCACCCTCGCCCAAACAGCGTCGGTAGGACCGCCATATTCAGTGGGTGCCGCGATAAGAGCACGAGATGGATGACGTCACGTTTCACAAGTGTGAAAGCGTGTCCGATATAGGGGATTTTCCGGGAGACGGCCGCGGAAGTCAAATAATAAAAAATTATACGTCCATTAGGCTCTCTTATACTATAATAGTACTAAGAGAGTTCTCATTCAGGGTGCATGTGCAACCATGAACCTCCGGCATCTGGAAACCTTCCACGTCTTTTGCCAATTCATGAGCATGACCAGGGCAGCAGCGTTCCTGAACGTCTCGCAACCGGCAATCTCACAGCAACTCAGGGGCTTCGAGGAGGAATGCGGTGTAAAGCTGTTCTATCGGGAAGACAACCGGTACAGGTTGACGGAAACCGGGGAAGCTCTCTCCCTGATCAGCAAGCGGATCTTCGCGCGGATTTCGCAAATTGACGAAATCCTCGATCATGCGAGAAAGACCTCTCAAGATCGATTGTGGATCGGTACTACCAAGGGCTATGCTCGCACCTTGATGCCGGACCTGATTTCCCGGTTTCAGACACAGTTTCCACGCGTCCAAGTCCGCCTGAGCGAGGGCAATTCCAAAGAGCTCCTTGGCAGGCTCCGAAACAGAAAAGAGGACGTCGTTGTGGTCGCCAGACAGGACTACGACTCCTCTCTCAGGGCTATCCCCTTCGCTCGTGCAGAATTCATCCTTGTGGCCCGTCCCGACCATCGTCTCGCGAGGATCGAGAAGGCGTCTATCCATGACCTTGACGGGGAGTCCCTCATCATACGAGAGCAAGGTTCCGGCTCCAGGAACGCGGTCATGAAAAAGCTCGGGGAGCATGGGGTTCAGCCCTCAGTGATCATCGAGTCTGAGAGCTTGAGCTTCATCCTCGCGTACATTCAACGCCGCATGGGCATTTCCTTCGTGCTCTTCCCTGAGATCCAGGAGCAGCTTGCTGCCGGCGAGGTCAAGCAGATCCACCTGATTGAAGGTGATATCTCGTTTGACGCGGACCTTGTCACTCGTCGTGCCGAACCCCTGTCAGTTCCCATGAGGTATTTCATCAAGATCGCAAGAAAACGCACCTAGTCTCCCGATTTCTTTCCCGAAACCTCTCGACGAACCGTCAATGTCGTCCATTTTCTAACCGGAAAATGATGAGGAAGAAGTTGTGGAACCGACTCCATCCTGGTATCCTGCACGGTGACCCCGCCCTCAAACTGGACTCGTCACAGCATATCGCATAATTCCGAGGACCTGCCAGCACTGCGTGCGGAGGATACCATGCCCGGACACATCGTGATCGTCGCCACCCTGGATACCAAGGGCGAGGAGGTTGGATACCTGAGGTCCTTGCTCCAGAGTCACGGTTGCCCAGTCACCATCATTGATGTGGGAACCTTGAATCCCCCGGCCGTTCCGCCGGATATCGATCGAGAGACAGTCGCCCAGCGTGCGCAAACGACTGTTGAAGCCCTCCATCAGGCCCGGGACAGACGGATCTCAGTGGAAACCATGATACGCGGTGCTTCGGTGCTAGTCAAAGAGCTCTATGAGAAAGGCCTTCTGTCGGGAATTCTGTCCGTCGGAGGCGGAACGGGGACGCACATCGGGATGGGGGTCATGAGAAGCCTTCCTCTAGGCGTGCCCAAGCTCATGGTGTCCACCGTGGCCTCTCGGGACATGAGCCAGTTGATCGGCACGAAGGACATTGCGGTCATGCATTCGGTTACGGACATTCTGGGCCTCAACGCGGTGACACGACGGATTCTTGCGAATGCTGCGGCAGCCGCAGCGGGAATGGCCGCAGCAGCAGGGCCGGTTGCGCCCGACAAGCCTCTGGTGGGGTTGACCTCTTTCGGGTTCATCACCGAGGGGGCCATGCGCGCAAAAAGCACTCTCGAGAGCCTTGGGTACGACGTGGCTCCCTTCCACGCGAACGGGACCGGAGGAATGGCCATGGAAGACCTCATAGATCAGGGGCTCATTTCCGGTGTGCTCGACCTGGCTCTTCACGAATTTGCCGACGCTATGTATGGGGGATATTGTGGCGGAATAGGCCCACGCCGCCTTGAAGCTGCAGGGGAGAGGGGCATTCCCCAGGTCATAGTGCCCGGAGGGCTGGATTGCATCGTGCTGGAATTCAACTCGGAAGAAACGAGACCTGTCAGCCTCAAAGATCGCAAAGTATTCTGGTACGATTTCAGATCCGGCGTCCGAACGAGCATCGAAGATGTAACGCGATTGGCCAGGACTATTGCGGGCAAGCTGAACAAGTCCACAGGTCCCACCAAGGTGGTGATTCCTCTGCGCGGGTGGTCCGAAGCAGACTGTGAAGGAGGCCCCTTGAATGAGCCCGCCACAAACCAGGCCTTCATACGGGAGCTCAAATCGCTCCTCCGGAAAGACATCGAGATCGTGGAAGTGGACGCACACATCAATGAGCCCGAGTTCGCCCGGATAGTATGTTCGACCCTCGACGACCTCATGAACCTCGCGGGGAAGCGGGCGGTTGGTTAGGACCGCCGTCTCGCCCGTTTATTTGCAATGATGACGGGCAAGATGCCCGTCCCACAAGCAAGATGAAACTGTCTCAAAACCTTCATCAAATAGCACCGTGGCAAGAAATGGGCCATCGCAACATGCCGAAACCTGTTGCCTCAGAATGGGATTCGTACGCTCAGGAATCCAACGTGCCACGGTTTTGGCATCTCTTGGAGTCTTGAGACACTTTCAGATGTCCGTCCCACCAGCAAGATGCCTCACTAACTAGGCATTTTCATTAATTCAGTAGCGTCGTTGCTTCAACCCTCTTCAGGGATGGGCAGGTTTGAAGAAAGTGTCTCAAAAGCCGGCAGTCCGTGATAATCGTGGCACCCCCCCTCACCCTGACCCTCTCCCCCGAAGCGCATAGGCGTTAAGTTAGAAGTGGAACGGCCAATTGTTCGTCATTCCGGCGAAAGCCGGAATCCAGTCCTTCCAATATG
>Ga0067045_1003384_pt1 | contig 23467 bp, 19 predicted proteins | sample TerdegcTABiofilm_FD_59184 | JGI IMG/M metagenome (GOLD analysis project Ga0067045, IMG submission 59184) | Combined Assembly of (Gp0054472, Gp0054536) Wastewater bioreactor microbial communities from Singapore -Terephthalate degrading...
TCGTCGATGGCCGACACCACGCTGGCGTTGATCATGTCGCGCTCTTCGAAGGTCTTGTCGAGCTCCAGCTTGCCGATGACCGAACGCAGCGAGGTCTGCGCCAGTTGGGTCACGGCCATGATGTAGTTGGACGAGCCGTAGCTGGCCCGCATGGGGTCGGTCACCTGGAAGTACAGGATGCCGTCCACCTGCAACTGGGTGTTGTCGCGTGTGATGCAGACCTGGCTGGGCACGTCCAGCGGGATTTCCTTGAGACTGTGCTTGTAGGCCACCCTGTCGATGAAGGGCACCAGGATGTTCAGGCCCGGTGCCAGGGTGGCTTGGTACTTGCCCAGGCGCTCGACGACCCAGGCCGTCTGCTGCGGAACGACCTTGACGGCGCGGGTGATGAAGATGGCGGCTGCGACGAGCAGCAGGATGGCGATTTCCATGGATTCCTCTCTGGGTAGCGGGGTTCAGGCCTTGTCGACCAGCAGGCGGTTGCCCACAAGTTCGGCCACGCGGTAGTTGCCGGGCACGGGAGCCTGGCCGGGGCGCAGCATCACGCCCCACTGGGCTCCCCGGTATTTGACGCTGGCCGTGCCGTCCGGGTGCCATTGTTCGATGTGCACGATTTCGCCCACATCAAGGTTGACGCTGCGCAGGCTGCGTGGCGACGGATCGCCCGGGCGGCGCTTGCGAGCGAAGTACCCGCCGAGCACCGCGGCCAGACCGACGATGGCAGCGACCACGACCTGGCTGGTCTGGCCGGCACCGAGGTGGGCGGCGACGGCACCCGCCGCGGCACCGATGGCGAGCATGAGCAGGTAAAAGGTGCCGGTGAGCAGTTCCAGCACCACCAGTCCGCCCGCCAGCAGCCACCAGAGTGTTGAGTCGGCCATGGTTCCTCTCCTGTTTGAATGATGTTGTGAAGGCACGGCTGCGGGCCCGGTGCCCAGTCTGACGACATTCTGCAACGGATCGCTGCCGGTTCCTGCGCCGTGTCACGGGTTTTCCGTACACTTCGCGGCTTCCTTGGATCCCAATTTTGCGCGCGGCGACAGTGCCAGTTCGGAGAACGCCATGAAATTCCGCTTTCCCATCGTCATCATCGATGAGGACTTCCGCTCGGAGAACACCTCCGGCCTCGGCATCCGTGCGTTGGCGCAGGCCATCGAATCGGAAGGTTTTGAAGTGGTCGGCGTGACCAGCTACGGCGACCTGAGCCAGTTCGCCCAGCAGCAGAGCCGCGCCAGCGCGTTCATCCTGTCGATCGACGATGAGGAGTTCAGCCAGGGGCCGGACCTGGACCCGGCGGTGCTGAACCTGCGCTCCTTCATCGAAGAAGTGCGGCGCAAGAATGCCGAGGTGCCGATCTACATCTACGGCGAGACCAAGACCAGCCGCCACCTGCCCAACGACATCCTGCGCGAGCTGCACGGCTTCATCCACATGTTCGAGGACACGCCGGAGTTCGTGGCGCGCCACATCATTCGGGAAGCCAAGAGCTACCTCGAAGGCATCCAGCCGCCGTTTTTCAAGGCGCTGCTCGACTACGCGGAAGACGGCTCCTACTCCTGGCACTGCCCGGGCCATTCGGGCGGTGTGGCCTTCCTCAAGAGCCCGGTGGGCCAGATGTTCCACCAGTTCTTCGGCGAGAACATGCTGCGCGCCGACGTCTGCAACGCGGTGGAGGAGCTGGGCCAACTGCTCGACCACAACGGCGCCATCGGCGCCAGCGAACGCAACGCGGCGCGCATCTTCAATGCCGACCACTGCTATTTCGTGACCAACGGCACCAGCACCAGCAACAAGATGGTCTGGCACCACACGGTGGCGCCAGGCGATGTGGTGGTGGTGGACCGCAACTGCCACAAGTCCATCTTGCACAGCATCATCATGACGGGCGCGGTGCCGGTGTTTCTCAAGCCCACGCGCAACCACTATGGCATCATCGGCCCGATCCCGCAGAGCGAATTCGAGATCGAGGCGATCCAGGCCAAGATCCGCGCGAACCCGCTGCTGGCCGGTGTTGACGCCGAGAAGGTCAAGCCGCGCATCCTGACGCTGACACAGTCCACCTACGACGGCGTGCTCTACAACACCGAAACCATCAAGCACATGCTCGACGGTTACGTGGAGAACCTGCACTTCGACGAGGCGTGGCTGCCGCACGCGGCGTTTCACCCGTTCTATGGCACCTACCACGCCATGGGCAAGAAGCGCGCGCGGCCGCAGCAGTCGGTGGTGTACGCCACGCAGTCGATCCACAAACTGCTGGCCGGCATCAGCCAGGCCAGCCATGTGCTGGTGCAGGACTCGCAGAACACCAAGCTGGACCGGCACCTGTTCAACGAGTCCTATCTGATGCACACCAGCACCAGCCCGCAGTACAGCATCATCGCGAGCTGCGACGTGGCCGCCGCCATGATGGAGCCGCCCGGCGGCACGGCGCTGGTGGAAGAAAGCATTGCCGAGGCGCTGGATTTCCGCCGCGCCATGCGCAAGGTGGAAGCCGAATTCGGCACCGGTGAATGGTGGTTCCAGGTCTGGGGCCCTGATGAACTGGCCGAAGAGGGCGTGGGGCAGGCCACCGACTGGGTGCTCAACCGCGGCAAGGACGACACCGCCACCGAGGAAGATTGGCACGGCTTCGGCGACATGGCGCCGGGGTTCAACATGCTGGACCCGATCAAGGCCACCATCGTCACGCCGGGCCTGAACCTCAAGGGCGACTTCGCGGCCACCGGTATCCCCGCCAGCATCGTGACCAAGTTCCTGGCCGAACACGGTGTGGTGGTGGAGAAGACGGGCCTGTACAGCTTCTTCATCATGTTCACCATCGGCATCACCAAGGGCCGCTGGAACACGCTGCTGACGGCGCTGCAGCAGTTCAAGGACGACTACGCCAAGAACCAGCCGATGTGGCGCATCATGCCGGAGTTCTGCGCCAAGCACCCGCGCTACGAGCGCATGGGCCTGCGCGATCTGTGCCAGCACGTGCACCAGCTCTACGCCAAGTACGACGTGGCCCGTCTGACCACCGACATGTACCTGAGCGACCTGACGCCAGCCATGAAGCCCAGCGACGCGTTTGCCCACATCGCCCATCGCACCACCGAGCGTGTGGCGATCGACGAGCTGGAAGGCCGGATCACCACGAGTCTGGTCACGCCGTACCCGCCGGGCATTCCGCTGCTGATTCCGGGCGAGGTGTTCAACAAGAAGATCGTCGACTACCTCAAGTTCAACCGCGAGTTCGCGCGCGAATGCCCGGGTTTCGAAACCGACATCCACGGCCTGGTGCAGGAAGTGGCGGCCGACGGCACCATTCGTTACTTTGCCGACTGTGTGAAAAAGGGGTAACCTGCTCCCGTACGGATTCACTCACCGACAAGGAGACCGGATGTTCCCTGAATACCGCGACCTGATCACCCAGATCAAGGGGCACGATCACCACTTCACCCGCTTGTTCGACAAGCACAACGCGCTGGATCAGGAGATCAAGAACAAGGAAGCCCACATCGAGCCGGGCACCCAGTTGGAGATCGAGCGGCTCAAGAAGGAAAAGCTGGCGATCAAGGACCAGATTTACCAGCACCTCAAGCAGGTCAGCGCGAACGCCTGACCGGGCTGCGCCTTCGGCGGTTCAACGGGCCGTTTCGGCGGCTTCAGGCTGGTAGTTGGGCCGCTCGCGGACAAAGCTGGCAAAACGCGGCAGGCCGCTGCCGTGCAGCCCGCGAAAGCGGTAAGTCACCCAGGTGCCGATGGCCGGCGGCTCGCGGCGCTGGGTATCGGTGAAGCCGCTGCCGAGGCGAAAGCGGCGTCCGTCCGGCGTGCGCACCAGCAGGGCGCCCATCTGCCCGGTGTATTTGCCCTGGCCGGGCAGGTGTTCCAGCACCTGCGCTTCGGCGTCGTCGTGCGTTTTCAGTTTGAGCAGGTCGTCGCTGCGCAAGCCTCGGTAGGGCGCATCGCCCCGGTGCAGCATCAGGCCCTCGGCCCCTTCGAGCACGGCCCGGTCGAGCCGGGCCATCAGGTCGGCTCGGTTGCGCACGCGGGTCTGCGGCACGGCTTCCAGCCAGGGCTGCCCGGCGCGGGCGATCAGCGTCTGGCTGTGCGCCAGGCGCTCGTCGAACACGCCGGGGTGGTCTGGCAGGTCGAACACCATGAATCGGATGCGGCGCCAGGCGTCATCGTCGGGCGTCTGCCGCCGCACAGTCGACAGCGCCCACTCGAACTGTCCGCGCCCAGCCCAGAGTTCGCCATCCATCGCCTCGGTGGGCCAGCCAGCGGTGAACCAGGCGGGTGCCTGGATCGCCTCGCCGCCACGGGTGATGAGCTGGCGGCCGTTCCAGTACCCACGCACGCCGTCGTATTTTTCGCTGACCCAGTAGGCGCTGATGTCGATGCTCGGGTGGTAAACGTTGGCCAGCATGAGGGCCGGCCGGGTGGGGGCGGTGCCGTCGGTGGCCTGGGCGTGACCAGGGGTCGAGAGCGTCAGGCTGGCCAGGCAGGCCAGCAGCAGGACCAGAGCACGGCGGCGGATCATCGGACCCTGCGCACCGTGCTCAGAGCACGCCTTCGCTGTCGCGGCTCATGCCGCCGGTCTGGCTGAAGCCGCCGTCCACGTAGGTGATTTCGGCCGTCACGCCCGAGGCCAGGTCCGACAGCAGAAACGCCGCCACGTTGCCCACTTCTTCGATGGTCACATTGCGCCGGATTGGCGAGGCGGCAGCGACCACCGCCAGCAACTTGCCGAAGTCCTTGATGCCGCTGGCGGCCAGGGTCTTGATCGGGCCGGCGCTGATGCCGTTGACACGCATGCCCCGTGGCCCGAGCGACTCCGCCAGGTAGCGCACCGACGCTTCAAGGCTGGCTTTGGCCAGGCCCATGGTGTTGTAGTACGGAATGGCCCGCATGGCGCCCAGGTAACTGAGTGTGAGCAGCGATGCGCGTTCATTCAGGTAGGGCAGGGCCGCCTTGGCCATCGCCGGGAAGCTGTAGGCGCTGATGCTGTGCGCTACCTGGAAGGCTTCGCGCGAGAGGCCCTCGAGAAAATCGCCCGCGATGGCTTCGCGCGGGGCAAAGCCGATGCTGTGCACAAACCCGTCGAACCGCGGCCAGACCTGACCGAGTTCGCTGAACAGCCGTTCGATCTGCGCATCGTCCGACACGTCGCACTCGAAAACCAGCGACGAATCGCATTCGGCCGCGAACTCGGTGATGCGGTCGCGGAAGCGTTCCCCCACGTAACTGAAAGCCAGCTCGGCCCCTTGCGCATGGCAGGCCTTGGCGATGCCGTAGGCGATGGAGCGGTTGGACAGCACGCCCGTGATCAGCAGTCTTTTTCCTTGAAGAAAGCCCATTGCGGAGGTTCCTCTGGTGATTTCGGCCAGAATTGTCGCATGCGATTTTTGTGTCTGAAGCGACCCTTGGCCCGCCTGGCAGCCCGTCTCCGGGCGCTGGCCGGCGTGGTGATCGCCGCAGGGGTCACCTGTGGCGCAGTCCCAGCACTGGCGGCGTCTGCCTATGCGCTCTGGGGGCAGCCCAAATACCCGCCGGGCTTTGCGCATTTCGATTACGTCAATCCCGACGCTCCCAAAGGCGGTGAACTGCGGCTGGTGAGCAATCTGCGGGTGTCGACCTTCGACAAATACAACCCGTTCACGCTGCGCGGGACGGCGCCGGCCTACCTGTCGTCGCTGATGTTCGACACGCTGCTGACTGGCTCGCTCGACGAAACCGGCTCGGGCTATGGCCTGCTGGCCGAAGACGTGGTGGTGGCGCCCGATCGCCTGTCGGCCACCTTCCGCCTGCGGCCGGAGGCGCGTTTCCACGATGGCCGGCCGGTGCTGGCCGCCGACGTGAAGCACAGCTACGACACGCTGATGGGCCCGCACACGTCGCCCGCCTACAAGACGCTGCTGGCCGATGTGGCCGGCATGGACGTGCTGGGCGATCGCACCGTGCGCTACCGCTTCCGCCTGCCCAACCGCGAGCTGCCGCTCATCGTGGGGGGGCTGCCGGTATTCAGCCGCGCCTGGGGCGCCGGCAAGCCGTTCGACCAGGTGGTGATGGACACGCCGATCGGCAGCGGCCCCTACAAAATCGGCACGGTGCGCTTCGGCAAGGACATCACCTATGTGCGCGATCCGAATTACTGGGCGCGCGATCTGCCGGTGCGCCGCGGCACCGCCAACTTCGACCGCATCACCGTCAAGATCTACAAGGACAACACGGCGCGCCTGGAAGCGCTCAAGGCCGGCGAGTTCGACCTGATGCGTTTTTTTTCAGCCGGTGACTGGGCCCGGCGCGTCAACGGCAAGCGCTTCGACACCGGTGAACTGGTCAAGGCCGAATTTCGCCACAGCCTGCCCACGGGCTTCCAGAGTTATGTGCTCAACACGCGGCGCCAGCCGCTGGACGACATCCGCGTGCGCGAGGCGCTGGGCCTGGCGATGGACTACGAGTGGATGAACCGCCAGATGTTCTACGGCGCCTACCAGCGCGTGCAGGGCCTGTTCGGCAACACCGCCTGTGCGGCGCAGGGCGCGCCGGACGCCGACCAGCTGGCGCTGCTGACACCGTGGAAGGCCCGGTTGCCCCCAGCGGTTTTCGGGCCAGCCTACCAGGCCCCCCGCACCGATGGAGACCGCTCCTTGCGCGACAACCTGCGCCAGGCGCAGGCCCTGCTGAAGTCGGCAGGCTGGCAGTACCGCGACGGCGCGCTGCGCGACGCCCAGGGCCAGCCGATGGTGCTGGAGTATCTGGACAGCGCCGAGACCGGTGCCCGCGTGGTCACCCCGTGGATCCGCAACCTGGAAAAGCTGGGGATTCGCCTGCGCTTTCGGCCCGTGGATTTCGCGCTGTACCAGGAGCGTCTGCGGAAATTCGACTTTGACATCATCTCCATCGCCTACGGTGGCACGCACAACCCCGGCGCGGAATACGCTGACCTGTTTGGCAGCCAGGCGGCCAGGACCGACGATTCGGGCAACTTCGCCGGCGTCAGCAGCCCCGCCGTGGACGCGCTGATCGCCCGCCTGGGCAGCGCATCGACCCAGCCCGATTTTCTGGCCGCCTGCCGAGCACTGGACCGCGTGATCTCGCACAGCCACGTGCTGATCCCGCAGTGGTCGGCCAGCACGCACCGCATGGTCTACAACGCCTGGCGGCTCGCGCATCCGGCGCAGATGCCGCCCTACGCCACGGGTGAGGACTGGGCCATCGACACCTGGTGGTCACGGTGACCACCCCCATCGCTTGCTCGCTGCGCGCAGCCACTCCGCCCCTCAAGGGGCAGCGCTGGCGGCCCGGTAAAGCCGGTTCCGCGGCGTTCTGGACGGCTTCCATTCGCGCCGGATCACCCCGCTTCGGCCTCTGAGATCGGTTACAAATTGACCATGTGGGTCTACATTCTCAAACGCCTGTTGCTTATGATCCCGACGCTGTTCGGGGTGTTGCTGCTGACTTTCGTGGTCATCCAGTTTGTGCCCGGCGGGCCGGTGGAGCAGTACCTGGCCGAAGCCCGTGCAGGCGCTGGCGGCGACAGCGGGGCCTTCAGCTACCGGGGCGGGCAAGGCGTCGACCCGAAGCGGCTTGACGAGATCAAGGCTTTGTACGGCTTCGACAAGCCCGCCACCCAGCGCTTCTGGGAGATGCTGGGCCGTTTTGCGCGCTTCGATCTGGGCACCAGCTTCATGCACAACAAGTCGGTGAGTGAGCTCATTGCCGAAAAGCTGCCGGTGTCCATCAGCCTGGGGCTTTGGACCTTTCTCATCAGCTACGGCGTGGCCGTACCGCTGGGGGTGGCCAAGGCGGTGCGCGCCGGTTCGCGCTTCGATCTGGTGACCACGCTGCTGGTGCTGGTGGGCTACGCCATCCCGGGCTTTGTGCTGGGGGTGGCGCTGCTGGTGATCTTCGGCGGGCAGTTGCAATGGTTTCCGCTGCGCGGCCTGACCTCGGCCAACTGGGACGAGCTGAGTTGGGGCGCCCGCGTCGTGGACTACCTCTGGCACATCACGCTGCCGATCACCGCCATGGTGCTGGGCAGTTTCGCCGTCACGGCCATGCTGACCAAGAATGCCTTTCTGGAAGAAATCCGCAAGCAGTACGTGATGACCGCGCGTGCCAAGGGCCTGAGCGAGCGCAGCGTGCTGTGGAAGCACGTCATGCGCAACGCGCTGATCCCCATCGTCACCGGGTTCCCGGCCGCCTTCGTGGGGGCGTTCTTCACCGGCTCGCTGCTGATCGAAACGCTGTTTTCGCTCGATGGCCTCGGCCTGCTGAGCTACGAAAGTGTGATCCGGCGCGATTACCCGGTGGTGCTGGGCACGCTGTTCCTGTTCACGCTGATCGGGCTGGTGACCAAGCTGGTGTCCGACCTGTGCTACGTCTGGGTCGATCCCCGGGTCAAATTCGATTGAGCGCCGACGGGCCATGACGACCACATCCCTTTCACCTTCGCGCCGGGCCTGGCAGCGCTTTCGCCGCAACCGCCTGGGGTATGGGAGCTTGCTGCTGTTCTGTGCGCTCGTGATGCTCAGCCTGATGGCCGAGCTGATCTCGAACGACCGCCCGCTGCTGGTGCGCTACGAAGGCCAGCTCTACGTGCCGCTGGTCCAGGATTACCCCGAGACCGTGTTCGGTGGCGACTTCGACACGCCCACCGACTACCTGGACCCCTTCATCCGTGCGCAACTGGCCAAAGACGGCAACTGGGCGGTCTACGCGCCCAACCCCTACGGGCCGAACACCTTGAACTACTTTGCCAAGGCACCGAACCCGTCGGCGCCGACCGCCGACAACTGGTTCGGCACCGACGACCGCGGGCGCGATCTGCTGGCGCAACTGATCTACGGCTTTCGCGTCAGCGTGCTGTTCGCGCTCGCGCTCACCGCCATCGGCACCGTGCTGGGCATCGTGACGGGCGCCATCCAGGGTTTTTTCGGCGGCAAGACCGATTTGGCGTTCCAGCGCTTCATCGAAATCTGGGGCTCCATGCCCGAGCTGTACCTGCTGATCATCTTCTCGGCCGTGTTCGCGCCCAGCGTGGGCCTGTTGCTGGTGCTGCTCAGCCTGTTCGGCTGGATGGGCCTGTCCGACTACGTGCGGGCCGAATTCCTGCGCAACCGGCAGCTCGATTACGTGCGCGCCGCGAGGGCCATGGGGCTGAGCAACGGGCAGATCATCTGGCGCCACGTGCTGCCCAACAGCCTGACGCCGGTGGTCACCTTCCTGCCGTTCCGCATGAGCGCGGCCATTCTGGCGCTCACCTCGCTGGATTTCCTCGGGCTGGGGGTGCCACCGGGCACGCCCTCGCTGGGCGAGTTGCTGAGCCAGGGCAAGAACAACATCGACGCCTGGTGGATCTCGCTGTCCACCTTCGGCGTGCTGGTGCTCACGCTGCTGCTGCTGACCTTCATGGGCGATGCGCTGCGCGATGCGCTCGACCCGCGCAAGCAGGACTGACCAAATGACAGAGACAGCCGTTTCCCCTTTGCTCCAGGTGCGCGATCTGCGCGTGGCCTTTCGGGGCCGTCCGGTGGTGCACGGCATCGGTTTCGACCTGCATGCGGGGGAAAAGCTCGCGCTGGTCGGTGAATCCGGTTCCGGCAAGACGGTCAGCGCCCTGAGCCTGTTGCGGCTGGTGCAGGGCGCGACCGTGCAGGGGCAGGCGCTGCTGGACGGTCGCGACCTGCTGACGCTGAACGAGCGCGCGCTGCGTGGCGTGCGTGGCGGCGACATCGCCGTGGTGTTCCAGGAGCCCATGACCGCCCTCAACCCGCTGTATGCGGTGGGCGACCAGATTGCTGAAGTGCTGCAACTCAAGCGTGGTCTCACGGGTGCCCAGGCAACTGCGGCCACGGTGGAGTTGCTGGCGTCCACCGGCATTCCAGAGCCGGCGCGGCGGGCCCGCGCCTTCCCGCACCAGCTCAGCGGCGGCCAGCGCCAGCGCGCCGTGATCGCCATGGCACTGGCCAGCCAGCCCCGGCTGCTGCTGGCCGACGAGCCCACCACGGCGCTGGACGTGTCCTTGCGCGGCCAGATCCTGGATTTGCTGTCCGATCTGCAACGCCAGCACGGTATGGCCGTGCTGCTCATCACGCACGATCTCAACCTGGTGCGCCGCTTCGCGGATCGCGTGGCGGTGATGGAAAAGGGGCATCTGGTGGAGCAGGGCGCGGTGGCCGAGGTGTTTGCCAGGCCGCAACACGCCTACACCCGGCAATTGCTGGACAGCCGACCGGTGCGCAACGTCTGCGAAGACCCGGTGCCAGCCGATGCCCGGCCGGTGCTGCAGGCGCAAGGCCTGACCGTGCATTACCCCGTGCCGCAGCCCGGCCTGGCGGGCTGGTTCCGCGCCGGGCGTTTCACCGCCGTGAAAGGGGTCGATCTGGCCGTCCCGCCGGGGCGCACGCTGGGCGTGGTGGGTGAGTCCGGCTCCGGAAAATCCACCCTGGCGCTGGCCACGCTGGGCCTGCAGGCTTGCGAGGGTCAGCTGCAGGTTGTCGGGCAGGACTGGCAGGCAGCCGCCCGGGCCGGGCAGTTGCGTGCGTTGCGCCGGCAGGTGCAGGTGGTTTTCCAGGATCCGTTTTCTTCGCTCTCGCCGCGCATGACCGTGGAGCAGATCGTGGGGGAGGGCCTGGGCATCCACGAACCGGGGCTGGATGCTGGCCAGCGCCGCGAACGCGTGCTGGCCGCCCTGGCCGATGTGGGTCTCGCACCGACCGCCGATGGGGGCGCCGACTGGTTGCAGCGCTATCCCCACGAGTTTTCGGGCGGGCAGCGTCAGCGCCTGGCCATCGCGCGGGCACTGGTGGTGCAGCCCTCGCTGCTGGTGCTGGACGAGCCCACCAGCGCGCTGGACGTGACCGTGCAGCGCCAGGTACTGGCCTTGCTGCAGCGCCTGCAGCGCGAACGCGGCCTGAGCTACCTGCTCATCACCCACGACATCGACGTGATCCGGGCCATGGCGCACGAGGTGGTGGTCATGAAGGACGGCCAGGTGGTGGAGCGGGGTGAGTGCAGGGCCTTGCTGCGCGCGCCACAGCACCCCTACACGCAAACACTGGTACAGGCTGCCGCCTGAGTCGGTTATTTTTCGGGTTGATTTTCGTCAATCCCCCATGCTGGCACACCGTCTATAAACCCGGGTTCCGTGCCGGCATGCGGCTTTTTCGCCTGCTACCGATGGCCATGACTTCCGCTTCCGCCCTTTCGTCCCAAACACCCGGCCCCATTCCTGTGGGCCTGCACTCGCCCTGGCGCTGGCTGGCGCTGGGTTGGGCCGACTTTCGCCGCAACCCCTTGCCCGGCCTCGTGCACGGCGCGCTGCTGGCGGCTTTTGGCTGGCTGTTGCTCTGGGCGGTCCATGACCGCTTCTGGCTCCTGGCGGGCGCGTTCTCGGGCTTTCTCATCGTGGCACCGATTCTGGCCACCGGGCTTTACCACGTGAGCCGGGCTGCTGGTGCGGGCCGGCGAGCCGGGCTGGGCGAGGTGGCCGGGCTGTGGCGCTCGGGCGACGGTCGCCTGGTGCGGTTCGGGCTGTTGCTCGGGCTGGCCGGCACGGGCTGGGTGCTCACCTCGGCCGGCCTGATCACGCTCTGGTCGGCCGAACCCATCCGGCAGCCGGTCGATTTCCTGCGCCATGTGGTGCTGGCGCGCGAACTGGGCCTGTTCGAAGTCTGGCTGCTGCTGGGCGCCTTGCTGGCCGCACCGGTGTTCGCCTCCAGTGTGGTGGCCATTCCGATGCTGGTGGACACCAGTGTGCCGGTCAGCATGGCCGTGGCCGAGAGCTGGCGCGCGGTGGCCGATCATCCCGTGCCCATGGTGCTGTGGGCTGTCATGATCGCCCTTCTGATCGGCCTGGGCATGGTCACGGCCCTGCTGGGCCTGGTGGTGCTGGTGCCCGTGATTGCGCACGCCAGCTGGCACGCCTACTGCGATCTCACACGCCGCCCGGCCAGCGGCCATGTCACCCAGTCGGCGCCCGCCTGAGCTGCCGCCATCCCGAACCCATGGAAAACACGATTTTTGGCTACACAGAGGGGCAGATTGCCCAGTTCGGCCTGACTTTTGGTGTCGGTGCCTTCATTCTCTACATGCTGTTCATCGTGTTGAACCTGGCGCTGGAGGCCAAGGCGGGCAAGTTCGGCACCTTCATCCTGTTTCTGGTGTTGTCGCTGGGCATGCTGGGCTTCATCGCCAAAAACGTGATTCAGTGGATCCTGGGTATCTGATAAAGCAATTGGCTTGCCAGTGCGTTGCCGAACAGGTTACAATACGAGCTTCACGACCAAATGGGCGGGTTACTACCGGCCCATTTTTTTTGGTCGCACGTTTTTCACCTTTTTGGGGCGCCCGTTTCGGGGGCCTTGTTGCATTCTCAACCACATTCAAGGCGCTTCACGAACCGATGGCCTGGCAAGAAACCGTTGCGCAAACCGTGGCCGGACTCGGCTTCGATCTGGTGGACCTCGAACGTTCTGCCGGTGGCTTGCTGCGGGTGACCATCGACTTGCCCTGGGAGCCGCCGGCCGAGGGGCAGGCCGCCAGCGTGGAGCAGTTTGTGACGGTGGAGGATTGCGAGACCGTGACCCGGCAACTGCAGTATCTGCTGGAAGTGGAAAACGTGGATTACCGGCGACTGGAAGTCGGCTCACCAGGCATCGACCGCCCGCTGCGACACCAGAACGACTTCCTGCGCTTCACCGGCCAGGTGATTGACATCACCCTGAAGGCGCCGATCGGCGCCACCGGTACGGAGGTGGCGGCCAACCGCAAAAAATTCCGCGGCACGCTCGAGCGCGCCGACGAGGAGGGCCAGTGGCGCATCGTCTGGAGCGATGAGCCGCCGGTCAAGCCGGGTCAGCGCGTGAGCAAGAAGCGGGTGCAGGCCCCGTTGCAGGCGCTGACCTTCCGTCTGGACGAATTGCAGCAGGCGCGTCTGGCGCCGCTGGTGAGCTTCAAGGGGCGGGGCGCCGCAGGCGCCTGAGCCCCGAGTGGACCCGGGAGGGTTGGCTGGGCCAGAACCTCCGATACCCGATTTGACGTACCTGGAAAAAGAAAACTGGAAAGGTGGGCGAGTGAAATGAATCGCGAAATGTTGATGCTGATCGATGCCATCTCGCGCGAAAAGAACGTCGAGCGCGACGTGGTGCTGGGCGCCGTGGAGCAGGCGCTGGCCTCGGCCACCAAGAAGCTGTACAAGGGCGAAGTGGACATCCGCGTGGCCATGGACCCGGATTCCGGCGCCTACGAAACCTTCCGTCGCTGGCTGGTGGTGCCCGACGAGGCGGGGCTGCAGAACCCCGATGCCGAAGAACTGCTGACCGATGCGCGCGACGAGATCGCGGATATCGAGGTGGGCGACTACATCGAAAAACCGGTCGAAAGCGTGCCGATCGGCCGCATTGGCGCCATGGCCGCCAAGCAGGTGATCCTGCAGAAGATCCGCGACGCCGAGCGCGAAATGCTGCTCAACGACTTCATGAGCCGTGGCGACAAGATCTTCGTGGGCACGGTCAAGCGCCTGGACAAGGGCGACCTGATCGTCGAAAGCGGCCGCGTGGAAGGGCGCCTGAAGCGCTCGGAAATGATTCCGAAGGAAAACTTCCGCACCGGCGACCGCGTGCGCGCCATGATCATGGAGGTGGACCTGACGCTGCGCGGCGCGCCCATCCTGCTGTCGCGCTCCGCGCCGGCCTTCATGATCGAGCTGTTCCGCCAGGAAGTGCCCGAGATCGAGCAGGGCCTGCTCGAAATGAAAGCCTGCGCCCGTGACGCAGGCTCGCGCGCCAAGATCGCCGTGCTCTCGAACGACAAGCGCATCGACCCCATCGGCACCTGCGTCGGTGTGCGGGGTTCGCGCGTCAACGCCGTCACCAACGAACTGGCTGGCGAACGCGTGGACATCGTGCTGTGGTCTGACGATCCGGCCCAGTTTGTGATCGGTGCGCTGGCACCGGCCAACGTGCAGTCGATCGTGGTCGATGAAGAGAAGCACGCCATGGATGTGGTGGTGGACGAGGAAAACCTCGCCATCGCCATCGGCCGCGGTGGTCAGAACGTGCGCCTGGCGTCGGAGCTGACCGGCTGGCGCATCAACATCATGACCGCCGACGAATCGGCCCAGAAGCAGGCCGAGGAAGCCGACGGCATCCGCAAGGTGTTCATGGCCAAGCTGGACGTGGACCAGGAAATCGCCGACATCCTGATCGAGGAAGGGTTCACCAGCCTCGAAGAGGTGGCCTATGTGCCGCTGCAGGAAATGCTGGAAATCGAATCCTTCGACGAAGACACGGTCAACGAGCTGCGCGCCCGCGCCAAGGATGTGCTCCTGACGATGGAAATCGCCAAGGAAGAAAGCGTGGAAGAGGTGTCGCAGAACCTGCGAGACCTCGATGGGATCACGCCCGAGCTGATCGCCAAACTGGCGGACGGTGGCGTGCACACGCGCGACGAACTGGCCGACCTGGCCACCGACGAATTGACTGACATCACCGGTCAAACCCCCGAAGAAGCCACGGCCCTGATCATGAAGGCCCGCGCGCACTGGTTCAGCGGCGACGAAACGCCGGCATCGCACTGAACCCAGGAGGAACGAGCGGAGAACCCCACCTATGACAAGTACCACCGTCGCTGAACTCGCTGCCGAACTGAATCGCCCCACCAACCTGCTGCTGGAACAACTGGCTGCGGCAGGCGTGACCAAGGGCTCGGGCGGCGACACCGTCACTGAAGCCGACAAGCAATCTTTGCTGCAACACCTCAAGGCCGCGCATGGCACTGCCGGGGGCGAGCGCAAGAAGATCACGCTGGTCAAGAAGTCCACGACCGAAATCAAGCAGGCCGATGCCACCGGGCGCGCCCGCACGATCCAGGTCGAGGTTCGCAAGAAGCGCACCTTCATCAAGCGCGACGACGAGCCGTCCGCACCGGCTGAGGCATCCGCACCCGTGGCGGCAGCGCCGGCGGTACCCGTGATCGACGAGGCCGAACTGGCACGCCGGGAAGAGGAAGCCAGCCGCCAGGCCGAACTGCTGCGCCGTCAGGAAGAAGAGCTGGCGCGCAAACGCCAGGAGCGCGAAGCGGAAGAAGCCCGTCAGGCCGAACTGGCCCGCCAGGCTGCCGAAGCAGAGGCTGCGGCCCAGGAAAAGGCCCGCCAGGCCCAGGCCGCCGAACAGGTTGCCAGCAAGGCCGCGCCTGCTTCCGAATCGGATCAGGCCGAGGCCCAAGCCCGCCAGAAGGCGCAGGAAGAAGCCCGTGCCCAGGCTGCCAAGGCCCAGGCAGACCAGGCCGCCGAAGCGAAGCGCCTGGAAGAGCAGCGCGCCGCCGAACTGCTGGAGCGCCGCCGCAAGGCCGAGGCCGAAGCGGCCAACATCCGCGCGATGATGGCTGCCCCGGCACGCACGCTGGTGGCCAAGAAGCCGGAGCCGCCGCCTGAAGCCAAGGCCGGCATCAAGGGCACGTTGCACAAGCCCGCCGGTACGCCGGGCGCGGCCAAGCCGGCCGGTGCGACCGCTGGCGCGGCCGCCGGTGCAGGTGGCAAGAAGGAAGTCAAGTCGGAGAACCTGTCTTCGACCTGGAAAGACGACGCTGCCAAGAAGAAGGAAATCAAGACCCGGGGCGACACCTCGTCGGGCCGGGGCAACTGGCGCTCGGGTCCGCGCGGCGGGCGCAAGGGCGACCGCGACAGCCGCGACCAGTCGTCCTTCGCAGCACCGACCGAGTTCAAGCAGCTGGAAATCCACGTGCCCGAAACCATCACCGTGGCCGAGCTGGCGCACAAGATGGCGCTGAAGTCGTCCGAGGTGATCAAGCACCTGATGAAGCTGGGCCAGATGGTCACCATCAACCAGCCGCTGGACCAGGACACGGCCATGATCGTGGTCGAAGAACTGGGCCACAAGGCGGTGCAGGCGGCGCTGGACGATCCGGAGGCTTTCACCGAAGAGGAAATGGCGCACCACGATGCCGATCAGGCGCCGCGCGCGCCGGTTGTCACCGTCATGGGCCACGTCGACCACGGCAAGACCTCGCTGCTGGACTACATCCGCCGCGCCAAGGTGGCGGCGGGCGAAGCTGGCGGCATCACGCAGCACATCGGCGCCTACCACGTCGACACGCCGCGGGGCATGGTCACTTTCCTCGACACCCCGGGTCACGAGGCCTTCACGGCCATGCGGGCTCGCGGTGCGCAGGCGACCGACATCGTGATTCTGGTCTGCGCCGCCGATGACGGTGTGATGCCGCAGACCAAGGAAGCGGTCAAGCACGCCAAGGCGGCAGGGGTGCCCATCGTGGTGGCCATGACCAAGGCCGACAAGCCGGACGCCAACGTCGAACGCGTGAAGGCCGAGCTGGTGGCCGAAGAAGTCGTGCCCGAAGAGTTCGGTGGCGATTCGCCCTTCATCGCCGTGTCGTCCAAGACGGGCATGGGCATCGACGATCTGCTGGAGCAGGTGCTGCTGCAGGCCGAGGTGCTGGAGCTCAAGGCGCCGGTCGATGCCATGGCCAAGGGCCTGGTGATCGAAGCACGTCTGGACAAGGGCCGTGGCGCCGTGGCCACCGTGCTGGTGCAGTCCGGCACGCTCAAGGTGGGCGATGTGGTGCTGGCAGGCCAGACCTCTGGCCGCGTGCGCGCCATGCTCGACGAGAACGGCAAGCCGGCCAAGGAAGCCGGCCCGTCGATCCCGGTGGAAATCCAGGGCTTGGCCGAGGTGCCGCAGGCGGGCGACGAATTCATGGTCATGGCCGATGAGCGCCGGGCCCGTGAAATCGCCACCTACCGCGCCGGCAAGTTCCGCAACACCAAGCTGGCCAAGCAGCAGGCCGCCAAGCTGGAGAACATGTTCTCCGACATGTCGGCGGGCGAGGTCAAGACCCTGCCCATCATCGTCAAGGCCGACGTGCAGGGTTCGCAGGAAGCGCTCTCGACGTCGCTGCTCAAGCTCTCCACCGAAGAGGTGCGGGTGCAACTGGTGTATGCCGGTGTGGGCGGCATCAGCGAGTCCGACGTCAACCTGGCTATCGCTTCCGGCGCCATCGTGATCGGCTTCAACGTGCGGGCCGAAGCCGGCGCGCGCAAGCTGGCCGAGGGCAACGATGTCGACATCCACTACTACAACATCATCTACGACGCCGTGGACGAGTTGAAGGCGGCGATGTCGGGCATGCTGGCGCCCGAAAAGCGCGAGGAAGACATCGGCACGGCCGAGATCCGCACCGTGTTCGTGGCCTCGAAGATCGGGACCGTGGCCGGCTGTATGGTCACCTCGGGCTTCGTCACCCGCAGCGCGCATTTCCGCCTGCTGCGCGAGAACGTGGTCATCTACACGGGCGAACTCGAATCGCTCAAGCGTATGAAGGACGATGTCCGCGAAGTGCGCGAAGGCTTCGAGTGCGGTATCAAGCTCAAGAACTACAACGACATCAAGGAAGGTGATCAGCTGGAGTTCTTCGAGGTCAAGGAAATCGCCCGGACGCTGTAAACCATGGCGAAGAAGTCCTCCGTTCCCAACCGCGGGTTCCGCGTGGCCGACCAGATCCAGCGCGATCTGGCCGAGCTGATCGCGCGCGAACTCAAGGACCCGCGGGTGGGTATGGTCACCATCAACGCGGTCGAGGTCACCCCCGACTACGCGCACGCCAAGGTGTTCTTCAGCCTGCTGACCGGCAACCCGGAAGAGACGGCCGACGGCCTGAACGCGGCCGCAGGCTTTCTGCGCAGTGGCCTGTTCAAGCGCCTGCACATCCACACCGTGCCGACGCTGCATTTCGTGTTCGACCGCACCACCGAGCGTGCGGCCGACATGAACGCCCTGATCGCCAAGGCCGTGGCCTCCCGTTCCAAGGACGAGGACTGAGATGACGGCTGCTCCTCGTGCACGGGTGCAGCGTCGCCCCGTGCACGGGGTTCTGCTGCTCGACAAACCGCTGGGCTTCTCCAGCAACCAGGCTTTGCAAAAGGCCAAGTGGTTGCTGCGCGCCGAAAAAGCCGGTCACACCGGTACGCTCGATCCACTCGCCACCGGGGTGTTGCCGCTGTGTTTTGGCGCTGCCACCAAGTTCAGCCAGCTGCATCTGGATGCCGACAAGACCTACGAAACCGTCGTCCGCCTGGGCGTGCGCACCAGCACGGCAGACGCCGAGGGCGAAGTGGTTCAGACGCGGCCGGTGACCTGCACGGTCGGGCAGGTGGTCGAGGTGCTGGACCGTTTCACCGGACCGATCGAGCAGGTTCCTCCGATGCACAGCGCGCTCAAGAAGGACGGCAAGGCCCTCTACGAATACGCCAGAGAGGGCGAAACGGTCGAGCGCGCGCCGCGCCGCGTGACCATCCACGACCTGGAACTGCTGGACATGCAGTTGCAGGGTGATGCCCCCAGCCTGCGCCTGCGCGTGCGCTGCTCCAAGGGCACCTACATCCGCACGCTCGGAGAAGACATGGGCGAGGCCCTGGGCTGCGGTGGCCATCTCACGATGCTGCGCCGCGTGCAGACGGGCCCTTTCAGCACCGAGCAGTGCCTCACGGTCGAGGCGCTGGAGGCGATGTCCGAAGCCGAGCGCCTGCAGCGGCTGCTGCCGGTGCAATCCTTGCTTGCCGATCACACGGGCGTCACGCTCGATGCCGACAATGCCGGGCGTTTTCTCAGCGGCATGCGCCGCCGGGGTGCCTGGCCCGATGCGCCGCATGTGGCCGTGTACGGCCCGCCGGCCGATTCCACCCGTCCGGGCGCGGTGCTGCTGGGCAGCGCCCACACCCAGGCCGGCGAACTCATCCCGGGGCGGCTGCTGAGCCCCACCGAAATACAGCAAATCCTGGAACCTGCAACATGAGCAAACAGATCCGCAACATCGCCATCATCGCCCACGTCGACCATGGCAAAACCACCATGGTGGACCAACTGCTGCGCCAGTCGGGCACCTTCGCCGACCACGAAAAAGTCGTGGACACGGTGATGGACAACAACGCCATCGAACGCGAACGGGGCATCACCATCCTGGCCAAGAACTGCGCCGTGAGCTGGCAGGGCACGCACATCAACATCGTCGACACCCCGGGGCACGCGGACTTCGGTGGTGAAGTGGAGCGCGCGCTGTCGATGGTTGATGGCGTGGTGCTGCTGATCGATGCGCAGGAAGGTCCGATGCCGCAGACGCGCTTCGTGACCAAGAAGGCGCTGGCGCTGGGTCTCAAGCCCATTGTGGTGGTCAACAAGGTCGACAAGCCCGGCGCCAACCCCGACAAGGTGATCAACGCCGCCTTCGACCTGTTCGACAAACTCGGGGCGACCGACGAACAGCTCGATTTCCCCGTGGTGTACGCCTCGGGCATCAACGGCTGGTCGTCGCTGGAAGAGGGCGAACCGGGTGAGCAGTGGGGCCCGGACATGTCGGCGCTGTTCGACACGGTGCTCAAGCACGTGCCGCCAAACACCGGGGACGCTTCCGCTCCGTTGCAGCTGCAGATCTCCGCGCTGGACTACAACAGCTTCGTGGGCCGCATCGGTGTCGGCCGCATCAGCGCCGGCACGATCAAGCCGGCGATGGACGTGCTGGTGATGGAAGGCCCGGACGGCAAGCAGTTCAAGGGCCGTGTCAACCAGGTGCTGACCTTCCAGGGCCTGGACCGCATCCAGGTGCAAGCGGCTGGCCCCGGCGACATCGTGCTGATCAACGGCATTGAGGACGTCGGTATCGGCGTGACCCTGACCGACCCGGCCAACCCGAGCCCGCTGCCCATGCTGAAGGTGGACGAGCCCACGCTGACCATGAACTTTTGCGTGAACACCTCGCCGCTGGCGGGGCGCGAAGGCAAGTTCGTGACCAGCCGCCAGATCTGGGACCGCCTGCAGAAAGAACTGCAGCACAACGTGGCCCTGCGCGTGAAGGAAACCGATGAGGACGGCATTTTCGAAGTGTCGGGCCGCGGTGAACTGCACCTGACCATCCTGCTGGAGAACATGCGCCGCGAAGGCTACGAGCTGGCGGTGTCGAAGCCGCGCGTGGTGTTCAAGGACATCGACGGCGTCAAGTGCGAGCCGATCGAGCTGGTCACGGCCGACATCGAAGAAGGCCACCAGGGCGGTGTGATGCAGGCCCTGGGTGAGCGCAAGGGCGAACTGGTCAACATGGAACCCGACGGTCGCGGCCGTGTGCGCCTGGAGTACCGCATTCCGGCCCGGGGGCTGATCGGTTTCTCGAACGAGTTCCTGAACCTGACGCGCGGTTCTGGCCTGATCGCCAACATCTTCGACGGCTATGAGCCGCACAAGGGCGAGATCGGCGGGCGCAAGAACGGCGTGCTGATCTCCATGGACGACGGTGAAATCTTCACCTATGCCCTGGGCAAGCTGGACGACCGCGGCCGCATGTTCGTCAAGGCCGGTGACCCGGTGTACGAAGGCATGATCGTCGGTATCCACAGCCGCGAGAACGACCTGGTGGTCAACGCCACCCGCACCAAGCAGCTGACCAACTTCCGCGTCAGCGGCAAGGAAGACACCATCAAGATCACGCCCCCCATCGAGCTGACGCTCGAATACGGCGTGGAATTCATCGATGACGACGAACTGGTCGAGATCACGCCCAAGAGTGTGCGGCTGCGCAAGCGTCACCTGAAGGAACACGACCGCAAGCGCGCCTCCAAGGAGGCTTGACCCGCGGGCGCCCGCCGCGCAGCTCACCATGCCGTTTCAACTGCTCAGCCGCCTGACGCACACCCAGGCGGTCTTTCTCATGGTGGCGGTGACCCTGATGTGGTCGATCGCCGGGGTGGTGGCACGGCAACTCGAAAGTGCGGCGCGTTTCGAGGTGACTTTCTGGCGCAGTGTCTTCACCGCGCTCTCGTTGCTGGTGATCCTGCCCTGGTGGCGAGCCGCCGACCGCGCGGCTGGCCTGCTACCGGATGACCCGGCATCGGGGCGCTTGCAGCGCCTGTGGGGCGTGCAGCCTGGTGCGCGGGCTTTCTGGATTTCCGGTGTCTGCTGGAGCGTGATGTTCACCGCCTTCATGCTGGCGCTGACCTTCACCAGCGTCGCCAACGTGCTGGTGATCATGGCAGCCGCGCCGCTGCTGACGGCACTCGTGGCTCGCTTTGCCATCGGCCAGTCGCTGCCCTGGCGCACCTGGGGCGCCATCGTGGCCGCCGGTCTGGGCATTGTCTACATGTACGGCGCACAGTGGCTGGGCGCGCTGCGGGACGACAGCGTGAGCGCCTCGGCGCTGGTGGCCGGTACGCTCATTGCCGCCTGCGTTCCTGTGGCCGCCTCCGTCAACTGGACCGTCGTGCAGCGCAGCCAGTCGCATGGGCAGCGCATCGATCTGGTGCCTTCCGTGTTGCTGGGTGCGCTGATCTCGACCCTGGCGACGCTGCCGCTGGCCTGGCCTTTCCACGCCACGGGGAAGGACATTGCTTGGCTGGCGCTGCTGGGTCTTTTCCAACTGGCCATTCCATGTGCCTTGGCCGTGGTCTGCGCGCGTGCACTCAAGGCCCCGGAAGTCTCGCTGCTGGCCCTGCTGGAGGTGATTTTCGGCATTTTGCTGGCGTGGCTGGGCGCGGGCGAAGCGCCCGGTCATGCGGTGCTCACGGGCGGTGGTGTGGTCATCGCCGCCCTGGTGCTCAACGAGTGGCTGGGCTGGCACAGCCGGCGCGGCACCCCACGTATCCAGACTTTGCAATCCGAGGGCCGGCACCATGGCCCCCGACCCTGAAGACCACCGAGGAGCCTTGCCATGAACACCCCTGCCGTTTCACCGTCCGCGCCCGAAGCCTTTGTGGTCGCTGAAGTCCGGGGCCGCGTTGGCTGCCTCACCCTCAACCGACCCAAGGCGCTCAACGCGCTGTCGCTGGCCATGGTGCGCGACATCACGGCCGCGCTGCTGGCCTGGCGTGACGACGCCCAGGTGCTGGCCGTGACGATCCGCGGCATGGGCAAGGAGGGGCCGTTCGGTGCCTTCTGCGCGGGGGGCGACATCCGCTTCTTTCACCAGGCGGCGCTGGCAGGCGACCCGACGCTCGAGGACTTCTTCACCGAGGAGTACGCGCTCAACCACCTGATCCACACCTACCCCAAGCCCTACATCGCCTTCATGGACGGCATCTGCATGGGTGGCGGTATGGGCGTGAGCCAGGGGGCCAGCCTGCGCATGGTGACCGAGCGCTCCAGGCTGGCCATGCCGGAGACCAACATCGGCCTGTTCCCGGACGTGGGCGGGGGGTTCTTCCTCAGCCGCTGCGCCGGGCGGCTTGGTGAGTACCTGGCGCTCACTGGCCTGGTGCTGGGTGCGAACGAGGCGGTGGCAGCCGGGCTCGCCGACATCGTGGTGGACACCGGCCGGCTGGTGGGGCTGTGGGAAAGCCTCGGGACCACGCCTTTCGAAACCGGCGAAGCGGTCGAGCGCTGGTGCCGCACGTATGCGCTCAAGAACGTGGCGCCTGCCGCCTGGCCGCTGGCCGAGATCGACCGGGTTTTCGCGCTGGACAGCGTGATGGTCATCGTCCAGGCGCTGGAGGGGGGTAGCAGCGACTGGGCCCGCGACACCGCCGCGCTGTTGCGCAAGCGCTCGCCGTTGATGCTGCACGTGGTGCTGGAACAGGTGCGCCGTGCCCGTGGCATGGGCCTGGCCGAGGATCTGCGCATGGAGCGCGACATGGTGCGCCGGTGTTTCCACCTCCGGCCCGGCGTGGCCAGCGAAACCGTGGAAGGCATCCGAGCGCTGGCGGTGGACAAGGACCACCAACCGCGCTGGAATCCGGATCGCATCGAAGCGGTACAAGCCGCCGACGTGGCGGCGTTCTTCGACAGCCCCTGGCCCGCCCACGCCCACCCCTTGCGCGGCCTGGCTTGAAAGCGGGTCCGGGCTCAGGAGCCGGGGGACGCCCCTGACAGCTGCTGGTGCACGGTCTGGGCGAGCGCGAGCAGTTCGGCCCGGGGCAGTGCGCCGGCCAGGGCATAGCCGGTGCCTTGCTCCACCCAATAAAAGCGCGCCACGCCCCGGTCGTCGGAAAACCGGAAGGCGGTCTCGCCGCTGTCCTCTGACGGCAGGCCACCGATGTAAAGCGTCAGGCGCAGCTGCCGGTCGTTTTCGAACATGAACTGCGCCCGTGCCCCCTCGTCGCCAGGCAACAGGCGGCCGCCGACGAGCTGGTACCCGAAGGGTTCCAGGTGGGGCACCAGCAGAGGGCGTCCGAGGCGGCGCGAGAGCCACTGCACGAGGTGGTCGTGCTGCGCGGCTGTGACCTCCACCGGATGCCGGGTCTCCGGCGTGTAGACCGCGTGTGCGAGCGCTGCATCCTGCGCAAAGTGGCGGGCCATCAGGGCCGGGCTGTTGCCGGGCAGGCCGCCATGCGACCACCAGCCCGAGGCAAAAGCCAGCACGACCATGAGCGTCATCGCTCCCAGGCGTCCGATGCGTCGCGCGCGGGCGCGGCTGGCGCCTGCCTGCCGCGCCTGGGCGACCCAAGCCTCGGGCAGCGGCT
>Ga0067045_1029141_pt1 | contig 23465 bp, 20 predicted proteins | sample TerdegcTABiofilm_FD_59184 | JGI IMG/M metagenome (GOLD analysis project Ga0067045, IMG submission 59184) | Combined Assembly of (Gp0054472, Gp0054536) Wastewater bioreactor microbial communities from Singapore -Terephthalate degrading...
CAGCGCACACGTGCTGTCCCACGGGGACGAGGACCTCGCCCGCCCGCTCGAGACCCGCCTGCGCGAGGAAGGCATGCGCCTGTTCACGGGCACTCGGCTCCTCGGGCTCGAGAGCGGGGCCGAAGGGGCACGCGTCCACTTCATCCACGAGGGTGAGCACCGCACGGTGGACGGCGAGAAGGTGCTGCACTGCCTGGGTCGCCGGGCCGCCGTCGATGGTCTCGGGCTCGCGGCTGCGGGGGTGGCGCTGGCCGGGGAGTGGATTGCGGTCGACGCAGAGCTGCGCACGTCGCAACCCGCAATCTACGCAGCCGGCGACGTCAACGGCCTGCACCAGGCCGTGCACAGCGCTGTCCAGCAAGGCGAGATCGCCGCTCGCAACGCCATCCGGCCCGACCTGCCTGCGCAGCGCCTCGACGACCGCCTCGAGATGCAGGTCACCTTCACCGATCCCCAGGTGGCCAGCGTGGGCCTGTCCGAGCGGGAGTGCCGTGCTCTGGGCGTGCCGTACTTGGTCGCCTCGTATCCCCTCGCCGAACACGGCAAGTCCCTGTGCCTGGGCGAGACGCAGGGCCACGCCAAGCTGCTGTGCCAGCCCCGCACTGGCCAGCTTCTGGGCGGTCACATCGTGGGCCCTCAGGCCAGCGAGATCATCCACGAGGTGGTGGCAGTCATGCACCTGCACGGCACAGTCCGAGACCTGGCTGCCATGCCCCACTACCACCCCACGCTCGCGGAGATTCTGACCTACCCGGCAGAAGAGCTGGCGGCGAAGATCGGCTGAGGTGTCTGGGAAGACCTGGCTGGCCAGCCGCGCGCGACGGCTGGCCAGGGAGCCCCTGCCCGGGCCGCAGCCCCCTGGCCGGCCACGACTTCAGTCGTAGTACTCGTTCCCCAGGTGCGTGATGAGGTCCTCCCCCTGCAGGAAGCGGAGCGTGTTCTTCAGCTTCATGAGCTGGATGAACAGATCGTGCTCGGGATACAGCCCCGGGGCGGTCATCGGGCTCTTGAAGTAGAACGAGAGCCATTCCTGGATTCCGCGCATGCCCGCTCGCTGGGCCAGGTCGGCGAACAGGACGAGATCCAACACGATGGGCGCGGCCAGGATGCTGTCACGGCAGAGGAAATCCACCTTGATCTGCATCGGGTAGCCGAGCCAGCCGAAGATATCGATGTTGTCCCATCCTTCCTTGGCATCTCCCCGGGGCGGGTAGTAGTTGATGCGCACCTTGTGGTACAGGCCTTCGTACAGGTCCGGATACAGATGGGGCTGCAGAATGTGCTCGAGGACGCCCAGCTTGCTCTCTTCTTTCGTCTTGAATGAGGCCGGATCGTCCAGCACCTCGCCGTCGCGGTTGCCCAGGATGTTCGTGGAAAACCAGCCCCGCACCCCGAGCATGCGCGCCTTCAGCCCGGGCGCCAGGATCGTCTTCATCAACGTCTGACCCGTCTTGAAATCCTTGCCCGCGATGGGCACCCGCTGCTCGCGCGCCAGCTCCTGCATGGCGGGAATGTCCACGGTGAGGTTGGGCGCGCCATTCAGGAAGGGAATGCCTTCGCGCAGCGCCGCCCACGCGTACAGCATGCTCGGCGCGATGGACGGATCGTTGCGGTCCAGCGCCTCCTCGAAACTCTCGATGGAGGCATGCGCTGCCGAGCGCTCCAGGAAGATCTCGGTGCTGCCGCACCAGATCATCACGAGTCGTTCGGTGCGCGCGTCCTGGCGGAAGCGCTGGATGTCGGCGCGGATCTGCTCGTACAGGCTGCGCTTGCCCGATCCCTGCTTGACGTTGGGGCCGTCCAGCCGCCGCACGTAGTTGCGGTCGAAAGCTGCCTTCCACGGCCTGATCGCTTCCAGGGGCTCCCTGAGTTGCGCCAGCAGACTGGGCTCCAGCACGCCCGCGTGCGTAGCCGCCTCGTACGCGCTGTCAGGAAAAACATCCCAGCCCCCGAAGACCAGATCGTCCAGTGCCGCCAAGGGCACGAACTCCCTGATCAACGGCGAGCGGTTGTCGGTGCGCTTGCCGAGCCTGATGGTCGCCATCTGCGTCAGCGAACCGTACGGCTTGCCGAGACCCGCCTTGACGGCCTCGACACCGGCGATGAAGGTCGTGGCGACAGCACCCATGCCGGGGATCAGCACACCCAACTTGCCGGCGGGTTTGGCGATGCTCGTAGGCTTGTTCATCCGGCCGAGCCTTTCCTGCGGTGAGAAGCGTGTGGATCTGACAAGCGTAGGACGCGTCCATTCGGTGGACCAAATCTAGGCCACACCAGGCATCGAGCAAATGAATTATTCTAATGGACTCTATCGTCTGCGCCTATCTGACCGCCGGCCCTGCGCACGGCCAGTCTCGGCTGGCGCCCGCACCCGCCGGGGATCGCGGCGGCCAGCGAGGGTTCGGCCGTGGGTCCATGGCCTTCAGGGGGACTGGGTCGCCAGACCGCGGCTCCAGTTGCACTCAAGTGCGGCCGCTGGTCGAGCTCTCCTGGAGGGCCGCGGTCCGCAGGCGGCGGAGTCGCTCGACGAGAGCCCCCAGGTGCTGGTACTGGGACAGCTCTTGGCGCAGCTCGGCCGCCCCGCGCAGGCTTCGGAAGTAGCCGCTGTAGTGGCGGCGCAGGCTGACCAACGCGCCATGCTCGCCGGCATGCTCGACCGCCAGCGAGAGGTGCGCCAGACACAGATCGACTCGCTCCAGCAGCGTCGGGGGCGCCGGACAGGTGCCGGCCGCCAGCAACGCCTGGGCCTCGCGAAAGATCCAGGGATGGCGGACGGCGCCCCGCCCGATCATGACGCCCGCACAGCCAGTCTGCCTGAAGGCCGCGAGGACATCGGCGGCACTGGCGATCCCGCCGTTGAGCACCACCGGGATATCGACGACGTCGCGCAGGCGCTCTATCCAGCTGTAGTCGACTGGGCCGCTGTTCCCCTGGGCTCGGGTCCGGCAGTGCACGGTCAGGCCCTGAATCCCGACGTCTTCGAGCATGCGCGCCACGTCGAGGATTCGGATGCTGTCGGCGTCCCAGCCCAGACGGGTCTTCGCGGTCACCGGCAGCGGCGTGGCCTTCACCACGCTCGCCACCACGGCCCGCATGGCGTCGGGATCGCGCAGCAGCCCGGCGCCCGCCCCGCGCAGGGCCACGTCGGCGACCCAGCAGCCGCAGTTGACGTCGATCAGATCGGGCTCCACGGCCGTCGCCATCTCCGCGGCCCGGGCCATGGAGCGAGGATCCGCACCGTACAACTGCACACCGATGGGGCGCTCTTCGGGCGCGAAGCGCAGTTTGCGGAGCGCCCGTCGCGGTTGGGATGGATCGTCCCGGACGAGCCCGTCGGCGTTGACGAACTCGGTGTACACGATGGCGGCCCCCAGCCGCCTGCAGATCGCGCGGAAGGGCGCGTCGGTGATGTCCTCCATTGGCGCCAGCAGGACGCCCGGACAGACGCGCACCGGCCCGATGCGGAGTTCCGGCACCACGGCCGGCTCGCCGCCCGCGCTCGCCGGCCCCGGGCCCACGGACACGTCAGTTCCGCTCATCGTCGCAGCGAATCACACCGCCGGGCGAGACCACCACATCCATACGCACGTCGTGGGGTTCGCTGGGAATCTCCGCCAACAGCAGCTCGTCGTACGTCAACCCGACCCGGATGGCGCGCACCGAAGCCAGGAAGCGATCGTAGTATCCGCCGCCCATCCCCAACCGGTGTCCCTGCCGATCGAACGCGAGCCCGGGCACCAGGACGAGATCGATCGAGCCGAGATCCTCCAGCCACACAGCGCGCTCCGGCCGCGGTCCGAGCAGCCCCCAGCGGTCGACGTGCAGCGGGTCGGCTGCGGTGATCAGGGCATGCGCCAACCGGCGCGAATCCGGGCGCACGACTGGGACCGCGACCCGCTTGCCACTGCGCCAGCACGCGGCCACGATCTGGCGGGTGTCGAGTTCCTTGTCCAAGCTGGCCAGGTACACGTGCACGAGCCGCGCGGCGGCGAACTCGGGCAGGGCTGTCACGCGCGCGCAGACCGCGGCCGCGGCCCGGCGGGCCTGTTCGTCGTCCAGCCGCCGGCGCCAGCTCCGGCAGCACTGCCGGAGCCTGGCCTTGGAGGTGCTACCATTCACGGGCTCCATGCCGCCATGATACGGGTTCCAGGTGCTCGGTCAAGCGCCTGCACGCGCGGCGCGTTTCTTGACGCTGTGCTCCACCACGACTAAATTGCGGCCGTTGCGATCCGACCAGGGCCGGGGCTGCTGTGGAAGAGGCGTCATGCCTGCCCGGCGGTCCTGGTCGCCCCGCTTGCGGCGCCGACGAGATCTCGCCCATGTCCCGGCAGCAGACGCCCCATCCACTCACTCCCGAGGAGTACGCCGCGCAGCTCGCGCTCGATCCCGAGGAAGACGAGCGCCGTCGGGCCGAACTGCTCGCACGCGGCAATCTGCCGCGGCACATCGCGATCATCATGGACGGCGATCGCCGCTGGGCAGCCGCGCGCGCCCTGCCGCGCACCGAGGGGCATCGCTTCGGCCGGGAGTCCGTGCGCGACGTCACCCGGGCCTGCGGGCAACTGGGCATCGAGTACCTGACTCTATACACTTTCTCGACCGAGAACTGGTCGCGGCCGGCCCACGAAGTGCAGTGTCTCATGCGCTGGCTGCAGGAGGCGCTGGAGAACGAACTCACCGAATTGGAGCGGAACAACGTCCGGCTGAATGTCCTGGGCCACATCGACGGGCTGCCGCCCGCCGTCAGAGCGGCGCTGCACCGGGCGCTCGAACGCACCCGCGGGAACACCGGTCTCAAGCTGAACTTGGCGCTGAACTATGGCGGTCGCCTCGAGCTCGTGCACGCGTTCCGCCAGCTCGCCCGGCGCGTGCTGGCCGGCGAGCTCGCCGTCGAGGCTGTCGACGAGGCCGCCATATCCGCAGCTCTGTATACCGCGGGCATGCCCGACCCGGACCTGCTGATCCGGCCCAGCGGCGAGATGCGCCTGAGCAACTTCCTGCCGTGGCAATTGGTGTACACCGAGATCTACTTTGCCACGGACGTGTACTGGCCCGACTTCCGCCGCCAGCACCTGTACGCTGCCATCAGCGAGTACCAGCGACGGCAGCGGCGCTTCGGCGGTGCCTGATTCCAGACATGCCACCCGAGTCCTCGGCCGGCGGCAGCCTGTGGATCCGCACGTTGTCCGCCTGCGTATTCGTGCCGGTCATCCTCTTGCTGGTATTCGGCGGCAAGTGGTCGCTGCTGCTCCTGGTGCTGGCCATCGTCGGGCGTGGCAGTTGGGAGTTCTTCCACATGGCCGGCCAGGCCGGCAGGGATTCGGCCCCATGGCTGGGTACCGCCTTGGCCATCGGTGCGAGCTTGGAGGCGTTCGTCTGGGGCGATCGGCATCTAGGCGTCTCGCTCGTCGCCGCGACGTTGCTCGTGCTGCTGGCCGCGCTGCGGCGCGGAACGGCAGGGTATACGGCGCGCACGCTGTTGACCTTGGGCGGCGTGCTCTACGTCGGCCTGTTGGGCAGCGCCCCCCTGCTTGTCCTCCATGCCCTGCAACCGCAGCGACAGCACATCGCCGCGCGCCTGCTGGCCCTCCTGTTCGCGTGCGTCTGGCTCACCGATGCCGCGGCCTACTTCGCCGGTCGGCGCTTCGGTCGGCGCAAGCTGGCGCCTGGCATCAGCCCGGCAAAGACAGTCTGTGGCGCAGTCGCCGGTCTGGCCGGTGGCCTGCTCCCCATCGCGCTGTCCTGGTTCGTCCCGTCTGTCACCGCGGTCCAGCTCGCCGGGATGCTTCTGTGTGCGAGCGTAGCCGGCCAACTCGGGGATCTGGTCGAGTCGGCCATCAAGCGCGACATGGGCGTCAAGGATGCCCCGGCCCTGATCCCCGGTCACGGTGGTGCCCTCGATCGTTTCGACTCGTACCTGTTCGCGTTTCCGGCTGCGTACCTGTATCTGCGGGTGCTGGCCATCCTCTGACCTCGTAACCGTTCGGCCTCGGCCTACTTGCGACCATGCTCGGAACCGTGGTGTCGTTCATCGTCGCCCTCGGGGTGCTCGTCTTCGTGCACGAACTCGGGCACTTTCTGGTGGCCAAACGGGCCGGCATCCGCGTCGAGCGCTTCTCCCTGGGATATCCGCCCAAGGCCATCGGCTTCCGTTGGGGCGAGACCGAATACTGCATCTCGTGGATCCCGTTCGGTGGGTACGTCAAGGTGGCCGGAATGGCCGACGTGGGCACCGAAGCGAGTACCGGGGCCCCGTGGGAATTCCCCAGCAAACCGGCCTGGGTGAGGATGGCGGTCGTGGCAGCAGGCCCCGCGATGAACTTCGCGTTCGCGTTCGCTGCCATGGTCTTCCTGTTCCGCGCGTACGGCATCGATACCTCTCCCACCACGACGGTGGAGCCGGCCGAGAAGTCCCTGGCCGCCGAGGTCGGGTTCCAGCGCGGCGATCGCATCCTGAGCATCGACGGCCGGCGGGTCAGCGACGCTTACGAGTTGTCGCGCGCCCTGGAGGCCGCGGCTCGCCAGGGCGCGACGGTGCAGGTGCAGCGGGGCGACGAGGAGTTCGCGCTGCACCTGCCCCCTACCGCCGCCGACAGCGGCTATGGCCTGCGCCTCCTGCGCCCGGCCGCGGTGGGCCACGTGGTGCCCAGCATGCCGGCGGCGCGGCTAGGTCTCCAGAGCGGTGACCTCATCGTCGCGGTCGCCGGGCAACAGGTGACGAGCTGGGCAGAGATGAGCGCCCACATCCGGCGGCATCCCGACGAGGAGATCGAACTCGCCTGGCTGCGAGGCGAGCAGCGCCTGAGCGCGACGATCAAGCCGATCGCGGTGACGGACGGCGGTCGGACCATCGGACAGATAGGAATCGGGCCGATGGTGGTCCAGCACCGCGTCGGCATGGGACAGGCGCTGGCCCTGAGCCTGGACGGTCTGTACGGCTCGACCAGCGTGATCATCGACTTTCTCGGCGAGCTCGTGCGGGGTCATCGCTCACCCGAAGAGTTGGGAGGCCCGCTGCGGATCGCGCAGATGGCCGGCGAGACCGCCGAGCAGGGAGTCCAGTCGTTCGTTGGCTTCCTGGCCATGCTGAGCGTGAACCTGGCGATCGTGAACCTCTTGCCAGTGCCGGTGCTGGACGGAGGCCAGTTGCTGCTGTTGGCGCTGGAGGCCATCCGCCGCCAGCCATTGTCGGTGCGCCAGCGCGAGATCGCCCAGAAGATCGGCCTGGCCATCCTGCTCTTCATCATGCTGCTGGTGACCTTCAACGACCTGCAGCAGATGGTCTTTCACCGGGTGAAGGAGCTGCTGCGATAGCGACCCCCAGCGAGCGTACCGAGCGGCTGCGGATCCGCGCAGGCGCTCTGGGCTTCTGCCTGTTCGGCGTGACGCCCGCTGGTCCGGCGGCGCACGCAGAGGCCTACCGCCGCTGGGTGGCCCAGGGCCTGGCGGGCAGCATGCGGTACATGGAGGTCGACCCGGTCCGCAGGACAGATCCGCGGCTGGTGCTTCCTGGGGCGTGCTCCGTGGTGAGTTTGGCCGTCGCGTACGCGGGCTCGCAGGGCCTGTCGTCCGCCCCATTGACCGGCCGGATCGCTGCCTTTGCACAGGGCCCGGACTACCACGCCGTCATCGGCGAGCGCCTGCAACTGCTGTGCGAGTTTCTGCAGGAAGGCGAGCCAGGCGCTCGCAGTCGCTGGTACGTCGACACGGGCCCACTGCTGGAAAGAGATCTGGCGCAGCAGTCCGGGCTCGGCTGGTGCGGCAAGAACACCTGCCTGATCAATTCCCGAACGGGCTCCTATCTGCTCCTCGCCGAAATCGTCACCGACCTGCTGTTAGCCCCGACTCGACCCGCCGAGCCCCACTGCGGCACGTGTACCAGATGCCTGGAGGCCTGCCCCACCCAGGCGCTCATCGCGCCGAACGTCCTCGACGCCCGCCGTTGCATCGCCTATCTGACGATCGAGAACCGCGGGCCGATTCCCCGTGCCCTACGCCCGAAGACGGGTCGCTGGATCTTCGGCTGCGACGTCTGCCAGGAGGTCTGTCCCTGGAACCGGCGGCCGCACCCGCGCGACCCGGAGCTGCTTTCGGCCCGCGCCGATCTGCGCCGTCCCGACTTGCTCGAATTGCTCGGCCTCGACCAAGCCGCGTTCCGCCGACGCTTCCACGGCACTGCCGTCCAGCGCGCGAAAAGAGAAGGTCTGGTTCGCAACGTGGCTGTGGCTTTGGGGAATAGCGGCGAGCCGGCCGCCGTGCCGGCTCTCCGACGCGCCTTGACGGACCCGGAGCCGCTCGTCCGCGGTCACGTCGCCTGGGCGCTGGCCCGCCTGGCAGGGCACAGCGTGCGGGAGGAGCTGCACGCCGCCCGCCGCCGCGAATCCGATCCCGGGGTCAGGGAAGAGATCGATCTGGCACTGGGTGACCTGCACGGCTGATGCAGCGGAGTTCGGGTTCCGGCGGCCCGAGACGGGGCCAGCGCGGGCACGTCGTCCAAGCGCCGCGCGCCACAACCTGGCTGCGCCTCTGCAGTGCGGGCTGCCGTCCGCCGGCCTGCCAGGCCCCGTCGCCACCGCCGCATCCCGCCTCCGAGCAGATGCCGAGCAGCGGCTGGCGACCGCTCCGCAGCCCGCCGCGCCAACTCTCACCGGCCGAACAGCGCCTCCGCGAACGCCTCCGGATCGAATGGCTGCAGGTCGTCGACGTCCTCGCCCACGCCGATCAGCTTGACCGGCACGCCGAGCTCGCGGCGCAGGGCCACCACGATGCCCCCCTTGGCGGTGCCGTCCAGCTTGGTCAGGACCACGCCCGTAAGCTGGGTCGCTTCGTTGAATTCGCGCGCCTGCGACAGGGTGTTCTGGCCAGTCGTCGCGTCCAGCACGAGCAGCACCTCGTGGGGAGCGTCTGCCTGCTGCTTGGTCAACGAGCGCCGGATCTTGCGCAGCTCTTCCATCAAGTTGGACTTGGTGTGCAGCCGGCCGGCCGTGTCCACCAGCAGCACATCCATGCCGCGGGCACGAGCCGCAGCCAGAGCGTCGTACGCGACGGCTGCTGGATCGGCACCAGCCTGCGGCCGGATCATCTCCACTCCGGCGCGCTCGGACCAGATCTGCAACTGGGGGATCGCGGCGGCCCGGAAGGTGTCGCAGGCGGCCACCAACACGCGCTTGCCGCTGTCCGCGTATCGCTTGGCGAGCTTGCCCACGGTCGTCGTCTTGCCCACCCCGTTCACCCCGACGACGAGCACGACGAAGGGACGCGCCGGAAGCTGACCACCCAGCGGCAGGGTTCCATCCTGGCCCGCTGCGAGGTTGTCCGCCACCTGCTGGCGCAGGACCTGCATGACGGCATCCGGGCCGGTCAGAGCGGCCCCGCCCCGCAACCGCTCGCGCAGCTCCTCGATCATCCGGGTGGCTGTCGGCAGCCCCACGTCGGCCTGAAGGAGGATGCCCTCGAGCTGCTCGATCATGTCATCGTCCAAGCGGCTGCCTACAGGCACGACAGCCGCGATCTGCTCGACCACGGCGTTGCGCGTCCGCGACAGGCCCTCCCGGATGCGATTCAGCAGGCGACTCAGCACTCGGCACGCTCGCTGTTGTTCCGGCCCACCGCCGGGATGTCGGCAGCGCTGCCGTCGACCACCCGATTGGCGGCCACCAGTGAAACTCCGGCCACGCTGTTCTCGCTGCCTCGGCGACCAAGCAGCGCGAGAGTGGCCAAGGGTGTGACCCTGGGCAGCAGCCAACGTCCCGCGGGTCACAGACTGCGGCGCGGTTCATCGCCCAGAGCGCGACCAACGTACGGGCCGCGCTGCTCGGTGTCAAGCCGCGTAGCCAGGCACGCACACCACCTAACTCTTTGCTGGACGGGCAATTACGCCGGATGGTGGACCCCTGGTCGGCTTGACCTGAGACGGCCCACCCGCTATCATCTGGCGCCGAGATCCAGGACGTACGCGGCGGGTCTGCCGGTACTTCCCGGAGGCGCGTTCTGCCGGGCCAACGGTCTCCCTGCCGGGGGCCGAGGTCCCATGGGGAAAGCTGACGGGCGGCGGAGCCATCGGACGGAGACACTCCGAGGAGGGCATCGTCGCGCGGCGGCAGGATGGCTGCGCACAAGCGATCCGCACGGGCCGGCGGCTTCCTTCGGTGCGTGCCGGGACGGGACGCGCACGTCGCAGTCGTTGGCGATCTCTCAGGACGAACTTGTCTCGAAAACGCATGGACCAGCGAGTGGCGTACATGCGCAAGGCCCTGCGCCTCGCCGAAAGGGGGCGAGGCCGGGTCAGCCCCAACCCACTCGTGGGCGCGGTCATCGTCCGCGATGGCCAAGTCGTCGGCACGGGCGCCCACCTGCGGCTCGGCGGCGCGCACGCCGAGGTGAACGCGCTGGCCCAGGCCGGTGAGTTGGCTCGCGGCGCCACGCTGTACGTGACGCTGGAACCCTGCTGCGTGCACGGCCGCACGCCACCGTGCACCGACGCCTTGATCGCGGCCGGAATCCGTCGGGTCGAGTGCGCCCTGGTGGACCCCGACCCGCGGGTGAACGGACGCGGCATCGAGCTGCTGCGGGAGGCCGGCATCCAGGTGGACGTGGGGCTCGAGAGCGCCGCCGCCGAGCGCCAGAACGCCGGGTACCTGAAGCACCGCCGCTGCGGTCTGCCGTGGGTCACGCTGAAGCTGGCCCAGTCCGCGGACGGCCGCATCGCCACCGCCGCCGGCGACTCGCGCTGGATCAGCGGCGAGCTGTCCCGGCGCTGGGTCCACCGTGCCCGCAGCCGCGTGGACGCCGTCATGGTGGGTGCCGGTACCGTCCTGGCAGACGATCCCCAGCTCACCGTACGCCACGTCCGTGGCCGCGATCCGCGCCCACTGATCGTCGACGGGAAGCTCCGCGTCCCGCTGGCAGCGCGCCTGCTGCAGCGCCCGGGCGCCGTGCTGATCACCAGCGCCGCGAACCCGCCCGCCGCCTATGCCGCGTTCCAGGAACGCGGCGTCGAGGTCTGGACCTTTCCGGCTGAAGACGGGCTGGTCGACCTGCGCGCCGTGCTGCGGCAGGCGGCGGCGGCGGGCATCACGCATGTGCTCTTGGAGGGCGGCGCCCACCTGGCGGCTCAGGCCCTGGTGGCGCGCGTCGTCGACGAGGTGCATCTGCTCATCGCCCCGATGCTGCTGGGAACGGGCATCGGCAGCATCGCCGATCTCCACATCCGTCGTCTCTGCCAGGCGCTCCGCTTGGACGAGGTGCACGTCCGCCGCCTGGGCCCGGATCTGATCTACACAGCGAAGGTGCGTTACCCATGTTCACCGGGCTAGTCGAAGAGATCGGCCGCGTGCAGCGACTGGAGCGTCGCGGCGGACTGGTGCGCCTGGAGATCCACGCGCCGCTGGTGACCAGCGACCTGCAGGTAGGCGACAGCATCAACGTAGCCGGCGCCTGTCAGACCGCGATAGCCGTCCACGGGGCGGCGTTCGCAGTCGAATCGGTCCCCGAGACCCTGCACCGGACCACGCTGGGACAGCTCCGCGTGGGCGACGCTGTGAACCTCGAGCGGTCCGTGCGTCTGGACGGGCGTTTGGGCGGTCATCTGGTTCTCGGCCACGTCGACGGGGTGGGGCACATCGGCCATATCGCCCGGCGCGAAGATGGCTGGGACCTGGCCATCGACGCTCCACCCGAGTTGGGGCGCTACATCGCCCCCAAGGGCTCGATCGCCGTCGACGGCATCAGTTTGACCGTCGTCGAGGCGATCGACCATCGCTTTACGGTCGCCGTCATTCCGCATACATTCCAGCACACGACACTGGCCCAGCGGCGCCAGTCGGACCCAGTCAACCTGGAAGTCGATGTCATCGCCCGCTACCTCGAACGGTTGCTGGCGGAACGCGGGCATTCGGGGCTCACCTGGCAGCAGTTGCGTTCGCTGGGCTATTGAGCCGCGCAGGCGGGCACTCCAGCCGAGTCATCGTGGCCGACTTCAACACCGTCCCGGAAGTGACCGAGGACCTGGCGCAGGGACGCATGATCGTCCTGGTGGACGAGCGCAGCCAGGATCCGGCTGGCCTGGTGACCGTCGGCGAGGGGGAGTTGGTGATGCTGGCCCAGCGTGTGACCCCTGACGCGGTGAACTTCATGATGCGCCAGGCCGGCAGCCAGCCGGTGGTGGCGGCGGCCCCAGAACGCCTGGAGGCCCTCCAGCTCCGCGCCATGGTGCCGGATCGGCAGGGTCCGCGCGGAGCGGCCATCATGGTGGCAGTGAACGCCGATCACCTGCCGGGAACAGGTGTGTCGGCGCGGGATCGAGCCCTGACGATCCAGCGGCTCGCCGACCCCAGCAGCCGACCGAGCGATTTCGTCCAGCCGGGGTACGTGACGCCTCTGCGCGCACGGCCCGGTGGGGTGCTGCGGCGCGCGGGTCACACCGAGGCCGCGGTGGATCTGGCGCGGCTGGCCGGGATGGAGCCCGTCGCGGCCATGGCCACCATCCTCGACGAAAACGGCGAGCTGGCGTCCACGGAGTACTTGCTCGAGTTCGCGCGCCGGCACGGCCTGAAGATCGCCAGCATCCGCGATCTGATCGCCTACCGGCGGCGCACGGAGCGCCTGATCGCGCTGGAGGCGCGCACGGTCATGCCGACGCGCTACGGGGAGTTCGAGGTGTTCGCGTACCGCAGCCTGGTGGACGACAACCCGTATATCGCCCTGACCATGGGTCCGGTGAACGACGGCCAGCCGACGCTCGTGCGCATGCACTCGGCCTGTCTGACTGGCGACGTGCTCGGATCGCTCTTGTGCGACTGCGGCCAGCAGCTCGAGCACTCGTTCCGCATGATCGCCGCAGAGGGACGCGGCGTGCTGGTCTACATCCAGCATCACGAAGGCCGAGGCATCGGCATCATCCACAAGCTGAAGGCGTACGAACTGCAGCGCCAGGGGCTGGACACGGTCGACGCCAACCTGGCCCTGGGCTTCCCAGTGGACGCGCGCGACTACGGCATCGGGGCCCAGGTCCTGTACGATTTAGGTCTCCGCAAGGTGCGCTTTCTCACCAACAACCCGACCAAGCGCGTTGGCCTCGAGGCGTACGGGCTCACCGTGGTCGAACAAGTGCCGATCGAGACGCCCCCCAACCCGCACAATCTCCGCTATCTACAGACCAAACGGGACAGGATGGGGCACGCCATCCATCTGGATCAGCAGAGCCAACCCAACGGAGGACTCGGTGCCCATGCCGAAGAAGGTCTTTGAGGGACAGCTCGCTGCCGCCGGCAAGCGTTTCGCGATCGTGGTGAGCCGCTTCAACGATCTGATCACCGGCAGGTTGGTGGAAGGAGCTTTGGACTGCCTGCGGCGCCACGGCGCCAGCGAGGAAGCCGTGGAGATCGCCTGGGTCCCGGGTTCCTTCGAGCTGCCACTGGCTGCCAAGAAGATGGCGCAGAGCCGGCGCTTCGATGTGGTCATCTGTCTGGGCGCGGTGGTGCGCAGCGACACGCCCCACTTCGAATACGTCGCCGGCGAAGCGGCCAAAGGCATCGCGCAGGTCGCCCTCGATACGGGCATCCCGGTCACCTTCGGCGTGATCACCGCGGACACCGTCGAACAGGCAGTGCAGCGCGCCGGCGTGAAGGCCGGCAATCGGGGCTGGGACGCGGCCCTCAACGCGATCGAAATGGCCAGCCTCATGGAGCAGCTCGGCTGAGATGGCGGATGCGGGGCGCAGCGCGTCCAGTGCCGACGCGGACGATCGCGAAGAGGTGCCGGCCGACTCTCGGCGGGGGGCACGGCAGATCGCCCTGCAGGCCCTGTACTGGGCCGCTACGACCCAGGACGATGCCCGCGCGGTCGTGCGCCAGTTGGGCGAGCGCTACGGGCACTCGGCGCCGGTGCAGGCTTTCTCGCGGGCTCTGGTGGAAGCGGTGGTCGCGCATCAGGATCGCCTCGACGAGCTCATCGCGGCCAGCGGCACGCGCTGGAGCCTGGAGCGCATGGCGAGAGTGGACCTGCTGATCCTGCGGTTGGCGCTGGCCGAGATCCTCTACTTGTCGGAGGTGCCGCTGCGCGTCTCCATCGACGAAGCCGTGGAGCTGGCGAGACTCTACAGCACGAGCGACTCGTACGCCTTCGTCAACGGCGTGCTGGACGCCATCGTCCAGCGCCAAGGCCTGAAAGTCTAGGCCGGTCCGGCCCGCCTGCCGGGCGCGAGGTCCGCTGTCGCCTGTGACCCTGGCACGGCCTCGGGTGCACGCCGCACCGTCCGGTTCGCAGCGCTCCGCCTCCGGCACCGAACGGCTCCGCTTGGCGCGGCCGGACTCCCGCAGTCGCTCGGGCGCTGTTCGGCAAGGGGCCGGAACGGCCTGTCGGCGCGGTCGTCCCATATCCTGATCCGTTCCGGGGGACCGGGCCCAGTCACGCTCGGTATCGCCCCGCCGTCGTCGTGGCTGCGTTGGTCTGGCGCGCTGGCGCCGCGAAGCGGGCGTGTGCAGTTGTGCAGATCGCGGCCGCGTCTGTCGACCGCGGCCAGAAGCAGAGGAAGACGAAATGCTCGGGAAACTGCTGAGGAGGATCTTCGGCTCCGAATCGGAACGCGCGTACAAGCGGGCTGCGCCGCTGATCGCCGAGATCAACCGCCATGCGGCGGCGCTGGCAGACCTCAGCGATGCCGAGCTGCGCGGGCGGACCGCGGCTTTCCGAGCGCGGCTCGCAGCCGTCGACAGCCAGTTCGTCCCCCGCCTGCAGGAGTTGGACGAGCGTCTGCGGGGCGAGCTGGAGCCGGAGGAGCGGCTCCGCATCGGCGACGAACACGACGCCCTCACCAAGCAGCTGCACGCGCAGCAGGCGGCCGTCCTGGACGCCATCATGACCGAGGCGTTCGCCGTGGTCAAGGAAACCTGCCGGCGGCTGTGCGGGCGCAGTTGGGAGCGCGCCGGCGAACGCGTCACCTGGGACATGGTGCCGTACGACGTGCAGCTCTTCGGCGCCATCGTCCTGCACCAGGGCAAGGTGGCCGAGATGGCGACGGGCGAAGGCAAGACGCTGGTCGCCACGATGCCCCTGTACCTCAACGCCCTGCCGGGCCGAGGCGTGCACCTGATCACTCACAACAACTACCTGGCCAGGCGCGACGCCATGTGGATGGGCCCCATCTATTCCTTCTTGGGTCTGACGGTCGGGATCATCCAGGACCATCGGCAGACGGGCGGGGCGGAAGCCTATGTGCTGGAACCTTCCGACCACGTGCCCGAATCCTGCCAGTGGCGCGCCGCCAGCCGGCGCGAGGCATACGCCGCGGACATCGTGTACGCGACCAAAGATCAAGTCGGCTTCGACTACCTGTACGACAACATGGCCACCCGCCCCGAAGACCTGATGCAGCGGGGGTTCAACTACGCCATCATCGACGAAGCGGACAGCAACCTGATCGACGACGCGCGCACGCCGCTGATCATCTCGGGTCCGGTCCCCGAGTCCACCAATCGGTACGCCGAGCTGAAGCCGCTGGTGCAGAAACTCATCCGCGCGCAGACGGCGCTGGTCACCCAGATCCTCGCGGACGTAGACCAGAAGCGCGACGAGTTGGACGAGTACACAGTGGGCGTCGAACTGCTGAAGGCCAGCCGTGGCATGCCCCGGAACAAGCGGCTGTTGAAGATGCTGCGCGAGGAGGGCGCCAAACGTCTGGTCAACCGGGTCGAGGCCGACTACATGCGGGACAAGCGCCTCAACGAGATCGACGAGTGTCTGTACTTCGTCGTCGACGAGCGAGCGCACACCATCGACCTGACCGAGAAAGGCCGCGACCTGCTGTCGCCGGACGAGCAGGCCATGTTCGTCCTGCCGGACATCAGCGAGCAGCTCGGACGCATCCGGCACGACGAGTCGCTGAGCCCCGAGGAACGGGCGCAGCGCGAGGAGGAGGCCTATCGGGACTACGCCCAGCGCAGCGAGGTGGTCCACAACGTCCACCAGCTGCTGCGCGCATACACCCTGTTCGAGAAAGACGTCCAGTACATGGTGACCGAGGACAAGAAGGTGGTCATCGTGGACGAGTCGACAGGACGTCCGCAGCCGGGCCGCCGCTTCGCCGACGGCATGCATCAGGCGCTGGAGGCCAAGGAAGGCGTCAAGATCGAGCAGGAGACGCAGACGATCGCCACGATCACCCTGCAGAACCTGTTCCGCATGTACGAGAAGCTGGCAGGGATGACGGGGACCGCGGAGACCGAGGCCGCCGAGTTGTGGGAGATCTACAAGCTCGACGTGGTGGTGATCCCCACCAACCGCCCGGTACGCCGCATCGATCTGGACGATCAGATCTACCGGACCAAGGAGGAGAAGTTCAAGGCGATCATCGACGAGATCCAGCGGCTGCACGACCTGTCGCTGCCGATCCTCGTGGGCACGGTCTCCGTGGAGGTATCGGAGCTGCTCAGCCGGATGCTCCAGCGCCGGGGCATCGCCCACCAGTTGCTCAATGCTCGCTACCACGAGAAAGAGGCCCAGATCATCGCGGCCGCGGGTCAGCCAGGCGCGGTGACCATCGCGACCAACATGGCGGGTCGCGGCACGGACATCAAGCTGGCCCCCGAGGTGGTGCACCTGGACCGCAGCATCGTCGAATCCGACCTGACGCTGAACGACCGCCTGCCGTCCGGGCAGACTCTCCGACAATTCCTGCTCGAACGGCCGAGCGGACTCCAGGTGATCGGTACCGAACGCCACGAGGCGCGGCGCATCGACCGCCAACTGCGCGGTCGCTCCGGCCGCCAGGGCGACCCGGGTTCGTCCCGCTTCTTCCTATCCCTGGAGGACAACCTGATGCGGCTGTTCGGCTCCGAGCGGATCGCCGCGGTCATGGACAAGCTGGGGGCGCAGGAAGGCGAGGTCATCGAGCATTCGCTGGTGACCAAGTCGATCGAGCGGGCGCAGCGCAAGGTCGAAGAGCGGAACTTCGAGATGCGCAAGCACCTGCTCGAGTACGACGACGTGATGAACCAGCAGCGCCAGGTCATCTACAGTCGGCGGCGCGAGCTGCTGTTCCGCAGCAGCGCCCACGAACAAGTCATCGAGATGACCGAGGCCGTCATCGATCAGCTCATCGCGGCCCACGCGCAGCCTGTGGACTACTCGCCCGAGTGGGACTGGGAGGCCCTGGAACAGGGCTTTGCCCACACGTTTTTCCTGGGCACCGGCGTATCCGCGGCCGAACGCGAGGAGATGACCGTGGAGCAGTTGCGCGGTCGCCTGCTCGAGCTCGTGCGCAACGCCTATGACCGGCGTCTCGAGATGGTCGGTCCCGAGCTCTTCCATCAAGTGGAAAAGGCGGTGCTGCTGCACACGGTCGACACGTGCTGGCAGGAGCATCTGTACGAGATGGACGAGCTGAAGGACAGCGTGGGCTTCGCGGGCGTGGGCGGCAAGAACCCGCTGATCGAGTACAAGAGGGGCGCCTTCGACATGTTCGAGCGCCTCCTCGCCCGCATCGAGGAGGAGAGCCTCCGCAATCTGTTCCAGTTGCGCATCGACGTGGCAGCGCCTCCGGCCCGGCGACCCCGTCCCGACGTCCGCAGTCTGCGGCCAGTACACCGCGAGGCCACCAATCTGGGGTTCGGCGCGGCCACGCCCGAACCGGGGCTCGCGCCCGCCGGGCCCCCGCCCGGACTCGATGCCGAAGGCCTTCCCCTCGGCACCCCGGCGCGCGCACGCCGGGGCTTGGTCGCCTCCGGAGGGGGCGAGGATCAGGAGGCGCCGGGCCCGCGGCAACCCGTGCGCGTGGGCCCCAAGGTCGGCCGCAACGACCCCTGTCCGTGTGGCAGCGGAAAGAAGTACAAGAATTGCTGCGGCAGAGCCGCGGCCACTGCCGGCTCGCCGAGGGCTCCCTCGCGATGAAGCCAGGGGCCGCGCTGAGCCGCGTCCGGAGCGGGCGCCATGCGGCGCGCCCACCGCTCGGGCAGCGGGCCCCGCTCGGCCGTATTCGCCGCGGTGCGCGAAGATGGGGTATTCGCGGAGTCGGTCGCCGCCGCGGGAGAGAGACTTGCCGGCGCCCGAGCCCGACTACGGCCGGGCAACACCTAATAACGGCCGCCGGCAGCCCCCGGAATGGACTCGCAGCCATGCGCCGGCGGAACCCTGCCTCCGGGCTTTCTTGCCCGCCACCCGCCGCGGAGCCTGCGGGTGCGGCTCACTCCGGCCAGGCCAAGGGGAACTTCCCCGGCTGCGACGTGCGCAGCCAGAGCACGTCGAGCCCTTTGTAGTGCTGGCGGGTGAGCTTCTCCACGTGGCGCGCTGCGATGGCCACGTTGCCGCGCTCGCGCCTGAGTTCGCGGCCGGTATCCACTGCCAGATCATTGGCCTGCACCAGAGCGCGGCAGTAGAGATCGTGGATCACCCGGAGTTCCCGGTACGCGATATCCGCACTCTTGATCTCCTGCACTCGGTCGACGTACTGCTTGATGAGCTGGCGGGCGGCCTGCAGGTCCTCTGCACTGACCTCCTCGGTGGATTGGTCGAGCCGCACGATCAGGGCTGCCAACTCCCGGTTCATGCCGTCCAGCGCGCTCATCTTGTCGATGTACTGCTTGAGCTCGGCGCGTTCCTTGCTTCCGTTGCCACACCCTGCTATCGCAACCGCCAGCAGACACAGCGTCAGGCTACGCAGCATGGCCGTCCTCCCTCGGTGCGATCCGGCACACGCGGCCACGGTCACATAGGTGGCCACCATCCCATCGTGGCGACCCCGCACCTTTCGACCAGGCGATCACCGCCGGGATCTCGAGCTGCCAGTCGGCGCCCAAGATACGCTGGCCTGTTGCGGAAATCAAGCAATCTCTCACGCCGGTCCCCACGCCCACGGGGAGCACGCCAAAGTGGTCTGCACTCCGGTCGGGCCGTATTATTGGTCCCGTCAGCGGGTGCAACCGAACCTGGAGGCGAGCGGGCGGCTCGTTCAGGGGCCCGGGCTGACCGTCTCTGTCCAGCCTCGACCACGCCGGAGTGTAAGCCATGATCGGACGCGACCAGATCCGCGCTCAGCTCGACAACTGCCTGCTCGAGGCTCGGTTCGAGCGCTGGCAGTCCTGCTATCGACGCGGCAAGGTCCGGGACATGTACCTGGTTCCGGGCCGCCGCATCCTGATCACCACGGACCGCCAAAGCGCCTTCGATCACGTGCTGGGAACCATTCCCCTGAAGGGCCAGGTGCTCAATCGCATGGCGCAGTATTGGTTCGCGCATACGGCAGATATCGTTCCCAACCACGTGCTGGAGGTCCCCGACCCCAATGTCACCGTCGCGCGCGAACTGACGATCCTGCCGGTGGAAGTGGTTGTCAGGCGCTATCTGACCGGCAGCTCCGATACCGCCATCTGGACCTACTACGCCCGCGGCGCGCGCGAGTACTGCGGCATCCGCCTCCCGGAGGGCATGGTGAAGAACCAGCGCTTCGAGACCCCCATCATCACGCCGACCACCAAGTCGGCTGTCCACGATGAACTCGTCTCGCGCGACGAGATCCTCCGACGCGGCCTCGTGCCGCGTCAGCTCTGGGAGGAAGTGGAGAGGATCGCGCTGGCCTTGTTCGCCCGGGGCGAGCAGCTGGCGGCCCAGCAGGGCCTGATCCTGGTCGATACGAAGTACGAGATGGGTTTGACTCCGGAAGGCGTCGTGGTGCTGGCGGATGAGGTGCACACGCCCGACTCCTCGCGCTATTGGATCGCGGCCTCCTACCCGGAACGGCACGCCCGCGGCGAGGAGCCGGAGAGTTTGGACAAGGAGTTCCTGCGCCTCTGGCTGCGTGAGCGCGGGATCTCCGACGACAACATCCCGCGGCTCGACGACGACATCCGGATCGAGGTCGCCGAACGGTACATCCGACTGTGCGAGCGTATGACGGGGGCGGAATTCGTTCCCGAACTGACCGACGAGCCGGTCCTGGCGCGGATCGAAAGGCGCATTGCGCGGTATTTCTGACCCGACGCTGCTGCTCGCGAACGACGCGAGGCGTCCTGCGCCAGGTCTCGCCACCGGCACAGCAGCGGGCCGTCGGAGACCGAGCGGGTAGGCCATGCTGAAGCGCTTGATGGGCGCAGTGCTCATCTGCCGTCTGGAGCTGCGGCAGTTGCCGCTGGATCCCCAGTGGGTGCTTGCCATGTGGCGTCAGCGCCCGGTCATCGAGATCGTGGCGGTACGGCGCGCCGAAACAGCCCCGGAAAGGCTGTACTGGCGCCGTCGCCTGGACGAGGTCTACCCTTTCTGAGATTCGGGCTCGTCGATGCTGCACCGCCAACTGCGAAACGCGCTCGAAGAGATCTTCGGCGTCGAGTTCCTGCAAGAGGCGCTGGGCCAACCCGAGCGGGCCCAGTGGGTGCTGTACGAGCGGCCGGAGGATTTCAAGCGAGCCGTGCTCGGCTTCCAGCGGCTCAACTACCGCGAGGAGCACCAGGCGTACGTGGCGACGCTCGAACCCGATCTCGGGGTTGCGCTGATCTGTGCCCTGCTGGATCAGGACACCAGAGCGTTGGTGTACGAACTGGGACTCAGCTACTTCTAGCTATCAGGAGAGAAACGCATGGACGCTGTGCAGCGCAGATTGCTCGCCTTCGATCTGGGCGCGGAGAGCGGCCGCGCCATTCTGGGCAGGTTCGATGGCTCCAGGCTGGAGCTGGAGGAGATTCACCGCTTTCCCAACGGCCCGGTGCCTGTCTTCGAGCACCTCTATTGGGATGTGCTGCGCCTGTACAGCGAGATGCGCGAAGGGCTGCGGCTTCTCCGCCAGCGACATGGCTCCCAGCTCGACTCGATCGGGGTGGACACGTGGGGAGTCGATTTCGCGCTTCTCGGCCGCGGCGACATCCTGCTCGAGAACCCGCGGCACTACCGGGACCCGCGGACCGACGGCATGATGGAGGCAGCCTTCGCCCGGGTGCCGCGCGAGGAGATCTTCGCGCACACAGGGGCTCAGTTCATGAAGCTCAATACGCTCTATCAGCTTCTCTCGCTGAAGCTGGGCAACTCGCCGATCCTGGACGCAGCCCAGACGCTGCTGATGATGCCCGATCTGCTGAATTTCCTCCTCACCGGGCGGAAGTCGTGCGAGTTCACCAATGCCACGACCACCCAGTTCTACAACCCCGTGCAGGGCCGGTGGGCTACCGAGCTGCTGGACAGACTGGGGCTGCCCACGCACATCCTCGGCGAGATCGTCGAGCCGGGCACGCTGCTGGGCGAGCTGCTCCCCAGCGTGCGCGACGAGGCGGGGCTCGGGCCCGTCCGCGTCGTCGCGCCGGCCACGCACGACACCGGCTCAGCGGTGGCCTCGATCCCGACGTCGGCGGTCGACTACGCGTACATCAGTTCCGGCACTTGGTCGCTGATGGGTGCCGAATTGCGCACGCCGCGCCTCGATGCCGCGGCGCTGGCCCACAACTTCACCAACGAAGGCGGCGTCGGCCACACGTTCCGCTTTCTCAAGAACATCATGGGGCTGTGGCTGGTGCAGGAGAGCCGGCGGAGTTGGCAGCGGGCAGGACGGACGCTGTCCTACGCCGAGCTAGCCAGCATGGCCGCTGGGGCTCAGCCATTCACGGCCTTTATCGATCCGGACGCAGAGCTGTTCATGCCGCCCGGTGACATGCCGGCCCGCATCCGCAAGTACTGCCGCGACACCGGGCAGTCGGAGCCTTCCAGCGAGGGCGCCGTGGTGCGCGTGGTCCTGGAGAGCCTGGCCCTGCGATACCGGCAGGTGCTGCAGAGCCTGGAGCAGATCCTCGGGCGGCGCATGGAGTGCATCCACGTCGTCGGCGGCGGCAGCCAGAACGAGCTGCTCTGTCAGCTCACTGCAGACGCCACCCAGCGCCCGGTCATCGCGGGCCCCCTGGAGGCCACCGCGATCGGCAATCTGATGGTCCAGGCGCTGGCGCTGGGAGATGTCAGCTCCGTCGAGCAGGCTCGCGAGGTGGTGCGCAACTCATTCCAGCCAAAGACGTTCGATCCCAGACCCGACGACCGTTGGGACTGCGCGTACGAGCGTTTCATGGCGCTTCCGCGCTAGCCCCCAACGCCGGGGGCCCGTGGCTCGAAGCGCATGGACTCCACGGGCCCCCGCTGCCGGCCTCGCCCGTCCGTCGGTTCAACATCCCAGCACCTCCCCCTGCTCGCGGGCAACGCCAGACCCGGGGGCCCCGACACCCCGGCTTGGGCGCCCACCGCGGAACCCTGCCGGCTCCTCTGCCGTCCATATCGTACCGAGAACACGGGTCACCTGGAACTGGAACGGTGCGGACGCTGTCGTGCGGAGGGCCAGGCGTCGCGGCCAGACTCCAGGGCAGCGCCGATTGCGGCCGGAGGCTTCATCAGTGACGGTGGTCCGCGGCGTTGCGGGCCGGGGCGCTGTCCAGGCCATGAGGCAGCCGCATCGCGGCCCTCCGCCGATTGTCAGGGACAGCGGACCGGGTGACCGGCTCGAGCGAAGGGTTCCCACTCGCCTAGAGGGGCGACGCGGGCATGACAGAGCACCGATCCAGTGGCAGACGCGGCGGCGTGCCCATGGAACGCGATTCCATCGACGCCTACTGGAAGGACATCCAGGACTTCCAGCCGCTCGAGCGTGCCAAAGAGATCGAACTGGTCCGACGGGCCAGGGCGGGGGACGAAGACGCGCTGCACACCCTCGTCAATGCCAACCTGCGCTTCGTGGTGTCGGTAGCCAGGGAATACACAGGACTGGGCCTGTCCTTCAGCGAGCTGATCTCGGAGGGTAACTACGGTCTCCTCGAAGCCGTCAAGCGCTTCGACGAGAGCCGGGGCTTCAAGTTCATCACCTATGCGGTCTGGTGGATCCGGCAGGCCATCCTCAAGGCGCTGGCCGAACAGACCAGAGTGGCCCGTCCGCCCATGAGTCAGCTCAGCGACCTGCACAAGGTGGGCAGACTCAGCGGGCAGCTCGGGCAGAAGCTCGGCCGCGACCCGACGCTGGGCGAGCTGGCGGCGGATTCCGGCATCAGCGTCGACCGCGTCCGCAACGCGCTGGAGGTGGGCAGGCGGGACCTGTCGCTCGACGCTCCTCTCCATTACGACGACAGCGACGAGACCTTTCTGTCGCTGTTGTCCACCGAGCCCCCTGCGCCCGAAGCCGAGCTGGAGCGCGCGGCGCTCCTGGAGGCGATGGAGGCGTGCCTGAACGAATTGGACGAACGAGAGGCGCGCATCCTGTGTGCCTATTTCGGCCTGCGTGGCTACCAGCCGCGCACTCTGGAGCAGATCGGCAACCTGTGCGGCCTGACCCGGGAGCGCGTGCGCCAGCTCCGCGATCGGGCGCTGGCCAAGATCCGCGCCCGCTGGGGAACGCGCCTCCTCGAGCTGTCCGAGGACTGATGTTCCGTGCCGATCCGTCCCCCGGGACGATGGTGGCGATGGAAGGCGTTTTGCGTATATTGTTTTCGTCGTGTTGACGCTGTGGCGGCGCTCGGGGC
>Ga0067045_1029142_pt1 | contig 23461 bp, 21 predicted proteins | sample TerdegcTABiofilm_FD_59184 | JGI IMG/M metagenome (GOLD analysis project Ga0067045, IMG submission 59184) | Combined Assembly of (Gp0054472, Gp0054536) Wastewater bioreactor microbial communities from Singapore -Terephthalate degrading...
GAGCCGAGCCAAGGCCACCCCCACCCAGATGATCACCCCGGCGAACAAGGCGGCGGTCACGAAGAAGACCTGACGAAAACCCAGCGCAGCCCCCAGATAGCCGCCGGCCATGGGGCCCAGCGCCCAGCCGAAGGAGTTGATGCTGGTGAGCAGGCCGAAGGCTTTACCGCGATCCTGCTCGGGGACCACGACGGCGATCATGGCATTGGCCACCGGACGGATGGCGCCACCGGAGATGCCCCCGAGGATCGTCGTCGCGGCCAGCATGCCCACCGAGGTCGACACGCCCTGCAGCAGCACGAAGCCGGCGTTCGCGAGCAGTCCCGCGATGAGCGCGCGCCGCGCGCCCAACCGGTCGCTGAAACGGCCCATTACCGCCGATGCCAACGCTCCCACCAGACCCGCCGCCGCGAAGATGCGCCCCGCCAACGACAGCACGTCGGGCGTGCCCGCAAGCTGCTGCAGGAACAGCGGCAGGACCGGCACCGTGACCCCGAAGGCGAACTGGATCAGGCTCAGACTCACCACCATGCTCAAGAAGGCGCGGTCGCCCAGCATGCGCAGCGAATCGGCCACCAGGCCGCTGCGGCCGAGTGCCCCGCTGGCGCTGCCGCGGCGCGCCGGGGCCGGATGAAAATCCTCCTTGACCCACCATTGCACTACCACGCCGGCGAGGGCCACGAGTACCCCCGACACCACGAAACAGGCGCGGTACCCGAGACGCTCGATCAGCGGTCCACCGATGAACGGGCCCAGCGACGAACCCAGCATCACCGCGCCCTGCATCAGGCCCAACGCGTACCCCAGGTGCTGACGCGGCGTGGTCGTCGACACCAGGGTGGTGGTGGCCGCCACGGTCCCGGCCAACGCCCCCTGAAGCGTGCGGACCGCCAGCAACTGCCCGAGCGTGGCCACGTACGCCATGGCTGCCACGCTGACCCCGCCCCCCAACATGGCGCGCACCACCATCGCCTTGCGTCCGAAGCGATCCGCCAGACTGCCCCAGACTGGCGAGGCGAGCGCCATGGCCAGCCCCGCAGCCGTGCCCATGCGTCCAGCCCAGATCAGCGCTTCGTTCAGATCGGTTACGTCGAACTGCTGCACGAAGTAGGCCAGGAAGGGCTGGATGGCCTGGAAGCCCACGATGGCCACCAGTTGCGCCCCCCAGAGGATGTAGAAATTGCGCCGCCAGGAGATCCGCATGGAAACCAAGAACGAACCGAGCGCTGCTGGGCGAAAGGTCAGGCCAGAGCGCCCGACTGAGGCCTGACTGGGACCGGGCAGGACGCGAACGCAGGGACCAAAAAGATCGGTGCAGGACCCACAAAGCTCGGGCCTGCACCGATCGCACGCCGAGACTGGTACAGCTCTACCGGAGCGCGGTGACGCCGCCTCCCTTGATGGCGCGCTCGACCTCTTTCTCCACGTCCTTCTGCTTCACATTGGTGGTGTCCCCAGGAGTCTCCTGCACAAGGATGCCGTGGGCCGCTCCCCACTGCACCGCGTCGGCGGCGCTCTTGCCCTGCAGCAGGGCCGCGATCACGCCAGAAGCGAAGGAGTCTCCGCCGCCCGTGCGATCGGCGATCTCCACGCGCTCCCGAACCGCGGCCTGGTACACGGTGTCGGTGTCGACTTCATAGAGCACCGCTCCCCAGTTGATCAGATCGGCGCTCAGCGCTCCGCGGAGCTGCGTGCCGATGTAGCGCAGGTTGGGATAGTCTTGCGCCACGCGCCGCAGCATGTTGGTGTAGACCTCCAGCCACTGCTCGAACGGCGCGTCCTTGGGGACCTTCTGGGTCTCGTACCCCAGCGCATCGCCGAAATCGTCCTGGTTGCCGACGAGGAACTCGACGTGCGGGACGATGCTCTTGTTGATGCTCCGGGCCCGCTCCTTGTTGGGCTCGACCTTGGAGCGATAGTTCAGGTCGAACGAGCGACCCACGCCATGCTGACCCGCCTTCTGCATGGCCTCCAGGGCCAAAGCGGCGGTCTTCGGCGACAGCAGCGTGTAGATCCCGCCCGTGCTGAACCAGCGGGAGCCCAGCTCGCCGAACAGATGGTCCCAGTCGACGTCGCCGGGTCCCACTTCGCGCACCGGCGTGTGGGCCCGGTAGTACTCGGTCACCGAGGGCAGGACTCCCTTGCCCGACCACGTGAAGTTGATCCCGTTGTGGAGCGTCCCCTTGCCGTCGGTGCTGAACCGGCCCTTGCCGCTGGTGTTGAACCACACGATGTGCGTCGTGTCCACGCCAGCCTCGCGGAGCTGGTTCTCGATATTGCGGCCGATCCCATCGTCGACGAGCGCGGTGACCACGGCCGTGCGCAGGCCGAAGCAGTAGCTCAGCCCCTCGGCGACGTTCGTCTCACCGCCTCCGTGCCAGATCCGCGCGACGCGCGCCCGCGCCGTGGGCACATCGCCCGGATCGATGCGCATCATCACCTCGCCCAACGCGATCGAATCGTAGCGGCACTCGGCCGCGGACTTGAGCTTCATGGCACACATGGTTCACCCATCCTCCTCGAGTGCGGTCCCGTCGTTCAGGGCACCGGGAAACCAGCCAGGGCCTGCATATTCTGCTCGAGCTCCTGTTCGCTGAAGTGATGCTCCTCGAGCTGCCCGGCGAAATACGCCTGGTACGCGGTCATGTCGAAATGGCCGTGTCCGGAGCAGTTGAACACGATGACCTTCTCTTCGCCGCTCTCCTTGCACTTCAGCGCCTCGTTGATCGCGCCGCGGATCACGTGGCTGGTCTCCGGTGCCGGCACGAATCCCTCCGTGCGGGCGAACAGCACCCCGGCCTCGAAGCATTCGACCTGATGGAAAGCGGCCGCCTCCATCTCGCCGAGCCGGAGCAGATGGCTGGCCAGGGGCGCGGCGCCGTGATACCGCAGACCGCCTGCGTGGATACGGGCCGGCACGAAGTTGTGACCCAGGGTGTACATGGCCAACAGCGGGGTCATGCCCGAGGTGTCGCCGAAGTCGTAGCGGTAGGGACCCTTGGTCAGCGTCGGGCAGGTCGTGGGCTCGCAGGCGATGATGCGCATATCGGGCTTCGTGCCGTTCAGCTTGTAGCGCATGAACGGGAACGTCATGCCCGCGAAGTTCGAGCCGCCGCCGAAGCAGCCCATGACGATGTCCGGCAGCGCCTCGCCGGCTTTCTGGAGCTGCTTCTCCGCTTCCAGGCCGATGATCGTCTGGTGGAGCAGCACGTGGTTGAGAACAGATCCCAGCGAGTAGTGAGTGTCGTCGCGCGATGCCGCGTCCTCCACCGCTTCGGAGATCGCCATGCCGAGCGAACCTGGCGTGTCCGGGTCCTGCTCCAGCAGCCTGCGCCCGCACTGCGTGAGCGTGCTCGGGCTGGGCACGCAGGTGGCCCCATAGGTCTCCATCACCGCCTTGCGGTAGGGCTTCTGCTCGAAACTGACCCGGACCATGTAGACCATGCACTCCACGCCGAACAGATTGCAGGCGAACGACAGCGCCGTTCCCCACTGACCCGCCCCGGTCTCGGTGGTGATGCGCTTGGTCCCCTCCCGCTTGTTGTAATAGGCCTGGGCCACCGCCGTGTTGGGCTTGTGGCTGCCTGGCGGGCTGACGCCCTCCCACTTGTAGTAGATGTGAGCGGGGGTATCGAGGGCCTTCTCCAGGCGCCGCGCGCGGTAGAGCGGCGTCGGGCGCCACATGGTGTACACGTCGAGGACTTCGTCCGGAATCTCGATCCAACGCTCCTGGCTCATCTCCTGCTGGATCAGGGCCATGGGAAAGAGAGGGGCCAAGTCCTCCGGCCCGATCGGCTGCTTGGTGCCCGGATGCAGGGGCGGCGGCAGCGGGGTCTGCAGATCTGCCTGGATGTTGTACCAGCTCCTCGGCATCTCCTTCTCTTCGAGCAGAATCTTGATCGGCTGCATGCAAATCCTCCTAGATGGAAACTCTGACCCGCTGACCGCGGATCGACGATTTCTCCAGCGCCTCCAGCACTGCCACCGGACCCAGCATCGTCTGCGCCGTCTCCGCAGTGGTGCCGGTCCGAAACATCCGACAGAAGGCCTGCACGCCGGCCAGATAGGGATTCTGGTCGAACGCGATCTCCCTGTCGATGCGCCCCTTCTCGCCGATGACGCTGACGTGGAATGCAGGATGGCCATCGCCGACGAGGTTCATGCTGGCCATGGTTCCGTCTCGGTAGGCGATGGTGGCCACGTGGTTGGCCTTCCGGCCGCGCACGACCTGCGCCCAGACCACGTCGTACCCGATCAGGCGCAGGAGCATGTCCACCTGATGGATGCCGTAGAAGAAGATCCCCCCGTACCGCGACTTGATGTCGCACGGACCGGTGCTGGTCACCGCATGCACCCGGCCCAGCCGGGCGACATCGCGGCGAAGCTCGGCGAACGCGGCCTGGTGGGGCAGCACGGAAAACGAGCACACGGGCACCCGCAGCTCCGCAGCGCGAGCGAGGAAGCGCTGGCCCTCGGCCCGGCGATAGCAGAACGGCTTGTCGATGAACAGGGGCAGCTTGGCCTCCAGCAGGGGGGCCGCTGCAGGCAGATGCTCGCGCCCGTGCCGGTGGTCGACCACCGCGGCCTGGACCTGGCCGATCATCTCCGTGGGCGCAGCCACCACGTGCGGGATCTGCCCAGCCTCTGCCGCCTGGCGCGCCAGCGCCGCGGTCTCCCCCCACACGTGCGTCACCCGGAAGCCGCGCACGCGTTTCTCCACGTTGAGGAGCTTGGCGATGGCGATGGTATGGCTGTTCTCGGCTCCGACGATGCCGATGTTCATGCCCTCTCTCCTTGCTGACGGCGGTCGAAAGGCCACAGACGCAGCACGGTCTTGCCCAAGATCCACTCGCGATCTGCGGGCGTCAGGAACGACATGGCGTCGCGCACCACCGCCAGCGTCTGCGGGTACGTGGCCCGGGAGAGGCACACGGGCCAGTCCGTGCCCCACATCAACCGCTGCGGTCCGTACGCCTGGTAGACCTCTTCGACCAAGCCGTGCGTGTCCCTCCAGGGAAATCCCTCGCGCGATAGGGACCACGTATGGCTGATCTTGACGTACACGCGCGGATAGCGGGCCATCTCGACCAGCAGCCGACGCCCGGCGGCATCGTCCGGATGGACATCGGCCATATGATCGATGACCACGTCCAGGTCCGGATGCTGCTCGATCAGACGCGCCAGATCCGGCAAGCGGCGCGGCCCGGTGAGGATGAGCATGGGCACGCACAACTGCTGGGCGCGGGCGAACAGCGGCGGCATGAGGGGACCGGTGAACCAGTCGTCGCGACCGTCCGGCGCCGGGCTCAACCGCACGCCATGGAGGCCGTGCTCCTCGGTCCACATGCTCAGATGGTCCGGAGCGGCCGGATCCTCGGGGTTGACGCGCCCCACTCCCATGAACTTGTCAGGATACTGCCGCAGGCAGTGCACCACGTACCTGTTGTCCCAGCGGTAGTGAATGACCTGCACCAGGACGGTCTTCTCGACGCCATTGGCGGCCATCAACTCCAGCAGCATCTCCGCCGTGCGGTCTTCCGCGGGCGGGTGCGACGTCGCCGCCGGCCACGGAAAGGCCGGATCGTTCTTCCACACGTGCACATGGGGATCGATGATGCGCACCGCACCGTCCTTTCGTTGCCGGGGGCCGCCTGCGGCTGCCGCGGTGCCCGGACTCGCCGCCGGCCCCCGATCAGAAGCGACCGATTCGGCGCAAAGGATAGCGCCCCCCCAGAGGGGTGTCAAGAAAACGACGTGTCCCGCCGAACAGGTGAAGCGACGCTCCCCCGCGCCGTGTTCAGCGGCAGTCCCGGATGAACCGAGCCGCGTACGTCCGCACCGCGCGCCCGTTCAGCACGTGGAAACGCCGCAGCCGAGTCACGGTCCCGGCCGAGAACCGTTGCAGCGGGATGTGCACGAGCTGCCGCCCGAGCCGCCGCGCCAGCCGCCGCCAAGCAGCCGGCGGCGATGCGGGCGCGACCAGCGCCACCCGTCGCTCCTGGGAGTGCAGCAAGGCGCCGGCGACGAGTCGACCGGCCAGACCGAGATCGCCCTCCAGCCGCGGATCTGCCCAGATGTCCGGAATCGAGCGCGGCGGATACACGAAGAAACACCCGCCGTACGTGGCCCGGCCGATGCCGGGTCCGACCATGTCCGCCCGGAAGTCGGTCGCGTAGAAGCACAGCGTCGATTCCTGCTCGTGTTCGGCGTACCACGTCGCCCGGAACGGGTACTCGGCGGGATCGGGGTCCATGTCGAAGAGCAGCACGACGACCTCCAGCCCCCCGCGTGCCGAGGGGATCTCGCGAACATACAGCCCGCCGGTGTGCCAGTGGCGCAGCGTCTCGCGGATGTCCAGGCCGTCCTTGAGGGACGCGGTGAATCTCTCGGTCCGAATCTCCAGGTCGCCGAGCGACTGGCGCGCTTGGTCGCGCACATGGCGCTGAAAGCTCTCGAGACGCTCGTCCTCGGGCACATGCGAACACTGCCCGAAGGGATTCCAGCGCAGCGCCCACGTTCGCCGGAGAGGCGCCGGCGGCCGCGGCCGCAGAGGCAGGCGACGCCACGTGCGCGGGGCTCCCTGCAGGCGATCGGTGTAGGTTCGCGCCCCGAACTGCGGATCCACGAGCACCCCGGGACCGCAGCGCACAGGCTCACCGGCGCGGCCGACGCGCTGCGGCGCGTACCGCCGGGCGGTGTTCAGCAGCGCGAGCGCGAAGTCGTCGCCCACCACTTGCTTGCCAGCTAGTACCAGGTTGTACAGATCCGGAGTCAGACGATGGTCGAGAAGTGTCAGGTTGCGCACATACGTCAGCAGCACGGCCAGCAGTCTCGAAGGGATGCGCCCGGGCTGGCCGCCTGTGGCCCGCACCCACTCGGCCCGCGTTTCCACCAGCAGCGCCTTGATGCCGTCCACGCCCAGGCTGCAGGCCGCCAGCAGTTCGGCGCGCCGATGCTCGTACAGCGCGGTGACGAACGGCAGCTCGCCCAACACGAACGGCAGGCTCGCCTCCGCTACGTCGCGGCGCTGCGGCGACTCCACCGGACGCTCGTGGGCCGGGTACGGAAGGCGCAGTCGGTACGCGTCGCGGAGCCACGGCCAATCGAGCACCGAGCACACGCCCACCACGTGCTCGTGCTCCAGCTCCAGGCGATGCAGCTCGTACGCCATGCGGCGAAGGCGCGCTGCGCGCTGGCTGCCTGCCGGCGGCGCGGCCACGAACGGCACCATGGCAGCCACGAAGCGCTCGAGGCGGACCCGCTTCAACGCGAAGGCATCGGGCAGCGGCTGGGTATGCGGCTCGAAGGAGCGCACTTCGAGGTCCACGTACGCCCGCTCGACGCCGGCCGCCATCGCCTGCCGAATCGCCGCCACCACGGCCTGGCACGGATCCACCGGCACGATGCTGCAGCGTTCCCCCGGTGTTGGCTCCACCTGCACGACAGCGCTGATCCGGGGAAGCAACTCGACACCTTCCTCGATCGCCGCAGAAAACGAGGGCGGCAGCGGGACCGCCAGGCAGTCGCACGGCTGCTGCGCCAGGTACCGGGTCACCTCCAGCGCGAAGTCCGCACTGCCGTGCACCACCGGCAGCACGGTCAGGCGCGGGCTCAGGTCCAGCACGGGGTTCATGCAGGCGGGGCGTCCGCGTTCGGAGGCGCGGAGGACGGGTCCTCGCCATCCAGCAGCAGCTCGTCCAGATCGATCTCCCGGCGCGGTGGGGTCGCCCTCCCCTGCCGCTGCCCCGCCAGCGCGTCCAGGTCGACCGCCTCGGGGCCCAGGACCTGTTCGAGGGCCTCGCGCCAGGCCGCATCGCGCGAGAGCGGGTGTGTGGCGGACTGCGCCAGCCGCTTCATGGCATACCGGACCATGTGGATGCCGTCCCGCGGCGAGAACTCCAGCCCCAGCCGATGGGCCTGCTGGAGGAACTTTACGGTGATTCTCAGCAGTTCCGGTTCGGCGAAGGGCAGATGGTACTGGAGGATCGCCAGCTCGTCCTGGCGCGAAGGAAAGCCCACGTGGAGCGTTGGCTGCAAGCGCGAGAGGATGTAGTCCGGCACTTCGTAGGCGGACTCGTCCTCGTTCATGGTGACGCAGGTGCGGAAATCCGGGTGGGCCGGGATGACGATCCCGGCGATCACCGACTCCACGTAGCGCCGGTGGTCCAGCAGCGGGGCCAGCGAAGCCCAGCTCTTCTCGTTCATCCGATTGCCTTCGTCCAGCACGCACACGCCGCCGCGCAGCATGGCGCTGACCAACGGCGAGGCGTGGTAGGCGATCCGCCCGCTCTCGGCCAGCACCGGAGTCACCAGCAGATCTTCGGGACGCGTGTCGGCGGTGCACTGGTAGACGAAGAGGGGCTGACGGCGGCGGCGCGCCGCGGCCATCGCCAGCGAGGTCTTGCCAGTGCCCGGGTGCCCCACCAGGCGCGGCGACAACGGCATATCGTGCGGGTCCAGCACCATCCAGCAGGCCAGCAGCTGCCGCAGCGGCTCGGCCTGGCCGATCCATTCCTGCTCGATCGTCAGCGGTGGGCTCAGCCGCAGGCTGACTCCGTCCACCGTCACCGACCGAGAGCTGCCCGGGGTCTCCACGAAGCTCCGTTCCTCTCGCTGTCGATCCGACCGCGTTGCCGCCGCGCTGGCGCCGAGGTATCTTGCCTGCCGCCTGAGCCTTCGCCGACGCGGGAGCGTCCGGCGTGCTTCCGCACGGCCACCGGCCGAGAGTGCGCGCCGCGACCACCAGCGGGCGCCGCGCGCCTCTGCGGGTCTCGCGGCCCCCCGCCGAACCGAGCGTGCGCCTGGCAGCCGCCAGGGGAGCGGCGCAGAACCTACGCTAGACAGAATCGCGACTCAAGCGGAGCGGCTGGCGCGCCGCCGGCGAAGCCTGAGCCGCTCGGCCCAACCACAGCGAACAGCGACTACTGCGAGGACCGATGCCTGCATTCGACACGATCATCCGCCACGGCACCGTCATCGACGGCACGGGCGCCCCTCGCGTCACCGCGGATCTGGCCATCTGCGGCGACCGCATCGCCGCATTCGGCGACCTTGGCACAGCAGACGCGCGCACCACTGTGGAGGCAAGCGGCAAGATCGTGGCGCCGGGCTTCGTGGATGTCCACAACCACTCCGAAGGGTGGCTGCTGCGCCAGACCAATTTCGCGCCCAAGACCAGTCAAGGCTTCACCACCGAAGTGCTGATGGCGGACGGCATTTCCTACGCCCCGCTGGACGAACGCACGTGGCGACAGTGGCTCTACTACCTGCGGTCCATCGGCGGCCTGCAGTTCCAGGACTACACTGGCTGGCAGACCCTCGGCGAGTTCGCCGCACTTTTGGACGGCCGCACGGCGCAGAACACGATGCTCCACATCCCGTATGGCAACGTCCGCTCGCTGGCAGCCGGTTTCGGTCGCCTGCCGCTGGACGACTTCCAGCAGCGGGAGGTGATCTGGCAGATCGAAAAGGGCATGGACGCAGGCGCGGTCGGCCTATCCACGGGCCTGGACTACGTGGCCCAGTGCGGCGCCAGCACCGACGAACTGGTCGAGGCATGCAAGGCGATGGCGCCTTGGCGCGGGGTCTACGTCAGCCATGTCCGCTACCTGAAGGGCGTGCTGCGCGGCGTCGCCGAGGCGGTGGAGATCGGCCGCCGCGCCGGCGTGCCGGTCCACATCTCGCACATGAAGGCGAGCGATCAGCGCGACATCGATGCCCTGCTCACGTACGTCGACACTGTAGCCGTCAACGAGGTCGAGTTCACCTTCGACGTGTATCCCTACCTGCCGGGATGCACCATGCTCAGCTACATGCTGCCGTACGAGACCTTCGATGCCGGCCCGCTGGCCGCGGTGCCCCGCCTGCTCGATCCAGGCGTCCGCGCCCAGTTCGCCCACTCCTTGGCCGCGTATCCTCTCCAGAACGTGCACATTGCCTGGCTGCCTGGGCGCGCCAACAGCGCCCATATCGGGCGTCGGCTCAGCGACTATGTCGAGGCCGTCGGCCGCCCGCCGGCTCAGGCGCTGGCAGATCTGCTGATCGAGGAGAACCTGGCCGTGCTGCTGGTGTTCCACCACGGTGACGACGCGCTGGTGGAGCCGTTTCTGGCGCACGACCGGTACATGATGGGCACCGACGGCATCTACTTCCCCGACGCCGCCGTGCACCCGCGGGTCTGCGGCAGCGCCCCGCGGCTGCTGGGCCGATGCGCGCGCGACCGCGGTCTGCTCAGTCTGGAGCGCGCGGTGCACAGGCTCACCCAGTTCCCGGCGGAGCGGTTCGGCCTGCGCGGCCGCGGCGTCCTCGCCGAGGGCCAGTACGCGGACGTCGTCGTCTTCGATCCGGCCACCGTGGCCGACCGAGCCACGTACGAGCAGCCCGAGCGGCTGTGCGCGGGCATCGAGCAGGTCCTGGTGAACGGCGTGCCAGTGGTCCGCGACGGCCAGCCTCTGCCCCTGCGCGAACCAGCACCGGGCCGGTTCCTGCGCTATCGAGCCTAGGGCGAGACGCCGTCTCGGCCGCGGCGGATCACCGGCATTGGGGCGGCGGGACTAGGCACGCTCCCTCGCCGGGCGTGGCCACGCACTCGGCAGGATCCTGCCGGATGCCCACCTCGTCGCGCAGGAGTTGGGCGAAGCGACCCCGCCGGTCGCCCGCCACGTATTCGCGGCGGATGAGCCCGCCGATATTGCCGCCCCAGCCGGCGCCGAAGCGCTGCACCGAACCGGCGGTGGGTCCGCCGTCGGCCAGCAGGAACTCGTTGATGGTGTGCACCACGCGATCGTACGCGGGGGTCATGCGCCCGTATCCTCCGGGCACGAAGCAGAGCCGGGCCCGCTCGTCATGGGCCCGGGCGCGGGCCGCCAGCGACGCGAGGACGCTGTCCTCGACCTCGCAGTCGTGGTCGCCTTCGTGCGCGATGCGCACCAGTTCCAGCGCCGTGGCCATATCCCCGCGGTTGAGGTAGTGGATCACGTACCGGACCCGATCCTGCTCGGCCAGCCCGTACACGAACCGACGCCGCAGCTTGATGGGGTACGAGGCGGTGATGTGCGGGAACTTCCCGGCCACGTCGCGGCTCCACATCGTCCGATACGCCGTCCCAGCGCCTGCCCGCGCAGCCCAGGATTCGATCTCATCCAGGCAGGTCTGCTGCGGCATCTCTGCCAGCAGCCGATACAGGGCCGGCAGGCCGAGGCCAAGGTTCGTGTCGGTGATATCGCGGATGAACGCGATCCGCGCCCGGTAGTCGGACACCAGGCCGGCGAACTCCGGATCGCCTGCCAGCCGCGGCAGCAGCAGCTCGCGCACGATGAAGGTCCCCAACGGGTACGCGATGACGGTCTCCTCCTTGACGGCGTCGTCGTATACCCTGGGCACCCCGCTGTCCGCCACGAAGGCGACATACTCCGGGGGCAGTTCCGCCTCCCCCTGGGGGCTGGCCGGGAATACCCCGACGCTGACCAGCTTGCCCGACCGGCCCATGACCATGCCCCCATGGTCCGCTGTTCCTCCGCGCGTCCCCCGTATCCACTCGGAGGTCCCGACCCCGTCGACCAAGTCCCCCAGCGAGATGTCCCGACGGGGATCCAGCCCGTGCACCCCCATGGCGGCACATGCCGTCGAGATCACCAGCGCCGACGAAGAACTCATCCCGCCGCTGGGCGACACATTGCTCCAGACGAGTCCCTCGAACCCCCCAAAGGGCAGGCGATCGCGAAAGTAGGATTCCAGGAAGATCAACTGCCCCTGGACCAGCACCGCCCAGTCGTCCACCTGGGCCCGACCCGTGCGGGCCTGGCGGGCGGCGCAGACCCGCGCCGCGTAGGACATCAGCGCCTGGCGCTCGTCCACCCGCTCCGCGGGAAGGATGTCCTCAAGGTCGAACTCGATGGGCGGAAAGCGATCCTCCGGTTCGCCCGGGTACTCGAGGAGGTTGCGCAGGCGCACGCGGCGGTCGGGGCGCCGACGCACGATCGTCAGCGTATCGCGGCCCTGGACCGCCATGCGGATCGATGGCATGCCGCCGTAGTCGATATGGCAGCCCATCAGGTTCATCTGGCCGGGACAGCGAGCCAGCACCAGCCGACCATCCGTGCCGTACGCCGCGGCGAACGCGGCGAGTGCCTTCAGGTAGTTCGCCCGCCAGTGCGCGCACTCGTGACGTCCATAGTAGCCAGCCAGAACGGCATCCAACGCGCCGCTGCGCAGGGCGTGCTGCCAGACGGCAAACGGGGCTGCGAACATGCCGATTCTCTCCCTGGCGGAGCCTCCGGAGTCTACTCAGGCGGCCCCGCTGTCCGTATCCTCTTGCGACTCTGCGCGACCGCTCAGAAGCCTCTGCAGGCGCTCCGGCCAGTTGGTGAGGATCCCGTCCACGCCGCAGTCGATCAGCCGCCGCATCTCCGCGATGTCGTCCGCGTAGAACGGATTGACCTCCATGCCAGCCCGGTGCGCGGCCGCCACCAGTTCGGGCGTGGTCACCGCATTGGCCGGTTGGAGGACGCGACAGCCGATGGCCGCCGAGCGCGCCACGTAATCGGCCACCGGGAACACGCTGAGGTTGCACAGGGTGAGTCCCGGAACGGCCTGGCGCGCCACCACCAGCGACTCCTGGTCGCTGGCGACGAAAGCCGTACCGAGCCGGCAGCGCCGAGCCAGCTCGTTCGCCACCGCTGGCATCAGCGTGCGCCGATCCTCGGCGCTGGCCTTCGCATGGACATTGAGCCGAATGGTGGGGGGCACCAGATCCAGGGCTTCCGCGTAGGTCAGGATGCGCTCGCCGGCGAACTGCGCCCCGAACCAGCTCCCCGTGTCCAGTTCCTGCAGGGCGCGCAGCGGCAGCGCGGCGACCGCACCGCTCCCGTTCGACGTCCGGTCCACGGTGGCGTCATGGATGCACACCAGATGACCGTCTGCGGTCTGCCGGACATCGAATTCGATCATGTCCACGCCCAGGCGGACGGCTGCCAGCAGGGCGCTGGCCGTGTTCTCCGGGTACGCACCCGAGCACCCTCGGTGAGCCACTACCGCGACCGAACGCATGGCAGCTCAGCCCACGGTCTCGTGGGCGCGGGTGTACCGCGGCAGGGCCTGCAGGTCGAGCTCGCAGCCCAAGCCCGGGCGTTGGGGGACCGGAGTGCAGCCGTCCGCGAACTCGATGGGTTCGACGATCAGATCGTCCTCGCGCGTCCAACTGCCGACGAAGTCCGAAGCCATCGTGCAATTCGGCGCCACCGCCGCCGCGTGGATGAACGAGGTGTCCATGATGCCCAGATCGTTGCCCGACCCGTGCCAGCAGCGCATGCCCGCGGCAGCGGCGATCGCGGCGTGGCGCTGGAAGCCCAACAGCCCGCCGCCCAGATTGAAGCAGTCCACCACCCCGGCCTTCAGGGCCACGAGCATCTGCGGGCCCGCGCCCAGGTGCATGGCCACGGGTAGGTGGATGGCCGCATGGATGGCCGCGTACCCTTCGAGGTCGCTCTTGGGGATGGGATCCTCGAAGACCTCGACGTTCCCCAGCGGCTCCAACTGCTGCGCCAGCTCGATGGTCTGGGCAGCGGTGTGGAAGCGCTCGTTCGGATCGACCGTGACCTTGAACTCGGGCCCCGCGACCTCGAGCATGGCGCGCAGCCGCTCCACCAGAGGCTCCTCGATGCGGCACTTGATCTTGACACCCTTGAACCCGAGGCGCAGCGCTCGCTCCACGCTCCGTTTGCCGTGCTCGGGCGTCTGGTGTCCGATCCAGTAGTCGGCCCGCACGCGTGCGCGCACCGCGCCGCCCAGAAGCGCGTGCACCGGAACGCCGCGGGCCTTGCCGGCCAGATCGAAGACGGCCATCTCGTACGCATGGTACGCAGGTCCCGTCTCCACCTGGGCCCACTCGTCGGCGGCCGCCGGCGGCGCGAAAATGCTCTGCAGCGGCAGCCGCTCCGGATCCGCGCCCAGCAGCCGGACCGCACCGGCGCGCACTTCCTCGATGGGGACGCCGCGGCCGGTCTCGCCCACGCCGCAGATCTCCGTGTCGGTGTTGAGGCGGATCAGATGCTTGGGCACTCGGTCCCACCCAGTCTCCGGCACCCATTCGGGGCTGTGCACCCGCCCCGGGATCGTAGGCACGACAACCGTCCAGATATCCACGCTGGTGATCTTCATCGTGCGTCAGCCTCTCGCCGCGCCGTCACAGCCGCCGGCTTTCAGGGGGTGAAATCGAGGCGCTCGTCCAACGCTAGGGCGAACGCCGCCAACAGCCTGGAGGCAGCCTCCAGGTCGGCCAGGGAAAGCACTTCGACCGGCGTGTGCATGTACCGCAACGGGACGCTGACCAGGCCAGTAGCCACTCCTGAGCGCGAGATCTGGATGGCGTTGGCGTCCGTGCCCGTGCCTCCAGCCGTCGCCTCTACCTGGTACGGAATCCCCTCCTTGCCCGCCACTTCGGTCAAAAGGGCGAACACCTTGGGGTTGACATTGGCGCCGCGGGTGAGAACCGGCCCGGCACCCAGCTTGATGTCGCCGACCTTCCTCTTGTCGACCTCCGGATGATCCGACGAATGGGTCACGTCGATGGCGATGCCCACCAGAGGATCGATGCCGAAGGCACTGGTGCGCGCACCTCGCAGCCCGACCTCCTCTTGCACCGTGGCCACGGCGAACACGCCGGCGCGCAGCGAATCGCGGTCCTGGTGCAGCCGCCGCAGGGTCTCCGCCGCCACGAAGGCCCCCATGCGATCGTCGAAGCCGCGCGCCACGGCCAGGCCGTCGCCCAGCAGTTCGAACGCGGGCTCGTAGGTCACCGGATCGCCGATGGCCACGCGCTGGCGCGCTGCAGCCGCGTCCTTGGCGCCGATGTCGATCCACAGCTCGTGCGTCTTGGGGACCTTGTCGCGCTCTTCGGTGCTCATCAGGTGGATCGCCTTCCGGCCCGTGACCCCGAGCACCGGACCGTTGGCCGTGTGAATGCACACCTTGCGCCCGGCGATCGTCGTCGGATCGAATCCCCCGATCGTGTTGAAGTACAGGAAACCCTCGTCGTCAATGTGGGCGATCTGGAATCCCAACTCGTCCATATGCCCCGCCAGCATCAGCCGCGGCCTGCCTTCCGGATGCAGGGCGGCGATCGCGTTGCCGTGGAGGTCCACCTCCACGCGGTCGGCGAACTGGCGCGCCTCTCGCCGCCAGACCTCGCGCACCGGGCCTTCGTACCCCGACGGGCTGGGCTGAGCCAACATGGCTTGGAGGAAGCCCAATGATTCCGCGCGCATGCGAACCGATCCTTTCTGGTTGGGGCTCGTGTCGACGCCCTGCTCGGCGAGTATGGCCGACCGCCGGAGCGCGTCGCTCAAGCAGCGGCGCTGCGGATCGCCTGCGCGATCCGCCGGACCCGGCGGCGGGTATTGTCCGGGTGCATGGGCAGCAGCACCGTCTGGCTGAGGATGGCCAGCGAAGCCTGGCACATGTCCTCGCTGTACTCGACCCGCGCCTTGGCGTTGGCCGGGATCTTGAACGGATCCAAGGCCGGATGGTGGGCGCCCTGGTAGCGCATGATCGGATCCCAGCGCGTGTACACGTGACGGCCGGTGTCCATCGGCAGGAAGGCGCTGACCCCCTGGGCCCGCAGCCCCTCGCAGAATCGCCGCGCCTCTTTCTCGCTGCCGAAGCGGAAGCCCACGTGCGAGCCGCACTCGTACTCCAGGCTGTTGTTCTTGATCGATCTCAGCCCTGCCTCGGCTCCCACCTGGAGCAGCTCCTGCTTGTGGGCGCGCATGGTCGCCAGCATGCCGTCCAACCGTCGCAGCTGGACGTTGAGCACCGCTGCCTCGATCTCGGAGCCCCGGAAGTTGTGTCCGGCGAATTGCAGCTCTTCGCGTCGCTCCTCCGGATTCCAGTAGAACGAGCAGCAGTCGACCGCGACCGAACCGCGATCGTAGACGGCCTTGTCGCTGGTGACGAAGGCCCCCCCTTCACCCGAAGTGATGTTCTTGTAGTAGTTGAAGCTGAACGCGCCCGCGTGGCCGATGGACCCGAGCATCCGCCCCTCGTACCCGCCACCCACCGCCTGGCAGGCATCTTCCAGGACCAGCAGGTTGTGCTTGCGCGCCAAACGCATGACGGCATTCATATCGCAAGGAAGACCAACCATGTGCACTGGGATGATGGCGCGCGTATAGGGAGTGATGCGCCGCTCGGTGTCCTTCGGGGACAGAGTCAGCGACGAGTCGATGTCGGCGACCACGGGGATGGCCCCGGCGCCCACCACCGCCAAGGCCGTGGCCATGTAGGTGTAGGCCGGGACGATGACCTGATCGCCGGGCCCGACGCCCAGGCCCACCAGCGCCGTGTACAGCGCCGCCGTGCCGCTGCGGGTCAGCCGGCAGTACTCCACTCCGACGTGTCGGGCCCACTGCGCCTCGAACCGGTCGGCTTCGCTGCCCTGCCCGTAGCGAAAGATCCTGCCGCTCTCGAACAGCCGCCGCAGGCGCTTCAGTTCGGCTTCGCCGATTCTATACATCTGTCACCTTCCGTTTGGGTTGCGGGAAGTGTCTCATCGCGGGCAAGAAGATGCGTCCCGGCTCCGTTGTCCATCCGAACGACAGCGTCCCAGATGCCGGCCCACCAAGCGGCCGCCGATCGTCACCTCGACGCCGGCTGGACACCGGGGCCGGCGGTCCGCGGCCAGGCCCAGCCCCGGCTAGCGCGAGCGCCTGCCCCTGCTGTTGGCGCGCCGCCAGCCGACGAGGACTATCACCAGCAGCGTCACCGCCGCCGCCGCCAGCACCCACGAGGCGCCCTCGGCGGAGTGGGCCTGCTGGTACCGTAGCAGCCCCACCAGCGCGAAGCCCACCAGCAAGCCGGCCACCACCGCGCGCAATACGCGCCGCACCCAGGACATCGCGCAGATTTCCCCCTCACGTGCCTGGCAGCAGGAACCGCAGGATGAGGTCCAGCAGCGAGATCAGCGCCGCTGCGATCACCGTGCTGCCGAAGCCGCGGATCTCGAAGCCGCGGATCAGCTTGTCCGTCAGCCACAGCAGAAACGCGTTGATCACGAGCAGGAACAGGCCGAGCGTCACGATCACCAGCGGAAACGACAGAATGACCAGCACCCACCACAGCACGGCCTTGAGCAGCCCGTAGACCAGCGCCACCCAGACCGCGGTCAGCAGGCTGCGAATGCGCACCGTGGGCATGACCTGCGCCACGATGAAGACCGCCAGACTGGACGCCACCAGGCGCATCAGCCACGGACCGGGCATGGTCTTCCCTCCTCCCTCGTCACTTCAGGCCGTGCATCCCAGGACCGCGCAGAGCCACAGGAATGCCGCGGCAGCGGCGCGCGGCCCGCTCAGGCCGCATCGCACAGACGGTACAACGTGACGATGCCGCCGAACATCCCGGGGAAACGGAACAGCTCCGGCGCGCCGTCGCGGACCCGCGCGATGACCGCATCGGTCAGCAGCGCCCGCTGGCGCGCGAACAGCGGCCCCTGATCGGCCACCGCATAGGTGCCCGTGCGACGCGCTGCGGCTTGCGTGGCTGCTATCTCCGGGTCGGCGCTGACGCGCGCAGCCATGCCATCGAAGAAGCGGCGCAGGGCTGCCCGGTATTGCGGTGGATCGCCGGCAGCCCAGGCCCAGACCCGAGCGAACGCCCCGTGGCAGACGCGGACCCGTTCGGCATACGATGCAGGCACGGACCCGTCCAGGCTGAAGGCCGCCGCATTGCCCTGCAAGGGGGTGCGGTCTTCGGTCTGGAAGGCGACCAGCGGGCGTCGCCCACGCCGCGGCCGAGCCCACAGGCGCATGACCTGGCCTGGCACCAGCACCGCCGTCTGGCCGCTCGCCAGCCGCTGCGTCTCGACGCCGTCGAGTGTCATCCGCTCCACGAAGGCCTCGACCTGGTGGTACACGCGCAGATGCTCGCGTGGCAGGCCCCCCAAGCCGCACCGCCCGAACGGCAGCGAGACACACCATCCGTCTGCGGGCTCACCCGCGTCCAGGGTCTCGCCCGCGGCTAGCGATGCCAGCTCGCGGGCCAGACAGCCCGCCTCGGTGGTCGGATCGGTGGGCACCGCTTCGGCCCCGCCTGCCGGATCGCGCCGGACCGCGTACAGGGTGCCATAGCCGAACAGCCGGGCCTGCAGCGGATCAGCCTCCACCACTTGGCCTCCCATTCCCGGTCTCCATGTCATGCGGGGGCGCGGCCATCTCTGGGCCACCGCGACCAGCCCGGCCTCCCGGCCGCTCGCGCCGCCGGAGCTGCCGTCGCCACTCGGTGCCGGGTCGATCCTGCGCCGTACCCGCCGCATCCACGCTGGGTCGGCGTCACCAGTCGATGACGGCGCCGTCGTCCGGATCGTAGGTCTCCGGATTGCGCCAGTCGTGATCGATCATGGCCTCCATCTTGTCGTCGTCCAGCTCGATCCCCAGACCCGGCGAGGTCGGCAGCGCCACGTACCCGTCGGCGAACGCGAATGGCTCCTTCAGGTATTCGCCCCCGAAGGTGGTGTGTTCCTGCGCCAGGAAATTCGGGATCGCCGCATCCAGTTGCAGACAAGCAGCCAGGGCGATGGGGCCCAACGGGCAGTGCGGAGCGACCGCGGCGTAGTAGCTCTCGGCCATGCCCGCGATCAGACGAGTCTCCATGATCCCGCCGGCATGGGACAGGTCGGGCTGGATGATGCTGGCTGCCCGTCGCTCCAGAATCTCCCGGAATCCCCACTTGGTGAAGATGCGCTCCCCCGTGGCAATCGGGATGTGCGTCTTGCGCGCCAGTTGCGCCATGCCTTCCGCGTCCTGGCATGGCATGGGTTCTTCGACGAACATCGGCTGGTAGGGCTCCAGCGCCTTGATCAGCACCATGGCGGTCTGCGGGCTCACCGCACCGTGGAAGTCGATGGCGATGTCCAGCTCCGGACCACCCGCCTCGCGCATAGCGGCGAAATTGGCTACCGCACGCTCGACGAAGCCCGGGCTCTCGACCAGCCGCGCGGGGCGTCCACCAACCACCCCGGTCTTCACCGCGGTGAAGCCCTCGGCACGCCGCTGGCGTACCGCCGCAGCCGCCTGCTCGGGCGTGCTGCCGCCAGTGCCCTTGTACAGGCGAATCCGCTCGCGCGTCGGCCCCCCCAGCATGGCGTACACGGGCAGCCCCGCTGCCTTGCCGGCCAGATCCCACAGCGCCTGCTCCACGCCGGACAGGGCGCTGGTCAGAATGGGGCCGCCGCGATAGAAGGCATGCCGGTACATGGCCTGCCAATGGTGCACCACGCGGCGGGGATCCTTGCCCAGCAGATAGGGTTCCAGCTCGGCTACGGCCGCCGCGACCGTCCGAGCGCGTCCTTCGAGGATGGGCTCGCCCAGGCCGACCAGGTCCTCGTCGGTGTGCAGCCGCAGAAATAGGTACCTGGGTTTGACCAGGAACGTCTCGACACGCGTGATCTTCATCGTGCGACTCTCCGTTTGGCTGGCCACTGCGCCGAGGTGGTGCGGCCACCGCCTGCCCAGCTAGCGGCTAGCGATGACGGTGCGCAGCGCCTCTTCGGTGGGAAACTCATCGTACTCCCACACGTGGCGCACCACGCCATCCCTGATGTACGCCAGCCTGGGATACCCGTGTCCCCAAGTCAGCCGGAAGTAGTCGGTCCGGGAGATCGTGCCGATGGCGTACTCCGCCCGCGATCTGGCGACGAACTCGCGCATCTCCTCACCGTCGTGCGCGAACGCGGACAGGCCCACGATGGTCGGCAGATCTCCCTTCCGCGCCAGCGCGTTCAGGCGAGGTGCCGACGCCAAGCAGCGCCCGCACTTGGGGCTGAAGAGTTCCACCAGGAACTCCCCCTTCTGCAGATCCACCGTGAGTCCCTTCACGCGCAGGCCGGCCAGCCGCACACCGGGGAGCAGGTCGGAGCGCTGGAGCCGCTCCATGTCCGGCACGAAGCGCCCCGCGCCCACCAGCAGGGACAGGACAGCACCGCCAACGACCAGTGCACCGCCCCACCGCCAGGGGAGGCGCAGTCGCGCGCCCCACCACCCGAACAGCAGCAGGGCCAGCATCACGACATCTTCGGCGGCCGCCTCCGCGGGGCTCCGATCGACGAGGGTGCCGAAGCAGCCGCACTCGTCCGTGGCGCCGGCCTTCCATGCCAACAGCATCAGGCCGATGAAGAAGGCCATCAGGGCTACAGCCACGGGCATGGTCCAGCGGGGCCGCCAGTTGGCCAGCAAAGCCAGCCCCAGCGCGCATTCGAACGGAGCGACCACCAGCCCGGCGCGGGCGAACAACTGCCAGGAGCTGGTCACCCCGAGCAACTGCGCGTATGGAACCAGCTCCCAGTAGAACAGCACGGGCTGCCATACCTTGAGAACGCCGGACAGCAGCAGCACGGCACCCATCAGGATCTGCGCCCCGCGCGCTGCTCGCACCAGGCCACGCATCGTCGAGCTCCTCGGATGATTCGCCGGGCATCCATGCCCCGCCGACGCCGCAGCGATGTCCGCGCACCTACCGTCGTGAGCGCATAAGCAGTACTCGCCGCCGGCGCTCGCGTCAACCCGCGCCCGCAGACCCCGAATGAACCTTCCCGCGCACGCGCCCGTACGGTGTCAAGACCGCGCTGGGCGCCAAGCCTCCTCGCCGCGACGGGCGCCCGGGTGCTGGCCCTGCCCTGGCCGTGCCGGCCACGCGCGGACAGCGGCAGCCCCGCGATAACGGGCCCATTCCGTCTTCGGGCTTGCGTTCGAGGCGCAGGCGACCCTGCGGCCGGCACCGCGCGGTCCAGCGCCGACCCGGTGCTGAGTCAATCCGTGGCCAGGGGGGAACAAAGGCTGCCCGCAGGGACGATGTCCAAGCCGGCTGCGTCCGGACATCGCGTGAGCGAGGATCATGCCGGCAGGCAGGAGACGCCACTGAAAACGGAGGTCAACCGGCGGGCCGCATCCCCACGCCTGCTCCCCTCGCTCCCGCCAGCAGCAGTCGCCGGCAGTGCTCTCCCACCCGCCCGACCCGGCCCTGGGCGCGCAGGCTGCCTTCTCCCAGGTCCAGGTCTGTGAGGCGAACATGGATGATCCCTTTGACCCCGGCTCGCTCCAGACAGCGTCTGGCGCAATCCTGGTCGCAGCCATCGATCGCCATCACCCTGGACGCAGCTAGGCAGGTAGTCACCGGACCAGTGCGCGCGGCGCCGACCGCAGCCAGGCAGGCCGCGCGGGCCGTACCGCGCTCGTCCAGCCAGCGAGCCACCTGCGCGGCCAGCTCACCCAGCGGCATTCCTCCGGAACACGCATAGACGAGCCCCGGCACCGCAGCGCACAGGCAGAACGGCATACCGTGGGCCTTTCGGCGACGACGCGATCAGCGTGCCAGCATCTGGGACGCCGCAGCCACCACTCGCCCGATATTGGCCTCGCTCACGGGCGATTGGCCCTTCTTGAGCCCCAGATCGCTGAGGCGGACGTGCAGGAAACCCGAGAAGCCGGCCTGCTCCAAGCAGTGTCGGGCACACTCCAGCGGACAGCCGTCGATAGCCAGGAGGCGGTCGGCGGCTTGGGTGCTGGCCACGATGCCGCTGACCCGGCCGCCAATGCCGGCCAGGCAGTACATCCGTCCGAGTCCGTCCCGGGTCAACCGCCGAGCACTCTGATCGGCTATGGCCCCGACGTCTGCGGCTCCCGAACACGGGAAGATGAGAGTGGGTGCCGCAGCACAGGCGCAGCAGGCAGCATCCTTCTTGGGTTCGCTCATCGTTCTCTCCTTGTCTTGTGCCGTGTCACCGGAGCAGCGCCTTGACTTCGGCCACCGACGGCACCTTGCCGACGACCTTGACCTCGCCATCCACGGCCAGGGCCGGGGTCATCATGACGCCGAAGTCGCTGATCTGGTTGATGTCGGTGATCTTCTCCAGCTCGTATGCCAGGCCCAGCTCTTTGGCGGCCTGCTCGGCCACCTCCGTCAGCTTGCGGCACTTGGGGCACCCAGTGCCGAGGATCTGGATCTTCATCTGCGTTCCTCCTCGCGGAAACACGGTGGTAAGACCAGCGCTCAAGGCAAGGCTCCGAACACCATCCCGGCAGCCGTCGACATGACGACGACCAGGCTCACGTACGCCACGGTCTTGCGGGTGCCGATGATGCTGCGGATGACCAGCATGCTCGGCAGACTCAGCGCTGGGCCGGCCAACAGCAAGGCCAGGGCCGGGCCCTTGCCCATGCCGGCGCCGAGCAATCCCTGCAGGATCGGCACCTCGGTGAGCGTCGCGAAGTACATGAACGCTCCGGCCACCGAGGCGAACAGGTTGGCCCCGAAGGAATTCCCGCCGACCGCTCCCGCCACCCAGGCCGACGGGATCAGACCCTCATGGTCCGGCCGACCCAACAACAGCCCCGCCACCAGGACGCCGCCCAGCAGCAACGGCAGGATCTGCTTGGCGAACCCCCAGCTCTGCTGGAACCATTCGCCATTCTCGTCAGCGCGGCGACTGATGAGCACCGCCAGGCCCAGCGCGCCGACGGTGAACGGAACGAGCGGCTGTCCGGGCACCAACCACGCCAGCACGGCTACCGGCACCGCCACCAGGATGACCTGGATCCACGGCAGGCCGAACCAGGCGCACAGCACGAACCCCAGGACTCCCGCACTGACTGCCGTGATCGCCCACTTGGCCGCATAGACCGCCCACCAGAAGCCGGAGGTCTCCAGCGGCTTCCCCCAGTTCGCGAAGACCAGGACAGCAACCATGGCCCCGAAGTGAGCCGCGGTCTGCCACAAGGGCCGCCCGCCATCGGGCGCCGCTGCCGTCCTCCCCAGCCGGGCCTTCTCCTGCTGCTCGTGAGAGAACAGCAGATGCATGATCAGACCGATCACCACGCTGAAAAGGACCGCGCCCACTGCACGCGCGATCCCCAGCTCGAGGCCCAGGATACGAGCCGTCAGGATGATGGCCAGGGCGTTGATGGCCGGACCCGAGTAGAGGAAGGCGGTGGCCGGACCCAGGCCGGCGCCCATCCGGTAGATGCCGGCGAACAGGGGCAGGACCGTGCACGAGCAGACCGCCAGGATCGTCCCGGACACCGAGGCCACGCCGTACGCCAAGACCTTGTTCGCGCCGGCCCCCAAGTACTTCATCACGGCGGCCTGGCTGACGAACGCGGCGATGGCGCCGGCGATGAAGAAAGCCGGGACCAAGCACAGCAGCACGTGCTCGCGCGCATACCACTTGGCCAGATGCAGGGCCTCCAGCACCGCCCCGTCGAAACGCGGGGTGCCGACTGGCAACAGGAACAGCACGATGAAACCGGCGACGATCGCCGCCGCTGCCTTCCACTCCTTGGACCAATCCATGCGCTACCTCGTCCGAAACACAGCAATACGCGAATGCCGACCCGTGGAGGCCGGCTGCACAGGACGGCACACCTCAGATGAGACTCGCAGCCGCACACGCTCCGGGTCGGCCCGAACGCACGCG
>Ga0067045_1000343_pt1 | contig 23452 bp, 30 predicted proteins | sample TerdegcTABiofilm_FD_59184 | JGI IMG/M metagenome (GOLD analysis project Ga0067045, IMG submission 59184) | Combined Assembly of (Gp0054472, Gp0054536) Wastewater bioreactor microbial communities from Singapore -Terephthalate degrading...
GTTGTCCCGAGTGAGCGACTTGCGTAGCGCCGGTAACAGCACCCGGCGAAGCGAGGAAGCGAAATTGGGGGCGCGGATAGGACGTCCGCGCCAGCCTTCACCGAACCAGGACGGTGAGTTGAAGGCGGCCTAATTTCGCCCGAAGCGAGCCCTGGTGCTGTCGGTGCGAAGCACGGGAGCGACAGGGGCAACCACCTTTCCCTCGACCTGTTTTCATCCTTCTGCTGGTGCCGCACAAGCGGCATGGAGGTCTATGTAGTCACCGCTAGTGAAATGAGAACCCTGGTCGCTATTGATGATTTCCGGCTTACTTGTTGTCAATGCTTTTTTCAACGCCCGCAGGACAAAGCTACGCTCAAGAGTTTGGGATAATTCCCAACTCACAACGTATCGGGAGTACCAGTCAATGATAGCCACCAGGTACATGAATCCGCCCTTCATCCGGATGTATGTGATGTCAATTCCCCAGACATGGTCCGGTTTTTCGGCCTTGACGCCCCGCAGCAGGTAAGGGTAGGTGTGATGCTGGTGGTTACGCTTGCTCAGGTTGGGACCCGAGCAAATCCCATAGATGCCCATCCGTCTCATCAGCCGTAGCACCCGTTTTCTGTTCACCGGAATGTTCTGGTCCTGGAGTTCTTTTGTAATACGGCGGTATCCGTAATGCGGCCACTGGGTATAAATCTCATCAATCCGATGCATCAGTTCGATGTCGTTGTCTTCCTTTTTCCTGGGGCGGTAATAGGCACTGGTACGGTTAACATCCAAAAGTTCGGCCTGTTTTTTCAACGGGATTTTCCGGTACTCAAGATCCAGCATTTCACGTCTTTCTTCGGCGCTGGTTGAGTTCTGCAGATTTTTTTTTGAGCCAGTTGACCTCAATGGTTAACTGACCGATTTGCCGTGTCAGTTCTTCTTTTTCGGCTTCGTACTGCTTGCGCATTTTCTCTATTTCACTGGCCCCTCGTGTAAAGAGTCTGGGAAGGTTGTCAATGACCTCCGCTTTCCAGCGGGCCAGCACTGTGGGGTGTATCACGGTTTCGGCGGCTATCTGCGCAACTGTTCTCTCTTCTCTCAATAGTTGCAGGACAATATTGGCTTTTTCTTCTGCTTTGTAAGTTCTTCTCTTCTCCATGTCTCTCATTATAGCTTAAAATTTTTGTTTTTGTGTCAAACCTATGGGTCCATTATAGTTTTTTTTATCCCTGTATTCAATATTCCACGGCGAGTCAAGGCTTGCCGGACAGGTTGCGGCAACAGGTTAAACTGGATGAATTGACTGTAATTTATAAAATCTTTAATCCTATGAAAACAAGAGAATAAGGGAATAAGCTCTAAAATTATGGTTTTGAATCACTTTACTCCAGGCTCTACGCTACTAAGTATCTTTTATACTTGTATTTTATATTACATTACTATAATATTACGTGTAAAAAATATTAATTGAAGGTCCAGGTGTTTTCGGGCAGGAAAGAGGAGAAAAAGTGGGGTTTATAGATTCGGGTAAGCGTACCATTATGACCAATGAAGAATATCATAAGAGGTTAACCTTGCAGGTAACCCCATCACAAATTCTGGTTGCGGGATTTGTGGCGATTATCATTACGGGAGCAATTTTGCTTACAATGCCGTTTGCTGTGCGGCCTGGTGAAGAAATCAGTTTTCTGACCTCTCTATTTACGGCCACGTCGGCAGTGTGTGTCACCGGCCTGGTGGTTGTTGATACCGCTACTCACTGGACCACATTCGGCCATGTGATCATATTAATTTTGATCCAAGTAGGCGGTCTGGGATTTATGACGATGGCCACTTTCTTTGCCTTACTGTTGGGCCGCCGGATCGGCCTCAGACAAAGGTTGATTATCCAGGAATCGTTGAACCAGACAAATGTGGCCGGCATTGTCCGGTTGGCCAAGTATGTGCTGCTTTTTACTTTTACTATTGAATTTACATTTACCTTAATCTTGGCGTTTCGCTGGTCGGCCGACCTGGGCTGGCCAAAAGGGCTCTGGTACGGGTTCTTTCACTCTGTATCAGCTTTTAACAACGCCGGTTTTGACTTGTTCGGCAATTTCAGGAGCCTGACCGGCTACGTCGAAGATGTTACGGTAAACCTGTGTATTACGACCTTGATCATTATAGGCGGGATTGGTTTTAGTGTTATTGTAGACCTTTTTCAGCAGAAAGGGAATTTCAGGCATTTATCCTTGCATACAAAGCTGACTTTGTCTGTAACGGGATTATTATTGCTCATAGGGATACTTTTAATTTACTTCCTGGAAATGGATAACACTTTAAAACCGCTTAGTCCGGCAGGCAAGGTTCTGGCTGCTTACTTCCAGGCGGTTACCCCCCGGACGGCGGGATTCAATACACTTGATACAGGGGCATTACGTTCGGCTACCCAGTTTTTAATTGTAGTTCTGATGTTTATCGGCGCCTCACCGGGTTCCACCGGGGGCGGGGTAAAAACCACCACTTTCGGTGCCCTTGTGGTTGCCGTTTGGTCCATGGCCAAGGGAAAGACTGATGCTGAAATCTTTCACCGCCGGATTGGTCAAGAGCAGATATATAAATCGGTTGTTATTCTATTGCTGGCCACCTCACTGGTTGTTACAGTATCTTTGCTATTATCAATAACGGAGAACGCGGACTTTTTGGCTATATTATTCGAGACCACTTCGGCTTTCGGCACAGTGGGCTTGAGCATGGGGCTCACTCCCAAGCTTACCATAGCCGGGCGTATTTTAATTACCCTAACCATGTTTTTAGGGAGAGTAGGCCCCCTGACTGTAGCCTTTGCCCTGGCCCAAAGCCGGCGCAAGACTTCCTTGCGTTTTCCTGAAGAAAAGATCCTGGTCGGTTAAGGGTAAGTACCTATTTTGCTTATGTACTTGTTAATAACCAGATAGTTTTACATACACAACTCCTTTTCAAAAAGCATATGTTATAAAAAATAAACAACTATAGCTATAAAGCCTTTCCCTTTTCGCCGATTAACAGGGGGTATTGCAGATGAAAATCGGGGATATAGTAACCAGAAAAATTTACGGGGGGGACATGCAGTTTTGTATAATAGGTTTTTATACCAACCAGGCCACAGGAGAAAGGGTAGCAATTTTAGCCATTCTAGACCCTAGTTTGATTGTTGAAGCTTCAGTAGAGGATCTGGCTCCTATTTCGGCCCGTCATCTGTTTGCTTTGACAACATCGTCTTATGTACACTGAACTGCCGAAAGGCAGTTTTTATTTTATATACAGATATATACATAGTGCCGCAAAATGAGCTGTTTTTTACAGTTTCCGAAAGGGATATTTAAACTTGCATTGAATTATACTACATGAATAATACAGATATAAAAATTTACCCCACAAACGGATTTCAACTGACAGCTTGTTGTTTTCTATATTAATATTTCCGGAGCTGAAAGGAGTCATTCTTGTGGATAAAGAAGACGCTTTCCTTGACATTGCCGCAGCAGCAGTAACTAAAGCAAGACATTTGGGTGCCGAGATGGCTGAAGCTTATATCAGCATCAGCAAAGAGTTGAATATAGATGTTAGAAAAAGCTGCGTTGAGACTATGAAGCTTGCTGAAGATCGCGGTTTGGGCATGCGGGTGATTCGCGGTACAAGGATTGGCTTTTCTTTCAGTACCGATTTGAGTTTCGCAGGAGTCGAGGAAACAGTGCGGCGGGCGCTGGACAACTGCGAAAAAACTGCTATGGATCCTTATTACAGCTTACCCTCACCGGGTGTGCGCTACCCGGAGTTAGATATATATGATCCCGGTATCCGGATGGCCACAGTAGAAGGTAAAATTGAACTGGCCAGGTCAATGGAACAAGCAGCGATTGATTACGACCCAAGGGTAAAGATAATCGAAAGCGCCGCCTACCAGGATGGCGAAGTGCTTGTCACAATCGTAAACAGCAACGGCATGAATTTAACCTGCCGGGGAAGTTACTGTGGTATCTACCTGGCACTCGTGGCAAGTGAGGATGGCGATAGCCAAAATGGTTTTGCTCTGGATTTCAAACTAAAGTATAATCAATTAAATCCGGAAGAGGTAGGTCGTGAGGCAGCCCGCCGGGCGGTGCGCATGCTGGGGGCGATGCCGGCCCCGACCAGGAAAGCTGTTGTTGTGCTGGATCCTTATGTGGCAACCGGCTTCCTGGGGCTGATCGGTCCGGCTCTTACCAGTGAAGCGGTACAAAAAGGGCGCTCGCTTTTTGCCGGTAAGATCGGCCAAAAGGTTGCATCGGAAAAAATAACGGTTATCGATGACGGAACTCTTCCTAATGGAATCGCTTCCACACCTTTCGACGGAGAGGGGGTTGCCACCTCAAAAACGGTGCTGATTGAAAGTGGTAATCTTAGAGGGTTTCTGTACAATACTTACACAGCGGCTAAAGATAACTTGCAGTCAACAGGCAATGGAGTGCGCAAATCTTTCAAAGGAATCCCGGAGGTAGGGATCACAAACTTATTTATTGACGCGGGATTAACTCCTGTTGAACAACTTTTGAAGGAGGTCAAAGAAGGAATATACATCACTGAAGTAATGGGTATGCATACAGCCAACCCGATTTCGGGAGACTTTTCGGTGGGGGTTTCCGGCTTATGGATAGAAAACGGCCAGTTTACGAAACCTGTGCGTGGTATGGCTTTGGGTGGAAATGTCATTGACGTGCTGGCCTCTGTTGATGCGGTTGGAGATGATTTACAATTTTTTGGCGGCAAAGGTTCACCGACTCTCCGGATAGCGGAAATGACCATCAGCGGTCAATAGGTGTTATCATTAAACTTCTCTTTTGATTATGTGTTTAAATTATGGTAAAATGTCTCCTGGCAAGAGGTGCTTATTTTGAAGGTACTGGTACTTAACGGCCCGAATTTAAACCTGCTCGGGCAGCGCGAACCATCAGTCTACGGCAGTCTTAGCCTGGACGGGATCAACAAAAAAATATCAGATTTGGCCGCGGAATTAGGGGTAGAGGTAACCTGCCGGCAGTCAAACCACGAAGGTGAGTTGATTGATTTACTTCACAGTGCTGCGGCGGAAGTAGATGCAGTTATTTTTAACCCCGGGGCTTTTACCCATTACAGTTACGCGCTGCGAGATGCTGTTGCAGCTATCGGGGTTCCAACGGTTGAAGTCCATATTTCAAATATATACGCGCGTGAGAACTTCCGGCATCAATCCGTGATTGCCCCGGTTGCAGCGGGGCAAATCAGTGGGTTTGGTGTTGCGGGGTATCTTTTGGCGCTACGGGCAGTGGTGGAACTGGTACCTAGTTGGAGGAAAGGTATTGCAAGAACGGATAAATAAACTTTATGAACTTTTGGCAGGCGCCGGAATTGAGGCTTTTTATGTAACCAACCCAGAAAATCGCTTTTATTTAAGCGGTTTTTCAGGAACAGCCGGCGCTCTTTTGTTGTGTAGAAATGACTTATTTTTGCTTACTGATTTCCGCTACGCCAACCAGGCAGGACTTGAAAGTCCGGACTTCGAGGTAATTGAAGTTACCGGTTCTTATATAGAAACGCTTGAACAGATTTTGAAGAAAAAAAATGTCTTCCTTCTTGGTTGTGAGGGGGATCACCTATCCTATAACCAGTTCCTTGCACTCAAGGATAAATTAGCTGGTATTGATATAAAAGGAACAAGCGGACTGGTTGAAAAACTGAGGTTAAATAAAGACCGCGCCGAGATTAAAAAAATTGAGGAAGCTGTGCGTTTGGCCGATCAGGCATTTGAACAGATCCTTCCTGTGATCAAGCCGGGTGTACCTGAGCGGGAAATAGCTCTAAAACTGGAGTATTCCATGAGGAGTATGGGGGCGGACGGTATAGCCTTTAATATTATTGTTGCTTCCGGTCCGCGATCCGCGCTTCCTCATGGGGTTGCTTCTTCCAGAATACTTCAAAGAGGGGACCTAATTACTATGGATTTCGGGGCGGTATATCATGGCTACCATTCTGATATTACCAGAACTGTTGTGTTGGGAAAACCGGAACCCAGGCAGGAGGAAATTTACTCTATTGTGCTTGAAGCTCAGGTACAGGCTGTTAAAGCTGTACGCTCCGGTGTGCGGGCTTCGGATATTGATCGTGTCGCCCGTGATATAATTGCCCGGAGAGGTTATGGAGATTACTTCGGCCACAGTACCGGACATGGGTTGGGTCTGAATATTCATGAAAACCCCAGGCTCTCCTCAAAGGATGAGACTATCCTTCAGGCCGGAATGGTAGTAACGGTTGAGCCGGGTATCTATCTTCCGGACTGGGGAGGAGTAAGGATAGAGGATACAGTCATGGTCGAAGAATCCGGCTGCAGGGTTTTGACCAGGGCTCCTAAGGAAAAGCTGATGATTTTATCATAAAATACATTTTATCAGGAGGCGGGAGCGGTGATATCGACCAACGACTTTAGAACCGGACTTACTATTGAACTGGAAGGTGATGTCTTTCAGGTGATTGAATTTCAGCATGTAAAGCCAGGAAAGGGTGCTGCTTTTGTACGTTCAAAGCTTAGAAACATGCGCACCGGGGCTGTCATTGAAAAGACATTTAACGCAGGTGAAAAAATTCCAAAAGCCAGAATTGAGCGGCGTGAAGTTCAGTACCTTTACAATGATGGTAAAGAATATTACTTTATGGATATGGAGTCGTATGATCAGTTGGCAATGACTGCTGATCAACTGGGTGAGGCAGTTAAATACTTAAAAGAGAATATGAATATTCAAGTCCTTACTTTTCAGGAAAAATCTATCGGTATTGAACTGCCTAATTTTGTTGAGCTGGAAGTTGTTGAAACAACTCCTGGTATTAAAGGTGATACTGCATCTGGTGGTTCCAAACCTGCTACTCTTGAAACAGGAGCTGTGGTCCAGGTACCTTTTTTTGTCAATGTCGGGGACAGGCTCCAGATTGATACCAGAACGGGTAACTACATTAAACGGGTATAATTAATGCAGAATGTTTAAAGCCCCCTTATTATAGACATACTATAAAAGTCGACAAGACCGAATTACCAAAGGGGGTACATCTTGGATGACTGATCTCAAGGCAAAGGTGGCTTATTTACAGGGGCTGTCCACCGGGCTTGATCTAGATGCTAATTCCAAAGAACACAAACTTTTTAATGGAATTATTGAGGTTCTGGATGAGTTTGCCGATTCTGTAGTAGAACTGGAAGAAGAGCAGGAGCAATTGGAAGACTATTTGGAAACAATTGACGAGGACCTGTACCACTTGGAAGGCGAAATCTATGAAGATGACGACCTGGATGACTTTATCGAAGTGAGATGCTCCAAATGTGGTGAAACCGTTTATTTTGATTCCCATATCCCTGAGGATGAAGATGTAGTAGAAGTAATCTGTCCCACCTGTGATGAGGTGGTATTTGTAAATGACGAAGGCTTTCAATCTGAGGATAAACCGGAAACGCTTGATGGACAGGTAGCTGAAAGCAAACCGAATACGCGGCATGATGATATCTAGCCAAAACATATTGGAGCGGTTGCTATGCAGCCGCTCTATTTATCTTCTAGAAATATTTTGCGAAGCGCTGCCAGAATCTGCTCTTTCCTGGTGCCCAGCAAAATAAGGATAAAAATAAGAAATAATATAAAGGCATTATTTCCGGCAGATTGAAAGGGCACCGGCCGCCCGGAGCAGGGATTTGCTGGAGAAATGCCGGGATAACCGGCCGGGTAAGCAGGCAGTGCCGGGTACAGCATATAGACTGGATAGGGGCAGGCAGGATAGACAGGGAAGAAAACAGGTGCATAACATATTTTCTCTTTTGCTTTACCGTTCGGTTCGGCGTTTTCGTTTGTGGGCGGTTGAATATCCTTCGCCCATGCGGCATATTGGTGCATGTAATTTTCCAGCCGTGGGCAAAATTCTAAAGTGGTTTTTTCTTTTAAGTTGCTCATATCATTTTCCTTTCCATGTATTTGTAACAATTTTATCTAATAAATAATATATGGCACAAAGAGCCGCTTCGGTGACATGGCTTTACAAAGTAAAGTCTCCGGAGCGGTTTATTATTTTACTCTTGGCTGTTTTTTGGCATATTTTACCGTTATGATCAATATTTATTAAAAGTGAGGGGGGACAAACTTTGAATTCAACAGATCCGGGCCGGTTGATTCCAGGACAGAGCGAAGACAATACTATTAATGAAATTTTGCCGGTATTACCAGGTAATATCAGGTCTATGATAGCTGCGTTATCTCGTTCTATTCTGGAAAAGGTCAAAGAAATTAGATTCAGGCAGGGGAAGCCTTTGGTTCTTGGGCTTTCCACCTGGGATATTTTTTTAAGCGTTGAAGGTCGGCCCACACAACAGGTCGATGAGGCGTACCGGGTTACTCCTGCTGATATGGAACGGTTGATCCAATTAATCAGCGGTTCTTCTTTATATGCTTTTGAAGAAGAATTTAGGAATGGGTTTATCACTCTTCCCGGGGGCCATCGTGCCGGTATTACCGGGAAAGCAGTACTGGAGGGTGGGAAAGTCAGGACATTGAAGTACCTTTCCAGTTGTAATATTCGTATATCCCGTGAAATAAACGGGGTAGCCTCCAGAGTATTACCATACCTGCTGGACGGAGATGGCGGCATTTTTCATACCATCCTTGTTTCTCCACCTTGCTGCGGTAAGACAACCATGCTGAGAGACATGGTCAGGCAGATCAGCAATGGTATTCCTGAGCTTGGTTTTACCGGGTTGACCGTCGGGGTGGTGGATGAACGGTCAGAAATTGCTGGATGCTACAAAGGAATACCCCAGCGTGATGTGGGGATAAGGACTGATGTGCTGGATGGTTGTCCCAAGGCGGAGGGAATGATGATGCTTTTAAGATCGATGAGCCCGCGAGTGATCGCCGCTGATGAAATCGGGCGGCGTGAGGATGTTGACGCGCTGGAAGAAGTTTTGAACGCTGGTATAAAGGTATTAATCACGGCCCACGGAAAAAACCTGACTGAACTGGTTGAACGGCCGGCTCTGGGACAAATTATACGTTCAAAAATGATCGAGCGCTTTGTAATACTGGGTCGATCACGGGGGGTGGGAACAGTAGAAGATATTATCGACGGTAAAAATATGCGTTCAATGGGGGTGAGAAAATGTTGAAAATGGTGGGGGCTACCCTGGTTGTGCTGGCCGGCGGCCTTAGCGGGTTGGTGGTAGCAGGAAATTACTCCCGGAGGCCCAGGGAGCTACGGTCACTCCGTTCCGCGCTGCAAATGCTGGAAACAGAAATCGCTTACGGCGCTACATATTTACCAGAAGCTCTGGGTCAGGTGTCCAGACGCTGTGATAAGACAACGGCCGTTCTGTTCAGTGAAGCAGCCGAAGAACTTTCTTCAATGTCTGGTGTTACAGCTTCAGAAGCCTGGGAAAAAGCGCTTGGGAAATATTACCCCGCCACCGCTTTGAATTCCCATGATTTGTCTATCCTGCACAACCTGGGAGCGTCTCTCGGCATTTCCGACCGGGAAGATCAGGTTAAGCATCTGCGCCTTGCTATGGAACAGATTGATGCCGAAACAGCCTGTGCGGAAGATGAGGCGGCACGGAATGCCAAGCTTTGGAGTTACCTTGGTTTTTTAGGAGGCCTCCTAATAGTATTGCTCCTTTATTGATGATGTGTAAAGTGTTTTACACCGGGGGTAATTCCTTTCCAGGTTATCTTATAAAGTTTGGATACCAATAAGAGGGGGGTGTAATATGGGTAGTAATATAGATTTGATCTTTAAAATTGCTGGTATCGGGATTCTGGTAGCTGTTCTCAACGCCATTTTGAAGCACGCCGGGAAAGAAGAACAGGGCCATTTAGTTACTTTGGCTGGACTTGCGATAGTTTTTATGTGGGTTATTCAGCTGCTGGCTAACTTGTTTGAGCAAGTAAAATCAGTGTTCAAGCTTTTCTAGGATTATTGCCGCGAGAAAAATTAACAGGTGATCTGATTATGGATATAATGCAAATTGTTGCAATAGGGCTGATCGCTACAGTTCTGATTATAGTGGTTAAGAGCCAGCGGCCTGAGCTGGGGGTACTTTTAAGCATGGTGGCAGGGGTGATCCTTTTTCTCCTGGTGCTCGGTAAAATCAGCTCAATTATGGATGTAATCAAGGAACTGACGGCAAGAGCGGGAATCAGCATGATTTATCTGGGGACCATCCTTAAAATTGTTGGGATTGCCTACATAGCTGAATTCGGGGCTCAGATCTGCCGGGATGCTGGTGAAGGTGCGGTTGCTGCAAAGATTGAATTTGCTGCAAAGATAATGATTATGGTTCTTGCGGTACCTATTATAGTGGCGGTGCTCCAGTTGCTTTTAAAACTCGTGCCGTGAGGCGGTGGGTTATGTTGCAAAAAATCTTCCTGTTGCTTTTAGCTTTAATTCTGCTTGCTCCGGTTCCTGTATTCGGTGGGCAGAATACAGGTATTTCGCCGGAAGAACAGATATCTTCTTTGGACCTGACAGGAATACAGCAATATATTGAACGATTCAACACAGAAATCAAAGGTTCTATTCCTAATCTGGATTTTAAGGATATGGTTTTGAAACTGGCTAAAGGAGAGCTTGAATGGAAGCCGGCTGAAATATTTAAAAATTTACTCCAGCAGCTTTTTAAAGAAGTGGTGGCTAACTTCGACCTCTTAGGAAAGCTTGTGATCCTGGCAGTGGTCTGCGCTGTACTGCAAAATTTAATGTCTTCCTTTGAAAAGACTACTACCGGACAGTTAGCTTATTCAGTCATGTACCTGGTTTTAATTTCCATTGCCATTGGGTCTTTTTCTCTGGCTGTCAACGCCGGCAGGGAGGTTGTAGAAAATATGGTGTCATTTATGCAGGCGCTCCTGCCGGTTTTATTAACTCTCCTGGTTGCCGTCGGAGGAGTAGCCTCCGCGGCTGTTTTCAGTCCTGTGCTCCTGACTACTTTAGGTGTTTTTGGCACTTTAATCAAGAATATAATTTTGCCGCTGCTCTTTTTTGTGGCAATCCTTGGGGTAGTTAACAATCTGTCGGAACGGTTCAAAGTTTCAAACCTGTCCGACTTGTTAAAAGGAGTAGCGATGGGTTTGATGGGAATATTTTCAACAATATTCCTGGGAGTCCTGACCATTCAGGGTGTAGCCGGGGCAGTTGGGGACTCGGTTACATTTAAAACAGCAAAGTTTGGTGTAGATGCCTTCATACCTGTTGTAGGTGGCGTGCTCTCCGATGCACTGGCGGCTGTGGTCAGCTCATCGCTTTTAATAAAAAATGCTGTTGGAATTGCCGGAGTAGCAGTAATCTGCACAATGATGCTCGTCCCGCTTTTGAAAATTATCACGCTGGCTCTTATATACAAGCTTGCCGGGGCCTTGATTCAGCCTATTGGAGACGGTCAAATGGTAAGTTGCTTAAATAGTCTTGGGAATAATTTGCTCCTGATTTTTGCTGCGGTAGCCACAGTTGGACTGCTCTTTTTCTTCGCTATTACAATTGTTGTTGGTGTTGGAAATATCACTGTAATGCTGAGGTGATTAATAAGGAGGGTTCTGGTGGAAGTAATTCGCGGGCTCATACAAAATCTGGTTGTTATTATTATCCTGGCCGTGTTCTTCGATATGCTGCTGCCCGCCGGCGAAATGAGGAAATATGTTAAAATGGTTATGGGCCTCTTGATTATCGTAGCCGTGGTTCAGGCAGTTGGTGACCTGGTGAACCGGGATTATACCAGCGACTTACCCTCATTAACCGAAAAAGATGAAAAAACACAGCTCTCCACTTTGATGGAGGCCGGCAAGAAAATATCTGATGAACAGCAGCAAAAAGCAATTGAGCAGTATAGGCGCGGCCTTGCCAATCAGGTTTTAGCGCTGGCCAGTATTAATAAGGAAATACCGGTCGTTGAGGCAGAAGTCAGGGTACGGTCTGAACCTGGAGATAGCGGCTTTGGGCAAATCAGTGAGATTGTGATGGTAATTGAGAAAGAGCAGGGCCAGGCTGAAAAACGCCCTGCTGAAGGCGGTGCCGCTGGGGTTGAGCCGGTAACGGTACAGGTTGGCCGCTATCCGGCTTCTGAGGAAAGGGCAGAGGCTGAAGCCGGGCCATCTCATGAGGCGGTAGCCGAGCTGGTCAAAACAATAGCTAATTTTTACAACTTGAAGCCGGAACAGGTAAAGTGTGTATACCGCTAAAAACACAGTATATTATCCTTGGAGGTGTCGAGTTGCGTAAGTTGCTTGAGTTTTTGGGGTTTGGAGAGCAGGGAAAAAACAGGCGCAACCTTTGGCTGGCTGGTCTTGCGGCTCTTGGGGTAATAATGCTTGTATACTCCGGAGTTGCTGGAAACAAATCTTCGGCAAAACAGCTGCCTCGTTCTGATAATACTGCTCAATCTGCCGCGGAAAAGGGGAAAAGTGGCATGTCGGCAGAAGAAGAGCTGCTCAGCAAGAAACTCTGCGAAATGCTCAAACAGGTTGAGGGAGCAGGAAAAGTGGAAGTATCCGTACGGCTGTCAGATTCAACCCGGGCTGAGTATGCCGTTAACACCACTACCGGTAAAAAAACCACTCAAGAACGTGATCAGTCTGGAGGAACCCGGCTAACGACAGAGGATAATAACAGCGGCCAGCTTGTGATGAACCGTAATGGTCAGGGGGAGCAGCCGGTGGTGGAGAGGGAGATAGCGCCACATGTAGCTGGTGTTTTAGTAGTGGCTGAGGGAGCCAGGGATGCTGTGGTTAAGGCGATGCTTTTTGAAGCCACACGGGTTGCCATGGGAATAGAACCCCAAAAAATACTTGTTCTGCCGATGGAAAGGAGAGAGTAAATGAAAACAGTTATTATTAGTAAAAAAACCTTGTTGTTGATTATCTTGAGTATTGTAGGACTGACTATGTTGTTTCTAGGTTTGTGGAATTATTTTGGGGAAAAAACTGATGTTCCCAGCCTGCAAGTAAGCAGTCCGGCTGCCGGGGAGGTACGCTTTAATAATAATGGAACAGTTGTGTTAGAAAAAAAACCAGGTGATTTTACCGTTAAGCCGGCTGCCAAAGAAAATTCCAATTTCTTTGTGGAATACCGTCTGGAAAGAGAGCGTGTTAGAGGGCAGAGGGTAGAGTGGCTTCGGGAAGTGATGAATAACGCCGATTCTTCTGCTGAAACCAGGCAAAAGGCCCAGGAAAAACTGATGAGTATCAGTAACAATATGGAGAAAGAAATTGAAATGGAAAACTTGATTAAGGCCAATGGTTATAATGACGCGGCAGTAGTGGTAGACGACCGGTCAGTCACTGTAATTGTGGCAACAGCTAACTTGACTGCCGAAGAAGCAGCCCGGCTGACCAGCCTGGTCTCAAGAGGAACCGGGGTTGATGGAAGTAATATTGTAATAATACCCAGATCTTAACAACACCCAAGGATCTTTTTGTATATTTTGATTAAGTTTGCGTTATTTTATCACCTTTGTTATAATGAATGTGATAGAGTGGTAATGTATTGTTTGTGAGTTTGGCCGTTATTGACAGGGGGGGTTATCTGTGAGCACCTCGGAAGTCGTCCGGGAGGAAAATACCGGGCTTGGTTCAATAAGAATTGCAGATGAGGTTGTTAAAGTAATTGCCGGGCTGGCAGCCATCGACATTAAAGGGGTGGCTGGTATGAGTGGCGGTCTTGCTGGTGGTATTGCAGAGCTGCTCGGCAGAAAAAACCTTGCGAAAGGTATTAAAGTTGAGGTTGGAGAAAAAGAAGCCGCCATTGATATTTACGTAATTATGGATTATGGTGTTCGTATCCCTGATGTTGCTGCAGAAATCCAAAAAAGTGTAAAAAAAGCTGTTGAAAATATGACGGGTCTGGTTGTTGTCGAGGTCAATGTCAACGTGCAGGGAGTTGCTTTTGCCTCTGAAGCCAAAGAAGAAGAGCACAGGGTGAGATAAGTTTGGCTGCCCCCCTAGAAAGGGGGGTGCTTTTTAAGGAGGTATGTCCGCTGAGGCCTTTTGACCGTGCTTTACTGGCTGCATATACTTTTTTTCTGACTTTGATTTTTCTGCTTTTTTCAGTGGTAATGCTCGGCTGGCCGGCACCCCAGTTCTTGCTCCGGGATCTTTTTTATCCCGGCAGACCGGAGGTGTTTTGGCTTCTTATGGTCGTTTTAGTTTTATCCGGCATCAGGCTGTTTTGGGTGGGGATACATAAGCCTGGAGGGGCTGGCAGGCATGTGATCGTAGCCGAAAGTGCATTAGGCCAGGTCCGTGTATCACTTCAAGCCATAGAAAACCTGGTAGTGAAAGTAGCGGCTCAAATTAGCGGGGTAAGAGATGTAAAAGCAAGGATAGTTTCTGTACCGCAGGGAGTCGGGATTCAGATTCGTGCTGTGGTAACCCCTGATATCAATGTCCCGGAGGTTTCTACAGAAATGCAACAGCGGGTCAAGGAAAGGGTTTTTGAGGTTACTGGTGTTAATGTGAGCTCTGTTAAGGTCTTTATTGAAAATATATCTGCGCATAAACCAAGAGTTGAGTAATAAAGTTGGAAAAAGAGGGGGAGCAAATTGAGCATAATCCAGGAAATTTTGGATAAACACCTGGGTAAAATAGCTGGCGTTATATTGGGGTTGATTTTCGGCTGGTTTGCAATAAAGTACGGTCTTTTTAAGGCGTTGTTTGTTACCGGGTGTGCCGTTGCCGGTTATTATTTTGGTAAGCGTGTCGATGAAAAGGTTGACTTGCGGGAAATGTTTTCAAGACTTTTTCGAGAACGGTAATAGAAAAGGGATGCTGGGGGCTGTCGCAGATGGTGACTGCCAAATTGTTGCGAGGATGGTGTAAATGAGCAGAAGGCGGGCCAGAGAAAGGGCTCTTCAGGTTCTGTTCCAGGTTGATCTGGGAAATGCCGATCCTGCGGAAACTTTTTGCAGAATGAATGAAAGCTTCGGTACGTTAAGTAAGAATGGAGATTTTGCCAAAAGACTGGTTGAAGGAACGCTGGCAAATTTGGCGTCGATTGACCAAATAATAGCCAAAATAAGCAAGGATTGGAAAATAAACAGGATGGCCAATGTCGACAAGAACATCATGCGCCTGGCGCTTTACGAGATACTTTACTGTGAGGATATTCCAAACAGCGTTTCTGTAAATGAAGCTATAGAACTGGGAAAGGTCTATGGAGGCGAGGAATCAGGAAGGTTTATCAACGGTATTCTGGGGCGGGTTCTGGAAGATCCGGAAGAATATAAGTCGGATAAGGTCTAAGGGAGCAGTCGCTTAATGGGCTGTTCTTTTTCATACAATAATTCATTGATTAATTGCAAGACTCGTAAATTTTTTATATAATTATACATCATTGCTGATTAAAGAGGAGGAATGGGTTTTCATGTACGAGATTCTGAGAAAAGAAGTCTTGGCGCCAACTTTAACCTTGTTTGACATCAAAGCGCCGCTGGTTGCCCAAAAAGCTCAGCCCGGCCAGTTTGTCATCCTGCGAGTTCACGATGAAGGTGAACGGATACCATTGACTATAGCTGATTTTGACCGGGAAAAATGTACCATTACCTGTGTTTTTCAAGAGGTAGGAAAAACAACTATGGAATTGGCTAAACTCAACGAAGGGGATAGTATCAAGGACTTTGTCGGTCCGCTGGGCGTGCCGTCCCATATTGAAAAGTATGGGAGAGTCGTTTGCGTCGGCGGTGGTGTTGGCGTTGCTCCTGTTCACCCCATAGCCAGGGCCCTGAAGGAAGCAGGGAACGAGGTGATCGGGATTATTGGGGCAAGAACTAAGGAGCTTCTTTTCTGGGAGGACAGGATGAGGAATGCCTGTACCGAGCTGCGTGTAACTACTGATGATGGCTCTTATGTGCGTAAAGGTTTTGTTACTGATGTTTTAAAAGAGGTCATTGAAGAAAAAGGTAATATTGATCTCTGTGTGGCCATTGGTCCATTGCCCATGATGCGGGCAGTATGCAATATGACCAAGGGGTATAATTTGAAGACCATAGTCAGCCTGAACTCGATTATGGTGGATGGTACCGGAATGTGTGGCTGCTGCCGCGTGACGGTTGGCGGCCAGACCAAGTTTGCCTGCGTTGACGGGCCGGAATTCGACGGCCATGAGGTTGATTTTGATGAAATGGCTCGACGTGCAGTTATTTATAAGGCTCAGGAGCAGCTTGCTGTAGATAGGTATGTTAGTGGTTCTGAACACAAATGCAGCTGCGGTTGCGGAGGTGCACACTAATGGCGAAAAGTATTATTCCCAAAAAACATCCAATGCCGGCTCAGGATCCAGCTGTGCGTTCCAAAAACTTCAATGAAGTTGCACTTGGCTATAATGAGGAAACTGTAGTTGCAGAGGCTAACCGGTGTCTTCAGTGTAAAAATGAGCCTTGCCGCCAGGGTTGTCCAGTTGAGGTTGACATCCCGGCTTTTATCAAACTGGTTGCAGAACGTGACTTTGCAGGTGCAATCAAGAAAATCAAGGAGAAAAATGCCCTGCCTGCTATTTGTGGCCGGGTTTGTCCCCAGGAAAACCAATGCGAAAAATATTGTACTCTGGGCAAAAAGAATGAACCTGTTGCTATCGGCCGGATCGAGCGCTTCTGTGCTGACTGGGAGTTGGCAAACGGAGTATTGCCGCAGGAGGTTGCCCCGCCGACCGGTAAGAAAGTTGCTATTGTTGGTTCAGGCCCGGCAGGGTTGACCTGCGCTGCGGACCTGGCCAAGCTGGGTCATAAGGTTACCATTTTTGAAGCTTTGCATGTGGCAGGCGGCGTGTTGATGTACGGCATTCCTGAATTTCGTCTTCCTAAAGCAGTTGTACAGGCTGAGGTAGAGAACCTTAAAAAACTTGGTGTAGATATTCAGGTTAATGCTGTTGTCGGTAAATTTGCCACTGTAGATGAGCTGATGGAAGAAGGTGGTTTTGATGCAGTCTTTATCGGTACAGGTGCAGGGCTTCCTTACTTTATGAATATTCCGGGAGAAAATGCCTGTGGTGTATATTCAGCCAATGAATTCCTTACCCGTACCAACTTAATGAAGGCGTATCTATTCCCTGAGTATGATACTCCTATCCGCGTAGGGAAAAAAGTGGCTGTACTGGGCGGCGGCAATGTAGCTATGGATGCTGCACGCACAGCGTTGCGCCTTGGTGCTGAGGAGTCGTGGATCGTTTACCGCCGGTCTAGAAACGAGTTGCCGGCACGACGTGAAGAAGTTGAACATGCCGAAGAAGAAGGGGTCAAGTTCGCCTTTTTAACCAGTCCTACCAGGATTCTCTATAACGATGATTACTGGGTAACTGGTATGGAGTGTTTACGCTATGAACTGGGTGAGCCTGACGCTTCTGGACGGCGCAGTCCAGTTCCGATTCAGGGATCAGAATTTATTATAGATGTTGACACAGTGGTTGTGGCAATCGGCCAGGGGCCGAACCCGTTGGTGCCGAGAACCACCAAGGGGCTGGAGTGCAACAAAAAAGGAAATATTGTTGCCGATCTGGAAACAGGGGCAACCTCCAAGCCAGGTGTCTATGCTGGTGGTGATATAGTGACCGGGGCAGCTACCGTTATCCTGGCTATGGGAGCTGGACGGACAGCAGCGAAATCCATTCATGCTTATTTGTCAGGAAAATAAATGGTGTTAAGTATAGCGAGGAGGCAGGCAGTGCGGATATTGACTGTTCAGGAACTGACCAGACATGTCAAGGCTATAATGGATAAAGATTATCTGTTGACCAATGTCTGGGTAAGGGGAGAAATATCAAACTTTAAGGTTGCTTCCTCCGGACATCATTATTTTACATTGAAAGATGATTTAAGTTGCTTAAAAGTAGTAATGTTTCGTTCACGCGGCCGGAATATATCTTTCCGGCCGCAAAACGGTATGTCGGTTATTGTGCGCGGTTATGTTTCAGTCTTTGAGCGGGACGGCATTTACCAGCTTTACGCAGAAGAGATGGAGCCGGACGGTACTGGTGCTTTGCACCTGGCTTTTGAGCAGCTTAAAGAGCGGTTGGAACGGGAAGGGTTGTTTGATAGCAAATATAAAAAGAAGTTACCTCTGCTGCCGCGCCGGATCGGGATTGTCACTTCTCCTACAGGTGCTGCGGTACGGGATATGGTGGAAATCATCCGGCGCCGCTGGTCCGGTCTGGAAATCGTTCTCGTGCCGGTACTGGTTCAGGGAGAAGGGGCGCCTCTTGAAGTTGCCAGGGGAATCCAGTTGTTAAACCAGCTCGGCGGGGTTGATTTGATTATTATCGGCCGGGGCGGGGGATCTCTGGAGGAATTATGGGCTTTTAATACAGAAGTTGTTGCCAGAAGTATTTTTCTTTCCAAGATCCCGATCATATCAGCAGTGGGGCATGAGACTGATGTAACAATATCCGATTTTGTGGCTGATGCCCGGGCTGCTACTCCTTCAGCAGCTGCTGAAATGGCTGTTCCTGATAAAAGGGAGATGAATCGCTACATCCAAACGATCAGAGCCAGGCTTATTCGTGCCGTGAAAGATGTATGCAGAGAGGGCAGGCGACGGTTGAGTTTCTGCCTTGCCAGCCGTATTTTTACCAGGCCGGGTGATACAATTTATACTGCAAGGCAGCAGATGGTTGATTCCCTTTGCCGTTATTTGATCCAGGGGGTGCGTGGTGCGGTGGAACGTGAAAGCAGCCGTCTTGCGGCGCTGGCAGCGCGGTTGGATACTTTAAGCCCGCTGTCTACTCTGGCCAGAGGCTATAGTATATGTACCACGCCGGACGGCAGGGCCGTCATCAGTGACGCCGGGGAAGTACGTGTCGGCGGGGAGCTTATTGTACGCCTGCATAGAGGGTTGTTGCAATGTGTTGTAAAAGAGAAAAAATATGAAAAACAAGAAAGAGTATGATAATATGGCAGTTCTTATTGACGGCAGGAAGATTGCCGCTTCAATCAGGGAAGAAGTAAAAGCAGAAGTGACCCGGTTAAGGGAGAAGGGAATTGCTCCCAGGCTGGCTGTAATCCTGGTCGGCAGCGACCCGGCATCAGTGCTTTATGCCCGCTCAAAAGAAAAAGCATGTACGGACGCCGGTATTGAATTTGAATTAAACTCGCTGGCAAGCACCACCACTGAGGGTGAATTATTGGATCTGATCAAGAGGTTAAATAAGGATGAGAAAGTTCATGGAATAATGATCGAGCTTCCTCTGCCTGGTGGTATTGATAAACAAAAGGTACTTGAGGCGATACTGCCGGTTAAAGATGTTGACGGTGTACACCCAATCAACCGTGGCTACCTCCTTAGCAATGTTGAAGGACTTTTCCCGGTCACTCCGCAAAGCTGTATTGAAATTATGTTGCGAAGCGGGATTGAAATCAGTGGCAAACATGCCGTCCTGGTAGGCCGGGGTGAAACAGTAGGTAAGCCGCTTGCTTATATGATGCTGAACCAGAACGCCACGGTTACTGTTTGTCACACTAAAACCAGAAACCTGGGAAATTACACACGTCAGGCCGATATCCTCGTAGTTGCGGTAGGCAAGGCCAAAATGATTACAGCTGATTTAGTCAAGCCGGGCGCTGTTGTTATAGACGCCGGCATTAATGAGGCAGGTGGTGGTATCTGTGGGGATGTTGACTTTGAAATGGTCAGAAGAGTAGCTGGTGCAATTTCTCCTGTGCCTGGCGGTGTCGGTAGTCTTACCACGGTGTTGATCCAAAAAAATCTTATCAAGGCTATTCAACTTCAACAAAAAAAGCATAATCATATACTTTAAAAACAGGGTGCCAACCAAACTATATTAAAATAGTGGAGATAGGTTTTATGAGTGAATTTTTTGATAAAACCTTAAGGGAAGTGCTCGAGCTTTCTGCTTCAAGCAATCCAACCCCCGGCGGTGGTAGTGTTTCTGCCATAGTGGCCTGTTTTGGCCTGGCAATGACTGCAATGGTCTGCAGATTGACTGCGGGGAAAGAAAAATATAAGGGTGTGGAAAACCAGATCAATGATATCCTGAGTGCTGCCAATAGCCTGATGAAGAGGTTGGAAGAGCTGGTGGATACCGACATGATAGACTTTAAAAATTTAATGGCTGCTTTCAGGATGCCGAAGGGTGATGCTGTTGAAATAGATAAGCGCAACGACGCCGTGCAGAAAGCCCTGAAAAATGCCACAGATACCCCGGTGGAAATTGCCCGTTTGTGCCTGGAAGCGCTCAGGATAACCGGTAAGCTTGCTGCTATAGGTAACAAGTCAGCTGTCAGCGATGCCGGGGTTGCGGTTTTGATAACGGAGGCTGCTCTTAAGAGTGTATTTTTAAGCGCTGATATCAACATTACGATGATTAAGGATCGAGATTACATAGAGAAGGTTATTGCTGAGAAAGAGGCGGTAATTGCTGAAGCCAAACAGATTAGGGATAAGGCTATGGCTGTGGTGCAGGAGAGAATAAAACTACCTGGAGGACAAGCATGACTGCTGAAAATAAGAAGATGACTTTTGAAGAAGCAATAACCCGTTTAGAAGCAGTGGTACAGGAGTTGGAGGATGGCAGGTTACCTCTGGAAAAAGCACTGGAGTTGTTTGCAGAAGGAATTGAACTTTCCCGCATCTGTAATGAGCACCTGGCTTTAGCCGAGCAGCGTATATCAATATTGACTGCAAATGAAAAGGGAGAAATTAATTTAAAAGAAATAGATGCTTTCCCTGCAACAGGAGGAGGTGAAAAAGGTGGATTTTGAAAAGGCTCTAAAAGAGAAGGCTGAAGTTATTGAGGAGGCTCTTGAACATTATCTGCCCCCGCCCAATGCGTACCCCCCGCTGATTCATCAGGCTATGCGTTATAGCACCATGCAGGGGGGTAAGCGTCTCAGGCCTGTACTGGTAATGGCTGTGGCTGAGGCTGTGGGAGGTAAATCGGAAGATGTATTGCCGGCGGCCTGCGCTCTTGAGATGATCCATACCTATTCGCTAATCCACGATGATCTTCCTGCGATGGATAATGATGACTACCGCAGGGGTAAGCCCACCAACCACAAAGTTTACGGTGAAGCTATAGCCATTCTGGCCGGTGATGCCCTTCTGACACTGGCTTTTTCTTTATTGGCAGGTATTAATAGTGCCAGCCCTAAAGATGTTGTAAAAGTTATTGGTGAAGTTGCAGCAGCAGCAGGGACTTTTGGTATGATCGGCGGGCAAGTCGTTGATACCTTCTTTGCAGGGAAAGAAATTGATGCCGATACTCTTAAGTACATACATAGCCATAAAACAGGTGCTCTTTACCGTGCTGCAGTTCGAACCGGTGCCATCCTTGCCGGTGCTGAAGAAAAAAAACTTGCGGATCTTACCAGGTATGCCGAGTATTTAGGGCTTGCCTTTCAAATTAAAGATGACATCCTTGATATTGAAGGTGATGCAGCTGTAATCGGCAAGCCGGTAGGAAGTGATATCAAGAACCAAAAAGCCACATACCCAGCCCTCTTTGGAATGGAGCAGGCCAAGGCGAAAGCACGCCAGGCTGGGGAGAAAGCTCTTTCGGCAATTGGAAGTTTTGGAAACGAAGCTGATTTTTTAAGGTTACTGGTTCAATTTGTGGTTGAACGCAGCTTTTAGTAAGGATGCAGAGAAGAAGCTTTGCTTTTTTGTCGGGGAACCGTGCCGTAAAGATTTGCACTGAACTGATGAACATTCTCAATATTCATAGCAGTCTTTTTCTTAAATTTTGAAAATTAAATTAAACCTGGCTTAATTAAAGCAAAAACGGTGTTTGAAAGTAAATAAATGTTCTGTTATAATTACTCCTTGAAAAGGTTCTATCCGATAAGTGACACAGTATCCTAGTCAGATGATCCTTTTTGAAGGCGGGCCTAAAAATCCGCTAAGGGCACAACGATGAAGTTCCTGGTGCTGGCTGCTGACGCCCAGTCGGGGGCTGGTACTGGGAGTTAAGGGTGTGGGGCGACCTGCAATGGCATGCGGGCGTTGACCCTGCTCCCGTGGAGACCCAAGTACGTGGGGAGCCACGCTGGTTTTTTCAGAGGGTGTGGTGAACTATGGCTTGGGATTAAACCTGCATGTGGTTAAAGCTGCATGCAGTGTAGCCTGCCTTGAGTGATAGTGGTGGATCTCGGCTTTGCAAGCCGGCCGGTCATGGGCCCGTGAGCGGTAGGTTTGTGAGTGAAACCATTATTGCAAAAGAGGCTAAAAAAGGTAAATTCTGTTGAGGAAATCTCCTAGGCTGTCCGGGAATACCGGGGCAGGCCGGGGATTGCAGTGTGGACTAAGTGGTAATCTAGCCCCGGCACCGGTAACGGCCGGAAACAGTTGTAAAGGGAAACCGCCGGTTTGGTGACAGCCGGTAATTGTTTGGGAAAACCTGCTGGACCTAAGCCACAATATTTACCCGGCCTGCTGTCACTTATCTTACTATACCTTTATAGATATGAGTTAATCAATAATTGCAGGGGCGTATATTATGTTTATAAGAGCCGCTGTATGAGGTGAAGTTTTTGGGTAATAATAAATCTACTGTTTCCAGTAGATATATTATACTTGCGGGCATTGGTTCATTTATCAGTGCAGTTATGTTTACCTTGCTTTCGGAAACCTTTGCTTCAAAGTTAAACAACCTTGTTTTATCTATAATTTTTTTAATTATTATCATTTTGATAAATATTATGGCAGATCTGGTAGGCACGGCCGTAACAGCCGCTTCTGATACTTCCTTTAACGCGAAAGCAGCCAAACGTGTTGAAGGTGCACTTCAGGGTTTGCAATTAATCAGAAACGCTGATAAGGTGGCTAACATAGCTAATGATATAATTGGAGATATAACCACAACAGTAAGCGGCGCACTTGGAATCTCAATTGTGGTACAAATAATAAGGGCGGGACTGCAGCTCGAACAGTTTTGGCTAAATGTGCTGCTTACCGCCCTTATTTCTGTTTTGATAGTTACCGGTAAAGCGATTGGGAAAAAAATATCCTTGAGTCACCCGGATGAAGTTATTTTCATAGTAGGAAAAATGCTTGCAAAAGTTGAAAATGTCACCGGATACAGCCTTTTTCAAAAACGCCGGGGACCTAAGAACAAGGCAAAAGGTGGGTAAACTGTGAGTGAGATCTTAGAACAAATCAATTCCCCCCGGGATATCCGCCCGTTGAATTTGACCCAGCTTCAGGAGTTAGCCAAAGAAATTCGCGAGGAAATAATTAAGATCGTTGCAATTAACGGGGGACACCTTGCCCCGAATTTGGGAGTCGTTGAATTAACCCTAGCATTACACCGCATTTTTAACTCACCTGTAGATAAGATTATCTGGGATGTTGGACACCAGAGCTACGTTCATAAATTACTCACCGGGCGCCGTAAAGTCTTCGGCACGTTGCGCCAGTTAGGAGGTATAAGTGGTTTTCCCCGTCCTTCTGAAAGTGTTCACGATGCTTTTGGAACCGGGCATAGC
>Ga0067045_1029144_pt1 | contig 23447 bp, 22 predicted proteins | sample TerdegcTABiofilm_FD_59184 | JGI IMG/M metagenome (GOLD analysis project Ga0067045, IMG submission 59184) | Combined Assembly of (Gp0054472, Gp0054536) Wastewater bioreactor microbial communities from Singapore -Terephthalate degrading...
GGCGGGGAGGCCTCGGGCCGGGCCTGGGGCGAGGCCGTGCCGGGGGCCGGGGCGGTTTGGGCCGCCGCGCCCGTGGCCAACGCGGCCGAAAGGAGAATCATCCCGATGGTTTTTTTCATGCCGTCGCGCCTTGCCGCCACATACGCGGCTATTGGGTCTTGCCGCCCCCGTCGAGCTTGTCGGAGCCGCCGGAGGGGGCCGGGGCCGTGGGCACGTCCAGGTTCATGTACTTGGTCTTGGACCCGGAATCCCGGATCATGCTGGCCGCGCCCGAGCCTTCCTGGAGCGGGGTCAGGTCGTCAACCTGGGACCCCCGGCCGGTGACCTCGAGCACCTCCGCGCCCTTGTAGACGATGAGGTTGCCCAGGATGTCCTGGACCTTGCGGGGATCGAGCTCCAGCTTGACGAAGGCGTTGCCGGACTCGTCCCAGCCCCAGCCCCGGTTGGGGCTGTTGAGGCCCGGGTTGGGGATGTAGGCCCCGAAGATGGCGGCGCAGACCTTGGCCCGGTTGACGTCCTTGGTCAGGATGAAGTTCTCCATGGTGCTCTGGCTTAATATCTTTTCCCCGACCAAAAGGGCCGCCATCTGGTTGTAGGCGTCCAGAAGCGCGGCCCGAAGGGCCATGAGCGGCGGCTTGGCGGCCTCGGTCATGGTCCCGAAGCCGAAGCCCTCCACCGTGACCCCCTTGAAGCGCACCAGGTCGCCGACCACGTTGACCACGTCGCCGATGTCGATGTGGCCGAAGCACAGGGCGATGTCCTTTTCCTTGTCGTAGATCATCTTGTCGACTTTTATGCCCTTGATCACGGCCGCGGCCTTGGTCTCGACCTTGTAGCTGGGGTCCTCGGTCAGGCCCAGGCGGCTCTCGCTTCTGACCTTGTAGCCGATGACCGATTCCACGATGACCCGTTTCATGTCCTGCTCGGCCATCTTCTCGGTCATAAGCTGCCTGTTTCCGGCCAGGGCCAGGGCCGGCGCGAGACACGCGGCCAGGAAAACGGCCCCAAGCAGGGTGAAAAAGGTTTCTCTTCTCATGGCGGTCCTCGCTTGCCGGCCTTACCGGGAGAGCCCCGGGTCCACCGGCCGGCCCTTGCGTATGGTCACATTTTCCCGAATCGTCCCATCCACCGGGACATCCAGATTGCGCAGCTCCAGTTGCCGGGAGAGGTCCACCGGGGCGAAGGCCCGGTCCATCTCCGTGCCCGTTCCCCGCGCCGGGGGGCCTGGAACCGGCGGCGCGCCCCGCGCCGTCTGTTCCGCCTTCGCCGCCGGGGTTTCCGGGGCCGGGGAAATCTCGATGGTTTCCAGCCGCACCTTGAGCCGCTCGCGGTTTTCCGGGTCCGGGGCCACCAGGGCCTCGAAGCTCACGGTCCCGTTTTCCGGCAGCCGGCCCTGGCGGCGCAGGGCGGCCAGGATCTCGTCGCGGATCAGGCGGCGCTGTTCGGCCCAGCGCTCCATGAGCGCGGCGTTGCCGCCCTTCGGGGCGCCCGCCTCGCCGGCGGCCAGGACCGGAGCCGCGAGGGCCAGCCCCACGGCCATGACGGCCGCGCACACACACCGTCCGCGCTTGCGCATCGTCTGCCTCCGTCGCCTTCCGGCGAACCTTGCCCTGGGAAATCCCCTCGCCGGGCGGCCCCCGGAACGCGCCGGATCGCGTCGCGCGTTCCGGGGAGCCGGTGGTCCGTTAGAACTCGCTGGGATCCAGGGCCTTGCCGCCGCCCTTGAACGACTTCTCGATCCTGGGCTGGGGCGCGGGCTTGGACACGCCCTTGCCGCAGCGGCGCTTGGCGTCGTCCAGGGCCTGCCGGGCCGGGATGGAGGAGGGGTCGAGCTCCACCGCCCGGGTGAACAGGCTCAAGGCCAGAGGGCAGTTGCCCTCGGACATGTAGATGTTGCCCAGATAGTAGTACACCTGGGCGTTCGTGGAATACATGGCCCGGGCCTGCTCCAGCTCGCGCTTGGCCTGGAAGTAGTCGCCCTTGGTGTAATACAGGATGCCCAGGGCCTCGCGGGCGCGCACCAGTCCCGGATTGTAGCGCAGGGCCGTGGCCAGGGCGTCCTCGGCCCGGCGCAGCATGTTCTGCTTCATGTAGCACAGCCCAAGATAATAATGGGCGTCGGCCATGGACGGCGACAGGGACACGGCGGACTCGAAATACTGGGTGGCCAGGACGAAATCCTCGGCGGTGAAGGCCTGCAGGCCCATGTCGTAGTATTGCTGGGCCGTGTACATGGGCATGGGCGGGGGCGTTTCCCGCTTGCATCCCACGGCGAGCAGGGAAACGCACACCAACGCGACGCTCACGACGATCATGCGTGTTTTCATGACATTGTCTCCTGTGGTTTGGCGCGACGCGCCTCGATTATATCCCTACTTCATCTTGTCCAGATCCTGGACGCAGCGCTGCACCAGCCGCTGGGTCATGGTGTCCAGGGTCACCTGATGGGATTCGGTGCGCGAAATGCCGAGCGCCCCGCCGCCCGAGGAACCGAGCTCCATCTTGTCCTCGAAATAGCCCGTGGCCTTCTGCTCGCCGGTGTTGGCGTCGAGGATCTTGTAGCGCATGCCGATGATCCAGATGCCCGTGGCGTCGTGGGCGTGGATCGAGCCCACGGCCGCGCCGGTGCCCACTCCGGCGGCCCAGCTGTTGGTGGCCGATCCCACGGCGGACCCGGCGATGGCCCCGAGCCAGGTGCCGTCGAAGCTGGTCTTGACCTCGGCCACGGGCTCGGCCTTGAGGATGTCGAAACGGACCAGCCAGTTGGTGGCCTGAAACTTGCCCTTCTTGAACTTCGCCAGTTGCGAGGCGTCGCCCAGGTTGGCCGCGATCTCGATCTCCTTGAGCATGGGCCCCAGGTCCGAGCGTTCCAGCACCTGGAATTTGGCCTGGCCCAGCTCCAGCTCGGCGTAGTCCGCGATGTTGTTGGCCCCGATCTTCTGGGTGTAGGTGGCGTTGGCGCTTTTGATCTCGCCGGGGATGACCACCACCACCGGTCCGGGTTTGTCCGAATAGGTTATGGGTTGGTACATGGCCTGGTCAGCCATCTCGTTGGCCCGCTTGGACGACGATTTGCACCCGCTGACCGTGGCCAGGGCCACAACGACCAATGCCGCCACCAAAACTCTGCCCCTCATGTCCGCACCTCCGTTTCCCAAGCTTTCTTCCGGATTTTTCGATCCGATATGGCACCCTTCCGGCGGCCGCCCTCGTCCATGTCCTTCCGCCGGGGGGAGGCCGCCCCGCCCCCCGACGCCTCCCTAAAAGTTCTTCACCGCATCGAGCCCGGTCTTGCCCACCTGGGACGGCTCCTCCGAGAGCTTCTTGACCACCTCCGGCGACACCTCGGCCACCTTCTGCATGGTCTCCTCGGACTTGACGATCTCCTTGATGCGCTGCGGCGCGGCCGTGGCCACCGAGGCCGGGGCCGTGACGTTGAGCTTCTCGGTCAGGGCCGCCGCGTCCATCGAGGCCGCGTACTTCAGGCGCACCACGTTGCCCTTGGCCGACTCCAGGGTGAAGGCCCCCTGCCCCACCTTCTGGTTCAGGGGCTCGATGATGGCGCTCATCAACAGGTCGTTGAAATTGCCCCGCGAGCCGGTGAACTCCACCTCGTACAGCGAGGTTCCGGACTTGTCGAACTCCCGAAAATCAATGTTCAACACCGGCCGCAACCCGATGAACTCCTTGCGCAGAAGCTGGCCCAGGTCGTAGCTCGGCAGCCCGGCCACCTCCAGCTGGAACATCTTCGACGGGGCCTGGAGATGCTCCTCGAAAAACTCCCTGGAGAACTCCCCGCCGATAAGCCGCCCGATCTCCTCGATGGCCTGGTCCTCGTCGGCCCAGCTCTGCTTCTTGGGCACCTGGTTGTTGAAATAGATCTCCTCGCCGGTGTGGTTGTCGATGCATTTGACGCTCCAGGAGGTGAGCACGTACTTGGTCACGGTCAGGCCCGAGGCCTTGAGCGTGGCGCTGACGGTCTTGAACTTTGCCTCCCCGGCGATGGAGAAGTCCGCGGCCTTGGGGGCCGAAGCGGAGAGCGTGGCCTCCACGGCCCCGTTCTCGGTCTTCTGCTCCAGCCTGGCCCGCAGCTTCTCCACGTGCTCCTCGGACCACACCCGGTAGCCGAAGCCCTTGATGTGCTCCTTGAGCACGTTCTCGGCGATCTCCGAACGCTCCGGGACCACATCCGGGCCGCGCTCGGCGTCGCGGATGAAGATGGCCACGGAGATGCGCGGATTGCCGTATTCCTTGAGCAGGGCCACCCGCTCGCCCCGGGTCATCTCTTTGAGGGCGTCGGTGATGGGCACCACCGAGACCTCGGCCTTCATGAGCATGTGCGCGAAGCCGTCCTCGCCGATCCAGGGTTCGGACTCCTTGATGACCCGTTTTATCAGGCCCTGGGACCGGGACAGGACCCGGTCGCTGATGAGCGTATAGTTCTCGACCAACGTCGAGGTCTCCACATACGCCCCCACGGCTTTCTCCAGGATCTGGGCCTTGGCGTCGCGGCGCAGGTCCTCGATCATCAGGGCCTTGTCGCGCTTGTAGGCGTCGGCGTTCGGGTCGGCCAGACCCTCGGCGGTGATCACGATGAAGGCGTCCTTTTCCTCGGCCGCCGGAGCGGCCTGGATGTCCAGGGGCTTCTTGCCCCCCTTGTCGGCATCCGGCGCGGCCTGGACCTCCAGGGGCTTCTTGGCGGCCTTGTCCGCCGCCGGGGCCTGACCCGGGAGGCACAAGGGACCGGCCGCGGCCAGGACCGCGAGGAGCAGGGAAACCAGCGTCATTCGTCCGAACGTCGTGCGCATGTGGTCAACCTCGTGGTTATTTGCCCGCGCGGGAGCAGTAGTCGGCGTACATCTGGGCCAGGACCGGGGCGGCGCTGTCCCGGACCAGCCCCAGGGCCACGCCCAGCACGTCCTGGCCGGCCCAGGATTCGGCGTTGATGGTCTGGCTGGAGATCACCCGGCCCCGGCCGTCGGACAGGGTGAGCATGATGGTCACGGCCACCTCGTTGGCGTTGACCATCATGTTTTTTCCGCTACGGCTGCTGATGATCCCGTTGAGGAAGAACGAGGCCCCCAGGCGGCCCGAGGCGGCCAGGGCCGCGTCGGGGTCGTTGTTCAGGATGGCGTGCATCTCGGCGGCCGCGATCTGGGCGTTGATCTGGGCCTGGGAGATGGTATTGAGGCCCAGGGCGGCAAGCTGGCGGTTGAATTCCTGATGCAGCAGGCCGTGGCCGCCGCCGGTCTGGAGCTTTCCGGAATGCCGTTCGGCGATGAGCACGGCGATTTTTTTGCCCTTGAGGCTCTCCCGGCAGGGCGCGGACAGGTTGGCGTGGATGGCCGCGGCCTTGGCCCGGGACGCATTGGCGTCCCGCTGGGCCTCCTCGGAAAAGGAAAAGGCGTGGGCCAGGGTCCAACCGGACACAATCCAGAGAACAAGGACAACAAGGGCGGTGCGTTTCATGCCTTTCACCCTGTCACATATGGATTTGGAAAAAAAATGTGAGTCATCTTGCAAGACTATGCGGCCTATTTGTAGTACATGAGCGCCGATCTGTTGTCAACGCACCCGTCTGGATTGCCAAAACATTTCACTTTCCTGTCCGCCGCGCGGGCGCCATTCCCGAAGCGTGCCCCTTCACCAGGCGGCCCCCGATGCCGCCACAAGCCAGGACCGTGCCACCCCGCGCCCGGCCGTTTCGTGGGCGTAACATGCTCAAATTCCGAAAGTATTTTTTTCTGGAGCGACAGTGCCCGACGCCCCGGGCAGGAAGAATCGCGAAATATCGACATATCGCCGACATGGCGGAGCCACCCGGCGCCCGCCCGCGGTCTTCGGGTGACACCTGCCGCATTCCGATCTATGGTTCGGAAATGGAGGCCCCATGAAAGACATTCCCCTGCCCCACCGGATCATCGTGGCCCTGGACGTGCCCGATGCCGGAACGGCCCTGGATCTGGCCGAACGCATCGGCCCGCGCGCGGAATTTTGCAAAATCGGCCTGGAGCTGTTTCTGGCCTCGGGATTCGCGGTCGCGGACCAACTGGCCCGCATGGGCCGCAAGATCATGCTGGACCTCAAATTCCACGACATCCCGGAGACGGTGAAGCGGGCCGTGGCCCGCCTGGAGGACCACGACATCGCCCTTTTCACGGCGCACGCCGCGCCCGGGGTGATCGAGGCCGCGGCCCGGTCCAAGGGCCGGGCCAAACTTCTGGCCGTGACCGTGCTGACCAGCCACGACCCGGCCGAGGCCGCCAAGCTGGCGAGCCCCTGCGAATCCGGAGCGGGGTACGGCGAGGACTGGGTGGCGGATCTGGTGCTTTCCCGGACGCGCCAGGCCCTGTCCAGGGGGGCGGACGGGGTGGTCTGCTCCGGGCGCGAGGCGGCCATGTTGCGCCGCGCCCTGGGGAACGACTTCCTCATCGTCACCCCGGGCATCCGGCCGGCCGGGTCCGCGCCGGACGACCAGCGCCGGGCCGTGACCGCGGCCGAGGCCGTCCGGGCCGGGGCCGATCATCTGGTGGTGGGCCGGCCCATCACCCGGGCCGCCGATCCGGCCGTTGCGGCCGAGGCCCTTCTGGCCGAGGTGGCAAAGGCCCTGGCGGACGTCCCGGGCGGGCCGGGGGCCGGCTGATCAGGACTTGGCCGCCAGGGCCGCCCTGATCTTCTCCACCAGGTATTTCTCGAGCTCCCGGCCGTCCTTGCGCAGCCTGAGCAGTTCGGACTCCAGGGTCGACAGCTTGGCCTCCAGGGCCGCGTTTTTTTCCTGAAGCCGCGCGACCTCGTCCGAAAGGGCCGCGCCCCCGGTCCCGGGCGCATCCCCCCGGGCCGGGACATCCCCCAGGAAGCCGCTTAAGACCCGGGCCATCTCCCGGCCAAACACCGCCGCCGCCTCCTCGATCGTGGTCGGAGCGGGCGTGGCGGTCCGGGCCTTGGCCGCCGGTCGCGAGGCCTGGACCGTGACCGGGAACCGGTCGGTCAGCTCGGCCTTGACGTCGTCCACGGAGAGTCCCCGGCCCAGGCCTTCGGCAATGACCCTGAACACCTCCACGGCCTCGGGCCGGAAGCGCCGGCCCCGGCCCTCGCCCAGACTGGGCAGATGGGCGTGGAAACGATTCTTCCAATAATGGAGGGTCGATTCCGGGACCTCCAGGAGACGGGCAACGGCCGCGATGGAATAGAGACGGGTTTCCGACACCGGGCGACTCCGCGTTTTTTCGTGTCCGGGAAGGGGCGGGACCGGATCGGTCCCCGACATCTGAAAAGCACGCCCGGGCATCGCGGTCAAGTCCGGGTCCGGGGATCCGGCCCGCCGGACGGGGCGCAACGGCTCCGATACCGGGTACGCCCTTGCCTTGCCGCCGGGAGTGGTATAAAAAATACCGTTATGGCCGGAGCTGTTCCGGCATGGCCGGACTATGCCGGCCGCACGGCCACGCGACGTCACGAAACCATCATGCTCCCGTAACACGCCTCCGTCATTGTGCCGCACATGTCTCGGCGAGGCGGCCGGACCGCCGCAATCCGCCGACGCCACCGCACAAAGGGGGAAAACATGGAAGACACGCACCGCGAACCCTTGTTCGACATCCGTCTCCCAGATACCGCCAATCCGGCGCTCAAGGCGCTTTTGTGCGCGATTTACCCCCCCATGTGCCGGCTTCTGTGCCTAAGCCGCATTGAGGAACGCTACGCCGCCCTGCCCCGGGGGATCGAGGGCCGGCCCTTCATCGATGCCACCATGGAGGCCTTCGACTTCGCCTACCGGGTCAGCGACGAGGACCTGGCCCGCATCCCGGCCAGCGGGCCGGTGGTGGTGGTGGCCAATCACCCCTTCGGGGGCGTCGAGGGCCTGATCCTGGCCGGACTGTTGTCCAGCGTGCGCCCGGACGTCAAGATCATGGCCAACTTCCTGCTCAAGCGCATCCCCGAGCTGGCCGAATTCTTCATCTTCGTGGACCCCTTCGGCAGCGACGCCTCGGCCAAGAAAAACATCCGGCCCCTCAAACAGTCCCTGGCCCACTTGCGCCAGGGCGGCATCCTGGGCGTGTTCCCGGCCGGCGAGGTCTCCCACCTGCAGTTCAAGAACCGCCGTCCGTCCGTGTCCGATCCGGCCTGGAGCGCCACCGTGGCCCGGATCGTGCGCAAGACCGGGGCCACCGTGGTGCCCATGTTCTTCAATGGGGCCAACAGCCGCCTCTTCCAGCTCCTGGGGCTCGTGCACCCCATCCTGCGCACGGCGCTTCTGCCCCGGGAGTTCTTCAACAAGGGGCACAAACCCATCGAGGTCCGCATCGGCTCGCCCATCCCCTTCGCCAAGCTGGAGCAGCTGTGCGAGGGCGAGGACGAGGCCGACGAACTGGTCATCCGCTATCTGCGCCTGCGCTCGTACCTGCTTGGGACCCGGGCCGCCAAGCCCAGGCGCCGGCCCAAGCTCTTTCCGCCCAAGGCCCCGTCCCGGCAGGAGGCGCTCATCCCGCCGGTCGACCCCAAGCTCCTGGCCGACGAGATCGCCGCACTGCCGCCGGAACGCCTGATGTGCGCAAGCGGCGAGTTCAAGGTCATCTGCGCCGAGGCCGCCGAGATCCCCCTGACCCTGCGCGAGATCGGCCGGCTGCGCGAACTGACCTTCCGCAAGGTGGGCGAGGGCTCGGGCAAGGCCTGCGACCTGGACGATTTCGACGCCTACTACCTGCACCTGTTTCTGTGGAACGGGACCACCCGCGAGGTGGCCGGGGCCTACCGCATCGGCCGCACCGACGAGATCCATTCGCGCATGGGCCAGCGGGGGCTGTATACCGACACCCTGTTCGTGCTCCAGGACAGCTTCCTCACGCGCATCGGCCCGGCCCTGGAGATGGGCCGGTCCTTCGTGCGCCCGGAATACCAGAAGAGCTATTCGCCGCTTCTGCTCCTGTGGAAGGGGCTGGCCCAGCTCGTGGTCAAAAACCCCAAATACAAGGTCCTTTTCGGCCCGGTGAGCATCACCAACGAATACAAGACCGCCTCGCGCCAGCTCATCGCCCGCTACTTCAAGGAGCAGAACGCCCTGCCGGAACTGGCCCGCCTGGTCCGGCCGCGCACGCCGCTCAAGGAGCAGCACTGGCTCAAGAACGCGGCCCGGACCCTGGTCACGGACCTCGACGACCTGGTGGAGCTTCTGGCCGACATCGAGTCCGACCAGAAGGGCATCCCGGTGCTCCTGCGCCAGTACCTCAAGCTCGGCGGCAAGCTTCTGGCCTTCAACGTGGACCACGAGTTCTCCGACGCCCTGGACGGGCTGATCGTGGTCGACCTGCTGCGCACGGACCGCAAGCAGCTCGAACGCTACATGGGCAAGAAGGGGCTGGCCGCATTCCTCACCCACCACGGCCTGGGCGGACGCCCGGAACACGCCGGCCCGGACGGCCGGGACGGGACCGACGACGGCCGGGGCGGCGGTTTCAAACGCTGCGCCTGACCCCGGGGGCCGGACCGCTCACGAAATCCATCTGCGGCGCACGCTCCACAGGCTGGCGACGAAAAACACCGCGCAAAACGCAGCCAGAAGCGACAGGTCAAGGGGTATGGGCATGGTTCCCCCCACGCCCGACACGCCGGCCATGGCCCCGCGCAGGGCGTCCACCCCGTAGGTCAGGGGCAGGGCGTAGGACAGGGGGCGCACCAATGCGGGCAGCTTGGCCACGGGAAAAAACAACCCGCACAAAAAAAGCATCGGAAACCGGAAAAAATTCGAAAAGGTCTGGGCCTCGAAGACCTCGCTGACGGCCACGGCGATGAAAAGCCCCAGAAACGCCGAGGACACGGACACCAGCACCACGGCCACGAAAAACGTTCCCCAGGCCATTCCCGACAGGTCGGCCAGAAACGCGGCCATGGCCACGGGCACGAAGGCGTTGACCACCCCGAAACAGATCGCCCCGCCGGTCTTGGCCAGCATCAGCGTCTCCAGGGGAATCGGGGCCAGAAGCAGCCGGTCGAAGGACCGGTTCTTCTTTTCGAAGGTCACGGTCACGGCCAGCATGGACGTGGTCCCGAAAAGCACCGATATGGCCGCCACCCCGGGCACCAGGGCGGTCACGCTCTCCAGCCCCAGCCCCGAACGGATGAAATACATGCCCGTCCAGACCAGGGGGAACAGAAGCCCCCAGCTCACGTTGGGCGGCTTCAGGTAATAGGCCCGCATGTCCTTGGCCACGATGCCCCAGAAGGCGATCCACGACCTCATGCCCCACCTCCGCGGCGCTCCTTCTCCCTGGAGACGTCCCCGGCCCCGATGCCGGTGACCCGCACGAACACGTCCTCGAGCGAGGGCCGCATCCGCCGGGCCTCAAGGACCTCGGCCCCCCGGTCCTCCAGAAAACGCACCAGCGGCCCCACCCGAACCGCGGCGCCGGACTCCACCCGCACGCTCCCCGCATCCAGGGCCTCGAACCCGTATTCCGGAAAGGCCCCGGCCAGGGCGTCCATATGCCCGGCCACGGCGTCGGCGCACACCAGACGCACCACATGCCGTCCGGCCACGGGTTCGAGCAGCTTCTCCACCGTGTCCACCCGGATGATCTTCCCCTTGACCAGGAAGGCCACCCGTCCGCACAGCCGTTCGGCCTCGTCGATGTAGTGGGTGGTCAGGAGGATGGTCGTGCCTGTGCGGTGCAGCCCGGCCAGAAGGGACCGGATATGCCGGGCGCTCTCCACGTCGATGCCCGTGGTCGGCTCGTCCAGGAACAAAATTTTCGGTTCGTGCATGATCCCGGCGGCGATGGTCAGCCGGCGCTTCATGCCCTTGGAATAGCCTCCGAACTTGCGGCCAGCGGCCCGCGACAGGCCGAAGTCCTCCAAAAGCTCCGTGGCCCTGGCCTCGCGGGCGGACTTTCTCATGCCGTAGAGCGCGCCGCAGAAACACAGGTTGTCGAAGCCCGTAAGCTCCGGGTACAGGTTGCTGTCGTCCGGAACCACGCCGATCATGTGCTGGGCGGCCTTGGGGTTTTTCGAGCAGTCCACCCCGCCCACCCGGACCGTGCCGGCGTCGGGCCGGGCCAGGCCGATGAGCATGTTGATGGTGGTGCTTTTGCCCGCGCCGTTGGGCCCCAGAAGCCCGAACAGCTCACCCCGGGCCACGGAAAACGACACCCCGGCCACGGCGGCCACGTCCCCGAAGCGTTTTTCGAGGCCCACCGCCTCGATCTCACTCACCATCGATCCCCTCCCCGTCTTCGGCGGGACGCACACCACCAAAAAACGCCGCCAGCTCCCGTCCCCACTCGGCCAGCACGTCCGGGTCGGCCCGGTAATGCACATAGTAGCCGCGCTTTTCCGGCACCACGGCCCCGGCGTCGCGCAATATCCGCAGATGCTGCGAAACGGCGGCCGCCGTGATGCCCAGACACCTGGCCAAGGCACCCACGCACATGGGACGCCCGCTCAAGAGCGCCACCATGCGCACCCGGGTCTCCACGGACAAGACCCTGAAAATCCGCGCCATCCGGACCACGTCCGCCCCGCCACGCTGTTTCGGCCCAATCTGTTTAAGCATATTCGCATACACTTTACTCCTCCCTCGAAACGCGTCAACCCCCGGGCGGGGTCCGGGGCGGCAGTCCCGGTCCGGGGAACCGGTGAAATCCGGAAGGAACCGTGGTAGGCTCAGGCCATGAATCGTATCGTACCGAACACATCGCTGATGCGCGGGATGGTGCGGCTCCTGGGGCCGACCGACCCGGACGCGCCGCCCGACGCGGCCCTGGACGCGCTTTTGTCCGGGATGGTCGATATCTTCGTCCGGCATGCCGGGGCCGCGCGGGCCGCGGTGGTCCTGCGTCTTTCGGGAGACGAGGCCCCCCGGGTCCGGGCCGCCGCCCCGGAAGGCGGGTGGCTGCGGGACGAGGCGCTTGAGGCGGTGATGCGCCCGACCCCGCCCGACTTCACCCCGGCAGGGGCGGAACAGGATGTCTGGTTCGGACATCCGGCCGATGGGGGGGAAGCGGACGGGGTCCTGGCGGTGGCCGCCCTGCCGATCGAGGGTTCGGAACATGGGGCGTCCCGGGGCGCGTTCGTGGCCCGGATCGAGACGGCCGCCGAGGCGAAGCGGGCCATGGCCGACGCGGCCCTGGTCCTGGGCCGGGCCGTGGACCTGCACCAGGCCCTGGCCGCCGAGCGGGCGGCCTGCGCCGGTGAACTGGTTTCGTTGCGGGGGAGGGTGTCGTCGGGGTTTGCCGATGTCTTCGGCCCCGGCGGATGCCCGGGTCTGGCGGGCCTTCGGGCCGATGTGGAGCGGGCCGCCCGGGAGGCCGGGCCGGTGCTCCTGTGGGGCGAGGCGGGCACGGGCAAGGCCGTTCTGGCCCGGCTCATCCACGAGATGTCGCCGCGCGGCGCGAGGCCTTTCGTGACGGCGGATCCGGCCGACGCCGGATCCGTATTCGGCACGGCCGGAAACGGTTTTCCCAGGACGGGCGCGGTGGAGGACGCCGCCGGGGGCGGCGTGTATGTGGCGGACCTGGCCCGGCTGGCCGGGAAGGAAGACGCGGACACTGTGGAGCGTCTGGTCCGCCTGGTCCAAGACGGCGGTTTTTCGCGCATCGGATCGGACACGCCGCGCCGGACGAGGGCCCGGCTGATTCTGGGGTCCGGTCTGGCGCCCCGGGAACTGTTGGCGGGCGTGCCGGGCCTGGCCCCGCTTTTGCGGGGCGGGCCGTCCCGGGTGATCGGCGTGCCGCCCCTGCGGCGGCGTCCCGGGGACATCCCGATCCTGCTCGGTCGCGCCGTAGCGGCCCTGGCCGGGCGGTCGGGGACGCGGCCGGTTTTCTCGCCCCGGGCCGTGAAGGCCCTTGCCGCCTATTCCTGGCCCGGCAACGACGCGGAGGTGGCGAGTCTGGCGGCCGAGGCCCTGTTGTCGCGGACCGGCGACCGCATCGATCTCGGGGACCTGCCGGCGCGGGTTTTCTCCATGCCCCCGCCGGCCGGCGGGGGCGCGGTCCGAGGCGCGCGGGGGGGCACCCTGTGGGAGCTGGAGCGGGACCGGATCGTCACGGCCCTGTCCCGGCACGACTGGGTCAAGACCAGGGCGGCCAGGGAACTGGGCCTGACCCCGCGCCAGCTCGGCTGGCGCATGAAGCGCTACGGGCTGGCGCGCGAGGCGGGAAACTGAAGCCTCCCCGGCGGGACCGCGCGGTCCCGCCGGAAGATCGTACAGCGTCCCGCATTATTTCTTCGACTTTTTCCCGGGCGCGGGCTCCTCGTCCTTTTTCGGGGCCTCCGGAGCAGCCAGGCACGGCCCTTCCTCGACAGGGGAGGCGGCCTCGGGTTCCGACTCGGGCAGGGGTTCGGGCTCCACGGAGGAAATCTTGATGTCCGCGACCTCCTGGGCCGGGGCCTCGTCGAGCCAGGACAGTTCGATGACCAGCTTCTGCCGGTTTTTCTTGTGTTCGGCCTCGATCTCGAAGCTGACGGCCTCTCCGGGCTTCAGGGTGCAGAATTCCCCGCCCTTTTGCAGACACACGGTCTTTTCGTTGAAGCTTTTGACCAGATCGGCCAGAAGCGCGCTCGCGCCCGCGAAATCAACCGTGCCCTTGAGGCTTATGCCGTGCTTTCCCATGATCGGTCTCCTGTGCTGGTTTCGGTAGGGTTAGGATTTCGTTTTCAAGGCGGCTTTGCCGAGAACGGGGTTGTCCTTGACCTTGGCCCCGACCTGTTCCGGCGTGGGAACGTCGGGTTCGCCGGGGGCCTTTTCCGCAAGGGCCTTTTCCCCGGGAAGGGCCGGGGGCTCGCCGGGGCTGAGGACGAGATCGGCGGGCTGGGGGCGTTTTTTGCCCTTGGCGTCATGGCGGAGCTCCTCGAGCTTTTTCTCGGCTTTTTTGAGGAACTTCTCCAGGCCCTTGTTCACGGCCGTGTCCACGTCAAGTCGTTTCCCGTAATTTCTCGCCTCTTCCCGCAGAACTTCAAGACGATCGGCGATGTCGGAATCGACGTTGAAAATCATGCGCTTCACTTCCTTATCCTGCTTGAATATAGACATATTTCAAACCTCCATATGTACAAAACATGTACATGTTTATTACATATTTTGTACCGAGTCAAACATATCCGGCAGCATCCGTTCCTCCCGGCCACGGCCCGGACGCCGGCTGGACGCATGGAACCGACGCCGCCCCTTGACCGCGCCCCCGGGCCGCTCTAACACCGCCTCTCAAGGAGACGCGCCATGGACAAGCTTGGGACCGTCGTGGACATGCTTTTCAAGATCGCCCTGATCGTCGGGCTGGCCGTTTTTTTGAGCGACTACGAGAAACGCAAGGACATCGGCCGCTACGCCTACGTCTCAACCGGCGAGCTGGAATACGTGGTCGACACCACCACCGGGATCATCTACCAGGGCGGCTTTTCCATGAACCACCTGACCGGCGAGGAGCGCACCGCCGCAAAGCCCGGGAAATAGCCGCGCCCCCGGGGTGGCCGGGAGATGACGGCCGCGCCGGATCGGGCGGCGCTTGCGGGCCAAAACAGGCGGGAACCCGCGCGGGCAGGGCTTCCGGAGTCGCCTCCGGACGCGTGGGGGAAAAGACGTCAGCGAAGATACGGCATCAGGGCCGCCCGCAGGCTCTCGGGCGTGAACGGCTTGGTCAGGTACGACGACACCAGGGCCGCGTCGGCCTCGCAATGGTCGACGGCCCGGGCCTCGGCCGTGACCATGACGAACGGCAGATTCTTGAATTTTTCATTGTCGCGGACCAGGCGCAACAGGTCGATCCCCTTCATCCGGGGCATGTTCCAGTCCGAGAGGACCACGTCCACGGCCTCGGCCTGGAGAACCTCCCAGGCCTCCTTTCCGTCGCGGGCCTCGATCACGCCCACCCCGGGAAAGGCGGCAAGCATTTTTCGAATGATTCCGCGCATGACCTTGGAATCGTCCACCACCAAAACACGATATGTCCTGTCCATGTCTCTCTATAACCGGAGGCGCGCCTTCTGGCCACGATTGCATTTTGTGTGCACCCGCGGTGCGGTGGCGGATCATAGGCGCTTGCAAGCGGAATGCAATATTCTTTCTTGTGCCTCCGCCCATTGATTCCTGATTCAAAACAGGTATAACGAATATACGGCTTCCGTCTCATCGCCCGTTTGGAGACCGGGACCGAGAAGACCGGTGCATCCGGAGAAGACATGAAAGATGCCTCGTCGCGTCTTGCTTTCGCGATTTTCCTGTTTGGCCTGGGGGGAGTGCTGTGCAATTGGCCCCTTTTTTCCGTGCCCGTCACGACGGGCCTGTGGCCGGCCTTCCGGTATGCGCTGGTCGCGTGGGGCGTGCTGCTGGTCGGTCTCGTTCTGCTCTCCCGGGCCCAGCCGACGGAGCCCCGGCATGATCCGGACCACCCCGGAGATGAGGAAGGCGGCTAACGCATGTTCGGCGCGAGCACGACGGGGCTTGCTCTCTCGGCCTACATCCTGGCCCTTTTCCTCTTGGCCCTGTGGGTGGAAAAAAAGACCCCCCGAGGCCTGCGCCTGGCCCGGAGCCCCTTTTTCTATTCCCTGACGCTCGGCGTCTACTGCACCTCCTGGACCTTCTACGGCAACGTGGGCCTGGCCGCCACCCAGGGACTGCTGTTTCTGCCCGTGTCCATCGGCCCGACCCTGGCCGCCGTGTTCTGGCCCTTCGTCCTGCCCCGCATGATCCGCCTCAAAAACACCCTGCACATCACCAGCATCGCCGATTTCCTGGGAGCCAGATACGGCAAGTCCCGGGCCGTGGCCCTGCTGGCCACCATCGTGGCCATGCTCGGCATCGTCCCCTACCTGGCCCTGCAGCTCAAATCCGTCATTGCCGCCTTCGCCCTCGTGGCCGGCGAGGCCTTCTCCTCCGCGGCCTCCCTCCTGGGACCGGCCGTGGCCCTGGTCATGATCCTGTTCACCATCGTCTTCGGCATGCGCCGTCTCGACCCCACCGAGCGGCATCCGGGCATGATGGCCGTGGTGGCCGCCGAATCGGCCGTGAAGCTCGCGGCCCTGGTCGGCGTCGGGCTGTTCGTGACCTACGGCCTGGGGGACGGCTTCTCCGGACTTTTCTCCTCGGCGGCCGCCTCGGGCGCCCTGCCGCCGGCCCTGCCCGACGGGGCCCGGGGGTACATGCACTGGACCAGCTTCCTGATCCTGTCCGCCTCGGCCGTGCTGTTTTTGCCCCGCCAGTTTCACGCCGCGGTCGTGGAAAGCCCGGGCGAGGGGCACGTGCGCACGGCCATGTGGGTTTTCCCCCTGTACCTGTTCGCCATCACCCTGTTCGTCCTGCCCATCGCCCTCCAGGGCATGATCGAGGGCCTGCCCCGGACCCAGGCCGACACCTACGTCCTGCGCCTGCCCATGCTGCACGACCGGCCCGGCCTGACCCTCCTGGTCTTTCTGGGCGGCTTCTCCGCCTCGGCCGGGATGATCATGGTGACCACGGTGACCCTGTCCACCATGGCCGTCAACCACCTGCTTCTGCCCCTGGCCGACAGGCTCTCCCCCCTGCGCCTCGTCCGCCGCAGGCTCCTCGGGGCCCGCAGGACGGCCGCGGCCTGCCTCATCGCCCTGGCCGCCTGGTTCGAGAACCGGGTGGGAGAGCCATTCATGCTGGCCGACATGGGCATGATCGCGTTCGCCGCCGTGCTCCAGTTCGCCCCGGCCATGATCCTTGGGCTGTTCTGGCGCAGGGCGGGCAAGGCCGGCGCCCTTCTGGGCATCGGCGGCGGATTCGCCGTGTGGCTGCACACCATGCTGCTTCCGGCCCTGATCCGCGCCGGGGCCCTGACCGGAGACATCCTGGACCTCGGCCCCCTGGGGCTGTCCTGGCTTCGGCCCGAGGCCCTTTTCGGCCTCGACGGCCTGGACCGGATATCCCACGCCGTTTTCTGGTCATTGACCGTCAATGTGGGCCTTTTTTTCATCGGAACCATTGTCTTCAGATCCTCGGACGCGGAACGCCGGACCGCCGAGATCTTCACCTCGAACGCCGGCCGGACCGCCGAGCCCCTCGACGCCGGGCTGGCGAAGAGCATCGCGCTCCAGGACAAGGTCCGGGTTTTGACCGAGCTGCTGTGCATCTATCTTCCCCCGGACACGGCGGCGGCCATGGTCCGCCGCCACGCGGCCGGACTCCATCCGGACGACCGGGGACGCATCACGGTGCTGGAGCTGGCGGAGCTGCGCCGGGGGGTGGAGGCCGATCTGGCCGGGGCCGTGGGCTCGGGAACCGCCGGGCAGACCCTGGATGTGGGCAGCGTCTTCTCCCCCGAGGAGCGCGCCGATCTGTCCGAGGCCTATGGCCGGGTCCTGGCCGAACTGAGCCTGAGCCCCGCCGAACTCGTGGCCCGCATCGACTTCCACCGGGAGCGCGAGCGGCTCATGCGCGACTATTCCCGGCAGCTCGAGATCAGGGTCGAGGAACGCACCCGGGACCTGGCCGCCAAGGCCGAGGAACTCACCCTGGCCAACGCCAGGCTGTGCGAACTGGACCGCCTGAAGTCCGCCTTTCTGTCCTCGGTGTCCCACGAACTGCGCACCCCGCTGACCTCGATCCTGGGATTCGTGCGGCTTCTGGCCCGGGATTTCAGGAAGACCTTCATCCCGCTGGCCCGAAAAGACCCCGCGGCCCTGCCCAAGGCCGAACGCGGGGGCCGCAACCTGGAGATCATCACGGTCGAGGCCGAGCGCCTGACCCAGCTCATCGACGACGTCCTGGACCTGACCCGCATCGAGGACGGGCGCATGGACTGGCGCGACGCGCCCCTCGATCTCCATGACCTGGCCCAGGAGGCCGGACTGGCCGTGCAGGGCGATCTGAAGCGCAAGCCGGGTCTCACCCTTCTCCTGGACATCCCCGGGGATATCCCCCCCATCCTGGCCGACCGGGACCGGATGCAGCAGGTGCTGACCAACCTGGTGCACAACGCGGTCAAGTTCTCGCAGGCCGGAGAGATCGTCATCCGGGCCGGGGTGGAGCCGGACGGATGGCTGCGGCTCTCGGTGTCGGACAACGGGCCGGGGGTGCCCGAGGAGGATCGGGAGCGGGTCTTCGAGAAGTTCTACCAGCAGAACCGCTCGGGAGACGCCCGGGACAAGCCGTCCGGAACCGGGCTCGGCCTGTCCATCTGCCGGGGGGTGGTCATGCGGTACGGCGGCCGCATCCGGGTCGAGCCGCGTCCCGGAGGCGGCAGCGTGTTCGTGGTGGACCTGCCTCCGGCCATGATCCTGCGGGAAGAGCGGACCTGAGGCCGGGGGCGGACGGCCCGGATCAGGTCCGGGGACGGACCGTGACCGAGAACTTCTTCAGGAACAGGACCGGATTGTAGGACATCTTGGCCTTTCTCAGGCCCTCGTCGCCCAGGTCCTGCTCCCGGTTGACCAGGGCGAACCCCTTGCCGTACCGGGCCAGGAACATCTGGTTGACGGCCTGATAGACCCCCTTGAACTCCGGATGGCCCTTCTCGAAATGGATGACCAGCATCTCGTCCGACAGGGCCTCGGCCACGGTGTAGGCCGCCACCTCGCCGTCCACCCGCAGCACGCCCCCGAACAGCCTGTCGCCGAGCCGGTCCCAGCTCTGCAGCACCCGGGCGATGGCCCGGTTCTCGGCCTCCAGGGTTCCCGGGTTCTCGCTGTCCCTCCAGGTGTACCACTGGCGCTGCATGTCCAGGGTGACCTCCACGCAGTCCGGGGTCAGGTCGGAAAAATCGTGCCGGTAGGTCTTTACGAACTGGTTGAGCAGGTTTTTTTTCTTGTGGAAGCGGTTGCCGCGAAGCTCCACCAGCTCGGGCACGGAATAGACGTAGTCGAAATGCTCCCGGACCTCCCGGGCCTCCACCCGGCCGGGCATGGCCGCCGTCCACAACTCGGCCAGTCCCTCGGGGATCCGGGTCAGCTCCGCCCCCCCGGCCAGCACCGGACACGCGGACCAGGCCGGGGCGTGCCACGGCCCGACCGGGGCCCAGTGCACCACCCTGGGCCGCGTCTGACGCAGCCACACGTGGGTGGCGCTGAAACCCCATTCCAGCCCGTATTCCTCGGCCCAGCCGAAGATGTTGCCGAAGCTGTAGTCCGAGGTCTTCACCGGGCATTTCGCCCACCTCTCCAGATACTCCTCCCGTCTCGTCAGGCAGACGGGTTCGAATGACAGCATGGCGGATGATCCTTTGGCTGATGCGGCCGTGGCCGCGATGGTTGTACGACCGCCGGCTAGGTGGTCTCGCCGGCCTGGGGCCGCGTCCGGGACATGCCGAAGCGCCGCCAGTCCTTGAACTGATAGACGTAGACCATGGCCAGGGCCTGCACGGCCTGAGAGGCCAGCATGGCCATCCACACCCCCTCGGCCCGGCCCAGGACCACATGCCCCAGCCACAGGGCCAGAGGCAGGCGCACCAGCCAGATACACGGGCCGGTCACGGCCATGTTGTACAATGTGGCCCCGGCCCCGGCCAGGGCCCCGATAAGGATGAGCCCGCAGACCGTAAACGGCACGGCCAGGATGTTGTAGCGCAGATACGAGGCGGCCTGGAGCCGCACCGCCTGGTCCTGGGTGAGCAGTCCCGCGGCCTGGTCCAGAAACGGCCACAGGGCCGCGCCGCAGGCCACGGCCGCGGCCGTGCCCAGGGCCGCGACCCGGTAGCCGGTGCGTTTGGCCTCGCCGGGCATGCCCGCCCCCAGGTAGTGCCCGACCAGGATGCCGGCCGTGAAGTTGAAGGCCATGGGCGGCAGGAACAGGATGGACTCGATGCGCACCCCGGCGGCCATGCCGGCCAGGGCCTCCACGCTGCCCACGGGCAGGGAGGCGGTGATGCCGTACAGCACCAGGTAGCCGGAATGCCACACGATCTGCATCAGCCCCGAGGGCCAGGCCACCTTAAGCAGGTACGGAAACCCCCGGCGCATCCAGCGCCACGGCGGGATGGCCGCAAGGGATATGAACCCTTCGCGCCGCAACAGGATCAGGTTGAAGGCCAGTCCCACGCACAACGAGGCGTAGGTGCTTACGGCCAGCCCCTTGTAGCCCATCGCCGGCAGGCCCCACAATCCGAGCCCCAGGCCGAAATCCCCGACGCAGTTGACCACGGCGGCCAACCCCCAGCCGACCAGGGGGGCCATGACCTGTCTTTTGGCCCGGAACACGGCGTTGGTGATGACGAACAGGTAATGCACCGGCAAAAGAAGCAGGAACACGTCCAGGATGTAGCGGAAGGGTTCGTGCATGTCCTCGGGCACGCGCAAGGCCGCCACGAAGGCGTCCCGGCCGGCCAGCCCCAGGCCCAGGATGGCCACGGAGACCGCCCCGCCGGCGACCAGGGACAGGCCCACGTAGCGTTTGGCCCGGGCCGGCCGGCCGGCCCCCAGGGACTGGCTCACCGCGGCCACGGTCCCGTTGGACACGGCCGTGGCCAGGACCATGAAAAAAAACATGGCCTGGGTGAGCATGCCCATGGAGGCCTGCACCTCGCGGCCCAAAAGTCCGGCCACGTAGACGTCGGCCAGGCCGATCAGGAAATACAGGAACATGGTCAGGACCTGGGGCCAGGCCAGACGCCAGATGGAGCCGAAGCCCGCTGCCGGGGCCGAGGCGCGTATTGTCGGGGAGTCGCGCATGGTGTGTGATCCAGGGCCAAGCCCTTACGGAAGCCGGGCCGCCTGGTCAAGGCGGTCGTATACGGCGGTCCCGAACCTTTCCCCTCGCGGGCGGCGCCCGGCCGATCCCGCCCCGGCTCGCGCGGTCGTTGCCTTTGTCCCGGCCGCCGGATAGGTTCGGCGAAAAAACGGGGGCTCCCATGAAACGCCTTGCCTCGGGCCTGTGCCTGCTGGCGGCCCTGGCCGCCTGCGCCCCGCATCCGGCCACCGCCCCGGCCACCTCTCCGGCCGCCGCCCCAACCCCTTCACAGGTGTCATCCCCCACGTCCGCCGACGACCGCCCCTGGCAGGAGCGCCTGTCCCCGGCCACCCAGTACCTGTCCTCCTACGAGTCCATGCGCCCGGCCATCCGCTCCTGCCTGACCCATCTGGCCGGCAAGCCCGCGGACGAGACGGCCATGCTCGTGGGCGGCACCGTTTTGACCTGGGGGCAGCTTAAGACCACCCTGGAGCGCCTGGATTCGCTCCTGCCCGGGCTCGACCGCGACCCCGGACTCCTGGCCGCCCATTTCACCTGGATCACCGCCGACGGGGACGGCCTTTTGACCGGGTACTACGAACCCTGGATCGAGGCCTCCCTCACCCCCCGGCCCGACTACCCCCACCCCCTCTACAGAAGCCCGGGCAAGGGCAAAAAGCCCTCCCGCGCGGCCATCGATTTCGGCGGGGCCCTCAAGGGCAGGGGCTACGAGATCGCCTGGGCCAAAAGCCTGATCGACGTCTTCTTTCTCCAGGTGCAGGGCTCGGGCCGGCTGCTTCTGCCCGACGGCTCCACGCGAAACGTGGTCTTCGGCGGTTCGAACGGCCACAAGTACGTGGCCGTGGGCCGGGTCCTGGTGGAGCGCGGGGACATCACCGAGGAAGAAAAGAGCATGCAGCGCATCCGCCGCTTTTTCACGGACCACCCGGACAAGGTTCAGGAGGTCCTCTCAAAAAATCCCAGCTACATCTTCTTCAAGCTGGCCGAGAACGGCCCCGTGGGCGGCATGGGCGCCGTGCTCACCCCCTACGTCAGCGCGGCCACGGATCCCGCCAGCCTGCCCTACGGGACCCTTCTGGCCGTGGACGGCCCCCTGCCCGGATTTCCAGAGGGCAGCCCCCCCGAACGCTTCACCGGACTGCTTGTGGCCCAGGACACCGGGTGCATGCGGGGATACCACGTGGACCTGTTCTGCGGGGCCGGCGAACGGGCCGTGTTCCAGGCCGGCCACATGAAGGCCGCGGCCGCTATCCGCGTCCTGGTGGCCCGGGAGGCCCTGGCCTCACGATAAAAGGCCGGCAAGAAAAAACCGGCCGGGACCCGAGGGTCCCGGCCGGGGCGGCGGCATATCCGGCAGCGAATCGGTTAGAACTTGTACTGCAATCCCAGGGCCACGCGCCAGGCGTCCGAGGCCTTGTTGGCCAGACGCGAACCCCACACGCTCTTCTGGAAGGAGCCGTGGGCATAGCCGGTCTCGAGGATGGCGGCCAGGTTCTCGTAGATCATGTACTTGTGGTCGAAGCTCACGCCGATCACATACTCCTCGACCGTGAGGTCGCGGCCCATGCTGAACAGGCTGCTGGAGGAGTAGCTCGGGTAGTAGTAGTCCACGCCGTAGTAGGCCGGGGTGACGGTCGCGCCGGTCAGGGCCACGGCGGTGGCGTTGTTGAGGATCTGCGCGTAGCTCAGGGTCGTGGCCCGGATGGCCTTGGACGCGTTGGTGCCCTGCACATAGGCCACGGTGATGCGGTGGGTCAGCTTGTCGATGAGGGAGATGTCCTTCAGGGAGACGCCGATACCCCAGGTGCCCACCGGGTTCATGTACATGTTGCTGTCCGCGCCCAGGTCCTGTCCGCCGTCGAACAGGAAGGAGGTGCCGGCGTTCCAGGAGGTCACGGTGTAGGGCATGCGCTCGCTGCCGTTGGTCCAGGAGCCGTCCTCGCCGGTGCTCCACCAGCCGAACACGGACGGGGTCAGCACGTCCCAGCCGGTGTATTCGACGGCCGCGTCGATGAACCAGCCGCGACGGGCGCTGGAGCTGCGGTCGTTCATGGCGCCCTGGCCGTAGATCACGTCGGCGTAGAACTTGATGGGATCAAGCGCGTCGACCTCGATGGCGCCGCCGGCCCACCAGTAGACGTTCTGGTTGTTCTCCCACAGGCTCTTCTTGTTGATGGCCTGGGCGGCCTGGGCGAAGGACTGGGTGTAGGCGGCCTGGGCGGCGGCCGGAACCAGGCCGGCGGCCACGGCGTTGTTGTACACCGACAGGTTGTTGTACATCTCCGAGCTGGCCCAGGTGCCCCACAGGCCGTTGGAACCGGCGCTGGTCAGGTTCGCGGCGACCGTGGTGTCGTAGTTGGCGCTGCGTCCGCCGACGCCGATGGCCGTCCAGGGGGTGATGCTGAAGCCGTCCAGGGTGATGGGCAGGGCCAGGAAGAACAGGTCCAGCTCATCCGCGACCTGGGTGGTCGAGGTATCCCACTGGCCGTTGTCGTAGAAACGGCTGTAGCCGACCATGAGTCCCAGGGTGTCCGGGATCAGCGGGGCGGTGATCACCAGGGCGGCGGCCTCGGAGTCGAAGACCAGCCCGCCGTCGAAGTAGCCGCTCTGGGGCAGGGCCAGGGGCTGACGGCCGACGGTGAATTCGATGTCGGTATCCGGCCACTTGAACTGCAGGTAGGCCTGATAGACGTCGATGGACACGGCCGGGGCGTCGGCGGTCAGGGTGCCGTTACCCCACCACTGGTTGTTCACGCGGATGCCCAGGCGGAACTTCAGGGCCTCGTTGGCCACGAAGTCGGTGCGCAGGCGGAAC
>Ga0067045_1029140_pt1 | contig 23433 bp, 28 predicted proteins | sample TerdegcTABiofilm_FD_59184 | JGI IMG/M metagenome (GOLD analysis project Ga0067045, IMG submission 59184) | Combined Assembly of (Gp0054472, Gp0054536) Wastewater bioreactor microbial communities from Singapore -Terephthalate degrading...
CAGAAGCAAATAAGAAGAAAGCTGCTAAAAAGCCAGCAAAGAAGAAATAAGTTATTTATATTTGCCTATCATAGAATTGAATTTAAAGAGGTGGGTAACCACCTCTTTTTTATATAAAAAAGTAATTGCAGTTTTATAGTGAAGTAATTAAAATAATTTTTCGATAAGAAAAATAAAGATTCTTACAGGTGTTTTTTGTGTATTGAGGCTGAACTTGAAAGATATAAAGCAAAGAAAACAACGAACCTTTGAAGGGCTGTCAACATTAGATGATATCATGGAATTGTTGAAAGATGAGCAATTCCAGAAACGATTAGGTATTAAATTTACCCTTGAAAAATCTACAGTTGAAATTAATGAATTTATTGATGAACGCACAATAATGCTCGTAACTGACCCTGACTATGTTCCAGTTGACAATAAAATTATTCTTTATGGGCTGGTAGACAGGTATATTGAGATAGATTGTGATGTCATTGAGGTAACAGGCCCCGGGTATTTTAAATGTAAGGTGGTAAGTGCACGAAAAGCTGCTCATGGAAGGCGGGATTTGAGGTTTAAGATGAATCCTGAAAAGGTTGTTGCTACCAATTTCAGGGTTTCAAAGCATACCATTGATATTCGAAATTACAGTATTCCCACTGGAATTAAGGTCATTATTGAACAATTTGAAAACCAGATTTCAAAAAATGCTGACATTGTAAAAGTTGATATACTGGATGATCGTGATACGTTGTTAGCATACATCAAAAAAACAAGGTCAACATTATATATAGAAGATCTTAATAATCCTGCAACGTTCACTCCTATTAATGATGCTTTTATTGATATAAAAGAAGTGTTACAGGAACAAACTACTCAGTATATAAAAAAGCTAACTGATAGTGGTTATAAGTCAATAATTATATCCCCTGTTATATATATTGAAGATGATGAGCGTCTTATCCCATTTGCATTTATACAGTATATTTCAAAAGACAAGACTTTATCGATGGATAAAGTGCTGGAAATTCAGGATTTAGCCTTCAAGCTTGTTGATAGAATACGTGATGCCAATACATTGATGATTGCTGTCCACCAGGAGATACTGGATATAAGCAGGGGTGGGGCTAAATTAAAGATAACTGACAATAATTTGAAGAAATATATCTTAAAATCAAAAGGATTCATTTTTGATATTGTTTTTAAATTGCAGGCACCCATAACTATCTATGGTGATATACGGTACACCTTCATTGATTCAGAGGATAATCTTATAATTGGAGTGGATTTTGCTGGTAATTCATCTCGTAAGGATGAAATGAAGCGTTTTTACTCAATAATTCAGCCAATGGAGGTAGAGTACAGAAACAGGCTCATAAAAGAAATGCGCCAAAAAAAGAAAGAACAGATCTAATCTTTTTTCTCTCGTAAGTCCTTCATGATTTCAGCATCTGATTTCCGTGAATAATAGGGTAATACTTTGCGATAGTCGGTATAATTAGATGGATTTTGAGCATATAATGATTCCACAAGGTGTATCATCCTATCTGCTTGAGGGATAAAATCAGGTATAAATTGTATAGTATTATATAACTGCTTCATTTGCTCCTGGTACTTTATACTGCCATCGCCAACTGCAATAATTTCACAATTGTTTTGAACATTAAAAAGCTGCTCTACGGTGTAGTCACCCGGTGGTACTATCTCCTGTGGGATGGAATTATTTGTTATGTGGTAACGTGCGGCAAAGACTCTTCCTTTTTTGGCATCAAATGCTACGATGCAATGTGCATTGCTATGAACTATGGCCGAAGCAAAAAGTAACTGGGTTGGTATGCCTACCAGTGGTATCTGTAAGATTTGTGCCAGCATGCGCGCGGTGGTAACTGCTATTCTGATTCCAGTGAATGAACCTGGTCCTATTCCAACACCTATACACTGAATGCTGTGTATTGAGGTGCTTAACTCTTTGCATGCACTGTCAATAGTGTCAAATAGGGTAACTGAATGTGAATGGTGCGTTTGTATGGTTTTATCTGATACTACACCATTGTATCTCAGCGCTACGATTTCAATATTTGTTGCTGTGTCAAGAAGAAGGATGTTCAATGGTAATGTTCCTCCTTTTTGGATCTATGTATTCCAGTGTAATAATGTATATGTCCTGTGGAAGCCGTTTCAATGCCCTGTCGGCCCATTCAATGACCGAAACACCATCACCAAACCAGTATTCTTCAAAAAAAAGATTTTCAAGCTCAGCATCGTCAGAGATTCGGTAAAGATCAAAGTGGTATAAGGGTAGTGTTGATTCATAAACCTCAAGCAAGGTAAATGTTGGGCTGGTGATTTCTTCTTCAATTCCTAAACCTTTTGCAATGCCTTTGGCAAGGATAGTCTTTCCTGTTCCTAAATTCCCAATAAGTGCAAAGATATCGCCGGGTTTTGCATGTTTACCCAGTTCAATGCCTAATGCTAATGTTTCTTCCTGTGATTGTGTTATGTATGTAGTTTTAGTCATAATATTCTGTTTTTATGTGTTCAAATGCCATTGTATTAATCTTTTTTATAAAATCCTTCATGTGCTGTGGCAAGTCAATAGAAAATTGTAGATGCTTTCCTGTAACAGGATGTTCAAATGCTAAATAGGTTGAAGCAAGCATCATGAAAGGAACATTATATTTTTCCCATTTTTTGGAATATAGCTTGTCGCCAACGATGGGAAGCCCTATCGATGATAAATGAACCCGTATTTGATGTGTCCTTCCTGTAAATATCTGTATGCTCAAATGTGAAAATACGCCTTGCGTTGTGTGCCATACTTCGCGTAGGGTATAGTGAGTTATTGCTTCTTTACCATCATCGCGTACAGTCATTTTATGGCCATATTTGGGGTGGCGTTCTATTGCTTTATTGATTGTATTGGTTGGTGTGGATGGTTTGCCGGTAACTATCGCCTCATATTTTTTGATAACATTTCTGCTCTGGAATGATTTTGTAAGTACATTGTGTGCAGTATCATTTTTAGCTATGACCATGATGCCTTCTGTATCTTTATCAAGTCTGTGTACAATACCTGGCCTTTCAACACCACCAATTGAAGAAAGGCCCTTAAAGTGATACAGCAAAGCATTCACCAGTGTGTGCTGACTGTTGCCTGCACCAGGATGCACTACCATCCCTGCAGGTTTATGTATTATGGCAATATCATTGTCTTCATACAAAATATGTAAAGGGATATCTTCAGGTTCAATAGTTGATTTTTCAGGTTGTGGAATGATAATATGTATTTGTTGGTCTGATTTAACCTTGTAATTTGGTTTTACGGGCATTCCGTCTACTGTAATATGATTGTTTTTTAAAAGTTTTTGTATAAAGCTTCGCGATAGTTCCTCTTCCAGTGCATTATATATAAATACATCAATGCGGGTACCAGCATATTCTTCAGGGACTGTTAGTGTTATATTGTTTTCATTTACCATAAAAAAGCCTTGAAATACTTTAGGACTGTAAAGATAATGCAAACATGGCATCGTTTATTCCCCCAGATAGCAGGGAAGAGTGTACGATTGGTGCAATAAAATGAAACGTTTTGCTTCATTTAGTCAAATCATTTTTACATGAGGCATACAGGTGAATGATCTATTGTATAAATCATTTATGACGGTTGTTTTATCTACATGGAATCATGTAGTACGTAAACCTTATCACGTAGCAGCTTTTATGGCTGTATGGTACTACATAGAACTCCTGTATATGATGAATATAGCAATATTTTTTTATCCGCCAATGTTAATTTCGCTTATTGGAATTATACTGGGTATTGGCTTAAGCATACATATACTGAAGCTATATATTGGCAATACTATTAATGTTACAATCCATGTATTTGTGATGGATGTCCACATAGCTTATTCAGCAGGTTTGACAATAGCAGCTATAGAATCAGGTGCTACCTGGTATGCTGTACTTATAGTAATAGTACGTGATATTACAGCAGTCATAGAACTGCTTCTGGTATATACAATGACCAAAGAAGAATGATTAATGTTAATATGTAACTGATTTTTTGAAAAATGCTAGTGCAAGGTTTTGCCATGCACGGATGCAAGGCAAATTAGGATGCGGGCGAGGACCTGAATGGAGGCTATTCCGCAGCCCGCAATGAATAGAATGAGTTAGTAAGATTAACAAAAAGGCATTTTTCTTTGGCACTTTCTTTTGTTGCTTGTTTGTGACAAAAGAAAGGGCAAAACAATGGATGTAACATACTTTATGATTTGACGAAAAAAATAAATCCCATTTGAATGGTTGTTATGTTGAGATTTGTGTAATGGTGGAGGTTTTTTATGTACGATATTCGCGAAGCTACTCTGAGTGATATTGATGATATTGTCACCATACGTATGAAGATGCTGTTTGAGTTAGGTAAGCTTGAAACTGAAGATGGCACCCGGAAGCTGAGGTCATTAACAAGGGATTTCTTTATACGTAAATTTCAGACAAGTGAATTTAAAGTTTTTTGTGCATTAAAGGATGAAACAATTATTGCTACAACTGGCATTCAGTTTTTAGAAAGACCACCATTATATGAAAATCCTCATGGTATAGAAGCATATATAATGAATGTTTATACCGAACCTGAGTACAGGGGAAAAGGCGTTGCATCAAAATTGCTGGAAAAAGTTATTGAACATGCTAAAGAAAGAAAAGCAGGAAGAATATTGCTTCATGCTATTGGAAAAGATAAACGTATCTATGAAAAGGCTGGTTTTATATCAACAACTGATGAGATGCAATTAGTGCTGCAATACTGACGTAAAAATATCTATGTAGTAAAATATCCAATTATAAAATTTTACCACAGTATCAGGTATGAACATTCTTTTAAATATATTAATAATATTTTCAATATCAATTGCAGTAATATATGTATGCAATCGCTTGAAGATTCCCACCATCATAGGATTGCTTATTACTGGTATTGTTGTTGGGCCGTATGGACTTCAAATCATTAAATCCACTACAGATGTTGAACTATTAGCTGAGATAGGAATTATTACCTTACTTTTCACTATAGGATTAGAATTATCATTTGATGAAATTGCATCACTCAAACGCGCAATAGCAGTAGGTGTATTGCAGGTTAGCATAACAATTCTTATAGTTACTGGTATAATGCTGGTGTGGACTTCTTTTTCCCAGGCTATTTTCTTTGGATTTATTGTTTCATTGAGCAGTACAGCGGTAGTGTTAAAGGTAATTCAGGAATTGGCATTATCTGAAAGCCCACATGGAAGGATATCTCTGGCAATTCTTATTGTTCAGGATATTGCAATAGTACCGTTAATGTTATTTATTCCATTATTGGCTGGTGTCTCTAAGAATTCAATTCCCATTGAGATGTTCAAACTTATTGTTAAAGGTGTTTTGATAGTTGTTGTTGTCATTGTCCTTGCACGGTATGTAATCCCCAGAATGTTATTTGAGATAGCTAAAACTAGAAGTCGTGAATTATTTGTTATTACAATTGTAACAATTTGCCTGGGTGTTACGTTAGCAACATATTCAATGGGGATGTCCGTAGAATTAGGGGCCTTTCTGGCAGGAATCATAATTGCTGCTTCTGAATACAGTGGTCAAACGTTTAGTTCAATGATGCCGTTCAGGGATTTATTTACAAGTTTTTTCTTTATTTCAATAGGGATGTTACTTAATCCTGTCATTGTGGTTTCTAATATAGTAACTATCGCCAATTTTTCAGTTTTGATACTTAGTATCAAGATTATTATTATAGCAACAATTGTACTTGCGGTTGGATATCCATTACGGATAGCTTTTTTAACTGGTTTTGCTTTACCACAGATTGGTGAATTTTCCTTCATTTTAGCTCAAATTGGGATGTCGTACGCATTATTATCCCAGGAAGAATACCAGTTGTTTCTTTCAATAACTATATTTGCAATGGGCATAACACCGTATTTGATTAAATATTCTCCAGCACTGGTTGATATGCTCTTGCAATTGCCATTCCCTGAAAAGTTACAAAAAGGGTTTTCATATAGTGCTGATGAAAAAGCTCATACTTTACAAGACCATATTATTATTGTAGGGTATGGCATCAATGGCAGGAATGTTGCAGCAGCTGCTAAAAGTATAAAGATTCCTTACATTATTGTTGAGATGAATCCTGAAACAGTAAGAAAAGAAAAAAAAGAGGGTGAAAATATTATCTATGGTGATGCTTCCCAGGAAGATCTATTACACTATCTTAATATTTCTTCAGCCAGAGTTCTGGTAATAGCTATAGCCGACCGAAGTGCAATAAAAAGAATTGTTGTACTGGCACGGCGGATCAATCCGCATATACATATTATTGTTCGTGCACGTTTTGTGGGTGATATGAAGGAATTAATAGAATTAGGTGCCAACGAGGTGATCCCTGAAGAGTATGAAACATCCATTGAAATCTTTGCCAGGGTATTGCACTATTATGGCGTGCCACGTAGTGATATTGAAGCAATGATTGAATCAATCCGTGCTAAAGGGTATGCAATGCTCAGGAAGTTGCATGTTGATGTATATAAAGATTTGCCTATTGCAGAAATTGACATGCAGGCAATACGGGTGTGTTCTAATTCAACAGTTGCCGGTAAAACAATTGGACAAATGCAATTCAGGAAAGTACATAAGTTTTCCGTTGTTGCAATTAAACGCAATGATACTATTATTACCAATCCAGGTGCTGATGACAAAATAGAAAGCGACGATATACTGTATGTTGTTGGAAAGCGAGAAGATATATCTAAAGCAGTTAAGGATTTGCGTTTGAGTGATAATGCCACAAGCTGTGAGTTGTAATATCGTATCTTAATGAAAATCTTCTGAAAAGCGATTGCGAGTATCAAAAAAGAGATATGTATAATTCTATTACTATGGAGACACTTTTATGAAAATAATTAACCCTGTAGATCTGACTCCGGAAAATTTTTCCCCTTATGGATATTTTTCAAAGATGCAGAATCCCGGCACAATATATTTTGGCACTTCACCTGTAAAATTTTATCGTGACATTATTCAACTTCCCGTTATTTCCATGACAAATATATCATTTTCAATATGCCAGGTTGAAAAGCGTGATTTCGTTATTCAAAAAATTGAGTGCCACAGTTACTGCTACGAAGGCATTTTACCGCTGGATGGCGATGTGCTTATTCATGTGGCACATGCAACGCAGAATAACGTTTATCCCTATGATGACATCAGAGTGTTTTTGGTGCCTCAATACACAATGGTAGTATTGAAAGCTGGTGTATGGCATCATGCACCATTTGCTGTCAATTCCACTGTTAATACACTGATAATACTTCCTGAACGCACGTATGCCAATGATTGTATTCGTATGGATATACCTGAAGAATTTCAGTTAAAGATTTTAGTATAGGCGATAGTGACTGTTAATATATCTATTTCAATATAAAGAACATAAGGCAGGAGGTTAATCCCTGCCTTATTGTTTTGCTACATCTGGCTTATTTTTGCCAGTCGCATAGATGCTTTCATAACTTCTTTGTCAGTTGCATATTTTGGCATCTTCTCCATCATGCTTGTTGTGAGTTTCTGACTTATTTCTGCCTGTTTTTGTTCAAGATCAAGCAATTCTTTTGGTAACTGTGCATTTTCATTGTTTAGTTCAGGATATTTTGCCTGCAACTTTTTAATCTTTGGCTGTAATGTTTCTATTGCATCAGCATAGGAATTAATAGCTTTTGCAACATCACCAGCATTGTTAGCGGCATCAATATCTTTGATTAAATTTTCCTGTGCAGTGATTGAATCCTGCATAAGGGCACGAACATCACTGTATTTACCAGTTGATGAACCACAGCTAATAAGAGAAACTATCACACATAATGATAGGAATAATAAAGAATATTTTTTCATAAAACCTCCTTAATTAGTATGGATAGCAGTATATCATGATAGTAAATATGTTCAATAATAATTTTATTATTGACTTTAGTATAAGTTTAATTAAAGAATATAAGAAATAAAAAAATCATATAAAGGGTAACAATATGGCTTTATCACCTATTGCCTGGTTAGCTATAGGCATTGTGTTAATGGCAGTTGAAATCATAATGCCGGGTTTTATAATATTCTGGTTTGGGATAGGGGCAGTTATTACAGCTTCACTTGTGTATATTGGGCTTTTGGAGTCTGAAATATCACAGTGGTTTTGCTTCTTTATTTCATCAGGTGCTTTTTTAGTTTTCTGGTTTGGTTATTTAAAAGACAGGGTGAAAGTTAAAACAGCTGATGATGCGTTTGATGTCACCCTGGCAGGTAAAAAAGGAAAGTGTATTAAGGATATCATTCCTCCACAAATTGGTGAGGTTGAATTATTTGAACCATTTCATGGTGTCACAGTTTGGAAAGCCCAATCAAAGGAATTAATTCGTAAAGATGAACAGATAGTTGTTGAAGGCGCTGATGGTATTAAACTTATAGTAAAAAAATTATAACAGGAGGTTTTTATGCAAGGTTTGATAATCGCCATAGCAATTCTTGTGGTAATTCTAGTCTACAAAGGTGTCAGGATAGTCCCTCAGGCCGAAAACTGGCTTGTTGAGCGGTTTGGGAAGTACGCTGCAACATTAACTCCCGGCTTAAATCTTATCAATCCACTCTTTTCACGGGTAGCTGCAAAAATTGATATCCGTGAGCAGGTACTTGATCTACCACCGCAGGGAATCATTACCGAAGATAATGCAACAGTTAAGGTTGATGGTGTAGTCTTTTATAAGATACTGGATCCCTATAAAGCATTTTACGGTATTGAAAATTTGCAGATGGCTATCTCCAATTTAGCATTGACAACACTTCGTTCAATAATGGGCAAAATGACTTTGGACCAATCACTGTCATCCCGCGACAAAATCAATGCTGAATTATTAACAATCCTTGATCAGGCTACTGATTCATGGGGCACAAAAATTACGCGTGTTGAAATCAAGGATATTGTTCCGCCTCAGGATTTACAGCAGGCAATGGCATTGCAAATGAAAGCAGAGCGCGAGCGCCGAGCAACAGTTCTGGAAGCAGAAGCTCAAAAAGAAGCACAGGAAAGAAAAGCTGAAGGTTTTAAGCGGGCACAGATACTTGAAGCTGAAGCACGAAAAGAATCCGCACAGCGTGATGCTGAAGCCCGTGAACGCCTGGCACAGGCTGAAGCAAATGCAATTGAATATGTTGCAAAATCATTAAAAAGTACAGGTGGGGATCCATTATTATATCTTCTTGGCATGGAATATGTTAAAGGTTTAATCAAACTAGGCGAATCACAGAGCAGCCATGTAGTTATTCTGCCAGCAGATCTTATTGAAAATTTGAAAAGTTTATTTAAATTGAAATAGTATGATTAATGTATAAAAACTCAGAATTAAAAATAAAAAAAGATACCCGGCATTACAACCGGGTATCTTTTTTATCTTTCTTTTCTTTCTTTTCTTTCTTTTCCTGCGTTTGTTTCTTTTCCTTTTTTTCCTTGACTTCGGTTTTCTTAGCCGATGTTTCTTTTTTTGCCATAGATTCTGTATTAACACCGGAAATCACAATTGAAAAGGCAATAAATAAAACAGCTAATAGTTTTTCATGATATGTATCTCCTTTTATATTAAAATATTTTACTATAAATTATGGTACTTACTATATAGTAAAATTATTAACAAGTCAATAAATATTAATTAAAAAATAATAGGTAAAAATAAGCAGAATGTGATACACCAATTTAAAGGAATACTATTAATAAAATAATTGTTGATATAAAAATGAATTGCTTTGCTGACATTTGTATGTTATTGGTAAAATAAAGGTAAATACATAACCATACTATGTAACTGTATGTTTTATTTGTGAAATAATCCAGAATTGATACAATTATTTTCATAAGACTTGTTGTTATTTGTTAAGATATAAGCATTACCAAATACAATATATTGATATATTATCAGAGGCATGTTATGATGATTGCACCTCTTATTCAGCCTGAAATAAAAGAACTGATTGAAAAAAGAGAGTTCAGTGTGTTAAAAGAAGTGTTCAGCGAATGGGCACCTGCCGATTTGGCTGAGCTTATCAGTGAATTGCCTGAAGATGAGCAGGTAATTATCTTCAGGTTATTGCCAAAACAACTTCAAGCTGAAACCTTTGAGTATTTAGATTTTGAGGTTCAATCACATCTTCTGGGTAATCTGGCCAAAAAGCAGATAGCGGATATTTTGAATGACATGTCGCCTGACGACAGAACCGCACTGTTTGAAGAACTCCCAGCTGATATCCTGCGACAAATGTTAGCATTGATGTCCAGGGAAGAGCGCATTACGGCTATGAGCCTCCTTGGGTACCCGGAAAACAGTGTTGGCCGTTTGATGACCACGGATTATATTGCCGTCAAAGAAAATATGACTATCGCCCAGGTTTTGCATTATATCCGTAAATATGGCAAGGACAGTGAAACATTGAACATGATCTATGTAATAGATGATGAAGGTAAACTTATTGATGATATAAAAATGAGGCAGGTGCTTTTATCACAACCAACAAGGCGAATAAAAACATTGATGGACCATAAATTTGTAAGTCTCAATGCGTTTGATGATCAGGAAGCTGCAGTACAGGTGTTTAAAAAATACGATTATTATGCTCTGCCTGTTGTGGATAATGATGGAATTCTTTTGGGTATTGTAACAATTGACGACGTACTGGACGTTGAAGAAGAAGAGGTAACCGAAGATATTCATAAGATGGCTGCAGTTGAAGTTTTAGAAGAACCCTACATTGAAGAGCCATTGTTACGGTTAACAAGAAAACGTGCATCATGGTTGGTATTTCTTTTCCTTGGTGAGATGCTGACCGCAACAGCCATGGGATATTTTGAAGAAGAAATTGCACGTGCAGTGGTGCTGGCATTATTTGTTCCACTCATTATTTCAAGTGGGGGTAATTCAGGATCACAGGCATCCACACTGGTAATTCGTGCCATGGCAATAGGTGAGATTAAACTTCGTGATTGGTGGCGAGTTTTAATACGGGAAATTCAATCAGGATTTATGCTTGGTTCAATTCTTGCATTCATTGGTTTTTTGCGTATCAGTATCTGGCAAAAACTTTTTGGAATGTATGGTGAACACTGGCTGAAGGTAGCTTTGTCAGTATCATTTTCTCTTGTTGGTGTTGTCATGTGGGGAACACTTATGGGTTCAATGTTACCATTTATTTTACGTAGATTAGGCCTTGACCCTGCAACATCCTCTGCTCCATTTGTAGCAACACTGGTTGACGTATCAGGATTAATAATTTATTTCAATATTGCCTATTTAATATTAAAAGGCACATTGCTATAAGGATATCATAATGGCAAAAGTTGCATGGAAACCCGGAACAATGCTGTACCCGGTACCAGCAGTTCTGGTGACATCACATTATAACGGCATTGATAATGTTTGTACTGTATCATGGGCAGGTACAGTATGTACTGAACCCCCAATGATAAGTATATCCCTTCGCCCAGAACGATATTCGTTCCAATTAATACAGCAATCAAAAGAATTTGTAGTAAATATTCCTGATAAAAAGCTTGTAAAGGCAGTTGACTTTTGCGGTGTTCGTTCAGGGAAAGATATTGATAAGTATGCGATAGCTCATCTTAATAAACTGCCAGCTAAAAAAGTAAAAGCACCATTAATAGAACAATGCCCTGTATCAATTGAATGCAAGGTGACAAAAATTATTCAATTAGGAAGTCATTATCAATTCATTGGAAAAGTTGTTGTGGTACATGTTGACAATACTCTGCTTGATAAAAGAGGTGCATTGCATTTAGAACGAGCAGGGCTTTTGTGTTATAATCACGGATATTACTGTGTTGTGGATAAACAGATTGGGAAATTTGGGTTTTCGGTAAAAAAACGTAAGAAGAAAAAATAAAAAGGGGCTGTTCCAAAAAAGGTCGTTGAGTAAATTTTGCAAAAATTATATCGTAATACTCGCTCATTTCGATACAATTTTGCCACAAAATCTGGCAAAATTACTCAATGAGCGTTGCGAAATTTGTATCGAAACGACTTTTGGGACACCCCCTTTTAATCAGTACTATTCCTTAACCTGTGTTGTTAAAAATATCTGAATGCTCATCTGATTGATCTGATCCTGCAATTCTTCTATTTCGTCTATATGTCTATCTTCGTCTTTTAATATGCTTTCAAGTACTTCGCGAGTTGCAAAATCTTTGACTTCACCAGCTAATACAATTGCATCATTATATGCTTTGATTGCATCTTCTTCTGCTTTGCGATCATTTTCAAGTTGCTTTGGTACATCAGCACCAATAAAGATTTTTCTTAAGTTAGTTACTATCGGTAATCCTTCTAAAAATAATATTCTGCCAATGAGTTTTTCAGCATGCTTCATTTCATCAATGGCTCTTTTTTCAAAGTGCTTGTGAAGCTTTTCATAACCCCAGTTGTCGCACATTTCTGAATGCACCATGTATTGATTGATTGCTGTTAGTTCATCAGCCAGTAGTGAATTCAATGTCTCAATTAATTTTGGATCCCCTTTCATGGCTATCTCCTTAAAGTAAATTTATATTATGTGAGCTTAACACCACTACTCCTGGTAGGAGTATTTTTTATATAAAATAATTTTTAAATAAAAAAATCAAGCATTAATCCTTGAATTAAATATAAAAATTACAATTTTAATCTTATTCCAATAACATGATACAGGTCATGCGCTCCACCGGTAAAGTCAATATCAATATCGCGTTTGAGTGAATAGTATATGGTTAAAGGAATAGTTGTATTCAAGACTAAGCCGGATTCAATGTTATACTCATAGTTGTTTTCTTTTCCCATAAAGTATAGGAATTCAATGCCTACAAAAGGTCTGCCTGCATTACAACACGCAAAGTAATAATAAACAGTAGGTTTTACAATAAATGAATAAGGATAATGTTGCTGTGAAAAAATATATGCAATGCTTATTCCATAATTTATATTATTGTAGATGTTATCAAATTCAGAAGATTCAGGGCTGTTCACAAACATGCTCAATAACGAATGATCTTTTATTGATAATTCAATTGCATGGAAATTTTCGGGTTGACCTCTGTATTGATTGCCATCATGGCGGCGGAAGTGTTCATACGATATAATTAAATGGTGGAAGGGGAAAATATACTGTGCATATCCCGATTTAAGAGAAATATTAATAAATCGTGGATACAGTGCGGTTGGTTGATCTTCTGAGCTATGATTAAGATAAGAAGTGAAATATGCATAATTGTTATTACAAATCAGTTGTTGTAATGTTATTGATAAATCTGTTGTGAAATTGTAATATTCACTGCTAATTGTTTTAGCATAACCTGCCATGAAATTGAGTGATGTGTTTTTTGTTTTATGTTGATTATTCCTTAAATCCTTGTCATAATAATTTCCAATTAATGATTGTGCTTTAAGTCCAAACGCAAAATATGTATCGGTTATTCCTGGATATAAACTATCATGCACCATACAATAACACCAGTAAGGAATAAATGTAACAGAAGATGATGGCATCATGCATCCCAATTCAATAAACCTGTTAAAAGATAGAGTATTATCACTATATACTAATCCATCTATCTGAATTTCTATAAAGAGAATGCCATATGGAAGGCAAGGAATATCATATCTAATGATACCACTGCTCATGTATTTGTATTCAGGCACTTTGCTTAAAAAAGGATACCCAACATATAAACCATAATGGAAATTATTAAAAGAAAACAAAGATGAATTATAGCTATATAGGGGATTATATCCAACCTGCATCCCATTACTATACCATTTAATTCCTATTCCATACCATCGTAGCTCAGTGCCAATATTCCTTTGAGGTTTATCTATTGTATTATTGCATATATGGTTAAAAGTTATACCTACCTGTGAATTTTTAAATTGATAGGAAATGTAGGCAAAATCCATATAGTAGGAAATGCGATATGGATAATAATGAACATCGTGTCGTTTTGAGGTGTAAACATTTTCTTTAACATACATTGAAACTTTCCATGAATTATACCAGAAAACTTGAAGATCAACTTCTTTAACCTGTTTTGCTGTAAAGCCAACATCGCTCTCTATTATACTATAATCCAGTGAAAGCCCAGCAAGAGGCAAAAAATAAAAGTTATTGTACAATAATGAATTTTGAGATTGGGATTGGACAGGAGAAATAAAATAAAAAATTATAATCATCTTGATTATGTATCGTTTAGTTTGCATGATTCCATGTGCAAATTCGATGGATATAAATATCAAACACATTAATGATAGGATAGTGAGCAAAAAATACAGTACATTATATAAAGAAAGCAATCAAAGAAAATAATTTTTTTAAATATATTTCACTTGACATAAAACATTTTTTCTATTAAATAGAAAACGATAATATTATTTTAACAAAACAGAAGGGGGATTTCCTATGAAGTTTGTAAAAAGGTCGCCAATAGTTGCTATTATAGTGGCAATAGCACTATGCTTAGGTGTTGCGGTTGCGTATGCATTAACAGTTGGACAGACAGTTCAGAATATTGAACTGAGAGATGCTGAAAACAACCCTACCATGATACCATTATTGGGAACAAAATTAGTATCAATTTTTTATAATGATGCTGACGCTGCTGATCTTAATGATCCACTGGCTGATGCATTGAAGGCAAAGAATTTCCCAAAAGAAAAGTATGAAGGTATGGGAATAGCAAATTTAAAAGATTCCAAAGCACCTAACTTTATAATAAGAAAAATAATACAGGGTAAAATCAAAAAGTACAATTCAACAATATTAACAGATCCCGATCTTATCCTGGCAAAAGCATGGAATCTTGGTGATTGCAATAATACATCTGTTGTAATCTTCATTGGCAAAGATATGAAGGTTAAATATGTCCACAAAGGGGCAGTACGTGGTGAGGAAATTAATAAGGTTGTAAAGATGGTTGAGGATTTAATCAAATAGTTTGTACTATATTGTATTAAGTCAAAAAAAGGGATGTCGTAAAATCACATCCCTTTTTTTATTTAATTTCGGGGCGACTGGATAAACCAGCGATTTCCTTTTACTTAAAAAAGGAAAAATATATTATAATTCAATAAAAAATTTCGGGGCGACTGGATTTGAACCAGCGACCCCTAGACCCCCAGTCTAGTGCGCTAACCGGACTGCGCCACGCCCCGATTCAGTTTTTAACTATAGTTATTATATCTAAGAAATAATTCAACAATTTTTTATACAGATTCAAAATTATACATTAAAAGAACAATAAAAATAACAGTCAGAAATATTAAAGCACATTGCATAAAGAAAGCAAAAATATGACGATGTTTGTAAAACCATTAAAAGCATACAATATCACGTATTTATTATTCTATCAGTAATACGTGTTTTAGAATACATGATATGAATCAAAAAAATATCATGAAGAATATAAAATCCTTGACAATAACTTGATAAATCAAATATTGATACATCAAATATATGTAGTGGAGTTCATAGTGAAAATTACTAAAATTGATAGGTGCAACGTCTATACTTGTATTTCTGGATTTATGCCACCTTTCCAGCTTGTTGTTTACTTTTATAATGCTGATGGGCTTTTGATTGATGCTGGATCGGCTAATATATTGAAAGAAGCATCGTTAATCCTTAAAAATGAAACTATAAAGATGGTGGCTTTGACACATGTTCATGAGGATCATACGGGAATGGCTCACTGGTTACAGAAGGAAAAGAATATTCCCATATATATCCATAAAAATTCAATTAACGAAGCATCACAGAACAGCAATATCCCTTTATATAGAAGGGTAGTATGGGGAAATAGAAGAGGATTTCATGCTCAGCCTATCCCTGAAGTTTTACAAACAGAACATTATACCTTTGATGTGTTTGATGCTCCTGGCCATCATCCATATCATATAGTTTTGCATGAAAAGAATATGGGCTGGCTTTTCACCGGTGATATTTTTGTCAGTATACGACAGATGGTTGCTTTCAAAGATGAAAATATCACTGATACCATAGTGTCATTACAAAAATTACTATCTTTAGATTTTGATATAGTATTTTGTGGCCATTCAGGAGTGCATAAAAATGGTAAAGAAAAGATGAAAAAGAAATTGGAGTATTTTATGGATATTCAGTCAAAAGTAAAAGCTCTAAAAGAAAAAGGTTTTTCAATAGAAGAAATAGATAAAAAACTTTTCCCCAAAAAAAATCTTTGGACGATAGTGTCAGGAGGGGAGTGGTCTTCACGTAATATTGTAAAAACAGTGTATTGAGAGTAAAAACATGGAAAAACGATTATATTATAGTTTAACCAGAACACAAAATAGCCTTCATCAGTATGTAAAACACATATTGCAAAAAAAAGGGCTTAAGGCTTCACCTGCTCAGCTGGCTATTATGTTTTTATTACATGAAAAAAATAATGTATCAATGAGTTATATAAGCAATGAGCTGGAACTTGATAATTCAGCTATCACCAGAAGTATAGACAGGCTTGAAAAATATGGTTTTGTAAAGAGAGTTATTAACAACAACGACCGAAGAGCGTTTGCAATTGAAATTACTGAATCAGGTATGTCTGAAATACAGAAAGCACAAAAAGTTATCAAAGAAATTAATAATTTTATAGAAAGTAAAATAAAAAAAGAACGTCTTGCTGCATTTAAAGAAATACTTGATGAACTGAATAGCATATTGCGTGAAGAATTACAAAAATAAGTTTTTTTGATATATGTTTATTATTTGAATAACGATTTCTTCTTTAAATACCAGAAAATAAAATCTACATGTGATATGGGTATATTAATGTTTTCACAAAATTCCTGCATTGCATATTCAATATCTTTATAGCGTTGTGGGGTCAGAGTATTGGGAATTGTATTAATAACATGAAAATCTTTAAGGCACCGTAAGATATGTCTGTCAAGAATTGCAAGTTCCAGCCCAATGCCAATGTTACGCAAAAAATGGCTGGCTTCTTTATATCCCAATCCAGAAACGGTTTTAACCAGCTTATCTCTTATTGAGTAGATGTCATTCCCCTGCAAAAATTTATTCAAGGAACTATCGCCAAATACATTAACAGCTTGTTTAATAAACTTGGCTTTGTTATTTTTAAACCTCACTGGATGAATTATTGTGCTGATTTCCTCAATAGTTCCATTGTATAGTTTACCTGAATTGAAAAGCTCCAGTGCTTTTTCCCAGCACAAATAAGCATTGCTCTGTGGGGTAAGCAGGCAGAATACCAGTTCAAGCAAAAGATATTGGCTATCTTTTTCGGTCCATAGCCGCTTGAAAGAATTAATTCGTAGATGAATTTGAAATTCCAGTTGATAGCAAAGTTGATGCAGGGTCTGAATGTCACAATTTTCCATCAATGGTGTTAGCTACCTGTAGTAAGCTTTCTATCCTGTGCATCAGGGTATCAAGAAACGTACTCTGTGGGTATCGAGAATACAGCGTCATGATTTCGCTGTAATATTGGTGCAGTAAAGCGTTAAGGGTGCTTTTCTGGGTTGGATCAGCAACAATGTCATGTAGTGTAGTTTGCAATTTAGTATTCAGGTGCGATAGTTCCTGGATATCGCTCACATCCTGCAAAAAAGTCCGTGAAAGGTCAACAAGCATTGACAGAAGAGCATCCATAGCTGTACCAGACTATTCTTTTATGTTCTGAATATAATGATAGCCTTTGTGTGTTAAAAAAAGCTTGCCTGGAAATTTTGTTTCAATCATTTCAATGAATTCTAATTTGTTAATAAGCTCATCAAGAACCGTATGGCGTTCGGATTGAGGAATGTCATTAAGTATATCAACGGGCATGGGCACACCAGCTTTAATGTCATTGCCATATTTATCCTTAAAAGCCTGCAGGATCATCTTTGCGTGGTAGCTTACTGTCATAGGGTGCTCCAGTGAAAGTTCATTATTGTTTGAAAGCTAATGCTACATACGTAAACATTGTTAGCTTTTTAACAGTAATCCGGGTAAATCCTGTTTCTTCAAGCAATTTTTTTACATACTCAGGACTGATGCGCTCGGATTTTGGTGGTCCAAAAATAGCGTATTTACTGAATTCTATGATTGCTAACCTGCAGCCTTTTTTCAATGCCCTGTGAATATTCAAAAGCATTTCCTGTTTGTTTTGAACTTCATGTAACACAAAACTCATAAATGCAAAAGTTACCGACTCTTCAGGCAATGATGGGCCGTTTTCGCTGGAATGTATTATTTCAATATTATTAATGTTTTGTTGCTTTATCTTGTGCGATAGTAACTGTAGCATTTCCTCCTGTGTGTCAGTAGCAATTACTTTGCCATAAGTAAGCATATGAGATGCAGGAATTGCAAAAAAACCAGTCCCGGCACCAATATCAAGAAAGACATCATTGCTTTTGATGCCTATTGTGTTCAATATCTTCAATGGTGGGAACAATACCTTTCTTACTATACTGTCAAGATGTTTTGCGTGCTCAGGATGGAATTTGTGTGTCATATCACATTCCTCAGAATAGATTTTTATAAGTGTAATTTTAAAACATTAAAATGAATTTTTTGATATACCTGAATGCTAACTCTTCCTTATTTTCAATCAGTGCTTTGATGATGGCTAATATTATAACTCATGTCGCCATTTTTGGAGTTTATATCAGAATTGCAGGTTACTTTGCTGATATTTCAGGAAACGTTTCAAAATGATACAACTATTCTAAGTCCATATTAATTATGAAACAATAATAACTCAATAATTTTTTAGATATATCCATTAACTTATACCACGTGTTAAAAATATAGCATTATGTCGCAAAAATTATTATAAAGGATTTTTATAATATGCCGATACACTAAGTGGAAACGAATAGCACGAGGTATGTCAGAATGTTTGAATACAGTAAAATGATGCAAACCAATTATCTGCTTGAAAAGGCGTTAGATGTTGAGTCATTGCGCCGCAAGGTAATTGCAAACAATATTGCCAATGTGGATGTGCCCCATTTTAAACGCAGTGAGGTTAATTTTGAAAGTGAGTTAAAAAGGGCAATAGCTCATAATATGGATCCACTGAAGCATGTTAAGGCCCTTAAAACTGACCCCAGGCACTACGATTTCTTTGAACCAAAGGATATCACCAGTGTACAACCTCGCGTAAATTTAGATTATACCACCACATACCGAAATGATGGCAACAATGTGGATGTGGAAAAAGAAATGGTAGATGCGGCAAAAAATCAGATGCGGTATAATGCATATGTTACAAGTTTAAATGAGAATTATAAAATGTTAAAAATGGTCATGAGAACAGTATAGTGAGGTAACATTATATGGGAATGTTTGATAGTTTCAACATATCATCTACTGGATTGACCGCTCAGCGGTTACGAATGGATGTTATCAGTAATAATATTGCCAATGCAACCACTACACGCACACCTGAAGGCGGGCCGTATAAACGCAAACGGGTAATATTTGCACCAGTTAACATACGGCCATTTTATAAATCCCCACTGGTTCCTAAACGTATAGACCATGGTGAACCAAAAGGTGTGCGAGTTGTTAAGATAGAAGATGATAATTCAGAATTCAGGCTTGTATATGACCCATCACATCCTGATGCAATTAAAACAGGACCAAAACAGGGATATGTTGAAATGCCCAACGTTAATGTGGTTATGGAAATGACTGATTTGATATCAGCATCACGTTCGTACGAAGCCAATGTAATGATGATTAACAATGCCAAATCAATGTTTTCAAAAGCACTGGAAATTGGCAGAGGTGGCGTATAAATTTTTAAGTAAAGGAGTAACGTCATGTACTTTGAAAAAGGATATATAAATGAAATTAACTGCTCACATGAACTATCGACCCCACCTACATTAAACAGACGAAAAAGTCAGTGGCAACAGATGGGGTTTGGCGAGCGACCTATAATTGAATCACGAATATTGTCAGGGAGTGTACGGTATGATTCAGGAAAGTAATGGAATAACAAAATCAAATATCTTTGTCATGAAAACAACACATCCGTTGCATTACAGCGATAAGCCGCAAAAAGATCAGGATGATGATGTTGCTGGTTCATTTATGGATGCACTGAAAAACGCTTTGGGTAAGGTTAATAACCTTCAGGTTGATGCTGAAGATCTAACACAGCAGATGATATATGAACCTGAATCAGTGGATATACACACGGTTATGATTGCACAGCAAAAGGCTGAAATTGCGTTAAGTTTAACAAAAGCAATCCGTGATGAGGCAATCAGGGCATATCGTGAACTTATTAATCTCAGGTAACGAATGATGCTTTGCAAACATAATAAAAATACTATAATTTTTAGTAAATTAATTGACTTTTTAATACAGGTGTTTTATTATGTTTGCTGTGAAAATGGATTATGTCACTTTGCAAGGAATATATACTAAGAACTATCGCCCTGCATTAGTTTTGATACTATCGGTAATTCAGGAAATTATAACAAAGCATAGTGTACATAATCACTAAGGTATGGGAGGGAATGCAGTATGGAATTTTTTACCAAGATATTTAATCAACTGAAAGAGATTTATTCAAAATTAGATACAACAAAAAAGATTATTATTGGTGTGGTTACCGGTGTACTTGTGATTGCCTTCATTGTACTGTTTTCGGTTTCATCACAGAAAGCCAATGTGGTTTTATTTGCAGATCTTCCCAGTGATGAGTTTGGGCAGGTTACCAAAAAGCTTGAAGAGATGGGTTTTCACTATACAACATCTGGTACAACAACAATACTGGTTAATCCTGACCAGCGTGAAGTTATTTTGACACGGCTTGCTCAGGAAAATATGATACCCAAAGGCATTCCGGGGTGGAAGCTTTTTGACATTTCAAAGTGGACCGAGACAGATAAAGAATTAAATGTAAAATATATGCGGGCATTGCGGGATGAAATTAAGCGGCATATTGAATCATTGAAAAATGTAGATAAAGCAGATGTTGAAATAGCAATAACCGAAGACGAGTTATTTGTTAATAAAGAAAATGCCTATACTGCTGCAGTTACCGTGTATCTGGCTCCTGGATATGACGGACTTTCTAAAAAGGAGATTAAGGGTATTCAGTATTTAGTTGCAAGGGCTGTGGGCACAAAATTAAAGCCTGAAAATGTAACGGTTACTGACGAGTATGGCAAGATAATTTCTGATTTTGATGATCAGTTTGATAAGGCAAAAGAAGAATATACTCTTTTAGAGTACAGAAAAAAGATAGAAGAAAAAGCACGTGTACAGATGCTGAAAGAAATTAGGACGGGTTTGGAAAAGATATTCTCTCCTGACCGCATTCAGATTGTACGTCTCAATATGGATTTTAACTGGGATAAGATTCAGGAAGAACAGGAAGAATATACACCAATAGAAATGGAAAAGGATAATCCTCTTACACCATATTCTGAACGCAAGGTAAAAGACTCATTAACTATCTCCAAAAAATCAACAAAAGAACATTTCCAGGGGCATGGATGGAATCCTGAAGGCCCAGCGGGGACTGAAGGGAATAAGCCACCAGGATACAAGGCAAGTGATGATCAGTTTTCACAATATGATAAAGAAGAAAATGTAGAAAACAATGCTGTAAATAAGACAATGCGCAAGATTGAACGTGATCCGTATGATATTTCAAGTGTTTCTGTTGCTATTGCCATTGACGGTTATCAGGATTTGCCACGGCTTCCTGATGGAAGCTATGATTTGGACCCAACCAAAAAGCCGGTACAGGTTCCACTAACGGAAGAAGAACTACGCCAGGCGGAAAATATAGTAAAAAAGGCAATTAATTTTAATGCAGCACGTGGTGATCAGGTTGCTGTTGAAAATATCATGTTTGACAGAACCAAACAGTGGGATGAAGTACGGGAAGAATTTAGAAAGAAGGAACAGTTTAAGCGGATGCTTCTTGCAGCGCTGGTTGGGATACTGGCATTATTCTTAGGTGTTGTATTATTCAGGGCTATCTCCCGTGAACTTGCCCGTAGAAGACGAATACGCGAAGAACAGCTGGCACTGGAACAGCAGCGTATGCGTGAAGCTGCCTTACGGGCTGCCGAAGAAGAGGGCATTGATGTAGAACTATCGCTTGAAGAAAAAGCACGCCTGGAATTGCAGCAGAATGCTATTAATCTGGCACGTGAACGGCCGGATGATGTGGCGCAGTTGTTAAGGACTTGGCTGGCAGAAGAATAATAATGTTGTAATTGGTGAATGCTAAAAGACCGATATACTAATAAGCTGGTGTTGACTTTGAAGAGGGCGTGTTATATACTATAAGTAGAATGTACAGGGACTCATAATGTATAGTATATCGGTATAATTCGGAGCTAAAAATATGTTACAACAAAAGAAATCGCAGTTATCGGGCAGGCAAAAGGCTGCTATATTCCTTGTATCACTGGGATCAGATGTATCATCAGAGATTTTTAAACACCTGAGAGAAGATGAAATTGAGCAGCTAACGTTTGAGATTGCCCGTTTAGATAAAGTTGAACCTGAAGACCGGGACAAGGTTTTAATGGAATTCCAGGAGCTTATGATGGCTCAGGAATTCATTGCCACCGGTGGTATTGATTATGCACGTGAAGTACTTGAAAGGGCGCTGGGTACTCAGAAAGCTATTGATATAGTAAATCGTTTAACGTCTTCATTGCAGGTTAGACCCTTTGATTTTATCCGACGTACAGACCCAAGCCATCTTCTAAACTTCATTCAGGGTGAGCATCCGCAAACAATTGCATTGATTTTAGCTTATTTAGATCCTCAGAAAGCTGCTACAATTTTATCAGGTTTAAGCCATCAGATACAGGCCGATGTGGCACGCCGAATAGCTACCATGGACCGTACTTCGCCTGACGTTTTACGCGAAGTTGAACGAGTTCTTGAAAGAAAACTTTCTACATTAGCCAGTGAAGATTATACTTCGGCAGGTGGTATTGATGCTATTGTTGAAGTGTTGACCCATGTTGACCGTGGTACTGAGAAGATAATTATTGAAGCACTTGAAGAAGAAGACCCTGAACTTGCTGAAGAAATAAAGAAACGTATGTTCGTTTTTGAAGACATTGTATTACTTGATGATAGAGCAATTCAGAAAGTGTTGCGTGAAGTTGATACACAGGATCTTGCTAAAGCACTTAAAGGTGTTGATGCCGAAGTTCAGGAAAAAATATTCAGGAATATGTCAAAACGTGCATCAGCACTGTTGCGTGAAGATATGGATTTTATGGGGCCAATCAGACTGAGAGACGTTGAAGAAGCTCAGCAGAAAATTGTTAATATAATACGAAAACTTGAAGAAGCTGGCGATAT
>Ga0067045_1029146_pt1 | contig 23424 bp, 22 predicted proteins | sample TerdegcTABiofilm_FD_59184 | JGI IMG/M metagenome (GOLD analysis project Ga0067045, IMG submission 59184) | Combined Assembly of (Gp0054472, Gp0054536) Wastewater bioreactor microbial communities from Singapore -Terephthalate degrading...
TTCCTAAAATCATATCTTGTTTTTTATCTCTTCCACAAAGCTGGATCTGTCTTGGTGTCTCCTTAAGAACACCTTCTATCAATTCTTTAGGAATATTTACTCTTTCTGTTGAAAAATCAACTTCACAACCTGAGCTATGTAATATTTTTAGTATTTCACTGTTATGAATTTTCATTCCCAATTTTTCTAATAGTTCCAGCGAATTTTTGTGTATTATTTCTACTTCACCTTCAGTTAAAACTTTTAAATTGGCTCTCTTTAAAATACCTTTATCAAACCCCATGACTATCCCTCCCTATAGTAAGAAAAGAAAATAATTCACTATATCTACATATTTTAAGTGGTAGAATGAGCTTATTCATCCCATGGTATCATGAGGTTGAATAAGGGTGCATACTGCTGGCAACCATATACATCACTTTCCCCTGGACCTCCGCTGGGATTTTTTCTCCTTATATTTGCTTTAATGCCCATACCTGGGTCATAAAAACAAAAATCTAATATCTGATCTGGTAAAACACCATAAACCTGTGCTATATTCAAGGGTGATATACTACCACTTTCTTTTACCTTTTTATATATTTCCCAATCATCAAAAATAATTTCCAGAGTAATAAAAAAACTGCCAGCATTTTTACTTCTAATGGTACGGGCTAAGTCAGTTATGGGTTTCTTTTTCATTAAATGCCTCCTGAAATAATGTAATTACTTCTCTGTAATCTACCCTATCAATGTCTGAATCTATAATGATATTCCATAAATTTTTAGAAAATGTTTCTTTATAGAAGGGTGCGGTTATCCTATTAAGTTTTCCCCGTAACTCATCATCAGTTAACGGCAGTTCAGGTTCACCCTTTGGCAAAGGAGTGTTTTGTTCAAAGATGTCTCCATTGTTTAATACTATTTGTAAAATCGCTCCCCTTTGTAATGGATATTGAGCATCAAGTTTTTTATCAAGTGTAACTCTGACTTTCTGTGCTAACTTCACAAGCATACTATCTTTAAAATTTTCTTCGGTAAAACTATTTAACCCCACATCACCATCTCTTAAGGCAAGGGCTAGTGAGAAAGGCATACTGAAAAGTGCTTCTTCAAAATTATTAGGTATTATAATTTCAGCTACTTCAGAAAGAGCAACACGATAAGTTTTTACATTTATAGATCTTATTTCATTAAGATCAACATTCATTAGTTGTTTCCGTACAGAAATAGCTAGATCAATTGCCGGGTGACAATGACGACAGGTAGGATACAACTTGGTATAAGTATGTAATATTTCCCATCTCTTTCCTAGCTCACCTAATAAAGCTTCCTGCGAAAATTGATCAGTCATGGCTTTCAGCCAACCGTGCTTCCCCTCGAAAAGGGTTCGTGGTGATTTAGCTCCCAACTTGACCAGGAATGCAGATAATACCCCTGTTGAAGCAGCTCTTCCTGCCTGAATAACCTTGATAGAAGGATGGTCATGGAGCATTTCTTGCAATCCACAACTCTGTAAACCGGCTAATGAAAGGCAATAGACAGTATCTAAGCTATCCATACCTAACAAATGAGCACAGGCCAAAGCAGACCCAAACACCCCAGCCGTTCCAGTAGTATGAAATCCTCTATTTAAATGAGAGGGATTAATACTACGTGCCACACGCAGCATAATATCATAACCTTTAATAATTGCTATAATCATATCTTGAAAACTATTTTGATGATATTCCGCTAATGTTAACGCTGCTGGAATAACAGCTACTGCAGGATGACAGGTTCCAAAACGGTGTCCGTCATCAAGTTCTACTGAATGGCCAATGGCTCCCATAAGAAAGGCTGCATTTGAAACAGGAATTTTTTTCTTCATACCAAGAACTGTTGCTTCTTCAACTCCTCCCATTTCAAGAAAATATTTAATAACAACTGGAGTTAGTTTTCCTTTTTGCATCCCAACAGCCAAAGTGGCCAGGAAATCAAGCAGAACTCTTCGGGCTTTCCATATTACTTCTGGTGGAAGGGAAGATAAAGTTAAGGAAGAATAAAAATTACCCAGTTGAGAAATAAAGGTGGTAGATTTTTTAGATGATATATTCATAATTATATACCAACCATTTCGAATTTGAATTGGAAAATCTTCGGATCCAAGGGATCATTAAGAGGAAGTAAATGATCAATGGTCCATTGATAAACCTGGTTATGGGGATATAAGGGTTCATCTATAAGTAGCGCAACAGATCCACCTGAAGAATTTTTTTGACCAGGATAACTCATATAAAATAATCTGAATTTAGCACATTTCACTACTTCGCTAACTATTTCTTCCTTGTCTGCCACTGCTTCAATAACCACCGCCAATTCATGAGTATTAATTTTCTTTATTGGTTCATAATCCTTCATAATAGCATTTTTACCATAAACATGAAAAAATAGTTGATAATCTACGCCTTCTTGAAGAGGATGCATAATTTTATTTACCTTCTTTCTGGTATCATCTAAAATAAGATCCATGTTTTCCAGAGCAAAATTATCGCGAATCCCAACAATATGATAAGCTCTAAAACCTACTGGTCCTGCTCCTTCTAATTTAACTTTATATGATCCATCTTTAGAAGGTATAAATTCGCTACCATAAACACGGCATACCCGTTCTGACTCTGCTACATACTTAGAATTATGCATATCTAAAATTCCACCCGGAACGGCTTGAATAAAAGGATTTGTTCTTTCATACATAGAGTGGGCAGCTACACTATGGGGAGTTGCCTTTTGCAAAGGATGCATAGGTTCAATGGAAAAATATTCCTCAGTAATAGTACCTATCACCGATTCCTTAACCATTTGGGGGAAACAAACTAGAGAAGCACATTCCATAGCTTTTCCTAAATGTAAACTTAAACCCTTTGGAAAGCCTTTATAAATTGGATAAGCAGCAATTACTGCATCATCACAACATCTTCCCGCTAAAACAACCTGAGCACCATTTTTAAAGGCATAAATTATTTGTTCCACTCCCATGCTGGCTGTAACATTACTAGTCCTTTGTACATCTCTTATAGTTAAAGGTCTTTCTGCTCCCAGTGGTTCTATAGTAGAAAAGGACAGACGTTCTTTTATTTCTTCCAGACTAACCTGAGAATAAATTAAAGCCATTTTAAAGGGCTTTATTTTACCTTTCATAGATAAAGACTTTACTATTTGAGCATATCGGTCTACAGCACTATTGGTTCCAGTTGTACTGCAGGAACCGATAATGAGAGGAATATTTTTAATTCTTGCTGTAACCAACAATAGCTCAATATCATGTTCTTCCCATTTTACTGGATTATGGGGAAGATCACCTCCTAAAAAAGTTGGTCCGGCATCAGCAGTTCCCGCATCAGCAGCCAGATAGTCTATATCATGTCTAACTCCCCGATAAAAAGAGTCCTTTTCAATAATATTATCTCCCAGATTACCGGTAGATACTAAAACTGATAATTTTCTCATCAGTTCCGTCACCACCCTCTAATAACTAACCAGGATAGCCTTTTCATAAGGACTATCCTGGAAATAATAATTTTAAAATATTTTATTATTTTGTGGTTCGATTGTACTAGTAATAACTACCCTTCTTAATTTATTGTTTCTCCAAAACTTCCAAAGGTGTCGTTGCTCTTGAGCCCTTATCTCCAATAGCTTCGATAGTGTAAACTCCCGGTTTGAGCATAACAGTGGGGATCCCTCCAGCTGGTTTTAGTTTAAAAGCACCATATTCATTAACAGTAACAAATCCTCCCGTACCTACCTCAGCAAAAACAAAAGGAACTCCATCCACTGTCATTATTACTTTTACTTTTTCTCCTGGAACAAATCCAGCACCATAAAAAATTAATTTAGTTCCGGGCTCTCCACTTAAGGGTGTCACCACAAGACTGGGTATCTTCTCTTCTTCAGCACAAAGACCTCCTAAAGAGATTATTGCCATAACCAAAACCATAGAAATTAGCAGAATGCTTATTTTCATCCAACATCTCATTTGTCACCACCTCCTAATTTTTCTTTAAAAGCTATCTTCACTAATTATCAACTGGTTATAACTGGTTAATTACTTTTTACTCTCTGGAGGAATAAAGTATTCCGGAACATCAATACCATTTTCTACACAATATCTATATAGTCCGGCATGGATTGGTATTTCTCCACCTGGTGCTACTAACCTAAAATAGTCAGTAATAGGCTCCCATCCTACTATTCCAGGATATGCAGCTGCAACTTCATCAAATCCTTCCACATAAGCCTTTACAATTTCATAACCAACTTCCTCAGGTAAATTTGAGGAAGCCACTGCACCAACAACCTGTACTTCTTCCATTATAGCTGGATTACCTGGAAGTTCTAAGATGCTGTCTGCTGGTGTTTCAACAAAAAGTATATAAGGATATTCGGCTCTTATTTTTTCTATATCATCTTCACTATAACCGATAGCAGCTAGAGGTGTTTTTAAATTAACTTCAATTAAAGAAGAATCTAAGGATGTTAACCCACTAGATTTTTGCAACCCAACAATACGACCTTGACTAAATAAATTGATAGCATCTCCCAGGGTAGCTGGAACTAAATCAATACCGCTCCCGACCACTTTATCAAAATTAATAAAATTATTAGTAGAAGAAGCTCCAGGTATACCGGGAGAGAATTTTTTGCCTCCTAAATCTTTAAAGGTCTTTATTCCTGAATCTGCTCTAACGTAAATTCTGTTGGCAATGGCATTGCGGAAAAACAACCATCTTATTGGTTCCCAGGCTTGTCCTTCGAAAGTACCAATTCCTTTATGTAATTGCATAGCCGATGCAGAATCTACACATAAAGCAAAATCAAATAATCCTTCTTTAATTCTTCTTAAATTATCCAGAGCTGCACCGCTTTCAATAACTGTTGTTATAATATTATTATCTGCTTTATTGATAACGGAAGCAGTTCCCACACACCAGGCATATAATCCAGATGTTGAAGATGTGCTACCCATATTTAAATAGATAGTTTGAGCAGATACATTTCCCATTAGTAAAGCAAAAATCAATATTAAGGTAATAACAACAACCAATCCCATCAATCTACTATTTTTCATTTTGTTTCACCTCCTTTCTTTTTTGATTTTTTTTCAAGTATTATTGTGTATTAAATTAGATTATCTACCTTTTTCACAGATAGCTTTAAGATACTCCAACAGGTATGTCACTTTTTTTAGAAAATTTTTTAGCTAATTTTATTTTTCATCTTTTAACAATATTTCAAAATGATTATTTTAAGAATTATATTCCCTGCTTCTATTGCAATTAAATCATTGATTATCTGCTATATTGTATTGATAAAATCATTTTACCTTTTTTATTCTGACTTTACTAGTTCTAATCTTTTGGTAACTGTATGCTGGTAGAATAGAATGGGTAAAACAATAGCTACACCAATGATAGATAAAATATGTTTGGGAGACATTAATAAAATTCCACTTCCTACGAATAACACTCGAAACAAGATATTCAAATTACTTTTTATTCTACCAAAAAACCCATAGGCCAGTAGTATTGCTCCAAAAAATGCACTTCCAACATAAGTTACTACCGAAAAAAAATCACTGCGACCTACCAATGAAGGATTGAGTACAAAAAAATAGGGAATAATGAAGGCAACTATCCCCAACCTTACTGATACTAGTGCAGTTTTAAACCAATTACCTTTGGCAATTCCAGCTGCAACAATAGCCTGGGTACAGGTAGGTGGAGTTACTCCACCCAAAATAGCCCAGTATATAAAAAATAAATGCAGGGCTATCTGATCAACTCCCAGTCTTATTAGTGAAGGGGCAAGAATAGAAATAGACAATATATAAGTTGGTACAACTGGCAGAGAGGTCCCTAAAATAAAAGGAATAATAGTGGCTATAAATAAGGCTAACAATAAATTATTCCCTCCAACCTCCAAAATTACCGAACTTAATTTGGGAGCAATACCGGTAATCCCAATCATATTTACCAGAATGTTTACTGATACCAAGATTGGTACTATTTTACTAAGCGCTAATCCACCTTCACTCAATCCATCTCTTATCTTTATTAATGTATCTTTTATCCCTGTTCGAGAAAGATCAGAAAGTAAGAATATTATAATAACTGAAATACAGGCATAAAATCCAGCAAAGATTAAGGCTCTTCCGATAGCAATGGAATATAGAAGTACAAACATAGGTATTATTAAGGAAGCTATTCTCTTGAATTTCAAAATACTTTGCCACTTTGGGATTTCATTCTCAGGTACCGCAGCTAAACCGGAACGTACTGTCTCAAAATGTACTCCGGCAAAAACTCCAGTATAATATAGTAAACACGGGATTAAAGCATAGACAATAATTTTTAAATATGGAACCCCTAAAAATTCTGCCATAATAAAAGCTGCCACACTCATAATAGGAGGGGTAATTCCTCCCCCTGTCGAAGCAATAGCTTCTACTCCAGCTGCAAAATCAGGATTATAGCCTAATCGCTTCATTAGTGGAATGGTGTAACTACCAGTAACTACTACGTTAGCTACACCACTACCAGAAATACTCCCAAACAGTGCACTTGATACAACCGCTGTTTTAGCAGGTCCACCCCTATATCTACCGGTTAAGGCTAATGCCATATCAATAAAAGTTTTTCCACCCCCAGCTCCTGAAATTAGAGCACCAAATATAATAAACATGGCAATAAATGTCGCTGACATACCAGTAATACTTCCATAAATTCCCAATGCTGAAAAATAGACAGAATTTATAACAAATCTCCAGGATAAACCTGGTAATCTCCATATTCCAGTCAGCTTAGGTCCTAGAAATATATAGAGAAATAATAATCCCACAAATATCGGTATTGCCCAACCTACAGATCTCCGTGCTGCATCAAGTATAACAATAATTAAAAGCGATCCTATGATTAAATCAAAGGTTGATGCACTCCCTGGAATCATGTAAATCTTCATAGCCTTTAAAAATGTATTAATATTTGCTACTATTATTATGGCTATGAGACACAAATCCCACAGAGAAATTCTTTTATGCTCATCACTGGATTTTCCATAAGGATATGCCAGGGATGCCAGTGAAACTCCCAGAATAATATGAATTGCTCTCAACTGCAAATCTATTAAAGTCATAAAAATGGGAAGAATAAGCTGGGTAAGGGTAAAAATAATCCCTCCCCAGAATAGTACCTGCTTCCTATCCAAAATAGACCTCCCCTTTTCTTGAATTGCCATATTATTTTACCTCTTACGTACAATTTTTTGCTATTATAATTCTAATGGTACCAAGTTTTTCTTGAGAATACGAATAGCTTTTTCAGGATCAATTCTTCCAAAAAGACCTCCCACAGTAGATAATATATAGGAGGCATCTAGTAAAATCTTATGGTTTGGTCTTAAAACTGTATATTCTTTCGGATTAAAAAGAGCTCCTTTGACGATCATCTTAAGATCTTCTATAAGGTAATCCTTATTTTCCTTGCATTTATGATAAACTGTTCCTCCAATTAATACCAGTGTACAATTCTGGGTAAAGAAATTAACTCCTTCCTGTAAGAAATAAACATCAGTTTCTTTAACATGTCCCACATTATTAGCGGTAGCAACGGCTAAAGTTTCCTTAGCTAAAATGCTTCTGATAAAATTTTCCTCTTCTGTATTAGGCATAATATGGGGGTGATCATGAATCCACTTTAAATATTCTTTTAGTTTGATAAACCATTTTCCATCTTTATTAATTAAAAATTGATCCAGGTGATCACCATTTCCTTGAAAATCAGGATATTTCTGGTTAAATAAATCGCTGATTTCTCTTTCTACTAAACCATTTTTAAATTTTTCCAGTTCCATCAAATTTTCTGCATTATATGCTAATCCATATTTCCCTTCGACTCTCCGATAAGCCAGAGGATAATTGGGAGTTTTTAAAATTGTTCGTTTAACTTTTTTCCTTGGATCATCCCAGGGATAAATATAGAGAGGATTAGAACGAACATTGGCAAAAAAGTCAGTAGTACAGCCACCGATATCTAAAGCCACAATATTGCCAATCCCCTCTTCATCACCATAACCACGAGCTAATAAATTAATTCCCAGGAAAGCAGCTCGGGGAGTGGGTATAAATTTGGTACTCATATATTCTTCCACTACATCAAATCCCTTGCCTCTAATAACAACGGTTTGGAAGAGCTCTCTGATTGCTTCATTTACCACATCAATATTATATCTGTTCACTTCAGGCATAATATTACCGGTTGCCCTTACATCAATATTATGACTTTGGAAAATATCCAAAATTTGTTCAGTGACATCCTCATTACCAGCATAAATTATCGGTATTCCATATTTGGCATAGGTTGCTAATTTGGCAGTTTCTGCTAATATTTTGGCATTATGTAATACTGCTTCTGTATCTCCACCATCATTAACTCCACCACTCAAGAGAATAATTTCCGGGCAATCCTCTAAATAAATAGTTTGAGCTTCTTCTGGAGATAATTTTCCATCATAACTATTGAGCAGTTTTGCTCCTGCTGTCAGAGCAGCAAGATCAGCAGCAAATCCGCTTTCTCTTTTCGTTGAAGCTACTGTGACCATTTTTAAGCCACCTTTGGCGCTACTACAGGGGAGCTTTATATCAAATTCATTCATCTTTTCACGTAATGGTTCCCAGTTTCCTTCTTTTTGACAGGCCTCCAGACAACCCAAGCCATTAGCCAATCCTTCTCTAATATCGTTGACTGTTGTTGGCACATAACGTAAATCAACTTCATCAGAATTGGTATTAAAGATAGCAATTTTAGTATAAGTACTACCAAAATCAACTGCTAATATCTTTTTGTTCTGTAAATCTTTCAGTCCCAATTGTTCTCTAAAGGACAAAAGGAGGTGGTCTTCAACAATAGCATCCTTTGATTCTGCTACTATTGATAATTCATCTGTTTGGCTGATATCTTTATAGAAATACCAGGGGAATTTTTCTCTTACTTTATCAACTCTTTCAATTTCGTCCTTTACTTTTTGCAGACAAAATTCGTCAATGCGACAAGTTCCATTGACAATTTTAGTCTTGCACATGCCTGCCAGTTCATAGCGTTTATCTATTACCGTTACCTGTGGTGCTTGAAATAAACCTACCTGTAAAGCTAAATCCAGGTTATCAGCACTAATCATATCACATTGCCCAGAGGGATAATTTTTTTCATCAATTAGATCCAGCAACATAGTTTCATAGTGCTTGTCCCTATCAGCAATATTTTCTCTTTGAGCAGCTTCTTCTGGAGTAACTGCATATTCAAAGAAGTTTTCTAAATTTACTTTACCTTCATATCCTCCCATTAAAGCTAAATGAAAGATATTATACATAGCACCTTTCTTTAACTCTTCCTTGCGTGCAATTACATCTGGAAGTTGCCAGATCTCGGGGAGAGGAGTACGATAATACTCTTCTACAGTCTGTTTGGTAATATCACAGCTGGCAATAATATCTTCTGCTTTAGCATCATGATGTGCTTCACAATAACTAACCACATGAATAATATCAGGTTCCATAAACATTTGCCAGTAAGTAGTCATTGTAAGATGACTCTTTGCCTTATCCAGGTTGGGAGGAAAGCTGGAAAGACCACCACGAGTTTCTTTAGTAATACTAAAATCAAAATGTCTGGTCAGTGGTTCAATTAATTCAAAAGCTGCCTTCATTTTTGCTAAATCATATCTAGGGTTTATTTCTGGAGGTAAATCAAACATTAATTGCATGATATAATTCTTAATACCCATTTTTAGAGCTATAACACCACATAATACATGGTCAGTAACATACATGTCATCTGAACATCTTCGGAGCTGCCATTGATGAGGATCATTTATCTCCAGTGGCTTGTTTATAGAAGCCCACCAGCGCATAGTATTAAAATGTTCATTAATGCCATCTAAAATAGAGAGAGGACCTCTGCCATCTAAACGGTTGTAAAAGAATACTGGTACTGCTGGGAAGGGCATATGTAAAGTCTCCTCAAATATCTTGGCTAACTCTACTAATTCATCAGTACCAGAGTAAATTCTAATCATAGGATAATTTCCACATTGTGTTGCCTCTTTTAATCTCCTTAAATCCTCTTTACTCCGAATTGGGGCACCACCTTCTCCTTTACGATATTTCTCAGGGTCTTCTTCTCCTCTTACAAATTTAGCTAAAAATGCCTGACTGGCTTGATCTGGAGCCAAAGATACTATCTCTAGAGCTCCTGCTTCACTTATCTTTCTAGTCCCCTCAACAGTTGGCTCAATTGTTTCGGCAGCTGTGCCAATGTGAGCTCGTATGATTGGTCTATTTTCTAATTGACGTACCTGTTTAATTCTTTCTAATAAGTCATCAGACCATTTTATTTTTTCTCTGGCTATTCGAATTTTTTTCTGAGCAAAATATTCTAACTCCTCCATAGTTACATAATCATCAACCACCATTTCGAAAAATCCCTGAAATTGTTCTTTGTTTTTATACTCTTGAGCAATCTTTTCCAGGTTAAAATGTCTATCTTCGGGGGGAGAAAACCTGTCTTCCAATATAGGTAAGCCAGTCATTGCCCTAACTAAATTTGCTGCCGGTCTGAGCCCACCAAAACAGTATCTTATCCCACTCTTTTCCGGTTGTAAGCCGTATTTATATACCTTTTCTATCAACTCTGTAATAATTTCATCAACATGCAAGTCACCTAATCGATAACTGAAGGTAACTACTTCTGCTTTGGATTCTCTAATTTTATCTATCAATTCATCAATTGAAACAGCCGGACCTAACTTAATGGCAATGTAGCCTATACCTTTACTTTCCAGCCATTCAGCAAATCTCTCTACCCCTAAGGTATGAACACAGGGATCTATGGAACAATTTAATACTCTTCTTTTTTTATTCAATTTATTCACTTTTCCATCACTCCTTTTTCAATATGAGAATAATCTTTTATAAACTTACAATCTGTTCTAAATTGTTAAGACCATAATTTTGAGGAATCCTTGTTTCAGGTAAATCTCTACCTTTCAAAACACCGTCAACCAAATATTCTTTTTCTATCCACTTACTAACGGTCATAATAACTTCATCAATAGTGGGGGTTTCTACCTGAGCTAGTAATGCAATGGCTTTAGTTACTATTAATCCAAAAGGCACATCTTCAGTGAGATAGCGTGATTGAAAATCAGGTTTATAATAACCATCTTCTAATTCTGTCATAGGGGCATATAATCCCTGATAAGCTTGATTAGTAACAAAACAGCTTTCTAAAGTACGATCATCAATAATTGCATTCTTATAAGAAGATATCAGCCAATCCTTTAAGCTTAATACTTTTGTTAAATCAACATTCTTAAATTTATTTTGAAGTTCTTCAGTTAAAGTAAGTATATCATTGCTCATTTGGGCAAGCGTGTAAGCAATATCACTAGTAACTCCATGATAGAAAAGGGGTATTTCTTCTTTTTTATATTTTCTATGCTCATTTCCTTTGAAAAGTCCGTACATGATACCAGGATGTACTATCTGGCCGATATTGGCTAAAGTGAGAGTTAACATATTAGGAATGGGTTCCATTTTAATAGCTAATAAATGAGTTAAAATTTCTGATAGTTCTGGAGTAACTTCTCTAGGTAATGCTGCTAATCCTACCTCTTCCTTTTCCCCCAAAATATCCACTGTATGGGCATATTCTCTGGTTCGACAAGCCCAGGGAAGTGTTTGTAAACCAAAAAATTTGATTCTTTTATCAGGAACAGTCTTTTGAACTTTCAAGGCGGTATATTCAAAACCACCCCTAGCTGGAATAGTTCCTATAATTACTTCCTTCTTTAAAAAAGGGGCGATTTGTTGTAAAATAGGCTCGTGGGCAAATGCCGGTAGAGGCAAAAGGATCAAATCAGCATCTAAGCAAACTTCCTCTGGAAACCTACTTACCTTATCTGGTCTGCCATATAACACTTTTGTACCTTGTACTGCAGTAATAAATCTTCTTTCATCAATTAACTTTTGAAAAATATCTACTTTAGGTTGATAGCGAAAGAAAAGATTTATTTTACAATTATAATTATTTTTAATAACCGGTATCATGGCATGTGCTGCATTCCCGCTGCCACAGATAGTTATAGTTTTAATATTCATTAAATATACTCCTTTAAATATAAATTAAATAATAATAAAAATTGGCATCTATTATTTTTTTATGTTAAATAAGCTTATTTCAACATTTTTTCCAATAATACGTATACGGTATACCAATATATTTTTGTCATTATACCATATATTTTTAAAAAGAAAAAAATATTTTCTACTTTATTTAAAATTCAGGTATTTTGCATTGTTTGCATGCAATTTTAAAGATATTTAATCTCAGGAGGGCAATCCCCGAAGCAAATATTTTCTGGAGTAATTATAGTTTGGCAATAACTATCATATTTAGATATTAAAAAAATTTAACATACTCTTTATTTATGAAGAACTTTCTCTTAATTCAATCTCTTTAATGAGAGATTCTTTTCCGTTAATTATATGTTCTCTCATTAATTTTTCTGCTAAAATTGCATCTTTCTCAATAATAGCTTTCACAATCATTTTATGTTCTTCGATTGATTTTTTTTGCCTATCAGCCTTAGAAATAATTTCCGAGAAACGTTCTCTGGACTTTTTATATAAAGTATCTATTATATAAATTAATTCTTTACTTTTACTACATTTCTCTATGATATTATGAAATTGTATATTTAAATTAGCAATCCTTCTCAGGGCTCCTTCTTTTAAAAACCGCTCACTCTCAGCAATGATTTCATTTAATTTCTTTATCTCATCTTCAGTTATATTATTATTCTCTACTGCTTTTCTTATTGCTAACCCTCTTAATACACTACTAATATCATAAAATTCATTCAATTCTTCCTTGGTAGGAAGAGGAGCAACTCTAACTCCTTTGGGAGGAGAAGATACCACTAAACCCTTCTGTTCTAACTCTATAATGGCCTCCCTTACAGGAGTTCTACTTACCTTCATTAACTTGGCTAACTTTGATTCTACCAATCGCTGGCCAGGCTTTAATTCTCCTCGGAAAATAGCTTTACTTAAAATTGAATAAACTTTATCACTGGTAGCAGTCTTAATACTTACATCAATCTCGGAATTCTGCTTTAAAAAATCATCAAAAGAATCATTTTTCGCCATAAGAGGACCTATCTATCTTTATTATTATTATTATAATTAAACAGGGTAAAAGATGAATTTTTCTAAATTTTCTAATCTGTATTATTCAAATTCAGAAAATATACTAATTTAAATGTTTAAAAAAATTAATCTGTTATTGTACCAATGTTTTTATCAATATTATATTATAACATTTAAATTATATAATAACTTTTCGGTAAATTGAACAAAAAGACTTAATATTTTTTCCTATCTACATTTTGACATTACAGTTTTATTTTGAATTGGTCCAATTAACCAAATAAAAATATGAGGGAAGTCGATTAATATCAATTATACAATTAAGTATCTCTTAACAATATTCAACAAAACTATCCCATGGTTAGTAATATGTTACAAGAGGAACTGCAATTTGCCCTGACTTATCTAGATTACCCCGACCATCATCGGCGCAAGATCAGAACCACCAATCTCATTGAAGGGAGCATCAACAAAGATTTAAAACAATGCTCCAAAGCCATTGGTATTTTCCCGAACCAGGAATCCTGCCTGCACTATATCTTCCTGAGGCTTATGGAGATTGATGAGAAATGGCATACCAAAAGAAGGAGCCAAGACCAAGGAGGAATTGGTAGCTATTCAATTTACAGAAAAATTGAGATTGTCTCAAAATATTCTTTTTATTATCTTCTTTATCTATATTTTTACCAAACATTTCTTATCTTACTATATAATAATTAACTTTGAATTTCAGGATAAAAATATGGACAGATAGTTTGGCAAAATGAGTTGCTATTATAACTATAAATATGTTATATTTTATTACCATTATGATTATATCTTAAATTTAAATATTAATAAGCTAGTTTGTCATTTTAATTGGAAAGATGTGGTAAAAAATTATGCAAAATATAAATATATTGGAAGTGAAAGACTTGTCTCTTTCCATAAATGGAAAAAATATATTGAAAAATATAAACATGGAAGTGTGGGAAGGCTATGTTCATGCTATTGTCGGACCCAATGGTGCTGGTAAATCAACATTAGCTTCGGCCATTATGGGTCTGGAAGGTTATCGGCACCATACTGGTAGAATCTATTTTAAAGGAAAGGATATCACTAAGCTCAGTATTGATGAACGAGCTAGAATGGGTATCACCTTTGGCTGGCAGGAGCCCGCACGATACGAAGGATTACTTATCAAGGACTTTTTAAAAGCGGCAGCTGGTGATCATAAGAATAATGATTTTATCTTTGAACAATTACAAAGAGTGGGACTTAATCCCGATGAGTATGCCAATCGTGCAGTGGATAAGACCTTAAGTGGGGGAGAAAGAAAAAAGGTAGAGTTAGCCTCTATTTTAGCTATGGACCCTGATCTGGTATTATTGGACGAACCTGATTCGGGAATTGATATAGAAACACTGGAGAAAATATTCGAAGTAATCAAAGAACAGAAGAAAAAGAAAAGAACAATTATTCTTATTACTCACAGTTTAGCAGTTTTAAAACAGGCTGATCATGCTTTTATATTCTGTAATGGAGAAATATTAAAGAAAGCTGTAGCTAAAAAGGTAATCCCTTATTTTAAAAATAAGTGTTTACCCTGTAAACATAAAAATATTCCTGATTATAAAGGAGTTAAACTTGAATAAAATAGATTTGACCAGAGAGCTATCTCGAATCACCGAGACCGATGATATTTTTAAGCAACCTGATATTGCACACATCTTTATTCATCACCATAAAGTAATTCAGTCTCGCCTTGTACCAGGCTTACAGGTTGAGGTAAAAGAATTTAAAGATCATATAAAGGTCTATACTGTAGTAGAAAAAGATACCAGAATTGATAAACCAGTTCATATGTGTTTTGGTATGATACCTGAGACGGGAGTTCAGAAAATGATAATTAATATAGAAATTCAAGAGAATGCTTCAGTCTCTTTCCTGGCGCATTGTGCCTTTCCCAATGCAGTTGATATCCAGCATATTATGGATGGTACTATTAAAGTAGGACAAAATGCCCGCTACCGTTACTTGGAAAGACATGTGCACGGTTTTCATGGTGGAGTCAAAGTTTATCCACATGCTACAATTCAACTATCAGAAGGTGCCCGTTTTTATTCAGAATTTGAATTAATTAAGGGTCGTGCCGGTTTGATCGATATTAATTATGAAGCTACCTGTGAAGCAAACAGTGTTTTAGAAATGATTGCTCGTATTAGTGGTAAAGATAATGATCAAATTATGATAAGAGAAATTGGTCATCTAATCGGGGAAAGAGCGCGTGGCTTTTTAAGTTCCCGAGTGGCAGCTACTGGTAATACCAGAGCAGAGGTTTATAATAAATTAACAGCATCGGCAGCTTATGCTCGAGGACATGTCGACTGTACTGAAATCATTAAAGATAATGGTATGGTCAGCGCTATACCTATTGTAGAGGTAAATCACCCTAAAGCTCATATTACCCATGAAGCTGCATTGGGAAGCGTTGATTCCAAACAATTACAAACTTTAATGGCTCGTGGTTTAAGTGAGGAGGCAGCAACAGATTTGATAATTAAAGGTTTACTAACTTAGTAATAAATTAATAATAGTAAGATGGGAGGATGATTTATTGAGCGGAAGGATTTTTTTAGGAGTTATTTTAATAATTACAGGTATGCTCTGGACTTTTTCCAATTTACAGTTCATAAACATAAACAGCCAGTGGTTTCTCCCTGCTCTAGGATTAGTCTTTTTATTAGCCTATTTCTATAAGGGTAGTATGAAACAAAAGGAAAGTATCGGTTTTTTAATTGCTGGCTGTATCATCCTAATGATTGGTTTATTTTCCCTTATCAATAAAAACCTTCCTTTAGGTTTATTAGAAAGTGCTCTATTCTTCTTCTTTATCGGAATGGCTTTCTTGCTAGTCTATTTCATTCACACTAGATCTCCTGGCCAGCATTATTCCGATCATCTAAGGTGGTCTCTTTATACCGGATTAATTATTATAGGGTTTGGAATTTTTGTCTTATTCACTTCAACTGCTAACACACCCTTAATGAGAAAAATTTATCCCCTTCTGGCGCCTTTGGGATTAATTATTTTTGGTTTGTATATTATAATAAAACAGAAAAGAAAAAAAGATTAGAAAAAACCGGTTTAATTGTTTGTTAAGAGCAAACTTGCTAATATTTTTCCCTTGTAGCTACTATTATTTTGGGGGTTCTTAATATGAAGAAACTTTATCGTTCTAGGAAAGACAGCAAAATTGCTGGAGTATGTGGAGGAATTGCTGAATATTTTAATATAGATTCAACTATTATTAGATTATTAGCGGTACTTACCATCTTCTTTGGTGGTGGAGGAATAATTGCTTATATTATTGCCTGGTTGATCGTTCCTTTAGAACCATTAGCCACAGAATCAACATCCTCTAATAACAAAACTGGAACAGACCAACAGAATAATTTCCAAAGTACCATCGATGCAGAAATAATTGAAGACTCGAAAGAAAAAAAAGATTAAATTTTTTAAAAAAAATTTAATTTACTCTTGACAGAAATAAAAGTGGTGTTATAATATTTCTGGTTTGAAAATAAAGTAACAAAAACCATTAAATATTCTTTTCATTTTTATACCTCCTTTCGAACTCGCTTTGCTTTTATGCAAAGCGAGTTTTTTGATTATTTATGCAGGCAATTTTTAATAATATAAATTTTTCTAATTATTTACCCTTTACAAGCATATAACTATTCGATAGCATTAAGAAAAATATTGCCACAATTATAGGAAAATTGGATTAATGTTAATTTTATTCTTCCTCACAACTTTAATTCTAATTATGGGTATTTTGGAAAATTACTTGCATAAAAAACGAATTAGGAGTATTCCTATTAGAATTCACGTAAATGGCATTAGAGGAAAATCAACTACAGTACGATTAATTGCTTCTATTTTAAGAGAAGCAGGTTATCATGTTCTAGCCAAAACAACAGGCACCACTGCCAGAATTATCCTGGAAAATGGGGAAGAGGAATTGATCAGAAGAAGAGGACCAGCAAATATAATCGAACAAAAATATTTTATTCAGAAAGCAGCTTACCGGAAGTGTAATGCTATTGTAGTGGAATGTATGGCTGTTCACCCGGAAACTCAGTGGGTTAGTGAACATAGACTAATTTATTCCACTATTGGTGTAATTACCAATGTGCGAGAAGATCATCAGGACGTCTATGGTCCTGATTTCCAAGATATTGCTAATTCGCTAAAATTAACCATTCCTAAAGATGGTGTTTTGGTCACGGCAGAAAAAAAATTCTTCCCCTTATTTCAGCAACAGGCAAAACTATTAAATACCAGATGTATTCTGGTAGATCCCGAACAAATAGATTTATCAGAAAAAGAAACCTCTGAAAACACCTTTTTCCAAGATAATATCGCTATTGCTTTACAAGTTGGAAAGCTTCTAAATATTGAGGAAAATATTTGCTGGCAAGGTATAGTAAAGGCTAAGCCAGATCCAGGAGCTCTTACTCTTTATAAAATAAAAATTGACAATAAATTAGTATGGTTTGTGAATGCTTTTGCCGCTAATGATCGGGAATCAATTCTATTAATTTGGAATAAAATAAAGCGGATTCTACCCGAAAATTTGAGTAATTCTCCTACGCTGGCTATTCTTAATAATCGTGGTGATCGAGTTACTAGAACTATACAATTTGCCCGAATTTTAAGTGAGGAAATTCCGGTAAACCATATTTTTTTAGTTGGCCAAAATAGTCTACTCGGTTATGATCAACTAAGAAAAAATGGGTTTCCTTCCGAACATATTACCTTATTGCCTGATAAATTAAGTATCAATCAAATAATGGAACAAATTTCTCATTTCATCGAAAGAAAAGGGGTAGTATATGGGCTGGGAAATACTCGTGGTTTTGGTTTAAAAATAATGGATTATTTAAAAGAAAAGGGAGAGAAAATATGATCTTTCAGGCTATTGGTCTTGGTATGGCAATCGGATTTTTATTTTATGAATTAGTAGGACTTTCACCGGGTGGGATTGTTGTACCAGGCTATATTGCACTTTTTCTTGATCAGCCATTACGAATAATCATCACTATTGCTATTGCTATATTGACTTATTATATCGTCCTTTTCTTATCTAACTACCTAATATTATATGGGAAAAGACGCTTTATAAGTATGATGCTTATCAGTTTTATTGTTAAATGGTTAATAGAAGGCTTTTTTCTGCAATTACCGGTTACCAGTATTGAATTACAAAGTATCGGCTACATAATTCCTGGTTTATTAGCCAATGAAATACAGAGACAGGGAATTTTCCCTACTTTACTGGCAACAGGCATCGTAGCAGTCCTGGTTCGTCTTATCCTTTACCTTTTATTATATTAATTATTCTCTAGTTTTTCTAACCAATTAATAATGGCTTTAAAAGTCAAGTCGTCTTCTTTGCCCAATTCATAATCAATAGAGACATGGTCTTTTTCCGGAAATGATAATAGGGTTACCTTATTATCAACACTCAATAATTGCTGATAAAAATATTCATTATTTGTTTCAGAAATTCTTCGATCACCAGCAACCAATAACAAAAAAGGCGGAATAATTTTGCCTTCTCTGACATAGTTAATAGGAGATGCTATGGCCCAATCTTTGGGATTATCTCCAAAAGCCCAGTAAAATAAATATTGATTTTCTGGTTCCGCAGCAAATAAAGAAGGTAAATGATAGGCGGCACTGTCCAAACCTATAACTCCAGCTATATCTGCAGGAATTAACCCGAATGCCTCTAGATAACGTTCATCTAATGCTATTAAGGCAGCTAAATGACCTCCGGCTGAGTGTCCTAGAAGATAAATTTGCTCTGGATTACCACCATAATCGGAAATGTTATTTTTTAACCAGGAAAAGGCTCGAGCAACATCATAAGCGTGAACTGGAAATCTATAATCCGGTGAAAGACGATAATTTATGCTAACATAAATATAGCCATGAGTAGTGAAAGCCTTTGCCTTATAGCTTAAATCCCCCTTATCGCCAAAAACCCAGGAACCACCATGAATATACATAATAACTGGACAGGATTGACAGGCTTCAGGTTTATATATATCTAATAGGTGAACATTTCTTGGAACACCATCCAGAACATAATTTGGATAATAATTAATATCAGTATAAATGTATAGCTGATTCCGTGGGAATTGAGCCTGACTGATTTTAGGAAAAAGGCAAAAGATGATAACAAGAAGAACCGATATAGAGAGAAGGCAGGAGCATAGTCCTGCCTTTAATAATCTACACCTATTTTTCAAACTTCCACAAACCATGAATATTACAATATTCTCTTACTTTCTTCCATTCCTGGACATCGGAAAATATTGCTTCTGGCTTATCTCCGGGTTTCAAAAATTTCTTGCATGCCCCTTGATTAGTAATTACCTGAATCCATTCTATATAATGTTTTTCTTCCATGGGGTGAAGAGTTGAGCCAACTACTGCTTTGATTCCACTGTCAGTTTCCTCAACTACTGGTACATGTTTCTCATATACCTGTTCTGCTGTCTGTTCTTCCATTAATTTCATGGGTTCACCACAACATAGCAGCTCACCCTTCCCTCCATGTAAAACCTCAACTACGTTTCCACAAATATCACATTTGTAAATTTCATAAAGTTTAGCCATCTTTTAACCTCCTCATAATTTTTTATGGCAGAACCACCAATCAAAACATTCCCATTCTTTACTTTTTAATCGCTCTTTAGCAGTATTGACATCTTTTGCTGGTGGAATAATCACATGGTCACCAATTAACCCATTATTAGGCCAATCTGCTGGCAGAGCCACTTTATGTTGATCGGAAATCTGCATAGCTTTCACTACTCTTACAATTTCATCCATATTTCTCCCTAATTCTTGGGGATAATATAAAATAATTCTTATTATACCCTCAGAATCTATCACAAATACTGCGCGCACAGTATTGCTTCCTTTACCAGGGTGAATCATACCTAAGGTTTTTCCCACTGTACCATCATCAGCAATAATAGGGAAGGGAATTTCCACACCCAGGTTTTCTTCGATCCATTCTTCCCATTTAATGTGAGCAAATACCTGGTCAATAGAAAGGCCTAATAACTCACAATTCAAAGCTCTAAACTCATCTATTTTCTTGGCAAAAGCAACAAATTCAGTTGTACATACCGGGGTAAAATCTCCTGGGTGGCTAAATAAAACAAGCCATTTGCCAGCATAATCATCAGGTAAGGACTTTAGACCATGAGTAGTAAGAACTTTCATTTTGGGTAAAGGATCGCCAATTAAGGGCATCCTACCTTCGCTAATATTCTCTACCATTATTTTTCTCCTTTTTATCTAAGTATCTTAATTTAATAAAATTTTTTACTACTTTACTTTATTTACATATTTACATCATTTGCATATCTTCCAGTAAAGCTTCCAGGTCTTCTTCGTGTTCAACCTCGTCTCCCAAAATCTCTAAAATCATATTATAAGTGATAGAGTCAATATCCTTGAGCATATGTGCTAATTTTTGATATACCTCGATAGCACACTGTTCTCCCTTTATGTTCTGCTCCAGCAGTTTTTTCACCTTAGGGTCAGCTGGTGCTTCATAACCACAATGAGAGGCTTTATACCAATCTTCCGGGCTTAAAAGAGGGGTACCTCCTAGTTGTAAGATACGTTCAACCAGCATTCCTGCATGCTCTAATTCTTCTGAAGCATGCTCCTCCAATTCTGCAACTACTGCTCCCCGCATTGGTCCTTTAGCAACTTTTGCTCCAATCCAGTATTGATAATAGGCCAGCCATTCATCAGCTAATGCTTTATTTAATTCCTTAACTAGTTCGTTAATATCCATTCCTACAATTTCTCTTCCTTTTGTTCCCATCTTAAAAAACCTCCTTTAAATTTATTTAATTTAACTATTGAAAAATCATAACTTATCAAGCATTCTTTTTAAGAAATTTAAGAGAAAAAATATTTATTTTAATGTTTATCTTTACTTTATTTAATTTCTTATGTTACTTTTGTGCAGACAATCTGGACAAATACCTTCCAGTATTATTTCCTGTCTTAAAATCCGAAATTTGCTAGCAATTTCTTCTGGAATTTTAATGTTATCAAATGCTGAACAATCAAAATCGAATATTCTTTTACACTTTCCACAACGAAAATGATAATGCTTTTGTATATTGGCATCAAAACGACGTGGACCATAGCCACTTTCCACTATCTTTATCAGCCTTTTTTCTGATAAAGAGATAAGAGTTCGATTTACAGTATCAAATGATATATTAGGAAACTCTTTTTTGACCTTTTGGTATACCATCTCAGCAGAAGGATGTTCTTTTGATTCTACCAGACAACGAAAAATACTAATCCGTTGAGGGGTAATTCTGAAACCACTTTGCTCCAATTTTTCTTGACAATAAGTAGCTATTTGATCCAACGTTTTAACCACCTTTCTTATTTTTCCATTAAAGTTCTATTGCTAATGTTAATCTATATATCGGGCAGAACATCTATGATTATACTTTAATTTTTTAATGATCTTCTGAAGATGATTTATAATAACATTTATTATTACTATATAGGATTTATTCTTATTTGTCAACTACATTTTAAGAAATTTGTAAAATACTTGAATTTTTCTTAAAAGGTAGTATGCTATAAAAGAATGTTATAAAATGGTCGCAATTATAGAATTATGATTATGGCACCAAACAAGAAAACCAAAAATTTAAAAATAAATGCCTTAGGACATGCCTACAATGATGCTTATCACTTTATAATCCCTTTATTATTACCATTCTTCCGATTGGAATTTTCCTTTACTTACTTACAATCAGGACTTATTTTAACCTTTCACGAAGCACTACGTTCTATTTTTTCTCTAATATCTGGTTTTATCGCTGACCGTCTTGGACATAAACATTTAATTATTTCCTTTGGATTTATTCTATCTTCTGTATTGCTGGGAAGTGTGCTCTGGATTAGCAAAACTTCCCTAATAATCACTGTCTTACTGCTTTTGGCTATTGCTGTTGCCACCTTTCATCCTCTGGCTACAGCCATGGTTGGTGAAAAAGCTCCACCTGGAAATGAAGGAAGGGATTTGAGCCTCTTTTCCGCTGCAGGTACATTTGGTCTTATAATAATGAGTCTTCTTTTCGGTTGGTTGGTGCAAATCTGGGGGTGGAGAATAACCTGTTTTATTATTGCCTTACCAGGATTATTGCTGGGATGGGGATATTTAAGGATAAAAGAAGAAAAACAGTTTCTAGAAAAAGTTCAATATAGGACTAATAATAATAACCTGTTTACAATTTTCTTTTTAAGTAGAGGTGTTCTTTGTTTAGGGACTAAAGTCTTCCTATCTTTTTTACCAGTTTATATTACGACCTATATTGGATTAAAGCCAGGAGTGTCTGCCTGGATTCTTAGTATCTATTTTATAGGAGTATTTTCCGGAAGTATTTTTATTAGTAAGTTGCTTGACCATAAAAACCCCCTTCAATTTGCCATTTCTTCCACTGCTGCTATTACTATCTTAATTTTTCTCTTTACCTATTCCCGGATACCACTATGGACAGGATTAATAGTAGGAGTAGTTGGTTTCATGGAAGGTATCTATTTCCCTTCCCAAAATACCTGGTTAACTATGGTTGGTTCAAATCATAACAGAGGTAGTCTTTTTGGCTTTGGTTTTTTTATTGAAGGCCTGTCCGCTACCATTTCTCCCGCTATCTTTGGCTGGTTTGCTGATAAATTTGGATTGGTATACGCTTATAGACTAGCAGTTATACCAATTTTTATTAGCTTTCTACTCTATATTTTACTATTTCATATAGCAGAAAACCACCAAAAGAAGCATAAAAATTTTCTCTGGAGAATAAAAAAAGCATAATTCTGTCTTAAATTGCTTTGAAATAATACCTAAAAATAATAATATGTAATATAATAATAATTGTAATTATTAGTTATCAATAGAAAGATAATAAAGTTTTCTTCTTATAAACATATTTTCCCAATATAAATAATAATAATTGTTCACAGGATTTATTAGTAGAAAATTAGTAAATTATAAAGAGTACTCATTCTACCTAGGAGCTAAAATAATAATGAAAACAATTACTACAATCGCTTCTAAGTATTTTAATATAATATTCATAATCCTATTAATATTTTGTTAT
>Ga0067045_1029145_pt1 | contig 23418 bp, 18 predicted proteins | sample TerdegcTABiofilm_FD_59184 | JGI IMG/M metagenome (GOLD analysis project Ga0067045, IMG submission 59184) | Combined Assembly of (Gp0054472, Gp0054536) Wastewater bioreactor microbial communities from Singapore -Terephthalate degrading...
GTGAGCGCAATGTCATTGCGAACGAAGTGAAGCAATCTCAATGCCCCTCAAAAGCAAGATTGCTTCGTCACTTCGTTCCTCGCAATGACAGGAAGGCAAAAGTTATTGCAAAGAGGTGTCTTTTGGGACACCCACGGTGTACACTATTTTCATTATGAAATTTTTAAGGAATTATTGCTACAAAATTTTTATAATTTTTGCATTAATACCATCTTTATAAATAAGAAAAATGCAATTATTAAAGCAAAAAAAGTTCTAGTCATATAGAACATTTTTCTGCTTTTACTCTAAAAGCGAATCCCTTAAACAGCCATTTCCCTATAAGCAAAGTAGTTCCCTTATGATGAAGGGAAGAAGAATATAAACATAAAACAAGTATTTATGTATAATAATTTCACCAGGCCGTGAATGTTACTCGCTTGAACTATTTTTTATTTGACAACCATATATTTATACCTTATATTACTTATAAATACCATAAAACTATTCCTTCATTCACCCACAGATAGAAAGTAAAATAAATCACGAGGGTAGCCATGAAAACAATAAACACATGTTTATTATTGATTTTTTCTTTAATGCTATTAATACCATTAGGCTGCAGCAATGACAATAATACTGCAATTGTGGTAATCAATTTAGGATTGACTCAACAGGCACATCATTTTCCATTTTTTGATAAAATTCTACATTTTTTGATGTCACCTGTATATGCAGCACCACCAACAAATATAAGTGATATAACTGTTACTATTACAGCTTCAGATTTTTCACCTATTACAAAAAACTATTCACCGCCGTTTGGTGTTTTTAAAATAGAAGTTCCTTCAGGAATACAGCGTACCATAGAAGTTTTAGCTAATACTCCTTCAGCCACTCTGCGTGGTGTTGCCATTGTTGATCTAGAACCAGGAGATCAGTCAGTAGATATATACATGCATTTATATCAGACAAAAATTATTATACCTGATTATAATAATTATAGGCTTGTTCAGATTGATGATATGGATGGGAGCGGGTTTATTGCAATAAATGCTGGCAGTATCGGATTTAGCGGAACCTTTGCACCCTATGATGTGGATTTTGATGATATTGGGAGAATATATATTGCCAATTATGCTTCAGGTTATAAAAATATTATTCGCATTAATGATGCCACTTCATCATCATCTGTAGTAATAAATACTGCTGACTTTGAAATTAGTACTGTTGCAGTTGATAGAATAAGAAATTATATATATTTTGCTGATTGGCAAACATTATACAGATGTAACCTTGATGGGAGTAATTTAAAGCAAGATTTTGATACTGGCAGCATGACCTATTTTGAAGCTATTTCAGTTGATGATAATGGCAATCTATTCATATCATGTTACTATCCATCTGATTATTCTATTGTTAAGTTTAATCCAAACATAGGAAATGGTCAAATAATTGCACATTCCCCTTTGGTAAGCTATAAATATTGGGATGTTATTTTCAAAAATGCTCAATGCATTGCTGCATACGATGATACGAGTGGTTTAAATGATGCTATAGTAATTCTTAATACATCAAACTTAACTATTGTAAACCAATATGGAACAGGAACAACAAACTCAAATCCATTGCCCGGTCAGTTCTGGGGCCCACGCAGATTTGTTGCCATATTGAATGAAAATTTTTATCTAATTGATGAAGGTGTAGGGGATAATCTTGTTTCATTTTCCAATCTAAATTTTGAAAATTGGCAACGATATGCTGACAGCTTTACTTTTTTTTCATATTGTTAATGTGTGAATATAATTTTTTATACATCCGGCATTTCAGGTACAGGACGCCTGATAACAGGTATTGCTATTTATAATGCATTACAGCGCAGAAATATTGATTGTACCTTTACAATGATAACTCATAGTACCTCTGGATGCCTTGCAGAAGAATTAGGCATTGAACATGTGTACCTGCCTCTTGAAAATGAAGCTCAACTTTCAAAAAAGCATTATCATACTTCACTATTATATCATACACTTTCAGTACTTAAACCTGATGTTTTAATTGTGTATTTACAATGGTTTACTGTCTGTGAATTTTTGGATGAGTTACCATGCAAAAAGATATTTTTAGTACGTCAGATTGATAAACGTTTTTTTAATATTGAAACACCAGAAAATTATTATGAATTTAATCCACGACAGTATTCATCTATTATTTCCATTGAACCATATGATCATCCTTTTGAGGTAATGCACATCAATCCAATAATAATCAAAAATCCTGATGAAATTTTACCAGCTCATAGTGCCAAACAAAAACTAAATGTACCAGATGATAAACCCGTTTGCTGTATATCGATAAGCGGATATGAATCAGAATCCGAAATATATAATAAGTATTATGATGAAAATATACGAAAGAAATATTATTGTATCACTTCAAGTAATTATAATACTGATTTGCTTTTTCCCATTGTTGACTATTTCAACGCCTTTGATCTTGTTATATGTGGTGCAGGATATAACTCATTCTGGGAAACAAGATTTTTTAACAAGAAAGCAATAACAATACCATTTAAACGAGTTTTTGAGGATCAGTTTTATAGAGTTAATAATTTTTCAGAATTTACTTTTTCAACAAATGGTGCCGACCAGCTTGTTGATATTATATTGTAAATTTGATATAATTAATATAAATTAATAAAATCAAATATTTATTTCTTATTCCTTTTTTTTATCTCATTTATACCATCACAATTTTTATTCTTTAATCATAAAAATTAATCACCAATTTATTCCTAAATGTGGAAATTTGAATAAAATATAAAATAGTGTATACCCGGGGCCGTCTCAAAAGAAACGGTAGGGCATGCAATGGCGTGAGCGCAATGTCATTGCGAACGAAGTGCTTGCACTGAGCCTGTCGAAGTGAAGCAATCTCAATGCCCCTCAAAAGCAAGATTGCTTCGTCACTTCGTTCCTCGCAATGACAGGAAGGCAAAAGTCATTGCAAAGAGGTGTCTTTTGGGACACCCACGGTGTACACTATATTCATTATGAAATTTTTTACGGAATAATTGCTGAAAATTAATTATTGACATTATATCTGCAAAGAATAAAATGTACCAAATGGTCAGTACAGGTTGTTTAGTATGGCAACAAAAGGTGTATCAACAAAGCAAACAATAATTAACCACATCATTGAGCATGTTCACCTCAATGGTTTTTTTGAAACAAGCCTCAGCGATATTATAGCTATTACTGGAGTTAAAAAAGGGAATTTATATTTCCATTTTAAAAATAAAGAAGAACTAATTTTAGAAGTACTCAAAGAAGCACATCGGCAGTATCAGGAATATCTTGCGTCATATACTGAAAAGGTTTCAGATCCTTTACAAAAAATTGAAACAATGCTTGATGCAGTATCGTCATACCATAGAAAACGAAAATTCAAAGGTGGGTGTATCTTTGGGAATATCGCAATGGAAATGTCTGATAAAAATACAGACTATCGAGGATTCATCCATGATGTTTTTCAGCAGTGGATTAACTGGACTGCAACACAGTTAAAGACTGCTGTAGATAATGGGCAATTATCTGCCAGCACACCAGTACAGGAACTATCGCACCATATTATTGCTGCACTTGAGGGGGGAATACTTTTGTCAAAAGTGACAAAAAATCCTGATGACCTGAATGCTGCTATTCGTGGTTTAAAAGAGTTATTGCATTACTATAAAATCAATAAAGGTTCAAAACGGGGGAATAATGCTGTCAAAACAGGAAATAATAGATAAGGCAACACAACTGCAATTTGATGATATTGGGTTTGCAACAGCAGAGCCCTTTGATGAACATAAGCGGTTTTTAACAAAGATACCTGACAATTTTACGTGGGCAAGCGTGTTTGGCTTGCCACTTGAAGAGGGATGCAATCCTCAAAGCATACTTCCGCAGGCAAAGACCATTATTGTGCTCATTGAAAACTATTTTAAATTTTCGTTTCCTAAATCAATGGAACCTTACTTTGGACGTTGCTATATGGATGATGATCGTGTAACTAAGGATGGGTTGACCGTCAGAATACGACAGTTTGTATCCTTTCTGCGTGAACATGGTCTTCAGGCAAAAGTGACATTTTCCATTCCACAAAAGGCTGCTGCAGCCAGGGCAGGTATTGGAAATTTTGGTAAAAACTGTTTACTGTATGCAAACAATGCAGCGGGCAAAAGCTCATGGATAAGCCCTGTTACTATTATTGTAGATAGGGAGTTTGAGGCAGATGAACCAGCTACCGGTATTGGATGCCCACAATGGTGCCGTAATGCCTGTGTTGCTGCATGCCCCACACGAGCGTTAAAAGGCAACTGTGTGATTGACTCAAAGCAGTGTATATCTTACCTTACCTATTTTGGGCAGGGTATTACTCCGCGGGAGTTTCGAGAACCAATGGGCACGTATATATATGGTTGCGACCGTTGCCAGGAGGTGTGTCCACGGAACAGAGCATGGATGGCACAGGTGCTGCCATTAAATCCGCGCGTAGCCGCAAAGGAAGTATACTTTGATATTATAAAACTTCTTCATATGGATGAAGTTTATTTCCAAAACTATATTCAGCCTCACATGTTTTATATGCCTGTGGGTGATTTGTGGCGCTGGAAGATGAATGTAGCGCGTGCCATGGGAAACAGCTTAAACACGGACTATGTCCCTGAGCTTTGTAAAGCGTTTGAAGAAAATACTGACGAAAGGGTGCGCGGTATGATTGCGTGGGCTTTGAGCAAATTAGGCGGGGTAGAAGCAAAACATGCCCTCCTGAAGTGGAGAAATAGTGCTACAGCAGCAGTAAAAGAAGAGATTGAAATGGCATTACAGTTTTTTTAAATTTAACTAATGGTAAAAAAATGAATACGGTTAATCCAACAGATGAGCAGATTGCGCTTATTACAAATAAATACAATGACACACCATTTGTCATGGTAAATCTTTTAAAATTTAAATGCGATAGCTCTGGGAAAAAGAGTCAGCACTTATATCATCAATATACAAGGAAAGTATTACCACTTATTAAGTCAATTGGTGCTCGTGTTGTGTTTTATGGTGCAATGAAGGATATTTTCATAGGTACTGCGGATGAAATATGGGATGAAGTACTTTGTGTATATTATCCATCAGGGAAATTGTTTTTACATATGATTGCTCAGGAAGAATACCAGAATGCAAATAAGCTTCGTGAGGAAGCACTGGAAAAATGTATATTGATGATATCTGATATGGCTTCAATGTGATGATGAATGTTAAATTAGCCGTATAGCCGGGTGCTGGTGTGTCTTGCAATTTGAAGAGATGATGGCTATGCCATGTGCAATGGTTGCCGCATAAGCTTTGAGCAAGATTATGGAGTACATTCATCTGTCCCTATACTACCATGGTGGATGCTATGAGTGAGAATGTAATAGTAAAACGCAATCCCGCATCACTTTCAATTGTTCTAAACAGGCCACAGGCAATAAATAGCTTAACTCTTCCAATGATAGAAACCGTTACCCGCGCATTACAAAAGGCAGCTGACGATGATTCACTATTTTTTATTATAGTATACGGCAATGGCACTAAAGGGTTTTGCGCGGGTGGTGATATAAAGAAGCTGTATCAGGCCTCGGTTAGTGGCGATAGTAACTACATAAAAGAGTTTTATACCAAAGAATATGCGCTGGATTACCTGATACATAGCTATCCAAAACCTGTCATAGTGTTTGCACACGGTATTACGATGGGTGGTGGCATGGGAATTGCAGCAGGCGCAACGCGTGTTGTGGTGACAGAGCATACTGTTATGGCAATGCCCGAAGGGCGCATTGGCTTTTTTCCTGATGTAGGGTCAACGGGATGGCTTTTTACAAAATGTAAAAAAGGCTATCCACACTATTTAGCACTCACTGGCGATACGCTTGTAGGTAGTGAATGCGTGCATGTGGGATTGGCACAGTATCAGGTACTATCGCACGCATTAACCGACTTGATTGAAAAGCTTGAAACGGTAGTGCCCTATACAGCCAATGTGCTGAACATGCTTGATGTAGTGATAAAAAACTATTCAATACCGACACACAGTGACAATGCATATAAAGACAGATGGGTTGCACAGTACTTTGACAATAAACCGCTTAACAGGATTTTGCATTCACTGACACAATGTACAAATGAACAAGATTTATGTAATGGCGTTTTTACACGCGTTGCAGAGCGTTCACCCACATCACTTGTCATGACCGATCTTTTGCTGAAAGCAAATCAAGGCAAGCCCCTTGATGAAGTATTTGCACGCGAACTAAAAGCTGCAATGTTTATGACGCTGCACCATGATTACCGTGAAGGGGTCAGAGCCAGGTTACTAGACAAGGATAATGCACCGCGATGGAAGCCATCTACAATAGAGGATGTTGATGTTGGCAAGCTTTGGGAAGTGATAGATGCCTAATACGTAGCAATCACGTTACTCAATGTTTTAATCATGGTTTGAATATTATCCATGGATATACGTTGCAGGTTATCTTTTGGGCTATGCAATCCACTTACACCGTACTTTTCATTTGCAAAGCCAACAGTAATGGCAGGGATGCCTTTGCGCATAAACATGATGGAATCATCGGTAAGTTTTGGCAATGTGCCAATATTCTTTTTTGTTACCATAATATATGCTTTTGCAAGCTTTTCAATCAGGTTGCTATCGGCCCTGTAAAATGAAAGCATAACCCCTGCTTTTTGCCAGTACACCATATTTCCAGGCTCACCAACAAGTTCTAAATTTATGACCGATAGTTCCTGCGTTCTTTTTCTTGAGAGAAGACTTTTAACATAATAGTTTGCTCCCTGCAGGTTAATCTCCTCGCCAGTAGTAAATACAATCTCCACATTTACAGTATTGTGCACTGCACCATGCTTAATAGTATGAGCAAGCCCCAGGAGAGTAACAACGGATGAAGCATTGTCGATAGCTCCTGAGGATTGCTGCTTTAATATAATATATCCACCCATGGCAACGGCAACCATCAGCCACTCGATAATGAATAGAATGACAATGCCAATCACAGAACGCCTGAACAATGGCTTTGCCAATAGTGTAATTTTTTTTGAAAGCGCTACCCAGAGTACTATGAGTAATCCCACAAGAATGCTTGGTACAATAAATTGGTATATCTTTGCGCGTTGCAGGTGATCAAAGATATCGGTTTTTGAATCATAGTGGGCAACAAGGATAAGTGTGCGTGTGGTTTCAGGATTGGGAAATTTTACAATTATATTGCTGCTTTCCCTGGGAACAATCCATGAAATAACAGGTTTTACAAGCTCAAATTCGCCTATAAGGATGCAGGGGATTGCTACAAGAAAAACAAGCGCAACCAGAGGTTTTTGCTTTTTTATGCACCATGCAAACAGCAGTGCAAGAATAAAACATGAAAGCCCTGCAATAAGCATATTGTACGGATATATGGTAACATGCTGCACTTCAAAAGGTATACCATACTGAGCAAGGGTATCCTGTAAAAATTGGGAAACCGTATCCAGTGTATCACTATGGTTGGGACGCGGAATGGAAATATGTTTTAGAATCTCATACAGGTTCATAAGGAATAGTATGAGTAAATGATTTAGTAATGCAATAATAATTTAATTTTTTAATTTTAATAATAGATAACACAATATAGTATTTATATATATATATTATTTTTTATATATAATAAATTTTATTTGATTATTTTATTGTTTTACTGTAATAGGGTAATATGAAGTTGTTTTTAATTTTAAAAATTATTAAGAAAATAAGGAGGCTATATGGAAAAAAGATGGTATAAATGGTATGACAAACAGGTACCCCATTCTATATATTATCCACCAGCGCCTTTAAAAGATTTCTTTAATTATTATGCTGAAAAACATCCCGACAAACCCTATTTAATAATTAATGACATTACACTACCTTATGGATTGTGCAATATTCTTGCTCGTAGATTTGCGAATGCCTTATTGCGCATGGGGATTAAAAAAGGTGATAGATTAGCTATTATGGCTCCCAATGTGCCTCAATATATACTGGCTGAACAGGCATGCTTCAAGATTGGCGTCATTGTTGTTCCGGTAAATCCTCTTGCTACTGTGCCTGAAATAACACACCAGCTCAAAGACAGTGGAACTGAAACTATTGTTGTAATGGCTGCTTTTGCAAAAGGGCCAATAGAAATATTAAAAGAAAAAACCTCGCCACTTAAACATGTTATCACATTTCAGATTAAAAGTATGCAAGTTGAGGTGGAAAAAGGAAATGGTATTTATGATATGGATGCACTTGTTGCAGATTCATCAGATGAAGAACCTGATGTAAAAGTAACATGGAGCGATACTGCGCTTTTACAATATACAGGTGGTACAACTGGTGTTTCAAAGGGCTGTAAATTGTCCAACTACAATCTTGTTGCTATAGCATATCAGGATGTGTGCTGGTTTACACCTCTTTTCAAGCAAGGTGAGTTGCGTACGTTAGCGGCTATTCCTGTGTATCATATTTTTGGATTTAATTGCAACATTAATGTTAATCTGGTTAATGGTGGGGCCATTATTCTTGTACCACAACCAACAACTGATAATATCTTAGAAGCAATTAATAAGCATGAACCCAACTTTTTTGCTGCAGTTCCTACTATGATAATTGGATTAAATCAACATCCGGATACACCAAAATCTAAGATACGGTCTATTAGAGGAATGATATCAGGATCTTCACCTCTTGCCGTTGAAGCCATGAAGAAGTTTGAAGAGTTATCTGGTGCAAAAATCATTGAAGGCTATGGATTGTCAGAAACCTCTAATGTGTTAACCTGTAATCCACTCTTTACACAAAGAAAACCCGGTAGTGTAGGCCTGCCATGGCCGGATAATGATATAAAAATTGTTGATCTGGATACAGGGACTAAAGAATTGCCAGCAGGTGAAGCTGGTGAACTGATTGCAAAAGGTCCTACAATTATGTCAGAATACTGGCAGAATGAAAAAGAAACAGCAATAGCCCTTAGAGATGGGTGGCTCTATACTGGTGATATTGCCTATATGGATGAAGATGGATATATTTTTATTGTTGATCGTAAAAAAGATATGATTCTGTCCAGTGGTTTTAATGTATACCCTCGTGAGATAGATGAAGTCATGTACACTCATCCAAAAGTTCTTAGGGCTTGTGCAGTCGGTATCCCTGATGAAAAGCGTGGAGAATCAGTGAAGTTGTTCATTGTAACCAAACCTGGAGAGACAATGACTGAAAATGAAGCAATTGAGTACTGTAAGGAACGGTTATCCCCATATAAAGTTCCCAAATGTGTTGAATTTATTGATGAACTGCCACTTACAGCAATAGGAAAACCTGACCGAAAGGTGCTCAAACAGCGGGAATTAGAGAAATTAAAAAGTTAATATTTAAATAATTTCATCATAAATTGCTTAAAATTTTTTTTGGAATAATCAATAGTGCTCCCCTCTGAGGGGGCACTGTTTATTTTTATATATAAGTTGATTTTCAGAAATCAAAAGTAGAAATAATTCTACTATTCAATTACTCCGCACATTATCTCTAAGTATCCAAGGTCACCTTTTATTGAAATGGGTTGATCAGTTTCAGGGTCATAATTTAATGGAGATCTTTGTTTTATTAGCACTTTGATAGGTCCATTTTCATACGCTGATTGTATCTCGGTTATATTTTGCTGTGACACAGTAAATTCCCTTGATGCTAAAAACTCAATAACCTTTTTTTGTGTGTTTGATAGATCTGTGTAATCATCTGTTGTTAATGGTATTGTTGCTTTTAACAACTTACCTTTCAGTTTTTTTTCACCAATACCCTCAAAATTCCAGGTAAAGGTTGTATCAACAGGTTTTGAAAAATTAATTCCTTCTATAGCGCCAAGCAACGCAATCAGTTCATCAATTTTTTGCGCAACTGTTTTTAAACGCTGGTACTGTTGTTTTGCACCGTTAAATGATAAAATCCCATTATCAATTTTTACATCTTTAAAGACCACAGTTTCACCTGAGCTTAATGTAAGTATAATATCCTTTCCCTTTATAGACCATGTGCCATCGGTGAAAAGCCTCCCGCCTAACAATGCAGAAAATCTTCTCTCGTTATTATCCACTGAAAAGCTTATCTCTTGATAGTCACCTTGAATTGCTTCCCAATCACCCTGAATGTCTTTTTCATTAATGGCGCTTTTTGTACATCCTGTCATAACTAAAGAAATGATCAAAATACAGTAACTTAAAACGATAATAATTTTATTCATTGTTTGCCTCCTTTATGTTTTGCCATATCAACCAGTGAAAGATACCGCTGACGTAGGCCTGTATTGCTAATATACATCCATGCAATGTATTTTGATGATGACTCAATCATAACATCAGCGTTGTTTTTTAGCAATAACTCCATTGTATGTACTGCGTTCCCAAACACTGCGTACATCAGCGGTGTACAGCCATGATTATCGCGGGCATTGATATGGCAGTTTTTTGCAAGTAACAGTGAAGCAATCTCAACATTATCAGTATATGCAGCAATCATAAGAAGCGTTGTGCCGGCTGCATCTCTGAAGTTGCAATCTAAGAGCTGGTTAATAAAAATTTTTGCTTCACTATTGTTTTTAGTATAGATAGCTATTGGTAAATTCCCATTGTTGTTTGATTTTCCATATTGTGCTTCCAACCAGAAACGAGTTTGCCATCTATCTCTGTAGGAAGCATATTCCATCTGCTGGTAATTTTCAAGCTCAGAATATTTTTTTTCAATAGCAACGGCTATGTTCATAAGCTCTTTTGAAGAACACTCGGCTGCTAATGTATTAAAAGCTTCTTCTTTAAAGTAACTATCGCCCAGACCTTCTATAAATATTTGTATAAGCTCTTTTTTTGACAGTGAGCAATAAGTCAATGGAGATGGCACACCCCATTGTGATAATGGGATGCAATCAACATAATACAACACCTGTGTGGTGGAGAGCACATCATTTTTAGTATTGTGAAATTTATTGCTGATAATTTCCTTTTCATTGTCAGAGATTTTTTGAAAGGTACTATCGCCAATACTAAATGAAACAATTTCGTGAATTCTTTGTTTGCCATCCCAACCATAGGGGAACATTGCATAGAGCACAGTGCCCACTTTGAGCCATTGTGTACTGGCAATATCGGGGATTTGAGGTAGCTCTAATGCAGAAATTTTTACCAGCGATTCATCCGTAATAGAATATTTATAGAGTAATAGCTGATGCACATATATATCACCCGGACTGTACATATACATGGGGATGATCTCTTTGCCAGGCTTGCTTAGCACATATTCACACAAAAAATAAATTGTATTATTGAGTTTGTATCCCGGTGAAACGCTTAGCTTTGTATTTACAATGGAATATTTCATCCCACCACAGCCACAAAAAAGAGTAAGCATGCCTACTGTAAAGATAGTATATAAAGCATTACGTTTTGTGGTATGCATGTACTATCTCCCTTAGTAAAATAGTGGGATGTGGCAGGTAGTTTTTTTGTTGGGCGATAGTTTCTGATAGTGTATTTACTCTGCAACAACATCCACAAATGTAAAATGAACGGCATCTACAAGTCCCCGGTTACTCAACCTGAGCTGGGGTATTACCGGAAGCCCTAAGAGTGCCATGGTCATAAAAGGTGACACCAGTGTACATCCTAACTCTTTCCAGGCTTTTTCTAGGTTTGCAACCTTTTTTTGTACCACATCAACTGGCTCATCCGTTAACAAACCTGCAACAGGAAGTTCAACAAGTGCAAGTACTTTTCCATGGGCAACAGCAATCATCCCACCACCTGCTTGTATCAGCTCATTGCCAGCAAAAGCCATATCATCTTCATTGGTGCCCACAATCAAAAGGTTATGCGAATCGTGTGCAACGGTTGATGCAACAGCTCCTTTTGTAAAACCAAACCCTTTAACAAAGCCAATGCCTTTTGTTCCGGTGGCCTTATGTCTTTCAAAAAGGGCAGCTTTTGCAATATCTTTTGTTGCATCCGGTGCTATGTTGCCATTGATAACAGGTACGGTTTCAACTACCTGTTGCGTTAGTACGCTTGCTTCCTGTATTTTAATAACACGAACGTTTACCTGCTTCTTGTCGCTTTTCAAAATAAAATCGTCTTTTGTTAATGTCTTCCCAACATTCACCGTGTTTTTTGACCAATCAGGATATGTTACCTTTTTGGCTGGCGTAAGTATTTTGCCATCTTTTGCAACAAGCTTACCACCAATAATGACAGCTTTTACGGTTACCTTGTAGAGGTCAGAAAGAAGTACTATATCAGCCACCTTTGATGGCGATACGCTGCCAAAATCCTTGCTCATCATAAAGCATTCAGCAGTATTTAAGGTAACCATTTCAATGGCGGTGACTGGGTCAACACCTTCTTCAATGGCTCGTTTCAGTATATGATCCAAATGTCCCAATTGGATGAGAGTGTGCGGATGTGTGTCGTCACTGACAAGAATGGCAAAGCGGCTATTAATTTTGTGATGGGTAATGGCTTTTATAACTTCTTTTAAGTCGTGCCAGGCTGAGCCTTCACGAATCTTTGCATACATGCCAAGACGCATCTTTGCAAGGGCATCTTCAGCACGCACTGATTCATGACATGAGCGTACACCGCTTGCTACATATGCATTGAGCATAGCGCCCGTGTCGGGAAGGGCAAAGTGACCGGTAACAGGTTTTCCTGCTTGTAATGTAACTTCTATTTCTTTGTGTACTTCAGGAACGCTGTTAAAAACACCAGGGAAATTCATTAGCTCACCCAGCCCGGCAATGCCATCCCACTGCATGGCCTGTGCAATTTCACGTGCGCCAATCACTGCTCCTGCATCTTCCAATCCCGGTGCAGAAGGTACACAAGAAGGAACGGTTGCATATACACGCAGGGGCACATCTTTTGCTTCATCAAGCATAAGCTTAACACCTTTAAGCCCCAGAACATTGGCTATCTCATGGGGGTCCATAAAGATTGCCGTAGTACCATGAAGCACCACGGCGTTGCTGTACTGACTTACGGTGAGCATACTGCTTTCAACGTGGATATGGCCATCCATGAAACCCGGTGCAATAAAATGGCCTGTTGCATCAATTATCTCAGTTGATCCCCCAATACAATGCTTTGCATCGCCCACAAGTGCAATGCGTCCTTTATACATTGCTACGTCAACATGTTCCTGTAATTCTTTGGTATTGACATTTACCAGTGTCCCGTTTTTGATCACCATATCAGCTTTTCGGCGACCCATAGCAACATCAGCTAATTCCATGGTTATGTTTTCTAATGGTATAAAGTCCATACTGTGCCCCTTTGAAAAGTATTGACCATTTTTTGAAGTAGCTTAAATTATATAATCATACATTCACTAAATATGTATGCTGCAACAATTCTATCCAATCCTTTCAAAAGCTTTTGTAATTGTTTCGTCAGAAGGCTTTTTTGTAAACAGGCTAACAAGTGGAACAACAACAAAAGGTGCAAGCATCCCAGCGCTTGAAGCTATAGGTGATAGGTTTGCACCTAAATAGAAAAATAGGCCAATTGACGTTACCAGTCCTGTAATCATACCTGCATAGACTCCTGCGAGCGTTGTGCGCTTCCAGAAAAGCCCGTACAGGTACGGTGCCATAAATGCTCCTGCCACGGCTCCCCATGATAGCGACATCAACGTAATGATAATGGCAAATTCATATCGTGCAATAAAATATGAGATAATAATAAAAAGGGCACTCAAAAAGCGCATCATTGCCACAGAGTTTTCTTTTGAAATTTGCGGATTAACATGCCCTTTGTACAGGTCAATGGCAATAGCAGACGATGATACCAAAACCAGCGAAGAAAGTGTGGACATGGATGCTGATAATATTAACAGTAGTATAACTGCCATAAGTGGTTCGGGCAAATTTTGTGTCAAAAGGTCAGGGATGAGCCTGTCAAATGCAGGCTTGCCATCAATTGCCGGAACAGCATCATAAAATATGTGCGATAGTGACCCGGTATAATAGGCACTAACGCCAATAATGGTTGCAAATATACCGGTGACTATTGCCGCTTTTTTTATTAAATCTTCACTTTTAATGGCGTAGAATTTCTGCACCATCTGCGGCATGCCCCAGACTCCAAACGATGTCATGAAAATGAGAGCACCAAGCAGTAAGTATCCAGGATGCTTGTCAGCTGGTATGTGTAGTGGGTATTTCTGGGCAACCAGTGCAATGCTTTGTGCTATACCACCACTTTTTGCTGAAAGCACTAACACCATGGTGATAGCTCCGGCAATCATAATGATTCCCTGTATAAAATCGGTTAAGGTAATGGCAAAGTATCCCCCTAAAACCAGGTAAATACCGGTAATGCCTATCATGATGATTAGTGCTAAGTCATACGAGATATGGAAATTAACTTCAAAGAGATGTCCTAAACCTTTAAATACTGATGCAGAATAGGGAAGTAAAAATATAAAAATTATAATTGCAGCAAACATCTTGATGTATGTTCCATTGAAACGTTCCATTAAAAATTCGGGCATTGTCATGACATCTAAATTTTGTGTCATAATACGTGTACGCCTACCCAAAATAAGCCATGCAATCAATGAGCCAAAAAGAGCATTTCCCACACCAATCCAGATAGCATCAAGCCCAAAAACCCACCCCAATTTGCCGGCAAAACCAATAAACAATACTGCCGAAAAATATGATGTGCCATAGGCCAGCGCCGATACCCATGCACCAATAGTTCTTCCCCCTAAAAAGAAGTCGCCCAGGGTGGAAGTTTTGCGCATGCCCCAGACTCCAATAAAAACCATTAACACTAAAAAGATGGTAAGTAAAGAAATTGACCACATTGCCAGTTCTCCTTTTATATATAGAATGTAACTACATACACCACAATTTAGGATTGCTATCGTATTACAACAAAAGCAATGTAGGTATTTTTATATGCTACAATGGGATGTCAATGATAAAAAATCTTGTGGTAGTAAAACAAAAGGCGCCTTTTTTAAAGCGCCTTTTGTTTTCTTTCATTATTCATTCATTGTATACTGGCCTTTTAATGCATATACGTGGTTATTCCACACTTTGTTGAAGTTTTCATCATCAAGGACAGGTTTTTTGATCATCTTCAATATTAGCTCATTTTGTTTGTCGGTGTTCTTTTGGCCAGTGTAAAGACGTGTTGCATAGGCTGAAAAATCGCTTACAATAAATTTGAAGATTTCATCAATGATCTCATCTTCAACATTGTAAATCTTCTTGTTTTCACAGATAAGCTGTGTGTACGGTATAAGCGTGAAAAGCTCACCAACTGTCAGCATGTAATCAATATTCTTGGCCTGCTTTTCATCGGGTGTTCCCTTAACAAGGAAATTTTTAAAAGCTTCTATCTGTTCCATGAATACTTCTAAATTTTTACTCTTGATACCTTCATACGCTTTGCGGTAATCATGGAACTGTATGGAGCCCAATCCTTTGGTTGGTCCCTGGTTGAAAAGGAAGCTGTCATTGGATGGGTCATCGCGCCGTGGCACCTCAGGGTAGTGCTTTGGCTTGAACATGAAGTTTTGTAAAAACTTTACAACCAGTGCCATGTTAACGTGGGTGGTACCCTCTAATTTGGGTAGCATGCCAATATCCCGAATTGCCATTTCAAAGTATGTTTCCTGTTCAAAGCCGCGTGCTGCAATTACCTCATGCAACAGCCCAATAACCTTTTCACCTTCCATGGTAACTTTCATTTTCTGGATAGGATTGTATAGCAAATACCGGCGGTCATTTTCATTGGCGCTGCGCATGTAATCACAGGCCCGTAATGCAAAAAGCTTCATGGCTACAAGCCGTGCGTAAGCCTCGGTAAAAATCTTTTTCACATGGGGAAAATCAGTTACGTACATATTGTAAAGATTACGGTTTGCGGCGTGGTCTATAGCTTCATAGAAAGCATGTTCACAGATGCCAATGGAGGCCCAGCCCAATTCGTACTTGCCAACATTGACCGTATTGAGTGACGAATCCCATGCATGATTGCCCCGTGACAGGATATCTGCTTCGTTTATGGGATAGTCATGGAGAGCAAACTCTGCAACATACGCCTGGCGCACACCAGAGGTACTTATCTTTTTAACGCATTCATAGTTGGGATGTTTGGTATCAACAACAAAGAATACATATTCACCGGTGTCAGCCATTTTACCAAAAACTGAAATGAGCGCTGCTGCATTACCATTACCAATGTAGTATTTGTCGCCACGAGCTAAGTATGTACCATCACCTTTTGGGTAGAGCATCATGTCGGTGCTGTAGATATCAGCTCCATGCTCTTTTTCGGAAAGGCCAAAACCAAAGATGCCGCCATCTTTTAACAGTTTTGCAGCTTTGTGTTTTACCTCTTCATTTTGTCCCATCCAGATTGGGCCTAAACCTAAAATGGTAACCTGCCAGGTGTACCAGTAGCACAGGCCATAAAAACCTAAGATTTCATTAAACTCTTCAATTCGCCACATGTCCCAGCGACTATCGGGATCACCATATCCTGATGGAGTCAGCAATGTGGCAAAGGCCTGTTCTTTCTTGATGAATTCAAGAAAATCATCATACCATACTGCTGCTTGATCATCTTCCTTAATCTTTTTTAAACCTTTGTTTTCAAAAAACTCAATGGTTTTGAGCATTAAGTTTTTTGTTTTTTCATCAGCATGATGACGATTGTACTTTTTTGGATTAAATAACATTGTTCCCCCTATTCACCTGTAATATATAAGGGAACTTCTAAAAAACTATTTTTTAGCATGTTCCCTTGTGTGCACAATATATATGATAAAACAGCTTTCTATCATATTAATTTAATAATTTCGGTCGAAAGCCGTTTTTTGATGTGCCCATAATACAAATTGGTATATACTTGAAAGTATTATTATTGTATAGTATAGCACTACAGTATATATATTGGTCAATAAAAATAGTATGTTTTTTCCAGTAATAATTCCTTAAAAAAATTTCATAATGAATATAGTATACGCCCCCGCCGCCTTCAGCGTTTGTGTGCACACTATTTTATATTTTGTTCAATTTTCCACATTTATGGATAATTGATGTGTTTTTTATTATAACATAGTCAGTTATCTTTATGCAGGCATGTTTTTAAAGATAAAGAATATGTCAATCTTGAGGCACCGGACATCAGACGTTTTGCCATTGAAGATCCACGTTTACGTTATGCCCTTTAAAAACATTCCTGAATTGTTGCACTGTATAGATAAAAAATAAAAGAAAGATGTTGTTGACCTGGCGGTACATTATTGTCATCATGAACCAAATGAAAACTATTAGCCTGGGATGGTTGTTTTTATGATTTATAAATCAAGACAAAATGATATAACCAAAATAATTCAGACATCATCGTAAGCTGATAGAGTTAGATGTATATAATTACTGGTTATGAAGATGATTATGTGACCATGAGGAAATAGATATGAATTGTCCTTTATGCAAAGGAGATATGAAAAAAAGGTTTACCTGTGTATTGATTCAAAGAAATGAATACACTATTGTGATTGGTAACGCACCGGCAGTGGTGTGTGACAATGTGGTGATAAATTTATAGATATTAATAGCAGCAGAAAAATTGAGCAGTTACTGAAAAGGGTAAAGTCTGAAGGTGTAAAAACGGGGCTTTAGGATTTTTCTAAAGCTGCGTGAATAGGATAAATTTTTTATAACTTGTTTAAGGTGAATATATGAAACGAGCACTCATTACAGGCATTACCGGTCAGGATGGTGCATATTTGGCAGAGTTGCTTTTGCAAAAGGGATATACCGTTATTGGCGGATTCAGACGGCTCAGCACGCCGAATTTCTGGAGACTCGAGGAACTGGGTATTCTTGATAAGATTATCATGGTAGAGATAGACATGCTTGATGCCGGCAACCTGGTGCGCGTAATAGAAAAATATAAGCCCGATGAAGTCTATAACCTGGCAGCGCAGAGCTTTGTGGCACACTCATTTGCAAACCCTGTACTCACCGGTAACGTCACCGGCCTTGGTGTAACCAATATCCTTGAAGCAATCCGTATTGTAAATAAAGACATAAAGTTTTATCAGGCATCAACATCCGAGCTTTTTGGCAAAGCGCAGGAAACGCCGCAAAAAGAAACTACGCCGTTTTATCCTCGCAGCCCTTATGCTGTGGCAAAGCTGTATGGTCATTGGATGACAATAAACTATCGCGAAGCCTACGGTATTTTTGCTTCCACGGGAATTCTTTTCAACCATGAGTCACCATTACGGGGCATAGAGTTTGTGACGCGAAAGATCACGGATGCTATCGCCAAAATATACTGTGGGAAGCAGGATTACTTTGAAATAGGCAATTTAGATGCAAAGCGCGATTGGGGGTATGCAAAAGAATTTGTTGATGGCATGTGGCGTATTTTACAAGCGCCAAGCCCTGATAATTATGTGCTTGCTACTGGTGAAACACACTCGGTACGCGAATGGGTTGAAGTGTGTTTTACCTATATTGGGAAAACTATTGTGTGGGAAGGCACGGGCGTGGATGAAGTTGGCAAAGATGCTAAAAGTGGTAAAACACTGGTAAAAGTAAATCCTGAATTTTTTCGTCCGGCTGAGGTGGATTACCTGGTGGGCGATGCAACAAAGGCAAAGAAAGAGTTGGGCTGGGAGCCAAAGGTAAAGTTTGCAGAGCTTGCACAAATTATGCTTAAGCGCGATATAGAACGAAATAGCTAAATGACTATTTTCCACTCAAATTGAAAATAGTCTTGACTTTTTCCCAGTTTATTGTAAAAAAGTCATTATGATTAAAAGAAATATACAAAGCTTTTCGTTAGCTGTTTTATCTGAATACAATAAAATGTTATTTATAAGTGGTCCACGTCAAAGCGGTAAAACAACTTTTGCAAAACATTTATTGGAAAACTATTACGGATTGTATACCAACTGGGACGTGGTTACTGATCAGAAGCGTATTATTAATGATCCGTACTTTTTTCAGAATGAAAACAGGGATCCAAACAGTAAATTCCTAATTATTTTTGATGAGATTCATAAATACAAAAAGTGGAAGAATTATATAAAAGGGTGTTATGACGCATTCAACAGTGAATTTAATTTTATCATTACTGGTAGTGGGAGGTTGGATCTTTTTAAAAAAGGTGGCGATAGTTTATTTGGAAGGTATTTTGCCATAAAATTATTCCCGTTTACTTTAGGTGAATTGGTATATCCTGAGATAGATTTTGGCAGGTTCAATGAAGGTTTGCAGCAGGGTTTTAGTAGCAACGATTGTTATGCTATCTATCAACGGTTATTTTCATATTCTGGATTTCCTGAACCATATATAAAAAGAAGTGATAGTTTTTATACTATATGGAGTAACGAAAGAAAAAAGACGCTTATACGCGAAGATATACGTAATGCGTATGCTGTAAAAGATATATCAAATATTGAAATATTAGCAGCATTGCTCCCATCAAAGGTGGGCTCTCCCCTATCAATAAATTCATTGCGGGAAGATGTAGATGCTGCATTTGATTCAGTAAAAAAATGGCTCTTGATATTGGAACAGTTTTATTATGTTTTTTTTATACGTCCATATTCAAAGAATGTAGCGCGTTCAATAAAAAAAGAGCCAAAAGTGTATGTCTATGATTGGGTGGAAATAGACGATGATGCAGCACGATTTGAAAATATTGTAGCGTTTCATCTGTTTAAAACGGTGAATTTATGGAATGATACAGGAAAAGGTAGATTTGATCTGTATTATTTACGCGATAAAGATGGAAGGGAAGTTGATTTTCTTGTAACAAACAATAACAGGCCTTTTTTCATGGTTGAGTGTAAAATTACTGATGAGGAAGTATCAAAAAACCTCCTCTATTTTCAGGCTAAAACAAAAACACCATATGCAATACAGGTAGTGCATAAAAAAGATACAATGAAGAAGCTGCAACATAGTGCAATGGTTCAATATGTTATTTCCGCCGACAGATTTTTGCAATACCTTTGCTAATAACCAGTAAAAAAATGGAATTATTAATTCCAAAATTGCAGCAAAAATGGAATTGACAATTCCATAAATTAGTATTACTATGCCACTATGATATTTATAGAGCGTTTTATACAACCTCCTTCAACCAGTTTTTTTCTTTTTGGTCCTCGTGGAACAGGTAAGTCGCTGTGGATAAAGAATACGTTTGCAAATTCTTTATACATAGATCTTCTTGACCCGGAATATTTCAGGATTTTTACAGCATATCCAGAGCGAATAAAAGAATTAATGAATGCTCAACCACAAAAAAAAGATATTATTATAGATGAAATACAAAAAGTACCATCTCTTTTACCACTTGTTCATTCGTTAATTGAAGAGAAAAAAGGATACCGTTTTATATTAACCGGTTCAAGTTCACGGAAGCTTAGGCGCAGTGGGGTTGATTTGCTTGCTGGTAGAGCACTCAATTATACCATGCATCCTTTTTTGCCAGCTGAATTAGGGGATCATTTTGTATTGGAAAAAACATTACAATATGGTTTGGTACCTCTTGTTTATTTTTCTGAAAATCCTGAGCAAACTTTAGCTGCATATGTATTGCTTTATATAAAAGAGGAAATACAGGCCGAAGCATTTATACGGAATATTCCCGCTTTTACACGTTTTTTAGAAGCATTGAGTTTTTCACATGCTCAGGTGTTAAATGTAAGCCAGGTAGCTCGTGAATGTATGGTTGAGCGCAAAACAGTAGAAGGGTATTTAAAGGTTCTGGAAGATCTTCTGTTGTGTTTTGCTGTTCCAATTTTTTCAAAAAGGGCCAAGCGCAAATTAATTAGCCATACAAAGATATATTATTTTGATACCGGTGTTTTTAAACATTTACGACCAAAGGGTCCACTTGATAAACCAGAAGAAATTGAAGGGCAGGCACTTGAAGGGCTTGTGGCACAATCTTTGCGTGCATGGATACAGTATAGAAACAAGGGAAATGAGCTCTATTATTGGCGAACAGTTTCAGGACTTGAGGTTGATTTTATAGTATACGGCCAGGAAGGTTTATTTGCTATTGAGGTGAAAAATGCAACTACCATACATCCAAGCGATTTGAAAGGGCTGCGGGCTTTTCAAGATGATTATCCAGAGGCTCAGTGTGCATTAATATATAGAGGCAAACAAAGGCTAAAAAAGGATACTATTATATGCATCCCGCTTGAAGAGTTTCTTTTATCACTTCATCCAGCTAAATTAATGATTGAAATTTTATAACGATGTGTTGTGTGCTGATATGAATAGATTTGAACGAATAAAAAATTATTTTAAGGATTATACAATAACCTCTGACGAAGTTAAAGCGATAACCGAGAGTGGTTCTAAAGAGGAAAAAAATTGTTTCAAAAAATAATGTACAATTCAAGCGATACGCTGGCTGTGTGATGATTTTCAAAAAGAAAGAATGAGTGATAAGTGTTAAGTGATTAGTGATAAGTGATGGGTGATGAGTGATAGGTGAAGTGATGGTTATTAAAGATCTGGATGTTTGGAAGGAGTCAGTTAAACTTGAGAAAAAAGTGTATAAAAGACTAATATCATGTTTTTTGTTTGTTTGGCGATAGTTACTGTGAAAAACCTGGGAAGTGTTCCTGTGACCGAGAGGGCTAAGTTATCAATTCGTCACCGCGAGGGGCAAAAGCCCTGTGGCGGTCTCTTGTTGCCGTAATGTCATTGCGAGCGTAGCCGAAGCAATCCCGGTATGATGAAAGGAGAGATTGCTTCGTCGCTGCGCTCCTCGCAATGACGGATGTAGCTGTAGTGTCATTGCGAGCGGAGCGAAGCAATCTCAGTATGATGAAAGAGAGATTGCTTCGGCACTGCGTGCCTCGCAATGACGGGGTTGCATTACTATAAATCAAAGAATGAAAAATTTAATTGTAAAATCTATGATTTAAAAATATACTATTATTTATAATGATTTAATAAATAAAAGGAGTACATGTGAAAAAATTACCCATAGGGATACAGAGTTTTGAAAAGAAAACAATAGGTTATAATTATTTACACAAAAAATATAATTGGAGGTGAAAAATGTTAATACATACTTTTACAGCAGTAATTCATAAAGAAGATGATATTTATGTTGCTGAGTGTCCAGAAGTTGGAACTGTAAGTCAAGGATATACAATTGATGAAGCAATTGCAAATTTAAAAGAAGCTACCGAGTTATATCTTGAAGAATTTCATATAAGAGATTTCCCGAAAACTCTTTTAACTACCTTTGAGGCAGCTATTGATGCATAAGCTAAAAAGAATTTCTGGTGAAGAAACAATAAAAAGATTAGAAAGATTTGGATTCCAACGAGTGCGTCAACGAGGTAGCCATGTTGTTTTGAAAAAGCAAACATTGGAAGGCGAAATTGGTTGTGTTGTTCCATTATATAAAGAATTAGCAATTGGAACTCTGCGCGGTATTTTGAAACAGGCAAAGCTAACAGTGGAAGAATTTATGAAGGATAGTAGTTAATATATCAGTAAACGTAAGGTATTAGATTGCGTACATATTTGTAAAGTTCTATAGATAGAGTTTAGCAAAGAGCAGAGGGATTTGGTGGGCTTTGAGTGGAAGCGTGATGGGTGATAGTTGATGGGTGATGAGTGATAGGTGAAGGTTGATGAGATTGCCACGCACCTGCGGTGCTCGTAATGACGGATGTAGCTGTAGTGTCATTGCGAGCGGAGCGAAGCAATCCCAATGTTACGGAAGGCGAGATTGCTTCGTCGCTGGCGCTCCTCGCAATGACGGGGTTGCCACGCACGGGAAGAGAAAAATTTAATTGTAAAATCTATGACTTAAAAATATACTATTCGTTATAATGATTTAATAAATAAAAGGAGTACCTGTGAAAAAACTACCCATAGGCATACAAAGTTTTGAAGAAATAAGAAATGATGAATATTACTATGTAGATAAAACTCCCTTTGTTGCAAAACTTGTAGGTGAAGGTAAATATTATTTTCTATCACGCCCCAGGCGATTTGGGAAGTCCTTGTTTCTGGATACATTGAGGCAGGCATTTTTAGGAAAAAGGGATTTATTCAAAGGGCTATACTTAGATAAGAATTGGGACTGGGATATTAAGTATCCAGTTATATATATAGATTTTGGTGGAAGAAGTATTGAGAACGCAGATCATTTAAAGAAACACATAATAGAAAAGCTTGAACAAGCTCAATCTGAACTTGATGTGGTGTGTAGCAAAAAGACCCAATATGATTTTTGTTTTGAAGAGCTGATAAGGAAAAGCTATGAGAAATACAAAGAAAAAGTAGTA